>Ga0302156_10000127_pt1 | contig 67290 bp, 50 predicted proteins | sample I_Bog_N3_2_FD_193503 | JGI IMG/M metagenome (GOLD analysis project Ga0302156, IMG submission 193503) | Peat permafrost microbial communities from Stordalen Mire near Abisko, Sweden - I_Bog_N3_2 | ecosystem: Environmental > Terrestrial > Soil > Wetlands > Peat | place: Sweden: Abisko, Stordalen... | reverse complement strand
ACGAATCATTGAAAAGCTAACCTATCCCTGCAGTCCCTTCCCATGAAAGCCTGCTCGTCGCATTGCGCTTACGCTCTCTTGATTGCGCATGAATGTATCCCACACGAATCCGGAACGAAGGTTCTCCGCCATAATCACTGAAATGCCCTGATCGATTCCCAGCACATCCGGGTCATACCAGTTTGCCGCGGGATGAAAGGCGTCTACAAAACCAAAGCGCCCCCACGCCTGTTTGCCCCATTTGGATCGCATGGCGCGCAGGACGGAAAGACATTCCGCAGGGAGAAATGCCAGAGAGCCCGCGGCGGCAGACGGAACAACCGTTCCGTCCAGTGGTCCTATCGCGGGTGGGCCGCCCCACGCTGTATAGCCGCCCTCGTAATCGGAGGCTGTAACGCCCCAAAAATCCTCGCTGTACCATTGCGGGTGCGCGAGGCAGAAGGCCTTGTGCGAGCGTGTGGCAATGGCTGAGTTCGTAAAGTAGTCCGCATAGGAATCGTGTTTGTCGCGAAAGTCGAACCACGCCTGCGAATACTGATGCGTGAACAGAGGATCGTTCCCGCTGATGTAGGTGTAATCGCCGTAATGAAGCACGTCGCGCGAAAAGTAGTTCCAATACTCCGGTGCCACCGGATGGGTGGGCGAGCCGATGGCCAAAAGGTCGATCATCATCAACTCGCAGTAATGCTCCCAGCGCTCATTCAGGAATCCCGTCTCCGGTTGCCAGCCCATCGAAAAGGCCTTGCCGTTGTTGAGCATCCAGGGCCAATCCACACGCTCGTAAATCTGCTGGGCAATAGACTGGATTTGAGGGTCGTCAAAGTACGCGCGCGCCGTGAGAATGCCGCACAGCAAAATGGTGGTATCGATGGATGAGAGTTCCGAGCCTCGAAACCGTTCGCCGGTCTCAATATCCGTGAAGTGATAAAAGAAACCGTGCACTTCCGGCATCGTGTTCAAGTGCCACTTCAGCGTGGTTCTGACGCGTTCCAGAATCTGCGCATGAGGCAGGTAACCGCGGCGATCGGCAATGCAAAGTGCGGTCAATCCGAAGCCCGTGGAGGCGATGCTGGCCATGCGCCGGGGATCGCGGCCGCCGGTCAGATTATTGCGCGCCCGATCCAGAATCTGGCCCGTGTTGGGACTTCCCTGTTCCCAAAAAAACAGGCACGCTTGCCGTTCCAGATCGTCCAGAAAGTCCTCATCCTCTCCGGTTGGCTTCCAGTTGTCGCTTGCAAAGGCCTCAAGTCCTGGTAACAGCGCGCATCCAGCCACCGCTCCCATAGCCTTCAAGATCTGGCGCCGGTTCATCATCCACGATCCGTCTGGCCGAGTCATCCGATCCTCCAATTGCCTGCACAGCTTTGCTTCTTTATTCACAAATCGCAGCGAGCTCCTGGAAGGAGAACTGCCTACCGATCACTGTCCTCGAATCGATTTGTGCTACTTAGGGGAAATCTCTATCACGGCCAGTCCATTGATCGGCAACGTCAATTCCAGCGAACCCTTGTCCAGCTTCCGATGCTCCGGCGCAGGCAAAGTCGATGCCTTGTTGAGAGCTTCGATTTGCGCCTGCGTGGGAGAACGCGGGCTGCCCATCTCCCGGTAAGCCGTCATTGGATTTCCATGCGCCTCGTCAACGCGCTCGATTATCGCCCTGGCCCCCGGCCCAACCCCCTTGATAGCGAGCCGCAAGGTCAGCGGATTTCCTTGTGCCAGCTTATCCATGTCCACCAGGTTCCACACGGCCACTACAAGGGCGCCATCCTTGCGCCGCGTCACCAGTACATTATCGGCAGGATTCGCCAGGCGTTCTTCGCCAAGTTTGTGCAGCAGTGCAAAATCGTAAAAGCTTGGCTTCTTGATCCTGCCCAGCGCAATCAACCCGAAGCCCCCGTCGAAGGGCTCGCTGGACACACCGCCCTCCTCGAAGACATCGTCGAATGTCCACCAGGACATTTCATCTACCGAGCCATCGCACTGGCTGATGTCCCTGGCCAGCGCTGGTCCCACATACCAGTTATCGCGAGCGTTGTGGTCGCCGTAAGAGGGCACATTCCACTCCGTCCAGAAGAGTGGCAGTGAATGCAGAGGCGACGCCCCAATCTCGCTGTGCACCTTTTCAATTGCACGGCAGACACGGTCGCGCATGGGGATGTTTTCATGCGTGCCGAACATATCCTCGACCGTATCGTCGGCATAACCATGGGAAGAAACGAAGTCCACTGGGACGTGTTCCTTGCTGACATGAGTCAGAAACTCCGGCACCCAATGCGCAGACGACGTCGCCGGTCCGCCAACACGCAGCCTTGGACTAACCGCCTTCAGCGCGCGTGCCGTGTGATCGTATAACTCAAAGTAAGTGGACTGCTTCGGCTCTCCGGTCCAGAAATCGATATTCGGCTCGTTCCATACCTCGAAGTACCATTGAGAAACCTCGTCGATCCCGTACCGCTCAACAAGGTGCTGCGCGAAGGTGCGGATGAGCAGATCCCACTTGGAGTAGTCCTTCGGCGGAGCGACGTTGGGCTTGTACCAGAAAGGATGAATCGCCTCCCGCGCCGAAAGCTTGCGGGGCATGAAGCTCAACTCGACAAATGGCCGCACTCCCTGCGCCTGCAACCCGTCGTAAATCTGGTCGACATAAGAAAAGTTGAAGACCGGATTGCCCTTCTCGTCCTCGTCGTAGACGCCCACTTCGTCGTGGAAGATGGCGTGGAAGCGGACATACCGCGCGCCCACCTGGTCATGAACATCTTTGAGATCCTTGCGGTAGTTATCGCGCAGCGACAGCACCGCGCGTCCCGAGCCAAACACCTGTTCCCAGAAATGCGGGAAAGGCTTGGCTGGTGCGGTTGCGTCAATGGGGATGGTTGTTGCGGACGCCTGGCCCCAGGCGGCGGAACTCAAGGCGATTGCAACCAAAAAGCAAAAAAGAACAGCGCGCATCGCTTTCATCGTTGACCTACCGTATCTCTCTCAGGCAATTTCGGCCCAATGTCTGACTGTTTCTATCTGAAGCCAGGCCATCATTTCTCCACCGGGGACGAGTTACTTTATAGTGCGGTGCGGAAGGTGCCCACAAGCAGGGAATGCATGGCAGAGTGAATGATCAGGCGCAATCGATTGTTCCGATGCTTTGATACCACTCTGGACTTTCACTGTCAAGACTTTTTGCCGTCCCCCTCTTTCATGGGAGCGTTCTGAGCCCGCGACAAAATCCCTCCCCCCTGAGTTGACGGAACTGCGTCCAGTTTTTTGAGCATCGCACCGACCTCAGGATTGGGCCGAAAGCACTTCCACACCAATCCCGTGCGGTAGTTCTCGATAAAGGCCCGGCAAACGGTTACGAAATTAAGCAGCCGCGATCTCCTCGAACTCTCGTTACCCTTGAATTCCCTCCGATCTCGTCAGGCTCGGTGCCTATCGCCAGTATTGACACTGTGAGGGTATCGATTTCATTTGACTCGTTTGATGAGCAGGTGGTACAAATCTCTGTTCGCGCAACCGATTGCGCTAGCGTCAGGAATTCTCCCCTTCATTCCACCGAAGGCTACTTTCTCCGACTGCGCCGCATCTATGCCGTGAGCATCCCCGGCAGCCCGCATCTGCCGACAATCGCACCATTTCCGCGCATCAAATCCTGGAGGAGTCTGGCCTTGACATCACTTTTTACTGAGACCCTCATTGCAAAGTTTTCTTACTATGTGTGGACGAATGTTCGCTCCCGCGCGATGTTCACCTGTTGCGCCGTTGGCCTGGCCACGATGGGGTTCGTATCAGGCGTTGATGCCCGTCAAGCATCCCAAGCTGCCGCTTCTCCGCATCTTGCAGCCAAGGCCACCCATGCTTCCAACGCCCAGTTGGCCGATCCAAAAATCGAGGCCCGAGTCGATCGTCTGCTCCGCCAGATGACGCTGGAAGAGAAGATAGGGCAACTGGTGCAGTACAACGACACCGGCGATTCCCCCACCGCGCAGATAGCCGAGGCCAAACCAGCGGCGGACAAGGCCGGCGTGATTGTCGCCATCAATCCTGTCACCGCCAATCATCTGGACTCCATGCAACTAGCTGCCACGGGTCGTCTGGGCTCGATGCTCAACACCATAGGAGCTGCGCGCACCAACACCTATCAGCATCTGGCGGTCGAAAAGAGCCGTCTCCACATCCCTCTGCTCTTTGGCGCGGATGTTATTCATGGCTATCGCACCATTTATCCGATTCCTCTGGGCCTGGCTGCCAGTTGGGATCCGGGCCTCGTCGTCGATCTCGCTCATATGTCTGCCGAAGAAGCCACGACCGCCGGCGTTCGCTGGTTCTATTCCCCCATGGTCGACATCAGCCGCGATCCGCGCTGGGGGCGCACTGCTGAAGGCGCTGGCGAAGATCCCTACCTGGGCGCGGCCATGGCGCGGTCTTATATTCGCGGCTACCAGGGCGATGACCTCTCGCAGCCGGGCCGCGTAGCCGCATCGGTCAAGCACTACGCCGCGTATGGCGCGGCCGAAGCGGGCCGCGAATACAACACGACAGACATGTCCGAGATCGTTCTCCGCCAGGTCTATCTGCCTCCGTACAAGGCCGCGGTTGAGGCCGGCGCAGCAACCATGATGAGTGCGTTCAACTCCCTGAATGGCGTACCCGCCAGCGCCAATCCGTTTCTTCTCGACAAGGTTCTGCGCGGCGAGTGGGGCTTCAACGGTTTCGTCGTGAGCGACTATACCGCCATCATGGAACTGCTGAATCACGGCATTGCCCTCGACCCCGCAACGGCCACGCGCAAGGCCATCACCGCCGGCGTCGATGTGGACATGATGTCGCATTTCTACGACACCCAGTTGCCTGAACTGATCCGCACCGGCAAGGTTCCCATGTCTGTGGTCGATGAGGCCGTGCGGCGCGTGCTGCGCGTCAAATTTGCAACCGGTCTTTTCGAGCATCCCTACACCGAGGGTGCTGAAATAACATCCGCAGTGGCTGCTCACCGGCCTTTGGTCCGCAACGCGGCTGAAGAGTCGTTCGTGTTGCTCGAAAACAACAAGCAGCCCGACGGCGCACCGCTGCTGCCCCTTTCGCCAGAGCGCAAAAAAGTAGCGCTCATCGGACCGCTGGCAGACTCGACTGCCGAGATGGTGGGTGCCTGGGGTGGAGCGGGCCGCGATCCCGACATTATCACCATCCGTCAGGCGCTGGCGGAGCGTGCCAGGAACACAGGCGGCACTTTGCTTTATGCCAAGGGAACCGAAATTGAAACCACCTCTCAAGCCGGTTTCGCCGAGGCAGTCAAAGCAGCGCAGGATGCGGATGTCGCTGTGCTCGCATTGGGTGAATCGAACACGATGAGCGGCGAAGCAGGCAGCCGCGCTTTTCTCGATTTGCCGGGCAATCAGGAGCAGCTTCTGGAAGAAATCGCAGCCACCGGCAAGCCCGTCGTCCTGCTTGTTTTCTCCGGCCGTCCTCTCGTACTGGATTGGGCCGCCAAGCACGTCTCCGCCATACTCGAAGTCTGGTTCCCCGGAACCGAGGCCGGCAATGCCATAGCCGACATTCTCTCCGGGGATGTTTCTCCAAGCGGCAAATTGCCCATGAGCTTCCCGCGCGCCGTGGGTCAGGAGCCACTCTACTATAACCAGTTCCCAACCGGCCGCCCGGCCACCGGCATCGATCTCTCTCAGCCGCCCGGTGGCGACTCGCGCTTCTTCTCCCGCTACATCGATGTTCCCAACAGCGCGCTCTTTCCGTTTGGCTTTGGCCTCTCGTATTCCAGCTTCTCTTACCACGACATCAAGGTATCGAAGTCCAGCATTCCGCTCTCGCAGGCGCTGGCCAATCGCAATGCACCCTTGCTCGAAGCCACTGCAACAGTTACCAACACGGGTAGCCGCGCTGCTACGGAAGTGATCCAGTGTTACTTACGCAACATGGGCGCAAGCATTGAGCAGCCAGTGCGAAGCCTGAAGGGATTCGAGCGCGTTACGCTCGCTCCTGGCGAATCGAAACAGGTCAGCTTTCGCCTGGGCTTCAACGAGCTCTCATTCATCAGTATCCTGAACTCACCCACGATGGAAGCGACACATTACACGGTTTGGATCGGAGGGAGTTCGCTGGCTGATCTGAAAGCACGATTCGAAGTGCTCTATCCCACTCAGGAGTCAGATCCGCACTAACCCGCCAAGCGTTATTGCCGTGCGAACCGCTTTCGATAGAGAAGTAAATCAGCCTGATAGGTGGCGTTGTTGCACGGATAGGCTTGAAGATCGGCTACTCTGAGACATAACCCAGAAAGGCTGCCAGTTCAATGCCGAACAAGCACAACGCGTCACGCCGTCACCACATCCCAAAGATGAAGTCCAGCGTGAAGAACTGGGCAGAGTACGATGCAGGACTTCGGCGTCGCGGCACTCTCACGTTATGGATCACACCGGGTTCTGTCGCGATAAGGATGTTTGAACGATCGAAGGCCGATATTGTCAAGGTGCTTATGCTGCCAAGGAGTAGAAAAGCTGCGCGGGGGTTTGTCCCCTCCCGTCGTTTTTCATTTGCCCTTTCCTGACCATGTGCATGAGTCCGATGCCGGAGAGAAGGATGCGGGCGCAGCGAAACTCTTTGAAGCCGAGCATCGGTCTGGCTCGCCGTTTAATGGCACGGTGGTCTTGCTCGACGATGTTGTTCAGGTACTTGACCTGACGCACGACGATCCGCTTCCCTCGTCTGGCATTGATGGCTTCCAGAGCCGCTACATTCGAGCCACTCTTATCGATGGTCACTTTCTCTGGCGCCCCGTTCCGCTCGATTGCCTGTTCGAAGAACCTGCGTGCCGCGGCCTTGTCGCGATGCGCCCGCAGCAAGAAATCGACGGTGTCGCCTGCCTTGTCGACGGCTCGGTACAGATACTCCCACTCGCCCTTAACCTTGATGTATGTCTCGTCCATGCGCCAACTACTCCCGACCTTGCGCTTGGAGCGCCGTAACTCCTTCTCCAGAACTGGCAACAATTTAATCGCCCAGCGATGCACGGTTGAGTGATCGACAGAAATCCCACGCTCGGCCATCATCTCCTCCAGATTCCGAAGACTCAACGGATACGCGCTATACCAGCGCACACAAAGCAGAATCACATCCAGAGGATAATCCAAGCGCTTTAAGACCATTGCCACCACTGGATTCAGCGTCTGTCTCATGGCTGTCCAACACCTCGCTGTCAGTGCAAAGAATAGCAAAATCGCTCTATTGCGACAGAACCCCGAACCGTTCGTTAGCTCAAGACTTCCGACCTGTTTGCAGATACGTGGTGCTGGGAAGTCAGGTCAGGCTATGAGATTGTCAGTGTCTGGCCGGCGGCGAGTGAAAGCGGTGGAGTAAATTCCAGCGTTGCTCCGGCGGCTGTGGGCGAGATGGACGGGGAGAGTGTTTGCGCTCCGATGCGCGCGGCGTTGGCGGGTGTGTTGAGCTGGAGGAACCGGAAGTTCAGGGTTCCCGACGCGCATTGGATGGAGAGTGTGCGCGCGGAGCGGCTGATGGAGCCGAAGCCGGTAGATGTGGCCCACGGGGCGCGGAAGTCGCCAGGCACGGCCGGCATGATGGCGAGCGTGGCGGCCGGAAGGTCGGGCTTGAAGCCAGTAGCCGCAAGCAGCGTAGCCCAACTGCTCATGGCGCGTGAGTAATGTCCGCCGCATTCGACATGATTCCAGGGCTGGCCCGCGCGCAGATAGCGGCGATGAATGGCTTCGACGATCTTTACGCCGTCGGCATAGCGGCCGTGATCCATGAGCGAGGAGGCGAAGGCGAATTCTATGCCCGACCACAGGCCGCCGGCCTGCAGGTTGTTCAAGGCGAGCAGGCTGGCGCCGCGTTTGGGCGCCGTGGCGTTGTGGACGCCGAACTCGGGATTGAAGTTGTTCTTGAAGATGCTTTGGAAGGATGCGGCGAGGTTGGCTTCAGAGATGGAGGTGGGCAGACCGATGAGATGGGTGAACCATTCGCCAGAGACCTGGTCGGTCATGCACATCTCGTCGCGCACTTTGCCGTCGGCCCACAGGCTGTAATACTCGCCGTTGAAGAGCATCTGGTCGAAGGTGGCCGAGGCTTTGGTCAAGAGATCCGTCCAGCGGCTGGCATCGTCGGCCTTGCCAAGGTCGCGCGCAATGCGAACGGCGGCACGCAGAGCGCCGATCCACAGCGAAGCAATATACGAGGGTGTCCCGCGCATGCGCCACTGGTCGTAAGTCTGGAAGCCGGTGTCGCGGTCGGGAAGCCCATCGCCGTTGGTGTCGAGCGACTCAGTAAAAGCCATGGCGCGGACAACGTGGGGCCACAGGTCTGCGAGGTAGTCGCGGTCGCCCGTCCAAAGCGCGTCGCGGCAGACCATCATGACGAATTGCGGGTTCATGTCGACGCGGCCAAAGCCGTCTTTGTCCACTTCTTCAAAGCTGCCGGAGTAGTTGTGCGGCACCTGGCCCCTGCTGTTCTGGAGAGCCATGATGCGCTTCATCTGCCAAAGCTTGAGTTCGGGAAAGAGCGCGACGACGGGGAAGCTGCTCTGGTAATCGACATCGGTGGTCGAGAGCCCGCAGCAGCCGAGCCCCTCCCAGATGGCGTAGCCACCGTCTTTCACCCACCAGGTATTGAACACCAACGTGGAGAGCTGGCCGGACCATGCGAATGCCATCGCATCGCCGAGGGTGGTATTGGCGAGAGTGCGGGCAAAGCTCTCCGTTGCGGCGCGATGCTCTTCGTATTGGGTGCGGAGGTAGCCGTTGACTTCAGCCGCGTTGTGAAACCAGTTGGCGTACATGTGGCCCATCTCGCGGCCTTCGGCGGTGAGGTGGTGCGGGAAGAACCAGCTCAGCGTGAAGCGAATCTCGGCCTTTTCCGCGGGGGCGATCGTGATACTGGAGGCAAGGGCGCCGGTACCCCAGTTGAGCTTGGGTTTGTCGTCATCGCCGAGGAGGTTTTTGCGGACCTCGCGGAGCAGGCTGCGGGGGCTGTTCGCATCCGAGGCGGCCTGGTCGTAGCGGGCGTCGCCGAAGACGCGGGCGAGCAGGGCGTCGGAGGCGAGTTCCTTGACTCTGCGTTCCACTTCGGCAGCGGGCATGGCGTCGATCTCGGCCGACGACGGCAAGCCGAGGCTGGGATCGACGCGAGCGCCGGTGTTGGGCAGGCGGCCGGTGGCAAGGAAGTCGGTGAGCACGCTCAGCAGCATGTAATTGACGCGCGGCGTTGCCCAGCGGCAGACGCCGGGCAGTGCGTACTCTTGAAATGTGCCGGCGATGAAAGAGTGCGTGCCGCCGGTAACGGAGAAACACAAGCTGCCAATGCCGGAGGGGAAGCCGGTTTGTGCGGCGGTTTCAAGCAGTACGCTGGTGACGCCATGTTCTCGCGCGAGCGCGTTGGTGAGGCGGCGCTCGGGCAGCGCGGAGCCAAGAGGGTTGTCAAGAAACCCGGCAACGGAGACTTCGACGGGCTCCCCGCAAACGTTTTCAAGCGAGAACGCAATGTGGAAGCCGGGGGTTGCGGAGTCGCGCGCCTTGCCGGGAATGAAGGGCGAGAAGACCCGCGCGGAGAGGCGCACGGGCAGCGAGGAATCGTTGTAGCGAAGGCCGGTGATGGGGAACCAGGCGTCGTAGTCGATGGACTCGACATCCTGCACGAAGGGAAGTGTGTAGAGGTTGCTCTCGTCGGCGCGGAGATAGAGGCGGCGGACTTGGGGCGTGGCTTCGGAGGCTTTCTTTGCGCGCAGCAGGAAGCGGAGATACTGCGGGCCGGCGACGGGCGGCATAGTGGTCGAACGCACGTCCTGGGCCCAGGGGCCGGCGTTGAAGATCTGCCACTCGTGAAAACAGCCGTCGGCGCGGATCTCCACAAATCCTGTACCGATGCCGCCCAGCGGCGCGCCAGAGCCCATGGGCATGGTGGAGGGGATGACGAGAGGGACGGTTTCACGCGCGGCGGCGGGAGTGGCGCTCCCCTGCTGCGGAGCGTGGGTTGAGGCAGCATCGCGCTGTACGGAGACGCGGAAGGGTGCGGCGAAGGCATCAGAGCCGGTGAGCGCGGCTCCGGCGGCGGCCGTAGAGAGAAATTCGCGGCGGGAAATGCTCAAACAGTGCTCCCATGCCTGCTCGCCGGGGCTGCAATTGCGCAGAACCGCTCAGAGACCGGGCAATTCCGCGCAGTTCCGACAGGCCCATTCTTGACAGGCCGAATTATAGAGGAACGACGCGTGCTGGTACAGCCGATTGCAGTAAAGCAGGATGGGATGCGAGTACCGGCGCACACAAAGGACGATCACCTCGCGGTCGAAATGCCGCCCTCGAAACAACTCCTCGACGCTATTCAGGTCGCTCACCGTTTGTCCTCAACTCTTCAGAGGCCACTGTAACCGACGAGGCCGGGCCATTTGCACCAGAGCCTGAAAGCGTAACTTCGGGAGGCAAATCGACCATGAATTCAAATTCGCCGTCGATTTGTGTGTCTTCAGTCAAGGACAGATTGAAAAACACTCCCCGGTTGCTCAGGTCCCTGGTGTAGGCTGGAATCTCTAAAGGAAGCGCTTCAAGATGAATGCGCCTGTGACTTCCCTGATCGGAGATCGCTAGTCTGCTGTTGAAAGAGCTCTACCCGTGAGCGAAGGGTATACCCGACAGCTCTACGGTGAAGTCAATCGGAAAGCCGGATGCTTCAAATGCGCCTGTCCGGTTTGATGTGGCGGGGACTGGAAACGTGATCATGGTAGCCGGACTGAGGTCCTGAGCGAAAGCAAAGGAATGACCACCGGAGCCTAACATAAGCGCGCCAGTTCCCGACCCTGCACACAACTGCGCCCGGCTCGCTGTTTATTCCCAATTTAATAGGAGGACAATGCGCCGATTGAGGGCAGCCGAGCTGATGCACCAGCATAGGTCCTCGAAAACGCCGCAGCGCCAAGCCACTCTGTCACTCTAAGTACATCTTGCAGATTCCATGACATTTGCCAACTTTATGTTATCTATTGTGGTCAATGAGCGCATTGCGATTAGGAGCTCACTGAAGTTGCAAGGCTCAATCCCCAGATGGCTGCCGAATGACGAGTATCGTTGGACTCTTTGTGCACATGCTCCCTCTTTGCACTACTCCATAACGAGACAGGGAGTTTTTCTTCCCCGAGCCGAACACACTCATCTGTGAGCGGTTTGGCCAGGAATGCGGCTCACTCTCTCTAATTCGCTTTCCAGCGCCATTGAGAGATCTCGAACCCCCCGTCGGATTTCCTTTGAGTCGATTGCGGCAAATCCCAGCTGCAATCCCTCGCGCGCCAGGGGGCGGTGGCAGTATCGGCTCAACGGAGTTACCTCGACACCACGCCCGGCAGCCGCAGCCGCAACCGATTCACCTTCGAGCCCATTATGTATCCAAGACGCTGTTTGTAACCCGGCCTCCACACCGGTAATCTCCAGCAATCCTGCCAGTCGTTCCCGCGCGCAATCGAGAAGTGTAGAAAGCCGCTCCGCATACACCTGCCTCATGCGCCGAAGGTGCCGGCCGAAGTGGCCCTCCGTAATGAAATCACAAAGAACCGCCTGCTCCAACAAAGGCGCATGCCGGGCAGTGATCGAGATCGTTGCGGAAACTCGATCTACCAGACCCGGCGGAACGACCAAATAGCCCAAACGCAGGGAGGGAAATAGAACCTTGCTAAAGCTCCCTGTAAACAGCACCAGCCCACGCTGATCGAGCCCCTGCAGAGCAGGAACTGGCCGCCCCGAATACCGGTATTCGCTGTCATAATCGTCTTCCAGAATCACCGCGCCCGACCTCGCGGCCCAATCGAGCAACTGCAGGCGCCGCGCCAGACCCATCGTGATTCCCATCGGAAACTGATGGCCGGGAGTCACATAGACCAGTTTTGCGCCACGCAAGGCCGTCGTTTCCAGACGCATTCCTTCTTCATCGAGCGACACCGCGGAGATCTTCGCGCCTGCGGCTTTGAAGACCGCCGCCGCGCCGGGATACCCAGGATTCTCCATGCACACTCTATCTCCTGGATTCACCAGAAGCCTTGCTGTCAGATCGAGCGCCTCCTGAACTCCGGAAACGATTGCCACCTGTTCGGGAGCACAATTCACGCCGCGCGAACTACCCAGGTAGGCGGCGACGGCCTGACGTAGTGGCGTATATCCCATTGGATCGCAACCCAGCAATAAGCTCATTGACACACGACGCAATCGGCGTGCGGCTACCTGAGCCCATAATGTTGCCGGGAATAAGTCCAGCGCCGGCAGGTTGGCTCGGAATGCGCGAGTCGGTCGGGTTTCATATCCTGGAAATAGCTGAGTGCGCAGAGCGTAGTGGGAGACCTTGGGCTGCCGCTTCCCATGCATTGCGGGCGTCCCAGCCTGCGTGGACACAACTTCGAGCAGTCTTTCCGGCAAAACTCGGCTTACGTATGTTCCCGAGCCCACGCTGCCTTCCACATAACCCTCGGAAGCGAGCTGATCGAAAGCATTCACAATCGTGCCTCGCGCTAGCCCGTACTGCCGGGCAAGGTCGCGGGTTGCAGGGAGGCGCGTACCTGGACGCAGACGACCAGCGAGGATCTCGGAGCGCACCGCCTCATAGAGCCACTGGTAAGCGGGAACGTCAGGGTTCGGATGGGGAAGCGCAAGTTCGTAAGATGTCGATTTTTTCGGCATGAAAATGGTACAAGAAGAATATCCTAAATAGACCTTGGCGAGAGGTCCATTGTTCTTTAATGTAATGGCTGCGGGGAGGCCATATGAGCAACACGGCAGAGTCTGGAGGATCATCCCAGGCGGCACTTACGGAGAGTGCGGACTGGCTGCTCCTTGTCGTTCCTGGCCTGATCTGGGGTACTTCCTTCTTGTTCATCAGCGAAGGAATGCGCTCCATCGGCCCGAACGGTGTCGCGTTTGTCCGAATCCTAATCGGTTTCGCGACGCTCTCGCTTTTCCCGAATGCGCGAAAGCCTGTGCTTCGTTCAGACTGGGCTGGCATTGCCGGCGTGGGGGTTCTGTGGATGGCATTCCCGCTCACCATGTTCCCATTCGCCGAACAGCATGTTTCTTCCGCCGTTACCGGGATGCTGAACGGCGCAAATCCCATCTTCACGGCGATCGTCGCCGCCGCCATTGCGCAACGCGCGCCGGCTCGGCGGGTTATAACGGGAATTGCCGTGGGCGTGGTTGGAACAGTTTTGATGGCGCTGCCCACAGTTGGAGATGGGCAAAGCAGCACGGTGGGCGTGGGGACGATCATGGCCGCTCTCGTTTCTTATGGCTTCGCTCTCAATATTGCGAGACCGCTGCAACAACGCAACGGAGCATTGCCGGTGATTTGGCGCGCTCAAATGGTCGCTATGGTTTTGACCGCGCCGATGGGATTCCCAGATCTGATGGCTGCACGATGGACGCTTGGCCCTGTAGTCGCCCTGCTCGCGCTAGGAGCACTGGGCACAGGAGCGGCGTATGCAGTCATGGCAGTCGCAGCAGGCAGACTGGGGGAACGCGCGCCTCTGCCACAACGTTCTTAATACCCGCAGTGGCGCTCGCCTTGGGTGTAGCGGTACGCGGCGAAAGAGTGGCGTTGCTTTCCGTGATCGGAAGCGTGGTGTGCGTCGGCGGAGCGTGGCTCATGCGCCGTGCCCAGAACTCGCGTGAAGAGCAAGGAAGTAACCACTCGCAGGGTCGACAGCCGGTTCTGAAGGCTATCGAACAAGTTCAACCGAATTTCAACAATGCGGATGAGCATAACGGGCTCGTGAATGCGATGAGAGGTGAGTAGTGAGTTCTTGCGGAAGGTACATCGGCGTCGCCGCGGTCGTCTTCTGTAGTGGGTTGGGGATGAGGCATCTCGCGTGCGGGCAGCGCGCCGCTACCAACGATCACAATGCAACGAAAGAGCGAGCGCGTATTGTGCTCTCCCACGGGTTGCCCACGCTGGATGGGAATAAGCTCAAGGCGACGGTTGTTGAGGTCAACTACGGCCCCGGCGAAGCGTCGCACCCGCATAGCCATCCCTGCGCCGTCACCGGATATGTGATTTCGGGGATGATCCGAACACAGGTCAAGGGTGAGCCCGAGGTACTCGTAAAACCTGGGCAGAGCTTTTACGAATCGCCCAACGGTGTCCACCTCGTTTCCGCCAATGCAAGCCAGACCGAACCTGCGAGTTTCATTGCATTTTTCGTCTGCGATCGGGATATGCCTCTAAGCACGGATGTAAATGCATCTGTTGCGCAAGGAGGAAAGTAACCATGGAGCAGATCTCAAAGAAAGTACCAACAGGCCGGTCGCACGGTGCTGCTGCAAATCGCAGAGGGGTGAATTGGGAGCGTTGGGGTGTCCGCTACGCACGTGTCGTGCTCGGCACTGCATTCCTTTCTGCAGTGGCCTCGCGCTTTGGTCTGTGGGACAAGACGGTCGACATGAAGCACTTTGCAAATTTCCTGCAGTACGCCGCGCAGGTACTTTCGTTTGTTCCCACTGCCTTCGTGCCATTGCTTGCGTGGACGGCCACTGCCATTGAAACAACTCTGGGCACTTTGTTGATTCTGGGATTGTGGCCAAGGTGGGTTTCGTTGGCAAGCGCAGTTCTGCTCGCAATGTTTGGAACCGCGATGGCCATCTCCTTCGGTGTCCAATCGCCAATGGATTACTCAGTCTTCTCCGCTTCAAGCGCAGCAGTTCTCTTGGCGCTGCACTCGTGGCGGCAAGACACAAAACAATCCTCAATTCAAGGCATGAGAGGTAAATCTTCATGACGAATTGGTGCAAGAGCGTTCTAGCCGCAGTCACCATTGTGGTCACAACCCTGGGAACCGCCAGCTTGCCCGCCCAGCCGCAAAACGACCGGGAATTACTTCAGGTTCGCGAGGCCGTTTGGCGCGCATGGTTTGCGGGCGATGTCACGTCTCTCAAAGAATTGGTTCCTGTCGAGACCATTGTCATCAGTGGAGGCGAGAAAGAGTGGAAGAATCAGGCCGATGTGCTGCAAAGTGCTGCGGAGTTTCATGCCCAAGGCGGCAAGCTTGTCAGGCTTGAGTTCCCCCGCACTGAAGTTCAGCACTTTGGCGATGTCGCAATCGTCTGGAGTAACTTTCTTGTTGAAACACAGATGGACGGTAAGAGTTCAGTCTCTACCGGGCGGGCAAGCGAGGTCTTTGTCCGGCGCGACGGCCACTGGCTCAATCCCGGTTGGCATACCGATTCCGAGAATTGAACCATGACTATTCGCTTTCGCAATTGCGCTGAATCCAAGCGACGAACCGGGGCCGAAAGAAGAGTATCGGAATGGAAAGATGCAGCTTCGAACACTATGGGATTACTTTGTCGTACCTCGATGCCGGCGGCAGCGGCCAAGCACTCATCGCTCTGCGCGCACATTGGATGGAAGGCCAGACGTTCGCTTCGCTTGCCACGGCTCTGGCGCCCCAGTGGCGCGGGATTGCCCTGGATCGGCGTGGCCATGGATATTCCGATCGTGCGTCGACCGACGCGCGCAGATTATCTCGACGATTTAGAGAGTCTCTTCGTCCATCCCGGGCTTGAGAGGGCCGAGTTGTTGGGAAATTCCCTGGGCGGAGTCAATGCCTACCAATTTGCGGCCCGTCATCCCGAATCCGTTCGTGCTCTGATTATCGAAGACATTCGCGTTGTGATAGCAGATGACACAAGTTTTGCGCTCGCCTGGTCTGGAACATTCAAAACCCGGGGCGATCTTGAGGAGCGCATCGGTCCGCGTTTGATGCCCTACCTTCGGGACTCGTTTCGTTCGGTGCCCGGTGGATGTAGAACGCTTCCATGGATACAGGACATTCGAAGTTGTCGCTTCGAATGTACTCATCCCACCTCTCCAAGCAGAAGGGAAGCAGTTATACAAAGAGAGGGATCTGAATATCAATTCTGAATTGAAGGTCTTCCATGGAATCGCAAATGTCCCACGGGCTGGCCTGGTCGCCCGGACGCAGAGCTGCAAGTCGCTCCAGGTGTTCGGGACCGGCTTCGAATATGCCTTGCGTGAGGCGTTGTTGCACGGATAGCGTTGAAATCGGCTACTCCGGGACAGATTACTAAATGGCGTCCTCTTCAATGGCGAATTCGAGGTAGCGGAGATAGGCGGGAGTTGGGGAGAGGCGTTGGCTGGCTTGCCTAATTTGTCTCCTCCGAGCCGAGGGTTTCCCTGGTTACCGCTTTGTGATGGATATAGTTGTAGGGGGGAACGGTGTAACCGCGTAAGAGCGAAATGCCAAGTTGGATGAGGCGTGGACCGTAGCTTTCCACCTCATGGGAGATGGAGCCAATAAAGGCGGTCTTGCCGGAGCGGATTTCTTCCAGCGCCTCGGGAATGCAATCCTGGCCGACGATAGCAAAGTCTGCTTCACGGTCCACCTCGCGTACAGCATCCAGAACGCCCAGGGCGCTTGAATCGGTGGAAGTGGCGACAAGAATGTGTTCGCCTTTGCGCCGCTTGCGAAGGAACTCCGCCACATTCAATTTGCTCTGCTGGCGCATGCCTCGGCCCTCGATCTGGAGGTAGCGGTCGGCAGAAATGTCGGCGAGGCGTTCGCGAATCCCTTCAAATGCTCCCGTGATACGGCTCTGGACGAAGCTGCCAGCCTCAGCAAATCCGATGCCCAGCACCCAATCGACTTTGCTCTTCCATTTGTGCTGAGCGTGCTGGGCAAGCAGCGTGCCCGCTTCATAGCCCACCTCGAAGTTGTCCACGCCAAAATACGTGGCATTGGGATGCGGTACATCGATGGCGATCAAAGGGATGCCGGCCTTCCTGCAGATGTGCGCGACGCGCGGGGCCACATGCTCTTCTACCTGGAACTCGAGTACCAAGTCCACGCGCTTGGCGACGAACTCCTCGGCGTTCTGGATCGCGATGTCGGGATCGTAGCGGTTATCGAGCATCAGTAACTCTACACCGGTAGCAGCGGCTGCAGCGGTCACACTCTGGGCCACTGCAACGGAGAAGGGCATCTCGGCGCTCTGGGCGGCGAATCCGAAAAGCAGGCGTCTGGGGCGCGAAACCAGCCGGTAGAGACCGTTCTGGCCCTGGGCCACATAGCCGCGATGCGCCAGGGTCTTGAGAATGCGGTATACGCTGGTCTTCGAGATCCGCGTCTTCTGGTACACATCCTCAAGAGTCACAGATGCGTGACTCTCCTCGAGCAATTCGATCACGTCAAGCGCCTTGGACAGGATCGGGATGAGATAAAGGCGTTTGATCTTCGTCTTCGGCATTCGGAAAACTCCGTACAAAATTTCGGTTCAGTATCTGAATTCGAACCAGAATAACGCATCTCATGGGTAGCTATTTGCAGTTGCGCTGCGTCCTGCGCTTTCAGTTTCGATCCGCTCCACATAAGTTGACGGTTGAATGGGACAAAACAACTGTGGTCTCAAGATCAACCCGAACATTGCAGGTGGTGGTGAACCCGCGATTGCAGTCAAGCGAGCCCCTGAGCACTGCATCCTTCAAGTCCGGAAAGGAGCCTGGCGGCGACTCCATTTGCCGTGGGCGGCAGGGCAAGCAACTCAGGGATTGGCGTCCGCACCGATTTGCTGTGGCGTGATCTCCTCGCCTTCATTTGGCTTTCGCAGAGTCCCGGGCTTGGAACTGTGGAGCTTCTGAAAGGCCGCCAGTGCCTTCTGCTGACCTTCCCTGTTTCCCGTTGCGCGCTCAGCTTGCGCCAGCCTGTACCATGCCACTTCGTCGTCAGGCCTCACTCGCGTCGCACGTTCCAGCGGAGCTTCGGCCAGTTCCGGTTTTTGGCTGTCTAGGTAGACGCCGCCCAGACCTACCAACGCTTCTTCAAAGTCCGGAAAATGTTCGAGCAGTTGAGCGAATTGTCTGCCTGCTTCTTCCAGGTTGCCCTGGTCCGCCTGGATCTTGGCCAATTCATAACGGGCGTTTCCATTCCCGGAATCCAGGGAGAGCTCGCCCATGAACTCCCGGACCGCAGCATCCCGATCTTCGGTCTTGCGCCCGTCTTTGAAACGCGCCAGGTAGATGCGCCCCAAGCGGTAATGAATGCCGGGACGCTGGGGATCGAGTTCCAGCACGTGATTGAAATCGACGATCGCCGCGTCATAGGCCTTCTGAGCCTCGTTGGCCTCTCCGGAGGCCTGCACCATCCAGATGGACCCCGCCGCCTTGTCATGCAGCTTCTCCATCACGATGTAGGCGAAGTTCCCATAGATCCGGCCGGTGTGGTAGAGGATTTCAGGGTCGTCCGGATAAAGCTTGTTCAGCGCCAGCGCGGTCTCCACGGCATCGGAGTCCCGGGAGAGGCCGGTATAGGCGCGCAGCAGTTGCAGGCCGCACATGCGCCTGACATCGGGGTCCGCGGTCTGCTTGAATCCTTTCTCCAGGCGCGGCAACGCATCGGAGAACCGGCTCATTTCCGCCAGCGAAAGACCCAGCAGGCTGTCCAGGCGCGGCAGGCTTGGCTTCAGCCGCTGTGCCGTGCGCACCTCGCGTACCGCCGGTTCATACTCATGCAGTTGAAAATAGATTGCGGCCAGGGTTGCGTGGACTTCCGCGACGCCTGGTTCCAGCTTCGCCAATTGCTCAAAGCTGGCGCGTGCCGCATCGAACTGGCCGGCCGCCAATGCGCGCTGCCCGGTGGCGGCAATCTTATCCGCCTCGTCTTCGTTGCCGGCCTGGGCCAGGGCAAAAAGCGAAACAGTGAGCCAGACGGCCAGCAACCAACTCAGCTTCAATGGTTTGCTCATGATGGATTCAGTGTATCTCCGGCACACAAAAACTCCGCCACGCCCAAAAGGCGTGGCGGAATGGAAGTAAAGCAACGGTTCATCGGATGGATCAGAATTGGATCTTTCCACCGAATTGAAGGATACGGGATGACGATGCCCCGTAAAGCAGGCCGGCGTTGGCGTTGCCCACGCCAGCTGAGACGGGTTGGTTGCCGCCCGATCCATTCACCAGCAGGCCGCCCACGTCCCCAGAGTATTGGTGATTGTTGAAAGTGTTGAACGCATCCATCTTGAACACGAACTTGGCCTTTTCGCCAAGTGCAAAAGCCTTGCCTAAGCCCATGTCCCAGTTGTTGATGCCAGGCTGGTTGAGGTAGTTGCGGGCAGTAGTTCCGTACGTGCCAGCTGCCGGTCCCGTAAAGCAGTTCATGTTGAGCCAGAAGAACTTCTTCAGGCTACCCGCGGAGGTGCTGTCGTGCAGGTTGCAGCCCGGCGTATAATTCCCGCGCATGCCCCCGGAGCCTGCTATGCCCTGGATGTCTGGGGCTGTGACTTCATAGGGGAAACCCTTCTGAAAGGTTGCCACGCCGGTGAGCTGCCAGCCGCCAATTGCCTCGTCGACTGCCCAGTTGGCGCCGCCCAGAATCTTCTTGCCGCGTCCGATAGGCAGTTGGTAAACCCAGCTACTCACGAACCGCAAGGGCACGTTGAAGTCCGACCGGCCGTAATCCAGATTCGGCCTGGAGTTGTCCATGAAGCCCTCATAGCCGGTCTGGCTGGAGCCCGCTCCGGCCGTTGCCGACTTGTTATCCATGCTCTTTGCCCAGGTGAAGACCGAGGTCACGGCAAGGTCGCCGGCGCGATGCTCGAATTTCACATCGCCGGCGTTGTAGTTGGAGTAGCCGTGGAAGTCGCTGTCGATGTATGTTCCGTTGAAGTTGGGGTACGGCAGGCGGCTCGGGATGCTGCACGGGGCAATCGCTTTTGCGCCAGTCTTGGGATTGCCAAAGACGTTGTAGTAAACGCCGTATGCGTCCTGCTGCTGGCAAAGCGACAGGCTCGCAGCGGGGATATCGGTCTGTTGGGCGATATTGTGCCGGTTCAGCAAGTGGGTACCCTTGGTCCCAACATAGTTGACTTCCAGGGTGGTGTTCCTGGCAAGCTCGCGCTCGACCGAGAGCGTCCACGACCCGACGTAAGGATTGAGAGGATCCTCCGACTCGATAACTGCGATGAAGCCCAGCGTAGACTCCGGGAACGACCCCAGCGTCGTGTTCGATGGGAACATCTGGTTGGAGAGTTTGAGCTGATCGTATCCGTTTTGCGTGGAGGGGACGATATTGTTCCGCACGCTGTAGGGGTAAATATCCGCCGAGTCGTCGATCTCGCGGCCCTCATAGGAGGTGAAGAAGATCCCATAGCCGAGCCGGACAACCATCTTATCGGTCAGGCGGTAGTTAAAACCCAGCCGCGGCGCGAAAGGAGTCTTCGGGCCAGGAAACGGCACCGGTCCGCAATAGCGCAGAATAGGACTTACCCCGTCGATGCCCACGCCAGGGGCAACACCGTCGGTGCTCAGCTTCGGGTCGGCATAGCAAAGGCCGCCCTGGGGGTTTTTGGTGTCGAGCCAGAAGAAGTGGTTTTGCGCCTCGGAGGTCGCGGCGCGATAGTCCCAACGCAGGCCGATATTCATGCTGAGCTTCGGGGTTAACTTCCAATCGTCTTCCGCGTAGGGGGCAAAATAGTGGTAGATGTGGGTTTGCGGGTTGCCCGCCTGCGTGGTGGGGCTCAGTGGGCCGGGGACGAAGCCGCCGGCATCGTGGAAATACCCCATCATCATGTCGGCGACGGCGTTGCCGGTGCCGCAGAATCCTGAGGGAGTTTGACAACTGGACGCCGAATTCGTAGCCGAGATCGCCTCGCTATTGCTCTGAATGAGCGACGAGTTGAAGTTCCAATCCCCGTAAAAGTCGTCGTCCAGGTTGCGGAGAATGGTCCAGTACCGATAGTCGATGCCAAAGCCGAGCGTATGCTTTCCGTGAACCGAAGTGAACGAATCCGCGAATTCCCATTCGGGAATATACGAACCGCTATAGGAGTTCACTGGTCCGCCGCCATTGCCGTAACCCGCAATACCTACATGCGGCCATGTCTGTTGCAGAGGCCCGAAGGTGGTAAAGATGCCGGTCTCTCCAAGTGCCGAGACCACATCGGAGGGCGGGGCGGCAGAACCTTCTGGCGCGTTGGCCGAGAGATAGCCAAAGCGGAAGTTGTTCACGTTCTTCTGGCCCAGGTTGATGGTGTGCGAAACCTCCCAGGACTTCCCCTGCTCGAAGTATTGCTCAAGGCCGAGAACCGCTGAGCCGGAATTGTAGTTCGCCGAATTCACATAGTTGGAGTAGGTAAAGCGGCCAAAGACCGAGCCCAGCTTACCCAGATTCTGATCCCCGCGGTAGGTCTGCTGGTTCATGTGCAGCGGGCCGGGAATATTCTTGATGAAGTTGGAGACGCCCTCTGGCTGGTTTGGGGTCGTTGGCGCGCCCCAAAACCCGTTGGCCACTGCGACCTGGCCGATGCGGGAGGTGAAGTAGCCGGCGGGAACCTTGTTGTTCGGAAATGCCGGCAAACCCGCCTGCGTGGGATCAACGGGCATGCAGTTGCCGCTGGCGGCCAGCAGCGCGGTACAAGTGGCTGTTCCATAGGCCGGCAGTGGGCCGCCGGGCAAGGTTGTGTCGTTAATATGCGCATACGACTCCGCCGAGAAATCGCCTGTCAGGACCGCCGGGTTGGGAACTTCTTCCGTCAGTTGGGCACCGTTATTCATGCGCCAGCCTTCGTAATTGGCCATCCAGAACGACCTGTTGCGGCCGTCATACAGCTTGGGAATGAAAACCGGACCGCTGGCAACGAAGCCGAACTGGTTCAGTTTCAGAACCGGGTTCGAAGTGGGCGTGGAGGTGATGAAGGTGTTCGCCGTAGTAAACGGCTTGGCATCGAACGCATTGTTGCGGTCCGACTCGAAGACCGTGCCGTGGATCTTGTTGGTGCCGCCCTTGCTGACCACGTTGACCTGGCTGGCGGAGAAGCCATACTCGGCCGGATAGATGCCGCTCTGGACCTTGACCTCCTGGATTGCGTCCTGCGACAGAATCACCGCGGGGGTTTCCATGGCCTGGTCGGTGTTGACCAAGCCGTCCAGCGTGAAGTTGTTGCCCTCGGGACGGCCGCCGTTGATGCTGATGGCGTTGCCTTCGCCTTGGCGCATGGTGCCCTGCTCGCCGCCGATGGTGAACGCGCCGGCGCCCAGGAACAGCAATTGAACGAAGTTGCGCCCGTTCAGGGGAAGTTCTTCCACCTGCTTCTCGCTGACCAGCTGCGAAAGGGCCGCGGAGTCGGTATCGAGTTCGACGGCTTGCGCTGTCACCTCCAGGGTCTCGGTAACCGCGCCCGGTTTCAACGCCAGATCGATTCGGATTTTCTGGTCGACGGCCAGGGTAAAGCCGGTTGTTACCGACTTCTCAAAGCCCTTCATCTCTGCTGAAACCGAGTAGGTTCCAGGTTGAAGGGACGGAGCATAGTAGTCGCCGGCCGAGTTGGAGACCGTACGGAAGGCTGCGTTGGTTGCCGTGTGGGTTACGGTCACCTTTACGTTAGGGACAATCGCCCCCGTGGTATCGGTAATCGTCCCCAGGATAGTGCCGGTTGCTCCTGCCTGTCCTAATAGTCTGCCGGCAAAAACCAGCAGAATAACCAGACCGAGGGAAAGTCGGAATGCTCGCATCTCATAGCCTCCTTACAACGGTTTGCCTTTTTCGATCGGATGGAGTTGGCTGCGGGCTCTTTTCGAATCGACGCAAGAACACGGTTGCCCTTGCAATTCCCGGTTCAACCCCAATGGGACGCGAGATTAGACAAATCGCGAGACGATTGTCAAGAAAAAAATAAGTTCCTATTCGAAATTCCGTAGCCAAGTCCGCTCCCTTTCCAATATCAAGAGGCGCAAGGACGCTTTATCGATTTATCTGCTTTTCCTGAGCATTTTCCGGCATACGGCTCTTCCCGAGGGACCGCTGGTTCTCCCCCGATATTTCAAATGGGGAAACCTCCTGTCGCTCTTCCGTAATGCGAACTAAAATCCCTATTTGGTTGCCTTCGCACCCTCGCCTCGCCAAAGATCGCCTAAAATCGCCGATCAAGATTGAGCCTCGAATGCCCTGCACAAGACAAGCGGTTGGCGCCGACGGGATTTCCCATGGGGCCAAGGCATCGAGGACTTGGGCGTAGAGAGTCTGTCACACGGAGTCCCGTGAATGGAACAGGCGCGTCCCTTCATGGCTGAGGCTGGCATGGCTGAGGCTGGAGGAACCTGCAATGCACCTCATCCGATAGTGCAGGTGCGACCGGGGTCAAGGACCGTCCTCTCAGATGGTGTTCACATCGAGTCAATGACCACCGCGTCCAATGCGTCCGCGATGCGGTGTCCGTCACCCGCAATCGAGGATCGATCTACCTTGTCGAAGCATGAGTTCGATTGGAATATATTTTCCCTTCCGAAAGTTGCCGTCTTCGTGTTAATGTTCTTGGCGCCCGGTTTGAGGTGTGGTTTCCAACCGTGAGAGAAATGCATCGAACTCTCGGATACGACCTCGGAATGGGTCACAAAGCAATGATAATAAAGGAGAAACAATGAAGCTCCTGGGAATGAAGTTGGTCACGGCAAGCTTGGCAATCTTCCTCGGTCTCGGCGCCGCCCAGGCGCAGGAGCAGCCCGATCCTCTGAAAAGCGGCTTTGGCAATCCACCCAACGGCGCTCGCCCAAGGGTGTGGTGGCACTGGATGAACGGCAATATCTCCAAGGAAGGCATCAAGCTGGACCTGGAGTGGATGCACCGGACAGGACTCGGCGGCTTTCAGAACTTCGACGCCGCCCTGCAGACGCCCCTCGTGGTGGACCATCGGTTGGTCTACATGACCCCGGAGTGGAAGGACGCCTTCAAATACGCGACAACCCTGGCCGACCAACTGGGTCTGGAAGAGGCTATCGCCGGCTCACCGGGCTGGAGCGAATCAGGCGGTCCCTGGGTGCCGGCCACCCAGGGCATGAAGAAGTATGTCTGGAGCCAGACCCATGTGGAAGGCGGAAAGCCATTCACGGGCACGCTGCCTAAGCCGCCGGGGAACACCGGAGCATTCCAGAACATCGGCATTCACGACATGCTCGAGGCGCCGGCCGGAGCTGCCGCGACTCCGCAGTTCTATGCCGATTCGGTCGTCGTGGCTTATCGCCGGGCGGCCAGCGATGTTTCCGTCGAATCGCAGCACGCTGTGATGACCGCAAGCGGCGGCTCGCCGGATTTCGCCATGCTCTCGGACGGCGACCTGGAAAAGACTACCAAGATCCCGATTCCAAAGGCAACCGGGGAGGCCTCCTGGATCCAATATGAATTCCCCGCGGCGCAAACCATCCGTGCCATCACCTTCGTCACCAAGGACCCGAACAGGCTTGCCGAGCTCGTCGGCGGAATGGGCACCCCTGATAAATCCCTGGAAGCAAGCGACGATGGGCAGAACTTCCGCCTGGTGGCCAAGCTTTCCGGCGGAGAGGCGCCCCAGCACACGCTTTCGTTCCCTGCGGTCACCGCCAAGTATTTCCGCGTCACTTTCAAGCGGACGCCGCCTCCTCCGATCCCGGAGTGGGCTCAGGGCCTCGATCCGGCCTCATTCGGAATCACACTTCCCCCGGCGCCGACCGACTATGAGATCGCCGAGTTGGTACTGCACCCCGGAGCGCGGGTGAACCGGTTCGAAGACAAGGCCGCCTTTACCACCGAGGGAGACCTTTATTCGCTGGCCACGCCGCTGGTTGCCGCCGCCGACGCGGTAGCGCTGTCCGATATCGTCGACCTGACCGTGAAGATGCACGCGGATGGAACGCTCGACTGGACGCCGCCGCCGGGCGACTGGGTCGTGCTCCGCTTCGGCTATTCCCTGCTGGGAATCACCAACCACCCCGCCACCGCCGAGGCCACTGGCCTCGAGGTCGACAAACTGGACCGGCGGTTTGTGAAGAAGTACTTCGACACCTACCTGGACAGCTATAAGGATACGGTGGGTGCGGACTTTATGGGCAAGCGCGGCATCCGCTACATCATCAACGACAGTTGGGAGGCCGGCGCGCAAAACTGGACCGACAACATGGTCGAGAAGTTCAAGGCGCGGCGCGGCTACGACCCTGTGCCGTGGATGCCGGTTCTCGTCGGCCAGGTGGTTGAAAGCGCCGAGGCCAGCGATAAGTTTTTGTGGGACTTCCGCAAGACCATCGCCGACCTGGTGGCCGATGAGCATTATGGCGAACTGGAGGCGGTGCTGCACGAGCGGAACATGGGCCACTACGGCGAATCGCATGAGTCCGGACGCGCTCTGATCGCCGACGGCATGGAAGTGAAGAAGTTCAATGAAGTCCCCATGAGCGCGATGTGGACACAGACCCCTGGGGTGAACAAGGAGCAGTTCGGTTACAACGCCGACGATCGTGAGTCGGCGTCCGTATCCCACATTTATGGACAGAACCTCGCCGCTGCGGAATCGATGACAGCGGCAGCAGCGCCCTGGGCCTGGTCACCGGCCACCTTGAAGCCCACCGCCGACCAGGAGTTCTTGAACGGCATCAACCGTTTTGTGATCCACGAGTCGGCACACCAGCCGCTGGTGGACAAGGCGCCCGGCATGACGCTTGGACCCTTCGGACAATGGTTCAATCGCAACGAGACCTGGGCGGATCAGGCAGGCACATGGATCGACTACCTGGCGCGCACCAGCTTCCTGCTCCAGCAGGGACATTTCGGTGCGGACCTGATCTACTACTACGGCGAAGATTCGAACCTCACCGCGATCTTTGAGGAAAAGGCGCCCGATGTCCCGGTCGGCTACGGCTTCGACTATGTCAACGCCGACGCGCTGATCCACGAACTGAAGGCTGCCGGCGGACGCATCGCTACCGCCAGCGGCATGAATTATCGCGTACTCGGCCTCGACCCATACAGCCAGCACATGTCGCTGCCCGTACTGCGCGCCATTCACAAACTGGTGGTCGATGGCGCCGTGGTGGCCGGTCCGAAACCGAACGACGATCCCAGCCTGGCCGACGATCAGTTGGAGTTCAAGCTGTTGAACGACGATTTGTTTGGCGACGGCACGGGAGTGCACCATGTTGGCAAAGGCACTGTTTATGCCGGGCAGAGTCTTGCCGACGTCTTCAGCGCCTTGCACGTCGCGCCCGATTTCGACTACACCAAGCCAGAGAGCGACGCCCGGTTGCTCTTCGTCCATCGCAAGCTGGACGATGGCGATGTCTACTTTGTCGATAATCGCAACGACCGCAACGAGACCGTGTATGCAACCTTCCGAGTCACCGGCAAGACCCCCGAGCTATGGCACGCCGAAACTGGCCTGACCGAACCAGCATCGTTCAAGATCGCCGACGGCCGCACCACGGTGCCGCTGAAACTGGAGCCGTGGGGCACCGTCTTCGTGGTCTTCCGAAAAGCAACCGACCAGACCGCTTTCACGGTCCCGGCCAAGACCGAGACTGAGGTCGCCACCGTGAATGGTCCATGGAAGGTCAGCTTCCAGCCAAAGCGCGGCGCACCGGATTCCATCACCCTGAAGACGCTTGCATCGTGGACCGAGAACCCGGACGCGGGAGTAAAGTACTTCTCCGGCGCTGGAACTTACACCAAGACCATTCAAGCCAAGCCGGACTGGTTCAAGAACGGCGCGCACGTGTGGATCGACCTGGGCGATGTGAAGAACCTCGCCGAGGTCACGGTCAACGGCAAGCCGCTGGGAGTTGTATGGCACACGCCTTACCGCGTGGATGCAACCGCAGCCCTTCATGCCGGCGCAAACGATGTCTCCATCAAGGTGGTCAATGCATGGGTCAACCGGCTCATTGGCGATCAGCAACCTGGTGTCAAAGACAAGATCACCTTCGCGGACGTGAAACCGTACAAGGCGACTTCGCCGCTGCTCCCTTCGGGGCTGCTGGGACCAGTGCGTCTTTATTCCCAAACTGCAAAGTGAAGGCCGCGCCGACCATGGGAGTGATGCGCACGAACTCCTGAGTTTGCGAGGGCCTCAATCGATCCAACCCGCCAGCGAGATCGCGGTTAGCCGCGATCTCGCTGGCGAACTTGCTTGGCCCGGCGGCAGAGTCGACCCATCGCCATCCTGCTTGGAATTTGCGATGCCGCCGGTAATGCGTCAGGGACGGAGGATCAAGAATGCGAGTGTGGATCGGGATGGCAACCGGTTTGCTCCAACTGATGCAACTCGGCGTGGGGTATGCTTGTGCCGCTGAACTGACCCCAAATCGACTGACGACTGAAATGCGCGTCGATCCGGTCGGTATCGGCGCGCCAAACCCCGCCTTTGGGTGGAACCTGGAAGCGGCGCCCGACAGTGCGCGCAACCTCCGCCAGACTGCCTTCCGCATTCTGGTTGCCAGCTCAACTGAACAGCTAAAACAAAACGCGGGCGACGTGTGGGATAGCGGCCAGGTATCCTCGGCGTTGTTTTGGCAGCTTCCCTACTCAGGCCCCGCTCTACATTCGCACACAACCTACTATTGGGAGGCGCAGGTATGGAACGGCGGATCGTTGCCGGGCCCGTGGAGCAGGGCTGCGCGCTTTACCACCGGATTGTTCGCCGAGGGCGACTGGACCGCACGGTGGATCGCAGCCGAGCCCGATCGTGGCCCTTACGTCGCACCGCTCGAAAACCACGGTGCGCCGCTGCCCAGCCTGCCGCCGCCTCTGCCTGTCTTTCGCCGCGATTTTACCCTCAAGGGGCCGGTCGCAAGCGCACTCCTTTTTGTGAGCGGTCTCGGGCAGTACGAGATCCACCTCAACGGCTCCGGCGTGACCGAAACCGTGCTCAACCCAGGCTGGACCAACTACCGCAAGACGGTCCCCTACGATACATACGACGTGCGGCGCCTGCTGCGGCCCGGCAGCAATGCCTTTGGCGTACTGCTTGGCAACGGCATGTATAACGTCGAGGGCGTGAAAGGCCGTTACACCAAATTCGTCGGGAGCTACGGCCAGCCCAAACTTCTGCTGCAGATGGAGGTCCGCTATACGGACGGAAGCACCGACCGGTTTGTCACCGATCGCTCGTGGCAAACGCGCCCTGGGCCGGTCGCGTACTCCTCTACCTATGGTGGCGAAGACTTCCGGGCAAACGCCCTGGATGACCATTGGGATCGGGCGGGCTATTCTTCGCAGGACTGGCAGCCGGCGCTGGAAGTGAGTGGCCCCGGAGGAACGCTCGCTGCCAGCCACTCCGCGCCGCTGGTGATTGCGGAGGTGTATAAGCCGGTCCGCATCACGCATCCCCGGCCCGGCATCGCCGTCTATGACCTGGGCCAGAACATGAGCGGGTGGCCTTCCATTACCGTTCGAGGTCCGTCTGGATCCACGGTCCACCTGCTCCCCGGAGAATTGCTTGCTAGCAACGGCACGGTCACCCAGCACAGCGCAAATGCCTCCCCGGAGAGCGCTGTCCTTTTCAACTACACTCTGAGCGGCGCGGCCGCCCTGGAGACCTGGCATCCGCGATTTGCTTATTACAGCTTTCGCTACGTTCAAGTGAGCGTCGGCTCCGCGACGCCCGGCGGCAAGACTCCGCAAGTCCTTTCCCTGAGCGGCAACTTTGTGCATGCCCGTGCTCCCGTCGTGGGTAGGTTTTCCAACTCCAATCAGCTTCTGAATCGAATTCACACGCTGATCGATCGCGCCGTGCTCAGCAACCTGGCCAGCGTAGTCACGGATTGTCCCTCGCGCGAGAAGCTTGGCTGGCTCGAGCAGACCTATCTCAACGCATCGACGATCATGTTGAACTACGACGTGAGCGGTATCTACGAGAAAATGAGCGACGACATGGCCGATTCGCAACTCGCCGATGGCCTGGTCCCCGCCATCGCTCCCGAGTATGTCGAATTCGTCGACGATCAGGGCAAGAACACCGCCTTCCGCGATTCTCCCGAGTGGGGGAGTGCCGTCATCCTCAGCCCATGGGCGCTTTACCAATTCACCGGCGACCAGCGTCCGCTCCGCGAACATTACCCGGCCATGCAGCGTTACGCAGCCTACCTGGACAGCCGCGCGCAGGGTGGACTGCTCGACTACGGCCTGGGCGACTGGTACGACATCGGCCCGCACCCCCCCGGCGTATCGCAGCTCACAAGCAAGCTCGAAACCGCCACCGGAACGTATTTTGCCGACCTGCAGACCCTTGCCCAGGCCGCTGCGCTGCTTGGATACTCCGCCGATGCCGCGGCCTATCGCCTGCGGGCGGGAGAGGTTCGCGACGCGTTCAACGCAAAGCTCTTCCATCCTGAGACGAATCAGTATGACCGCGGCAGCCAGACCGCCAATGCCCTGCCGCTCGCGCTCGACATGGTGCCGGCCGGCCACGAGCAGGCAGTCCTCCAAAACCTGGTAGCCGATATCCACGGCCACCACGATCACGTAACGGCCGGGGACGTTGGATTCCATTACGTGGTCCGCGCCCTGACCAGCAACGGCCGCTCGGACGTGCTCGCCGCCATGCTTGCCCGCACTGACACGCCCAGTTACGGTTACCAGTTGATCCGTGGTGCAACCACGCTTACCGAAGCGTGGGATACGAATCCGGACAGTTCACAAAACCACTTCATGCTCGGCCATGGGGAAGAATGGTTTTATCGGGGACTCGCGGGCCTCTCCTTCGACATGTCCCGTCCGTCTGAAGATGCTATAAGCCTTGCACCATCCTTCCTCCCGGGAGTAACAGAAGCTTCTGCTTCCTATCACTCGACGATGGGCCTGATCACCGTCAGTTGGCATCGATCAAGCCATGGCGCCTGGGTAGAAGTGACAGTACCTCCCGGTACAGAAGCGCATCTGCAGTTGCCTTTGGCGGCAACCTGGCTGGAGAGCGGAAAGAGCGCCGCTCATGCTCCCGGAATCCTCGATGCCCAAGAGAGTGCGCCCGGTCTCCGCCTGCTGCTGGGCTCAGGCAACTATCGCTTTTCCACTCAGCACTTCTAAACACCGCGCCATTCACAGCAATGAGATCCGTTGACCTTGACACAGAAGTGCGCGGGAAACTACTTTCGATTTGACATCGATTCGCCGCCACAGCGAATTTCCGTGGCCGATGAATCGGTTTCAGCGTGGCCATCTCCACCGCCCATGGCGCGCGAAGGAGCTTCCCATCGAACGCCGCGATGCTCTCAAACTTCTGGCATGTGGCACCGCTTCGCTGGCGCTGAATCCACCGCTCGCAGCTCTGCCCCGGCCCGTGCCGATCGTCGATGCCCACATCCATCTGTTCGATCCAACGCGGCCTGGCGGCGTTCCATGGCCGGCCCCGGACGACACCGCACTCTACCGCCCCGCATTACCCGACCGCTATATGAGTCTCGCTGCGCCGCTTGGAGTTGTCGGCGCCATCGCCGTGGAAGCGAGTCCGCTGGCCAGCGACAATCAATGGCTTCTGAAAGTTGCAACCGATCATCCTGTCATTGTTGGCGTCATAGGCGACCTCGTCCCTGCAACACCGTCTTATCTGTCTGATCTCGCCCGCTTGCACGCAGATCCCCTGTTCCTTGGTTTTCGTTATGGCAATCTATGGAACCGCGACCTCTCCGTCGATATCGAGAAGCCCGGTTTCATTGACGGATTGAAGGCTCTCGCCCAGGCCGGCCTGGTGTTTGAAAGCGCAAATCCCGATCCGGTTCTGATTCGCGCCATCCTCCGCGTGGCCGAGCGCGTTCCCGACCTGACCATTGTCATCGATCATCTTCCCCACGCTGTCGTTCCCCAACAAGAGGCCGCGCGTCAGGAGTATTGGTCCGACCTGAGCCGCCTGGCCAGTTATCCGCGCATCTTTGTCAAGCTGTCCGAAATCCCCGTTCTGGTCAACGGCTCCGTGGTAACGGACGTTGCCCATTACAAGAGCGCACTCGATGCGATCTGGGCAACGTTCGGCGAAGATCGCATCCTCTTCGGCAGCGACTGGCCGAACAGCGATCATGTGGCGTCCTACCAGGAGACGCTGTCCCTGGTTCGCGCCTACATCGCGCAAAAGAGTCCGGCGATCCATGAGAAGTTCTTCTGGAAAAATTCGATTGCCGCATATCGATGGCATCGAAGGACGCCAAACCAGCCGGCGCTTTGAAACTACGGCATCGCGCGGACGAAGCTTCTCCCGGAGATTCCAGTTTGCTTTCACGATCGGAAGACGCGCAAGACCGGGCGATAGCGAAAGCGCGCCGGCGTCTTATTCCGTTTCTGCTGCTGATTTACGTGATCTCATTTCTTGATCGGGCCAACATCGGTTTTGCCAAGCAGGCAATGCAGTCAACGCTCCGCATCTCCGAACATGCATTTGCCATGGCGGCGGGCCTGTTTTTCATCACCTACGCAATCTTCGAACTTCCCAGCAACCTGATCCTCCATCGCGTGGGCGCGAAAGTGTGGATGGCGCGCATCATGGTGACCTGGGGAGTGGTATCCATGGCCACCATGTTTGTCACCGGCAGCACCTCGTTCTACATCCTGCGGCTGCTGCTCGGAGCGGCGGAAGCTGGTTTCTTTCCTGGAGTGATCCTCTATTTGACCTATTGGTTTCCCCGAAAAGTCAGGGGCGAGATCGTTGGCCTTATCTATTTCGGGGCGCCCCTCGCATTCATTTTTGGCGGTCCCATCTCCGGCCTGCTTTTGCAGATGCATCCGCATTTCGGGCTTTGGAATTGGCAATGGATGTTCATGGTGGAAGGTTTCGCGGCGGTCGCCGTGGGGATTTGGAGTTACTGGTTCCTGGACAGCAGGCCCTCCGGCGCAAGGTGGCTTTCCGCCGAAGAAAAGCAGGCTCTGGCCGTCCTGTTGGCATGGGAGCAGGAGGAGCAGCGCGCCCACAGCCCCGCACGGCTCCGTTCGCTGTTCGCCGATATGCGCATCGCGGAGTTTGTGCTCATATACGCGCTCATTCAGGTCAGTGTTTATGGCGCGGTGTTCTACCTGCCTGGTGAAGTTTCGGCGATCCTGCACAGGCCCGCAGGCATTGCAGTCGGCGTCGTCTCCGCAATTCCCTGGGTCTGTGCGCTGGCCGCGGCCTTCTGCGTACCATGGCTCGCCGATCGCCTGGGAAAGCACCGCCAAGTCGCCAGCATGACTCTGCTCATCTCCGGATGCGCGAGCTTCGCCTTGCCCATGGTTCCTCCGTACCTGGGGCTCGTTGCATTATCGATCGCCATATCCGGGTTGATTGCCGCGCAGCCGCTCTTCTGGACGATGCCCACGAGTTATCTCGCCGGAAGAACGGCGGCAGGCGGCCTGGCCATCATCAATGCTCTGGGCTCCGTGGGCGGATTCGTTGCTCCCAATTTAAAGGTCTGGGCCGATCGATTCTTCGCATCGCAGCGCGCCGGCACGTTTCTTCTAGCGGCGATTGCAATACTGAATGCCGGCCTGATCGCAATCGCCAGGGATTCAAGTTACAAAGCAAGCGCCAAGGAGTAACTGAGCAGCGAACAGGTTAGACAAGAAGAAAGGGATTCCCAATGCCCGCGACAAAAATTCGCCATGTGCGCGCCTTTTACACGCGCGGAGGCGGCGCCGACTATCACGATCAAGCCCCGGGACATTGGATCGACGATCACATTGCTACGCCGATGTCGAAGTATCCTGCCTATCGCGCCAGCCGGCAGTCTTTCGGACTCAATGTCCTGGGAACGCTGGTCGTCGAAGTTGAAGCGGACAATGGCATGGTGGGATTTGCCGTGAGCACCGGTGGCGAGCCCGCCGCGTGGATCGTCGAGCACCATTTGTCCCGTTTCCTCATCGGCGCCGACGCCGCGGATATTGAGACGATCTGGGACCAAATGTACCTGTCCACTTTGTTTTACGGGCGGAAGGGGCTGGCGCTGCTCGCCATCAGCTGCGTTGACCTGGCCCTGTGGGACTTGCTGGGGAAGCTTCGCCAGGAACCCGTCCACCACCTGCTTGGCGGAGCGGTGCGCGACGAGTTGATCTTCTATGCCACCGGCGCCCGCCCCGACCTCGCAAAAACGATGGGCTTCATCGGCGGCAAGCTGCCGCTGCACCACTGCCCCGCGGAAGGAGACGAGGGCTTCCGCAAGAACATGACCTTGCTTGCCGACATGCGGTCCCTGGTTGGCGAGGATTTCTGGCTGATGTACGACTGTTGGATGAGCCTCGATCTGGACTACGCGATTCGCCTCTCGCAGGCCGCTGCCGAACACGGAATGAAGTGGATCGAAGAGGCGCTGCTGCCTGACGATTACTGGGGTTATCGCGAACTGCGCAAAAGTGTGCCCCACGGAATGATGGTCACGACGGGAGAACATGAGGCCACAAGGTGGGGATTTCGCATGTTGCTTGAGATGCAGTGTGCGGACATTTTGCAACCCGATGTTGGATGGTGCGGAGGATTGACGGAGCTGTTAAGGATTTCGGACCTTGCGGATTCTCATCGTGTGCTGGTTGTGCCGCATGGATCCAGCGTCTACAGCTACCACTTCTCGATCACGCGCCACAACAGCCCATTCTCGGAGTTCCTGATGATGGCGCCACAGGCTGACGTGGTGATTCCCATGTTTTCGCCGCTGCTGCTGGATGAGCCTGTTCCGCAAAACGGCCGCATCAAGCTCTCCGATGCGCCGGGATTCGGTGTTCGCTTGAACCCTGCATGTCCGTTGCAAACGCTGACAAAATAACCACTGGCGGGTCAGCGCCGAAAAACACGCCGAACGGTTCGCACCAAACTTCATGGCTCGGGGAGAATCCGTGTCTCGGCGTGAAACAGGTGGTAATCGGAGTAGCGATGACTTTCTTCGCTCGGGCCGCGGCCCTGGTCACTGGAGATGTCGACTTCACTGGGGAGCCAGAACACCGCATCGTAGCCGCGGATCGGCACCGAGCGGAATGTCAGTTCGGTGGTCAACTGCTTGAGCGGTATTTGCGGCAGAGGGGGCAGCAGGTCAGTCCGCAGCGCAACGATGTCGAAGCTCGACTCATCGACCCACAGCACGCCCTGAAAGTAGAACGGCGCCCTTTTCCCTTCCACCTGGAAGTAAGCCGGATCGTTGACCTTGGCCGGTTCCTGCGCGAAAGCCACAACAGAAGTTTTCCGGCCGCCCTTTTGCTGCTGTCCCAGGTAACGGAATTGAAACTCGGGCTGGTTGGCGGCGGAGAAAAACAGCCACTGGTAGCCGAATCCGTAGCCCCGCAGCGAGGTGAATCCGCCCGCTTCCTTCACCGGCCTTCCCGCCCCGTCAGTGCGCGATTCGGTAATGCTCGTGCTGCCGTCCGCATTGTGCTGGCACTGGAGCAGATACTTGTATTGCCGGCCCCACGGCTGGGTTGACGCCAGCCCGCCAACCGCATCCCCCCCGCCCTGGAAATGAAATACGTCTTCACGCGAAATCAGGTCCGGCAATCGGGGCAATACATCCGCAATCTGTTTGGCCACGCGGTTAAGGATGAGCGGCAGCTGTTCCTGTCTATCGTCATACTTGATCCCGCCCAGCGCCGGAACCACTGCTTTGAGCTTCTGGATCGGGAATCGAAGATAAGTCTCAGCCTCTTGCGCTCCAAGCCTGATCGACGAATTGGCCCCATTCGGGGCGGAGGATGGGCCCAATTCAGCCTGGGCTGCGGCCAACCGGTTCGGCCCGGCCGCCAGCGCCACGATCACCCCGAGCGCCAGCGAACCGACAGCGCGTGCAAGAAGAGTTTTCATCCCTGTTCCTCCGCGCTATTTCTTGTTCTTCGGCGGCTGTGGAGCAAAATAACCATCGCGCGCCTGGATCTTCACGCCTTTTCGATCCACTTCCACCTTTAACGAATGATACGTGCCGTTCTGCTTCACATCGTTCAGGGACAGCTCGAGCAGGTACTTATACTCCGGCCCGGCGGCGAGGCTCGTCAACCCGCCCCGCAGATCGTTGTTGTCGCGGAAGAACGTGCCCCCGGTCCCGTCCGCAAATTCTGCCATAACCTGCTTATTCTGCCGCATGGAATCGCTGCGATCCTGCAGATTCTGTCCGGTAACGAGGGACTGGACCGATTCCCCGCCGCCCTCACTGGCTGGCACCATGGTCGAATAGAGCCCACGCGCATCGAGCGTGCTGATCGTCACCCCATCGCCCACGGCGAGGTTGAGGAGTTGCGACTCCATCGCCATCGATTCCTGCGAGAGCGAAAGGAAGCCAGGAGAGACGAGCACGAGCGTGCGTTGACCAGGCAGCGCGGAGATGGTATGCACAACGTCTCTCAGGTAGCCAATGGTCTATACGGCATCTCGATCGCCTTCCTGCAGCGATATAGTCGCGGCGTCCTTGACCGCTAACTCCGCTTTCAGAATGTCCGGCGATGCACTTACGTCATCCACGTTTATGTTGCCGGCCGCGCTTGCCGGCACAAGGAGATGCATGCACTTCCCAGCCTTGTCCAATGCAATCCCGTACTCAGTGCGGTTGTATTTGTTGAGGATCTGATCGGCGGCGTAATAATCGATGTTGGGACATTGGGTCTGGGATCGCTGGAGAACCTGGCGGGCCTTGATTTTCATCACCGCAGCCTGCAACGCAGCCTTATTGTGCGTCAACCCTGAGTTGACGCCCAGAAACGACAGCACCATTCCCCGGGTGCCATCGGCAAGGGGCTCATCGAGCATTTGCACTGCCGCCTTCTTCACCTGCTCCAGGTCGCCCACGCCCAGGTGCCGGTCGTCGAAGAGAAACACAATGATCCTCTGCGCGCCCGCCGGCGGCGTGGTTCCCGGCGTCGATACACTGGCCGATGCATGCGCAGGCTGAGTGGAAGGGCCTGGGGATGCAGGCTGCTCGCGGTTTGCAAGCGGCGCACCCTGCTGCAGCGTGAATCCCACGATGTTCCTTGGCTTGCCCTGGTCGAGGATCTTGAAGTCCGCTAGCTTCAAGTCGCCGATGGCATGGCCTTGCGCATCGCGCACCACCACCGGCACCAGCACGGCGTTTACATGAACTTGAAGCACGACGCCGCCCGGAGCCGGCGATTGTTGCGCCTGCTGAGGTGTGTCCTGCGCATGCAGAGTGAGCGCCACTGAGCACACTAAAACTGCGGCGAGGGAACTGGCATGAGTATTCATATCGATGCGGGAATTCTATCCCTTTGCCGGCAACTGGCCATGCCTTTCAAGTTTTTTCGCCGATCGATCATCGCTCTTGACCTGCCTGGGCTCTACGGCTGGCCGTAATATCCGGTGTTGGTGCGCGCCGTCAGTCCCGGCTTGTCTACGATCACCTTCAAATCGTGATACTCGTTGGCACGATCGGCTCGGGGAGGATCCAACGAGATCGTATAACCGTAATTCGAGTCCTCAACACAGCTCTCGATCTGGGCTGCCATGTTATTGTCGGGGCCCAGAACCCGGCCGCCGCTTTGGACGGCAAGCACCTTCAGAGCCAGGTCACCTGGATTCGATTTCGCGGCCGACTTCACTCCTTTCAGATAGCCGCCATAGGCGCTCGCTCCCACGCCGGAATCCGCCGACGAAATACTGTAGACAGACATCCGCGCCTCGCGAAGAATGGTGGAAAGCCTGACGATCGCATCGAAGTTCTGGCGCTGTGCTTCGAGCCCGATCTCAACGTTGACCGAGTCGAGCATGGGCCAGCCGGGGCCGGCCCAGATCAGCAACTTCCTGCCGGGCCTGTTGGACTCGCGCTCCGCAATCTCCGCAATCGCTTTTAGCGATGCATAGTACCGTTCGATCGCGCCGTTCACGCCTTCTCCAGGTCCGATGGTACGCAGATGATTATCGAACTGGCTCACCTCCGCGGCCAGCGCATTGCCGTTGGTGGTGGGTCCGCTTCCAGAATCGATGCCGGTGTTGGTGAACACCAGAAGCGATGCCGGGCGATCCAGGTGTCCGCCATTGCGTGCAAGGTATTTCTCAATCTCCTGACGCACAAAGGAGACGTTCTTGAAATCGACGTTCACGGTATCGATGACGAAAATCACTTCGACCGGCGGCTCGGCCTTTGCATCGGTTCCACCAAATGGATGGAAGGAGAGAATGTTTGCCGGCTGATTGTTGTCCAGCAAGGTGAAGTCGTTGCGCTCGAGGCCGGAGACAGCCTTTCCCATCTTGTCTGTGACCACGACGTCGACCTGCATGCTGCCCTCCGTCTCATTGGACGCCGCTGAAGGCTGAGAGAGGACGGGCGACCGATCCGCAGAGCCCGCAGGAGGGACGCTCTGTTGGGCGAAGACAAACAGCGGAAAGCAAATGGGAAATACGAGGAAATTCCGGTTGAATCCGCTCATGCCATGCATCCTTTAGGTCCCTTCGCGCGTCAGGGCTAGCGAACTCGATAGACTTGCTGGCGACATTATTTGCCTGCGCGGGAATACTACGCTCCAATCCTCGACTCTGGCTAGAGGCAAATCGGTTGAGGTCCGGAGCGGAGTTTGAGCAGCGCTGCTATTGTTGAATTCATCCGGAGGCGCACGCTGCGCGCCGGAAAGCCGGGGTGAATCGGAATGACACCGTTTCGATGGCTGGGCGAGCTTTTGTTGTGCATGGCTCTCTCCTCGTTCGCGCAGAACGCTCCTTCGCCGGTGCAAGCAACAGATCGGCAATCATCGCCTGCTCCGGCACCTCCCGTAACCCTCATTCCGCGATCGCATGAAGAGCGGGAAAGACGATACGATGCCGAGCACCACGTCATTCTCAATGCCTTCGTGAGCGATGCATCCGGGAAGCCGGTCAGAGGCCTGAAGCAGGAAGATTTCACTCTTCTCGACAACGGACAGCCGCAAATGCCCGCATCATTCCGACAGGTGAAGGGCAACATGGGCATTGCGCCGGTCCGCGTGGTGCTCATGCTCGACGCCGTGAACAACAGCCCCAGGGAAATTGCAAACGATCGCAAGGGAGTCGAACAGTTTCTCAGGCGAGGCCCTCCGCAACTCGATTACGAAACCTCCATCGCCCTCCTGTCCGGCTCCGGCGTAATATTCGGCCGGCCTTCGCGGGACCGCGACGATCTCATCGGCGCATTGCAGACGCTCACAAAAAGCGCTCGCTTGTTCGATTGCGCCGGCGAGGGAGGCGGTTCGGAGCAGGTGTTTGCCACCTTCAATGTTCAAGGCGGCACCAATGTTGCCGAGGGCCAGCACCCGGACGAGAAATCAGGGTGCCTTAACCTGCGATTCCTGCAGTCTGTTTCCGCGCTCAAGAACTTTGCGACCGGGCAGCAAGACGTGCCGGGCAGAGTCATCCTCATCTGGATCGGCCGCGGCTGGCCTTTGCTTTCCGTCCGCGAGTTTCGCCCCGACACGGCGGCGCTCCGGCAGAACTTCTTCGACAATCTTGTGACGCTCTCAAACGCAATGCGGGAAGCCCAGGTCACGCTGGATGCCGTCTTTTCGCCCGATTTGTTCCGCACCATCGAATTGCGGACCGATCGCGACAACACCTTCTTCAACGGCATCCCGAATGAAGACGAGGTCGCGGCCAGCAGCCTGGGTTTGCAGGTCCTCGCGCATCAAAGCGGCGGCCTGATTCTGACCGAAAGCAAGGACCTTGCCGAAGAAATCGCCGTGTGCATCGCCGATGCGGAGTCGTACTACGTGCTGTCGTTCGATTCCCCACCGGCCGCCAGGCCAGGCGAACTCCATTCCATCCGAGTGAAGATGAACAGGCCGGGATTGACGGCGCGCACGAATACGGCATATTACGCGCAACCGTAAGCCATTCCGATCGGGCGGTGCTCTCTTCTCGCGGCGGATACGCGAAGACTCCGGGACGCAAGACGATCTGTGGCCGGACCCGGCGCTGGGAGCGAATAGATCACGCGCGCTGGGCAAGGATCTTAGCTTCGTAGGCGCGAACAGTATCAAGCCATTCGATCCCATGTGGCACGTCCTGGGTGGCGCAGTAGTAATCCCAGACAGCGGGCCAAGGCATGGACTTCTTCTCCTCCATGAGCGCGAGCCGGGCAGTGAAGTCGAATTCCCTTTCGGCGGCGACGAGCCTCTGCGTCGGATCGAGGAGCGCCACGAGCAGGGCCTTGCGCATGTTGCGGGCGCCAATGACCCAGGCGGCAACGCGGTTGATGCTGGCGTCGAAGAAGTCGAGGCCGATGTGGACGCGGCTGAGCGCGTTCGCGCGCACGATTTCCTGGGCGATGGCGATGGTGGGATCGTCGAGCAGCACAACGTGGTCGCTATCCCAGCGAACCGGGCGCGAAACATGGAGCAGGATCTCGTCGAGAAAACAGAGAGCGGTCGAGATCTTGTCGGAGACGTTCTCGCTGGGATGGAAGTGGCCTGCATCGATGCACAACAGAGTCTTGCGGGTTGCCGCGTAGGCCATGTAGAACTCGTTGGATCCCGCGGTGTAGCTCTCGGCGCCAATACCAAAGAGCTTGCCTTCGACGGCAACCTTGTGATGCGTCCCGTCGAGGGCGCCGAGAATCTCATCGAGAGCCGCGATGAGGCGTTGCCGCGGGCCGAGGCGGTCGGCGGGCATGTCCTTGTAGCCGTCGGGAATCCAGATGTCCATGATGGCCGGATTGTTCAGTTGCGCACCCAGGAACTCACTGATCTTGCGGCTGGCGATGCAATGGTCGATCCAAAACTTCCGGATGGCGGGGTCAGGATGCGTGAGGGTGAGATTCTGCGCGCTCTTGGGATGCGAGAAGCAGGTGGGGTTGAAGTCGAGGCCCAGGCCAAGTCCGCGGGCCCACTCGACCCAGCCGCGGAAGTGCTCAGGCTGAATGGCGTCTCGCGCAACGGGAGAATCGGATTCGAGATAAATAGCGTGGAGATTGGCGCGCTTGCGGCCAGGAATCAGCGACAACGCCACCTCAAAATCGGCGCGCAGTTCCTGTGCATTGCGGGCGCGGCCGGGATAATTACCCGTGGTCTGAATGCCGCCGGACAGGGTTCCATTCGGGTTCTCGAAACCGAGTACGTCGTCGCCCTGCCAGCATTGGATAGAGATGGGAATGCCATTGAGCACGCGCAGAATTGCTTCGGTGTTTATCCCCTGTTCTTGGAATCGCTCCCTGGCAATGCGGTAGGCTTCTTGAACATCATGGTCTATCACGTGGGTTTCTCTCCTTCCTGGTATCCGGTCAGCAGCAACTGCTGGAAATTTCGGTAAACGCTTTCTGGAAAGCCAAATCGGGGTCGGAACTCTTTCAAGGTAAATGAACTCCGAATCAAGGCTCGCGCCGCATCCAGATCGTCGAGTCCGCCCATTGCAATCATCTGGGCGCTGAGGTTGCCGAGCGCCGAGGCCTCAACTGGGCCAGCCACGACGGGCAACTGGCATGCGTCGGCGCACAACTGATTGAGCAACCGATTCTGACAACCGCCGCCGACGATGCGAATCAGCGTGAACTTGCGGCCGGCCAGCGTCTCCAACTGTTCCTTCACGTGGACGTAGGAGAGCGCGAGACTATCGAACACCGTGCGCGCCATCTGCGCCAGCGTCTCCGGCGCGGGTTGGCCGGTCTGCCTGCAGTAAGCGCGCAGTGCATCGGTCATTGAGGCGGGATTGAGGAAGAGCTCGTCGTTCGGGTTGACGATGGATCGGAAGGCTGGCGAGGCAGCGGCCTGGTCGACGAGCGCGGCGACGTCATCGACCTTGTTTTCGGCGCAGATGCGCTGCAGGAGCCACATGCCCATGATGTTCTTGAGCACACGGAAGCGGCGTTCGAGCCCGCCCTCGTTGGTGAAGTTCATGGCCAGGGCCTGGGGGGTGGCGATGGGGGTGCGGCTCTCAATGCCCATCAATGACCAGGTGCCAGAGCTTATGTAGATCTCCTCGCCGCTCTCAAGCGGGGTTCCCGCGACAGCCGAGGCGGTGTCGTGGGTGGCAGGCGCAATCACCTTGACGGACTGGCCGTTCAGGCAGGTCTCTCCCAGGATGGTGGCGGCCTGAACCGGCGGTTGCATCAGATTTCGCTGTACGCCGGCAGCGCGCAGGAGCGTCTCGTCCCATTGGCCGTCAAGCCCGCAGACCTGCGATGTGGTCGCATTGGTGTACTCGTTCGAGACAACGCCGGCAAGGCGGAAGTGCAGGTAGTCGGGGATCATCAACAGGTGACGCGCTTCCTCCATCCATTGCGGCTCCTGTTCGACGGCCGCGGCAAGCTGGTACAGGGTGTTAATGGACAGGAACTGGATCCCGGTGCGGCGGTAGATCTCTTCAGCCGGAATGTGCTGCAGGAAGCGTTCCATAACGCCATTGGTGCGCTTGTCGCGATAGCAGACCGCCTTGCCCACCTGTCGCAACCTGGCGTCGAGAAGAACATAATCGACACCCCAGCTATCGGCGCCAACGCTGGCAAGCGGACCGCGTGCGGCGAAGCGATAAAGTGCCGCTCCCACCTCGGCGAAAATAGAGTCGATCTCCCAGCACTGGTAGCCGGTCGCTTCATCCTGGACCATGGGGGTGCGAAAACGGCCGATTTCCTCGATGGCCCAACGGCCGTCGCGAAGTTGGCCGGCGACGAGGCGACCGGTGCTGGCGCCAACATCGATGGCAACATGCCTGGTTCCGTTTCCGTCACCCCGCGTCACATCCCACCCCTCGAAATAAATCTCTGTCCCGGACGCTGCGATCCCGTCGAAGTTGCCCCGGAAAATGAACCCCGGTTCAGGCAGCTCCAAAAGGGAAGCACTGCACCGAATTTGACATCATACTCAACGGAGCACCAAGGCGCAAATATATGCTCTATTGAAATACAACGCAAGAGTCATGGGACGGCGGAACCGGCAGATCGAGAGCGACAGGTGGAAGTCGCAAGGATGGGCCACGGGGCCTATGAGTTGGACCGGACTCCACCTGGGGGGGTTCATCCACCGTGGATCAGAAACACCGGTGGGGACTGTTACGGCCCTGTTTGTGGCCATCCGGTAAATGTGCGGCACTGGACTGCGACCCCCGTGAATATCAATACATAAATTATTGCAAAATTAGCCCGCCGAGTGGTATACGTTGCAGTCCGAAGTTTCTGCTTCGGTCCGCGCTCTTTGCGCAGGGCCGGAATCGTCGTAGCAACGCCAGAAAGGAGTTTCTGTCATGAGTTCCATGAAACGCTCTTCCACCCGTTGCGGGTTCGCCGCAGGGTTCATCGCCGGCTTGATCTTCGTGGCCGCGGCCGCCCTGCTGCATAGCCAGAAGCCACCCGCGCTATCGATTCGCTGGGAACAGACAACCGTGGTTTCCAAGTCAACGCCTACGCTGCAGGTGGTGGTAAACCCGCCGCTGCGGCCTGGGGAAAAGCTTGGCGCGGCCTCGTACAAGGCTCTGAAGGAGCTAGGCGCCGAATACGTGCGCTACGTACCGTGGCTTCCCTACCCCAAGCTTGCTGTAGCTGAGCTGGCGCCGCCGACGGACGCGGGGACGAATTGGGACTTTAGCCTGATCGACCCCATGACGAAGGATTTTCTGGCGGCGACGGAGGGGCACACAACCGTGATGAACTTCTCCACCATGCCGGCCTGGCTCTTCAAGACCGCGAAGCCCATCGCCTATCCCGCGGACTCCAACCAGGTGACCTGGGATTACACGCAGGGAACCGAGCTGCGCGACCCCACGGGCAAGGAACTAGGCGATTACTACGGCCGGCTGGTGAGCTGGTACGTGAACGGCGGCTTCACCGACGAGAAAGGCGTGCGCCACGAGTCCGGCTATCACTACACGCTTCCGGTCTGGGAGGTTCTGAACGAGCCGGAGTTCGAACACTCGACCACTCCCGCGCAGTACTCCGCCCGCTACGACGCGATTGTCGAGGGAATTCACCGCGCCAGTCCAAACACGAAGTTCATGGGCATGGCGCTGGCCATGCCAAGCCTGACGCCGCAATACTTCGAGTACTTCCTGGACCCCAGGAACCACCGGCCTGGAACCCCGATCGACTACATTTCCTACCATTTCTATGCGTCGCCTGTGACGGGTCAGTCGCTCGAAAGTTGGCAGTACACCTTCTTCGATCAGGCGGCCGGTTTCCTGAACTCTGTGCGATACATCGAGTCGATTCGCAAGCGCCTTTCGCCGGGCACGAAGACCGATACCGACGAACTGGGAGTCATTCTGCCCACGGATAATACGCCGGAAGACAAGGTTGCGCCGCCCGACCTCTACTGGAATCTGGCCGGAGCGCTCTATGCACACCTGTTCATCGAGCTTTCGAAGCTGCAGATTGACGTAATCGGCGAGTCGCAGTTGGTGGGCTATCCGACTCAGTTTCCCAGCGTGAGCATGATGGACTGGCGCACCAACCAGCCCAATGCACGCTTCTGGGTGCTGAAGCTGCTGAAGGACTCCTTCCATCCCGGCGACACGCTGGTGGAAACCAAGCTTGACGGCGCTTTGTCGAACGACATTTCGGCACAAGCGTTCCTTACGCCGGCGGGCCATAAGCTTCTCCTGGTGAACCGGCGCAATCGTGCGATCGAGATTCCCTTGGCCGATGCGGAAAAGACCACTGCCCTGGCTGTGGACCTCGCCGCCGGAGATGGGCCGGCGCGCAGCGTGAAGCCGGTCGACGGCAAGATGAAGCTCGAACCTTTCGCGGTCACGGTGGTGTCCTGGTGAGCGCTGCGGGAAATTCGGCAATCGGGGCGGAGGATGCACGGCCTCTCAGGCGGTACGCATTCATGCTGCGCCTGCGGCCCGGCGCGGCAGAGGCTTATGAAGAGGCGCATCGCGCCGTGTGGCCGGAGATGCTCGAACTGCTTAAGAGCGCCGGAATCGGCGAGTACTCCATCTACCGCCGCGATGAGCTGCTGATTCTCGCCCTGCGCGCGGAGAACTTCGAGGAAACATGGAGCAAGATCGACAACCACCCCGTGAACCTGCGCTGGCAGCAGGCCATGGCGCCGCTGTTTGAGCCGAATGAAGGCTTGCGCGAGGGCGAGCGCTTCCCCATGCTGGAAGAGGTATTCTATCTGCCCTGAGCACGGGGCTCGGCAAGGGAGGAGCAGGCATGAGCACTGAACTGCAACTGCGCGTGGGGCTGTGCGGCATTGGACTGGACGCCTACTGGAGCCAGTTTGCGGGTCTCAAGGAGCGGCTGGAAAGCCACGTGGCGCGGCTGGCGGAGCGGCTCAAGCGCCCTGGCGTTACGGTGTTGAACCTGGGTCTGATTGACACGCCGCAGCGCTCGCTGCGGGCCGGCAGGCAATGCCGTATCGATGACGTGGATGTGCTCTTTCTCTACGTGACCACCTATGCGCTTTCGAGCACCGTGTTGCCCGTGGTGCAGCGCGCGGGAGTGCCGGTTGTTGTACTGAATCTGCAGCCAGAGGCAGCCATTGACTACGCCGCCTTCAACCGCCTGGAGGACCGCACGGCGATGACCGGCCATTGGCTGGCTTACTGCTCGGCCTGCCCGGTGCCGGAGATTGCCAACGTTCTCAAGCGCGCGCGGATTCCATTTCACCAGGTTACCGGGGTGCTAGACGATGCCGAGACCTGGCAGGAGATCGAGGAATGGCTGGCCGCTGCGCGCGTGCGGGCCACGCTGGCGCAGGCGCGCCTGGGACTTATGGGGCATTACTACAACGGCATGCTGGACATCATGACCGACTTGACGCTCGTCTCGATCGCCCTTGGCACACATATGGAGATTGTCGAGGTAGACGAGCTGAGCGAACTGGCTGCTGCCGTGGACGAGGCTGCGATCGCCCAGCGCCTCGATGAGTTTGACGCCAGTTTCGATGTGCAGCCGGACTGCCCTTCGGAGGAACTGCGCCGCGCCGCGCGTACATCGGTGGCGCTCGACCGCTTTGTGGCGCGTCACGAGCTGGATGCCCTGGCCTATTACTACAAGGGCTCTGGCGTGCCGGCCAACGAAGACACCATGAGCTCGGTGATCCTGGGCACTTCGTTGCTGACTGCGCGGCACATCCCCGTCGCTGGCGAATACGAGGTCAAGAACGTGCTGGCGATGAAGATCATGGATGTAATTGGCGCGGGCGGGTCGTTCACAGAGTATTACGCAATGGACCTCAACGACGACCTCGTGCTGATGGGCCACGACGGTCCGGGCCATATCGCCATCGCCGCGAGCAAGACCAAGGTGCGGCCCCTGGGCGTCTATCACGGAAAGGTCGGCCGCGGCCTGTCTGTAGAGATGAGCGTGAAGCACGGACCGGTGACGCTTCTCTCGCTCGTCGAGGATGAGCAATCGCGCTTCAAGCTCGTCGCGGCGGAGGGCGAGAGCGTGGCGGGCCCGATTCTGGAGATTGGCAATACCAACAGCCGGTTCCGTTTTCCTCTTGGCGCGCGAGGGTTTGTTCAGTCATGGAATTCGCAGGGACCTGCGCACCATTGCGCGGTGGGTGTGGGCCATGTGGCCGGCACGCTCAAGAAGGCCGCGGCGCTGATGGGACTTGGATTCTTTCAGGTCTGTTGAAGCGCCTATCCGCAAACAGCGCGAATGGGAATCAAGCGAACACGGCCGCATCCCAGAAAAACGCGTCAATTGTCCCGCGCCAGAATGACATGCAGGGTACGCGGGCCGTGGACCCCCTTGATCCGGGTCATCTCGATGTCGGCGGTCGCGCTCGGCCCGGATATCCAGGTGACCAGTTCCGGGGGAGAGATGCACTGACGGAAGTACTCGGGAAGCGTTTCGACAACCTGGCTTGCGAGCAACACGCAGACGTGGATGTCGGGAAGCAGAGTGAGCAAACGCCGGCCTTCCTGGGGACCGTGGTGCAGGACGATGGTGCCGGAATCGGCAATGGCCGCCGCTGCCGCGGTGAGAACGCCTTCGCAATGCTCAATCTCGCCGGTAGGCAGATCATTGTCGACGCGCCATTCGAAACCGGGGGCGAGCCAATTGGAAGGCAGGGCGGCAGGGGCGGCAAAACGCCGCTTTCCGGTAGACGCCAACTGCGCGGCAATGGCGTCAGGCAGCGCCTCGGGAGTGGTTTCCGCGATCCCGGCGCCGTACTCGCGCAGCCGCTCGATCAGCAGGTTGAGGCTGGCGTCGCGATCCAGGCGGCCAATCCGGTTATAGGTCCGGGGCAAACCCTGGTAGGCCTCGTCCAGCCAGCCTGCCTGTTTGGCGGTGGCGGCGGTGGTCGCCCGGATCGCGGCCAGGATAGTCTCGCGCGAAGAAGATGTTGCCGTCATTGCGCCTCCTTCTTGCGATTGGCCCACCACTCATGAAAGGTCTCATCGGGCAGCCCGCGCAGGTCGCGGGTCTGGGTCCACTTTCCGCCGATGCTGGGCAGGGAATGAATCCAGCCGTCCTTGCGCGTAACCAGCCGGGCCCCGATGCGACCGATGCGCTGGGCCAGGTGGAAACGGCGCGATGAAGCGAACAGGAAATTTGCAAAGCGCAGTCCGAGGTAAAGCAGGTCCAGGAACCGCTTCGTTTGACCACGCTCCTGATTTGTAACCTGCGAGCGCAGTTCGAGCAGTACCTCCGGGATGTTGATTCTTACCGGGCAGACTTCGTAGCAGGCGCCGCAGAGCGAACTGGCGAATGGCAGCGACTGCGCGTGATGCAACTGCTGCAACTGCGGCGTGAGGATGGCGCCGATGGGACCGGGATAGACCGAGCCATAGGCGTGGCCGCCTGTCTGGCGATAAACCGGGCAGGCGTTCATGCAGGCGGCGCAACGGATGCATTTCAGCGTCTGCCGCTCGACCGGGCGGCGCAGAATACGGGAGCGGCCATTATCGAGCAGAACAACGTGAAACCGCTCCGGGCCGTCCCCTTTGACAGTGCCGGTCCAGAGCGAGGTATAGGGGTTCATGCGTTCGCCAGTCGCGGAGCGGGCCAGCAACTGGAGAAAAACCTCCAGATCGTCAAAACGCGGCAGCACCTTCTCGATCCCCGCAAGCGTGATGAGCGTGCGCGGAAGGGTAAGGCACATCCGGCCGTTGCCCTCCGACTCGACAACCGCGACACCGCCGGTTTCAGCAATCAGAAAGTTGGCGCCTCCGATGGCCGTCGGAACGTTGAGGAACTTTTCTCTGAGATAGTTGCGCGCGGCGGCGGTGAGGATCTGCGGGTCGTCGGAGAGTTCGGGTAAACCCATCTTGCGCGCAAAGATCTCGCGCACCTGGCTCCGGTTCACGTGGAGGGCGGGAACGACGATGTGCGAGGGCGGCTCTTCACCCAACTGGAGAATGATTTCGGCCAGGTCGGTCTCGTGGACGCGAACGCCGTTCGATTCGAGATAAGGGTTAAGCTGAATCTCCGCCGAGGTCATGGTCTTGATCTTGATGACCTCGCTGGCCTGTTCCTGACGGAGGATTTCCAGGATGATGCGGCGGGCCTCTTCCGCGTCTGTGGCCCAGTAGACATGGCCGCCTGCAGCGATGCAGCGGGCTTCGAACTCCTCCAGATAGGCGCCAAGATTTTCAAGCACATGGCTGCGAATGGCCGAAGCCGCCGAACGCAGTTGCTGCCAGTCGTCCTTTTCGTCCACCAGGCGGCCGCGCTTTGCCTGAATGATGTCGATGGCGTGGGCCACGTTCTTGCGCAGTTGCGGATTGCGCAGCACGGGCAGGGCAGCTTGGGGGAAGGGCGGGGCGAAGCGCGGGTCGAGTTCCGCGTGAGGCTGGCCTGTTGGCGTCATGCCACTACCTCCGCGGGGCAGCTCGCCGTAGCCGCCAGTATCTGCGCCATGTGGATCGTCCTCATTCCCGCATACTGCCGGTGCATGGCGCCGCCCAGGTGCATGAGGCAACTGTTGTCGAGGCCGGTGAGATACTCGGCGCGCGTGGCCAGCACATCCTGCAGCTTGGTGGTGAGCATGGCGGAGGAGACTTCGGCGTTCTTCACCGAGAAGGTGCCGCCAAACCCGCAGCATCGGTCGACGTTGGCCAGTGGGGCAAGGTCGATGCCGCGCACTTTTGCAAGCAACCGGTAGGGACGGTCGCCAAGCGCTAGTTGGCGCAGGCCGTGGCAACTGGCATGATAGGCCACGCGGTGCGGGAAGTAGGCGCCGACATCCTCCGCCTGCAAGCGATCGAGCAGAAACTCGCTCAGCTCGTAGATGCGCGGAATGAGCGCAAGATATTCGCGGCGCAGGGTCTCGTCGCCCAACTCCTCAAACAGAGTGGGATACTGCTCGCGCATCATTGCAACGCAGGAGGAAGAGGGAATGACGACCTGCTCGGCGTCGCGGTACAGGTTCACAAAGCGCCGCGCCTGGGAGAAGGCCTCGGGACGGAAGCCGGTATTCGCGTGCATCTGGCCGCAGCAGGTCTGGCGGGCTTCAAAACTGACTTCCACTCCGAGCCGCTCCAGCAGAGCCACGACCGCCCGGCCCGTCTCAGGGTAGAGTGTGTCGTTGTAACAAGTGATGAAGAGCGAAGCCCGCATCGGTGTATCCCCGGATTACGGTTGAACTGTTTCTCAAGACGGCTTCCGCATCTAGGCTGCGGCAAGCGCCTCCATAACCGCTTCGGTCACAGCCTTTACCAGCGCTTCAACGTCGCCGTTCACCGATTTTCCCGGACTTCCCTCACAGGGACCGGGAAGAATCGCAATTGAGCCGTTCATGTCAAGGTCGGACAACTGGCACTCTTTCAAGTGGGCGGGGTCGAGGCGGGCGTCGGGCAGGCCGAGCCGCTTCTTGATGGCGAGCAAATCGGAGCCCTGCTGCGGAGAGATGAAGGAGATGGGCGCCCCGAGCTGCGCGGCAATCGTAAGCGTCCAGCAGTAGGTCTCCAGAACTTCGGCGTACCACTCGGCGTGGGTCACTGAGTCTGCCCAGCAGACGATCCCGTGATTGGCGAGCAGGACTGTGTTGTGCTCCTTGACGAAGGGCAGAACGGTGCGCGCGAACTTCGCTGTTCCGGGCGTCTCGTAAGGAGAAATAGCCACCTTGCCGACGAACACTTCGAACTCGGGGATCACCATGTTAGGGGGGACGCGTCCGGTGATGGCGTACGCCGTGGCATGTGGCGGATGGCAGTGAACGACCGCCTTGGCCTCGGGAACAGACTTGTAGATTTCCAGATGAAGGAAGATCTCGCTCGTACGTGGCCTGGCACCCGCGACCTGGTTCCCATCGAGATCGACCAACGACAGATCTTCGGGCTGCAAATCGAACTTGCTGACCAGCGTGGGCGTGCAGATGACCTCGTTGGGTCCGATACGGTAAGAGATGTTGCCGCCGTTTCCATCGACAAACTGACGCATCCACAGCTTGCGGCCAACGGCGCAGATCTCCTTCTTGATGGCCTCGGCCTCGGGAGTGGTGAAGAGCCGCGGATTGGGCGCGGGGCGGCCGCCTGAGGGAAGCGTCGCCGTTACCGGCGCAGGCGTGGAACCGGACGCAGCTGAGGTGGATGCGCAGGTCTCGGAGACAGCGATGCCATTCTGGGCCAGGAAGTCACGCGCCGAAGGAGTGATTACGGATCCCTTGGCAATCGCGATTGTGCCGGCGCCGGCGGCCTTTGCGCTCTCGGCATCCCGCAGCGATATGAGTTTCTTGCCGGTGAGATCGATGCTTGTATTCTCGGTTTTCACTTACGCACCTCGGTCGTATTAGAAGAAATCGACGATCGCTGTCTTACGTCGATCGAGTCGACAATCAGGCCACAACACGCGTCGATGGGCACGGCATCGGGCCAGAAGGGGTTCGCGGCTTCGCGGCCTTCGGTAAAGGCCACCATCTGGCCTTCGGCAGCGCCCAGCAAATCGACAACAACCAGCGCCTTGCCGCCGCCCAGTCCATTCGCGGCGCACAGGTTCTCGTGCGTGATGGGTTCGACGATCAGCAGCGTTCTGCCGCGCAGGGATTCAAGGGCGAGATTGAGCGTGACGTGCCCGCGCACGATGCCGAGTCTCATGCCAGTGCTCCCTTCCCCGTGGGAATCCTGTCGACCAGGCCGACGACGACCATGCGGGCCGGCGTGGTGTTGCCCAGCTTGAGGCGGGCGATGTCGCCGTCGGTGGAGACCAGGACCGTTTCGCCCCGCGCCGCGCCGAACCAGTCGACGACAACGATTGGCCCCACCGCCGGAATTCCGCCGGCTTCGAGCCGTTGCGCAATGAGGAACCGGCAGCCTTCAAGCGTTGGATGCTTGGCCGCGGCCACTACCGCTCCCTCGATGCGTGCAAGAAACATGGCTAGATAATCCTCAGCGCTCCGCCGACAATCATCTGGCGTTCACGCGTAAAGCTGAGCGGCGTGGTGATTCCTTCGCCGGTGGGAGTGGCAATTGTGTGGCTGAAATAGCCCGGGCCACCGACGCCGAGCGATGCCGGCGAGGCTGCGTTCTGGATGAAGATCGTCGTGTTCATGGCTCGCGCCATGCGCGTAGCTGTCTCCACGTTGTTTGTGTGAATGATTGCCGTGTGCCGGTAGCCATGCTCCGCCCTCACCGAAGCAGCGATGGCCTCGTCCACATTGGGCACGCGGACGACGGGAATGAAAGGCATCATTTGCTCTTCCTGCACAAACGCGTGATTCTCGTCCGTCTCGCCGAAGAGCAGTTCGGTTGTGGCCGGTACGTGAACGCCGGCCGCGGCTGCAAGCACGGAGACATCCTTGCCGACCAGGTCCTTCTTCACATGAGCGCGGGCGCAGCCGCCACCCCTGCCGTCGAAGGTGAATGCTGCCTTGGTTAGCCGGTCGATCGCCGCGGCATCGAGTTGATAAGCGCCGGCGCGGCGCATGGCCTGGATGAAAGCGTCGGCCACCGAGGAGACGACAAAGACTTCCTTCTCGCCGATGCACAGCAGGTTGTTGTCAAAAGCCGCGCCTGCAACGATGCACTCCGCGGCGCGATCCAGGTCCGCCGTCTCATCGACGACCACCGGAGGATTGCCTGGTCCCCCGGCGATGACGCGCTTGCCGCTCATGGCCGCAGCTTTTGCCACCGCAGATCCGCCCGTAACGCAAAGCAGCGCAACCTTGGGGTGATGGAATATCTGTTCCGCCGCTTCAATCGACGGCTCGCGCACCGTGGTGAGCACGTTAGCCACGCCCAGCTCACGCTGAATCTCGCGATTGAATATCTGCAGCGCGTACTGCGCAACCTTGGCGCCCGAGGGATGCGGCCCGAAAACCGCTGTGTTGCCGGCGGCGAGAATATTGATGGCGTTCGAGGCCATGGTTGGTACCGAATGCGTGACGGGCAGCATCATGCCGATGACGCCCCAAGGGGCGTGTTCGATGATGCAAAGGCCTGTTGCATCGCTGCGCGCATCGCTGCGCATGGCGTCGGCGCTCAGCACATAACGCATGTTTGTAAGCTTGAGAATCTTGTGATCGAGCCGCCCCACCCTGGTCTCTTCCAATTCCATGCGCCCCAGCTCTTCGCGCCGGTCGTTGCACACGCGGACAATGATGCCGGTCATGCGGCCGCGCTCGGCCAGACTCATTGCCTGAACCTTCTTCTGCGCCTCGAAGGCCGCGTTTACGGCCTCATCGACAGTGGCAAAGACACCGTCCCGCGCGGCTGCGGCAGCCGTGGCGGGCGCGGAGGCCGGCGGCTGCAACTGGATGCGCAGCCGGGCCACGACTTCTTTCGCGATTTCTGCAATGACCTGCTCTTGAATCTGCATTTATGGCTTCTCCAGAACCACGCCTTCGACTTCAACGGCATCGACAATCCCAACGATCACGGCGTCGACGGGCGTCTCCTTGGTCGCAGGCGTCAGACGCGCCGAACTCCCCTGCGTGAACAGAACGCACTCGCCGATGCCGGCCCCGACGCTGTCAACGGCGACCACCGAACTGCCGGAAATCTGCAGGCGGCCCTCCTTGCTGATGTAGGGCTGCACCAGGAGCAGCTTCATTCCGCGGAGCTTCTCGTTCTTCTGGGTGGAAACAACATTCCCGATGACTTTCGCAATGAACATGGCGGCTCACCTTGCGCAGCGGCAGGTTGCACTGCGCGCTCCGAGTTACTTGCCAATGACCGAGTCGAGGCTCGCATGGGGCCGCGCGATCACATGCACGCTCTGCACTTCACCGGCCGCGCGGGCCGCGGCGGCTCCGGCATCGACCGCGGCGCGGACCGAGCCCACATCGCCCTGTACGAAAACCGAGCACAGACCGCTGCCGATCTTCTTCCAGCCCACAAACTCAACGCTTGCGGCCTTGAGCATCGCGTCGGTCGCCTGCACCAGGGCCACCAGGCCCTTTGTCTCAATCATTCCAATCGCTTCATTGGCCATTTCTTCCTCCGTTCGCCGTTGCAGGCGATTGTTATTTCAACATGCTTTCGACGAGAGCGTCGTGGGGGCGCGCAATGACATGCGACGCGACCAGCTCGCCGACGGCCTTTGCGGAGGCTGCGCCCGCATCGACGGCAGCGCGCACGCTGCCCACATCGCCGCGTACGATCGCGGTGACAAAGCCGCCGCCGATTTGCACGGTCTTCACCAGTTCCACGCTGGCCGCCTTCACCATTGCGTCGCACGCCTCGACCAGACCGACGAGGCCCTTGGTTTCAATCAATCCGATTGCCTGGCTCATAGCTTCCTCTCGTTCACTTTCCGGCCGCGGCCTTGGTGGCGGCGGGCTTCTTTTCCTGCTGGAAAAATGCGGGCAAATCGTCGTGGGGGCGCGAAATCACCTGCACGCTCACCACCTCGCCCACCCGGGCTGCGGCTTCGGCGCCCGCATCCGTGGCGGCCTTCACGGCAGCCACGTCCCCTTCGACGAAGGCGGTGACGAGCCCCGAACCAACGGACTGCCAGCCGGCGAAGCTCACGTTTGCGGATTTGAGCATGGCGTCCGTTGCCTCGAACAAGGCCACCAGCCCTTTGGTCTCGATCATTCCAAGCGCTTGTTTCATCGCTTCCTCTCTTCTTCGGTGATTGCTTTTCGTTTGCTTGCTACTTGAACAGCTCCACATCCTTGGTCATGTGCAGGCCGCAGGCATTCGCCTCATCGGTATCCATGTGGACATTGAGTCGGGAATTGGGATCTATGCGCACATGAACGTTGTTGAAGGTAAGACCGGCCTGTCCGCCTATGCGCAGCTTCATGCGGTCGCCCTTGGCCACGCCGAAGTACGCGGCTTCGGTGGGATTCATGTGGACGTGGATCGCGGCGCGAAGCACGCCCTGCTTGAGCTCGACGACGCCTTTGGGCCCGATGATGATGGCCCCCGGTGTTCCTTCGATGTCGCCGGACAGGCGCACGGGAATGTCGTTCAGGCCGAGCATGATGGCGTCGGTAAATGCCAGCTCGACCTGGGACTGCTTGCGCATGGGGCCAAGAATTCGCAGGTTGGAGATGAGCCGGCTGCGGGGCCCGACAATGGTCACGGTCTCCTTCGCGGCGAAGTTACCTTCCTGGAAGAGCGGCCGGTCAAAAGTCAGCTCCGAGCCGGGACCGAAGAGAATGTCCATGTCCTCGCGGCAGACGTGCATGTGGCGCGAAGAGGTCTGCACAGTCAGTACTGGCGCGGCGCCGCTCTTGTCGCGGCCCAGGTACTCGAGAGCTACCTGCCGGACGATTTGCTCAACGATCGATCTGTCAATCAACGAGGCACTCATAACTTACCTTGCACAGTATTCCTGCGTTTGCGCGGCAACGGCGCGCTGGACGACGGCTGCGGTTTCGCGGGCTACGATTAGCTCTTCGTTGGCCGGCACGACGTAAATTCGAACGCGCGAGCTGTCTGTGGAGATTTTCCCGCCACCCTTGAGCGCGCGGTTGCGCACATCGTCGAGCTCAATGCCAAGTTCGGTGAGGTCGCGGAGGACGGCGGAGCGGATTTCAGCGCTGTTCTCGCCGATGCCGCCAGAAAAGGTGATGACGTCCACGCCGCCCAATTCAAAGAGGAAGGCGCCGGCGTAATGACGGATAGACCGGACAAAAATGTCGAGCGCCAAGCGTGCGCGCGGGTCGCCCGCTGCAGCATCGGAGAGGTCGCGCACATCGCCGCTCGTGCCACTGACGCCGGCCAGGCCGGACCGGCTTCCGAGTAAGGCGGCCATCTGGTCGGGCGAGAGGGAGAGCTTCTTCATCATGTGCAACACGGCAAAGACATCGATATCGCCTACGCGGTTATTCTGCGGCAGGCCCGACTGCGGCGAGGCACCCATGCTCACGTCGATACCCACCCCGTCGCGGAATGCCGCTACGCTCGAGCTGCCACCCAAGTGGCAGGAGATGTGACGCAGCTTGTCTGTTCCCAGTTGGATACGGATATTCTCGCTGGCGGCACGATGGCTGGCCCCATGAAAACCATAGCGGCGAATGCCATGCTCGGTGCGCCATTCGTAGGGGACAGCATACGTGGTGGCGGCCTCGTCCATCGCGCTCCAGGTGCCCGTTTCGACGACGGCGACCAGCGGCACACCCGGCAACGCCGCGCGAAAAGCTTCCATGGCGGCTATGTAGGGCGGATTGTGAGCGGGTGCCAGGAAGACGAACTCGCGCATGGCGTCGAGAAAAGCATCGTCAACGATCTGCGCAGCTCGATGCGGGCCGGCATGTACAGCCTTGAACCCGACAGCGTCAATTTCGGCCAGACTATGGAGCGGCTTGCCCTCGCCGGAGATGTCCGCCAAGCACTTGCGGATGGCCGCCGGATAATCGGCGCACGCGCCGCCTGGTTGCCCGATGCGCTCCACGCACCCCTCGGCCAAAACCTTCTCCTCCGGCATTTCGAGGACACGGTACTTGAACGACGTGCTACCGATATTGGGAATCAGGCATTTCATTGATACTGATGAATCATCTTGAATTGAAATGAATCATAATGTACATTTCTATTCAAAGTCAATCGCAATGATGCAAGGTTTTGGAGTCGAAGTGAAACAGGCAGCGGGCAAACAGGTTACGCGAGAGACGGCAGCAGCCGGGACGTCAAGCACCGGCCGCCTGGAAGAGCTCGGCATTGTTGGCGCCGGCGGTGGAGGGTTCCCGGCAGCAGCCAAGTTCAAGGCCCGAGTAGGCACGGTGATCGCCAATGCTGCCGAGTGCGAGCCGCTGCTGCACAAGGACAAGGAACTCCTGCATCGCTACGCGGAGCCCTTCCTGAGCGGCATGGTCAAGGTGATGGCAATGGTCGGCGCCTCCGAGGGTGCGATCGGCATCAAGGAGAAGTACCACGAGCTGATCGAATCGCTCGGGCAGCAAGTTCCGCCGGGAATCCGTGTGGTTCCCCTGCCGGACGTCTACCCCGCCGGCGACGAGTTCATCCTGGTGCATATGCTGACCGGCCGGATCATTCCTCCAGGCGGGCTGCCCAAGGACGTCGATGTCGCAGTCTCCAATGTTGAGACGCTGATGAACATTGGCCTTGACAGGCCCGTGACGCACAAATACCTGACCGTTGCCGGAGCAGTGAAGACGCCGGTGACGCTGCGCGTGCCCATTGGTGTTTCCATCGGCGAAGTGATCGAAGCCGCCGGGGGAGCCACGGTGGACGAGGTGGGCGTGTTGCTGGGCGGCGTAATGATGGCCCGTCCTGCCACCAGCCTGGACGACCCAGTCACGAAGACCACGGGCGGAGTTGTGGTGCTGCCGGCCGCTCACAAACTCATCCAACGGCACAAGGCGCCGGCCATTCAGATACGCCGCATCGGGCGATCGGCCTGCGACCAGTGCCGCTTTTGCACGGAGTTCTGCCCGCGCTTCCTGCTCGGCCACCCGATTGAGCCGCACCGCGCGATGCAGTCGCTCGGTTTTGAGATGGGGCTGGATGCCATGGTGGCCACGCTCTATTGCTGCGAGTGCAACCTGTGCACCATGTATGCCTGCCCAGAGGATCTGGATCCGAAGAGCGTCTGCGTGCAGGCCAAACCGCTGGCGCGGGAGCGGAACCTGGTTTTCAAGGGATCGGCCGAGTCGATTACACCCCACCCCATGGCCGAATTTCGCCGCGTACCCATGCGGCGGCTGATTGCGCGGCTGGGACTAGGCGAGTTCAGCAACGTCGGCCCGCTGGTGGAGTTCAACTTCCGCCCAGGCAAGGTAAAGCTGCTGCTGAAACAACATGCCGGGGCGCCCGCCCTAGCGGTGGTCAGGAACGGGGACCGGGTGAAGGCCGGCGACCTCGTGGCCGAACCGGCGCCGGGAGTCCTGGGCGCGCGGGTTCATGCCAGCATCGACGGGGTCGTGACGCTGGGCGCCGATGCGGTGTTGATTGAAGCGTAGCAACAGACAGAGAAGGAGCGATGAATCGTGGCGCAAATCGGGGCAATCGGGTCAATCGGACTTATCGAACTCTCCAGCGTGGCGCAGGGGTACGTGGTGCAGGATGTCATGCTCAAGGCAGGATCGATTCAATTGCTGCTGGCCCGGAGCATCTGTTCGGGCAAGTTCCTTATTGTCGTCACCGGCGACGTGACCTCCGTGGAGTCGGCGTTACTGGCCGGCGCGGCCGCAGCGGGACCCTCCCTGATTGAACGGCGTCTCATCGCGCGGGTGCATCCGTCGGTTCTGGCGGCAATTGCCAACGTTGTTGACTTCGAACCCAAACAGCTCCGCGCCATCGGCGTGGTCGAGACCTTCTCGGCGGCGAGCATCATCGAGGCGGCCGACGCAGCCATCAAGGCCGCCAATGTGACCCTGCTGCGCATGCACCTGGCCATGGCGCTGGGAGGCAAAGGCTTTCTGCTGATGACTGGCGACGTTTCCAGCGTGCAAGCGGCAGTGGCAGCCAGCTCGAAAGTGGCCGCCGAAGATGGAATGCTGGTGGGACGGGCAGTGATCGCGGCGCCCAGCGAGGAGCTGTTCCGCGACTATATCTAGTCGAGCGACGAACACGGGGCCGGGGAGAAATCGCGCAGTTCGACGGCCGGCGAACCAGCTTCAAACCGCTCAAACTGGCTCGGAAGACCCTATGCTAGGATGTGCCAATGAATCAATTTGAACGTCATGCGAAGATTCGTGGAGCCTTGGCTGAAAAGGGATTTATCAGCCAACAGGAGCTCTGCGATCTGCTTGGCGCGTCAAGGGCGACCGTTCGCCGGGACCTGATGGAATTCGAAATCCAGGGCTTGCTGAAACGGGTTCATGGCGGCGCAAGGGCGCTTTCGCAGGCCAGGGATGAGACCCTCGACATCAAGTTCCTGTCTGCCAGCTGCCCGGAAGAAAAGATCCGGATTGGCAAGGTTGCGGCGGGACTGGTGGAAGAAGGCCAGACCGTGCTGTTAGGCGGCGGCTCGACGGTTCTGGAGGTGGCGCGCAACCTCTTCGACCGTCAGATCCAAATCATTACCAACTCCATTCCCGTGGTGCAGGTCTTCTACGACTGCCGGGAGGCGGAAGTGACGCTGACCGGCGGGTATCTCTATCCCCGGCTAGGGCTTCAAATCGGGCCGGTGTGCGAGCGGATGGTGAAGAGCATTTCGGCCGATCTCGCCATCATGGGTATCCGCGGCATTTCGGAAAACGGGCTAAGCGACAACAACGCGATGGTGGTCGAATCGCTGCGCGCGATGATGAAGGCGGCGCAGCGGGTCATCATTGTGGCCGACCACACAAAGTTCGGGCGCAACGCGATGATCCACGTTGCCGGGTTGAACGAGATCCACCAGATTATCTCCGACCGCGATCTGGAACCGCAGTATCGCCAGATGCTGGATGACCGCAAGGTAAATTATCTGCTGACGTAGCAGCCTGTGGTGAACTAAGAAGCATGAGCGCGTAGCGCCTCGAGTCCCTCCGCGCATAGAGAAGCACGAAGGCCATTCGGAAAGCGAGGCTTGCTGCCAAATGGCGACGCGTGACGTCGCGCGCACAGAACCTACAGCAAGCACTGCAGGCCGCATCTAATCCAGGATCATTGCTTTCAGCGGAAACCGAGAATCCGATTGACAGTTGGAGGTTCGATTCGGTAATGTGCTTCCGCAGGGAAATTGTTTCATTTGATAAATGCGCAGACTGCTGGAACTCTAGCCGCATTTGCTTTGGACAACAGACTGGCATGGAATGGGGAGCGTGAAGTAAGTGGCCAGCGCGCTTCGCGTGCTGGCTGCACAGAAGCAGCGCAGGATACAACGAGGCGCTGGACGGGGATTACGCCCGCCGGGAGCGAGGAGAGCGAATGGCGTCAGTGGCTGCTGGAATCGGTTGGCACATTGTCGGCGCGGCCATGGCCGCCTCCTTTTATGCGCCCATTGAGCGGGTGAAGAAGTGGTCTTGGGAGACGACCTGGGCCCTTGCCGGAATCTTTTCCTGGATTCTTCTGCCCATCGGCGTCAGCCTTGTGCTCCTGCCTGACTTCCGCGGCTTCTATGCGGCCATGGGCTGGCCGCTCCTGCTGCAAGTGGCGCTTTTTGGCGCCATGTGGGGAGTGGGCAACATCAGCTACGGACTGACCATGCGCCACCTGGGGATGTCGCTCGGCATTGGCGTGGCCATCGGTGTCACACTCATTGTGGGAACCCTGGTGCCGCCGCTGAGGCACGGGCAGGCGACCATGCTCTTCACCACCCGGAGCGGCCTGACCACCATGGCCGGTGTCCTGGTGGCCCTAATCGGCGTATCCGTCGTCTCCTGGGCCGGCCATCAGAAGGAAGTGCAGTTGAGAGGGCATCTCGAGGAGTTCAACGTCGGTCTTGGCCTGGCTTTGGCGGTCATGTGCGGCATTTTCTCCTCGGGCATGAGCTTCGCCATCGACGCCGCCAAGCCGCTGGAGCAGGCTGCTCTCCACCTCGGCGTTAATCCGCTCTACGCCGCGCTGCCAAGCTATGTCTTCATCATGGGAGGCGGCGCCATTATCAACATGGGTTACTGCTTTATCCGGCTCGCAGCCCTGCCCCGCCTGTCGTTGCGCGCTGACCTGCGTCTGCCGGGAGGCCTTCTGGCCAAGAATGCAGCATTGGCTTCAACCGCGGGCATCATGTGGTATCTGCAATTCTTTTTTTACGCATGGGGTGCATCGAATATTCCCCAGCGCCTTTCGTATGTGAACTGGATGCTGCACATGAGCACCTATGTGCTCTGCGGCGGGCTGGTGGGCCTGGCGCTCGGCGAGTGGGCAGGCGTCAGGACCCGTACAGTGCGGCTCCTCTGGGCCGGGGTGCTCATTATCATTGCCGCCGCGAACTTAGTGGGACTTGGAATGGCTACTTAACAAACCCCGGCATGACCGGCAAGTGGGTGTTCCATGCCTGATGCATGGCACCCAAAGTAAGGGGAAAAGCAAGTGAAACTAGTACGAATTGGAAGGCCCGGCAATGAGTACCCGGGAGCAATTGATTCCGAAGGAAGAATTCGCGACCTCTCCACAGTGGTTGCCGACATTGCGGGCTCGGCTCTCCTCCCCGAATCCCTAGCAAAGCTGCGGGAAATTAACCTTGCAACTCTGCCCTATGTCTCTGGCTCGCCAAGACTCGGTCCTTGCGTTGGTTCCGTTGGCAAGTTCATCTGCATCGGACTCAATTACTCTGACCACGCGGCCGAAGCAGGGATGGCTGCTCCCTTTGAACCCGTCGTATTCATGAAAGCAACCTCCGCGATCTGCGGCGCGAATGACAACATCGTGCTTCCGCGCGGTGCGCAGAAAGTGGACTGGGAGGTGGAACTGGGCGTGATCATTGGGCAGGAGGCAAAGTACGTCACCCAGGATGATGCTCTCAAGCATGTTGCCGGATATTGCGTAGTCAACGATCTGTCCGACCGTGCTCTCCAACTGGAAGGAACAGGACAGTGGGTCAAAGGCAAAAGCGCAGACACATTCGGCCCAATTGGTCCCTGGCTGGTCACAACCGACGAGGTTCCCAACCCCCAGGACCTTGGCCTTTGGCTCGAGGTTGATGGGCGCCGATATCAGAGCGGGTCTACCAGCAAGATGGTCTTTGGCGTGGCCCAACTCGTCAGCTACCTGAGCGGCTGCATGAGCCTTCAGCCCGGCGACATTATCGCCACCGGGACACCTCCTGGAGTTGGGCTCGGGCAAAAGCCTCCGGTCTATCTTCGCGAGGGAAATGTCGTCAAGCTCGGCATCGACGGACTTGGTCAGCAGAGTCAGTTAGTCGTTCCATTTGCTTCTCTTCAGAGAGAGGTACATGGCCATGAAAATGCTTTTTCCCTGGCTACGCCATCAGTCCGGTGAAGGGATGGACTGGCCGGCACAACCGGTTCCAGTTGTCGCAGGGAATGCAGAGCACGCGTAGGGGCAATGGCGACTACTCGCCCCACCCTGGATGTAAGCGGGAAAACCCGCGGAGGTGGCATTCTCTCGGGCTCAAAGCCACGGCCAGCAGAGGAGAAGGCCGTTTTCTCAGCCTTCAGGGATTGACCCCAGAATATACTGCAGCCTGACGCAAACACGGGCTATCCAATGCGAGTACCGGGAGACAGACATGTTCAAGGCCGACCATTATCTACATCCTCGCGAAGAGCTTCTTCAGGCGATGGAGCGTATCTACCGTTATCGGATGACCACGACCAGCGGCGGGAATCTGTCCATCCGTGAGCCCAATGGAAATGTGTGGATTACCCCCGCCCGGCTGGATAAGGGCGCACTACGGCGTGAGGACATCGTCTGCGTATTCGCGAACGGGGATATCGAGGGCTCGCTGAAGCCGTCTTCCGAACTGCCCATCCACCAGGAGATTCGGCTGCGCCGCCCAGACCTCGGCGGCGTCGTGCATGCGCACCCAACTGCTCTTGTAGCCTTCAGCCTGGTCCACGAGGTCCCGAACACGCGCCTCTTCCACCAGGCCCGAAATGTCTGCGGCGAAGTCGGCTTCGTGCCCTACGAGTTGCCCGGCAGTGCCGCCCTCGGCAGACGGGTCGCTGAGGCCTTTCAGCAAGGATATAACTGCGTCATCCTGGAGAATCACGGTGTGGTCACAGCAGGAACGACGTTTCAGCAGGCATTCCGCCGATTTGAGACGCTCGAGTTTACTGCCAAAACAATCATCAAGGCAGCGCTTCTCGGTGGAGATATCCGTTTCCTCGATGACGAAAAGCTCGCCCTTGAAAGAAAGCGACAGGTGCTTTCTGAAGAGTTCGAACCGCCCTATCCCTCAAGCCTGGAGAACGAGTTGCGGCGACGGCTCTGCGAATTTGTGCGCCGCGCCTACCGCCAGCGCCTCTTTATCAGCACGCAAGGAAGCTATTCCGCACGTCTTGACGGGACCAGTTTTCTCATTACACCGCATCAGGTGGATCGGGGCACAGTGGAAGTGCAGGATTTTGTCCTCGTCGACAATGGTCGCGTTGAGGCAGGCAAGTCGCCCAGCCTTGCAGTCACGATCCATGAAGCCATCTACCGGGCTCATCCCGATGTGCGTTCCGTAGTGAATGCGTATCCGGTGAATGCCACGGCATTCAGCGTGACGGGGGCTGCGCTCGACACGCACACCATTCCGGAGAGCTACGTCGTCGTGCGAAATGTTGGCCAAGCTCCCTTTGGCATGCAATTCGGCGATGGAGTGGATCTGGCAGCCATGATCTCGACGATCCGCCCAGCCCTGCTGCTGGAAAACGACGGCGTGCTGGTTACTGGCGGCGACATTCTCGAAGCCTTCGATCGCCTTGAAGTACTTGAATCCACGGCAGAGGCAATCATCAATGCCCGCGCTATCGGAGCGTTGCATCCCCTTGGCCATGAGGTGTCCAAGGAGTTGGATCGTGCATTTTTTGGAATCTAGTCTCCTGTCTCTGAAGTTCTTCGCATTTGATTGGCGTGGGTGGTCCGGGCATACATTCCGAAAAGCAGGTCCTTCGACTCCGCTGAAGTACGCTCCGCTCAGAGCGACAGGGCTTTTTTGATATGAACATCGGAGATCGGAATTTAGGGTTGCAAGGTATTTTCCCCTACGATGTTCCGCGGCAAAGTGAAACTCGCTTGTATTCTCGGTCGTCACCGGGAGGGACAAAGCCCCATGCTCGCATTGAATCCTCGCTTCGTTCGCGTTTTTCGTCAGCCACTTCCTGTCTCATTCGCGCTGGTGGTCTTTCTGCTCTTGTGCGGGGGCGCGCTCGCCGCCCAGGAGGTGCCGCCGGCGCTCAAATCTCCGCCAGCGGGGCCTCCGCAGACGGGCCCGAACGGCGAGAAGCTGATCGGGATGCCCAAGTTCCATGAGCCGGCCGCGTACAACTTCGACGAGCACACCGGCTTCAAGCAGATCTTCGACGGCAAGACGCTGGCGGGATGGGACGCGGACATCGGCATCTGGCGGGTCGAACACGGGCTGATCGTGGGCGAGACGCTGGAGGGCAAGCCGCGGGGCAATAACTACATCGTCTACCGGGGCGAGCGGACACGCGACTTCGACTTGAAGCTGCGGATGAAGATCGAAAAGGGCGGAGGCGGCGGAATTCAATACCGCAGCGTGACCGGCGTGCCGTGGACACGACCGCAACCCCAGGGCCAGCCGCCCTACGACCTGCAATTCATGATGACCGGGCCACAGGCGGATTTCTGGTGGCCGGTGAGTGCGGTAACTGCATCGTTCACGGGGCAGTGGTACTCGGAGAACACCATGCAGGGGATACTGGCCTACCGCGGGCAGGTGACGCAAGCGCTGCCGGGGGACGCCAACCGCCTGGTGGCACACATCGGCGACATCCAGGCGCTGGGCGGCTACGTGAAGGTGAACGAATGGAACGAGTACGAGGTGATCGCGCGCGGTGGAGTGATGATGCACATCGTGAACGGGCAGTTGATGGCGGTGTTCATCGATGACAATCCAGACTCAGTGAACAACCAGCCCGGGCTGATCGGGTTCGAGATCGAGAGCCAGCCGTGCAAGGTCTCGGTCCGCGACATATGGCTGCGGAGCTTCGACTAGGGGACTCGTTCGGCTGACGTTCGCGTTAGTGAAATGGAACTCTGCGTGGCCTATCACCGGCGGACGCAATGGGCTTTGAAACTGGAATGCTCCGAATCGTACAATCGGGTGCGTTCTTTTTCGCAATCCTTCGCAATTCGAGAGGAGATCCGCCTCATGCCAGATCAGTGGAACCGCCGTGAACTTCTGGGTGCGGGAGTCATCGCTGGCGCAGCAATTGCGTTGCGACCGCGCGCGTGGTCCGATGAACCACCATCAACCCTCCGCATCGAAGATCGAATGACTCCCTACCCGGCTACCTGGTACCGGCCCTACGTCTCCAAGCCCGCCGCCAGCGCTTCCTCCTCGGCATGGGTGCAGATCGATCTTGGATCAGCCGTTCAGATCGAGGCGTTTCGCTTGTATCCAAACTTCGACGACGCACGCAGATCTCTCGGCTTTCCTGCGCGTCTGAGAATTGAAGGTGCCGACACTCCATCCCTGGAGTCTGCAACCCTTCTCTTCGATTCCGGCTTCACTGACCTGCCCGAACCCGGCGACCGCATCTCGTATCTGACCATCTCTGGCGCTAAGTCTGTTCGATATGTCCGGCTCACGGGCACCAACCTTCGGCCGATCAGGAAGGCCGAAGACAAATCCGCGCCGGCCTACGGCCTTTCCTTTGCAAAAGTGGAAGTGCTCGCGGCCGGTCGCGACGTCGCAGAAGGGCGGCCCGCCTCCGCGGACCCTGTCACAGCCAACCTGGACGATCTTGCCCAACTCACGCGCAAGCCTCGCCCTGTCGGCGAAGGCATCATCACAGATAATCCGCAAAACGTAACCGACCCTCGTTTCTGGATAAAGGTTTCCTATCGAGCCGAGGTGCCCCTTCGTGGCGTGGAACTCGGCGACGGGCTTCTCCGCGAAGCCATGCGGAACAACATCGACTATTTGCTCACATCGTTCTCGGTCGACGAGATGCTCCGTCCATTCCGGGAACGTGCCGGAAAGCCTGTCTCTTCGGGACTCCGTCCACCTATTCCGTTCTGGGATTCCGACCTGCCGGGATCATCCGCAGGGCGTTTCCTTATGGGCGCGGCAAACTCCCTCCGCTGGCAGCAACACGACGAGCTTCACAGCCGCATGAATGCAATCGTCGACGGCATCGAAGAGTGTCGCCAGTCCGACGGCTACGTCATGGCCTACCCGGAAGACTCCATCCTGCACTCCGAGCGTGCCGGCTACACACGCGCCTGGGTCACTCACGGGCTGCTCGAAGCGGGCTACACCGGTCACCCCAAGGCATTCGAACTACTGCGTGGCTACTACGACTGGTTCGATCGTTGCGAATACCTGCCGAAGCTTCTCCGCGGCACGGCACAGGGCATCCAGGGCATGGTCGCCAACACGCGCATGTATTTCTCGCCCGTCGGCAGGCCCAAAGATATCCAGGTCGTGCAAAGATTCTTCCAGGAGAACTACTGGCTCGAAGGCCTTGCCCGACGCGATCGGACGATGGTCTGGCAGTACCCCTACGACCGCCCGCACAACTACCTGCTCACGGACATCGAGGCCTATTTCGACCTCTACCGTGCGACCGGAGCCACCGGCTACAGGGACGCTGTCCAAGGCGCATGGCAACTCTATCGCGACAACTGGGAGCACATTGGCGGATCCATCGCTATCACCGAGTTCGGCGAATTTCCGCCAAAATCCTACCGGCTCAAGGCCCAGTTCGAGTTCTGCGAAACCGGCGAACTCTGCGGCAGCAGTTTCTGGGCATTCCTAAATCAGCGATTTCACCTTCTCGATCCTGATGAAGAAACATATGTAACCGAAATCGAGAAATCCATCTACAACGTCGGCATCGCCAACCAGTTCGATGACAAGGGGCTCTTTTACCACGCGCGTCTCGTCGGCAAAAAGGGCGACCGCTTGGTCGGCTGCCGCACCAACTCATGTTGCGAGGGACAAGGAACGCGCCTGCTCGGCAGCATCCCCGAGCATTTGTATTCCATCGTCGCAGCGGGGTCCCATCCTGGCCTTTACGTAAACATGTTCGCGCCCTCCACAATACGCTGGTTACAGCAAGACGACCGCCCGGATCAGGAACTCAAGCTGACCATGAAGACGAACTTTCCCTACGACTCTAGAGTGGAACTCAGCTTCGAACTCTCAGCAGCGCGCCGCTCCGTCATCCGCCTCCGTATTCCCTCCTGGGCGGCCGCTGAGATGCCGATCCATATCAACCGAAAGCTCGCCACCACTGGCAAGCCGGGCAGCTACGTCGCACTTGACCGCACTTGGAAGCCAGGAGACACAGTGTCCTTCACTCTTCCAGCGGGTTTTCGCTTCACACGTTATACGGGCATGGATCAGATCGAGGGGCACGAGCGCTACGCCCTCGAATACGGGCCCATCCTTCTGGCCATCGTTGGAGCGGATGACGCCCAATTCCGCACATCAGGGCCTTCAGCCCAAAGCTTATCGAGTCAACTCAAGGCCGTCCCCGGTCAGCCGCTGCATTTTGCCATCGACGGCTACCCCGATTACCGCTGCATGCCCTACTGCGCCATCAAGGAAGAGACCTTCACCTGCTTCCCGGTGATCGATAGAGCCCCAGTCTCCGGATGACTCCTTCGCTGAAACCCACCAACCATCGGCATCCTGAATCGGTGCCTCAGCCATTCGACGTTCTGGAAAGGTGTTTCCCATACTCGACCGAAACCGCACGGGCTGATGGATCGGGAAGAAACGAAAGTCAGTTTCCTTCCCGCTTCTTCGGTTCCCTCACCTCTAAAGTCATAAATCGGCATCGATGGTGATAGAGGCAGCTCAGTGTATAGGCCATTTGCCGCTTGTCAACATTGCGAACTCGCGCTCTTCACTATTGAAATATTTCCTATTTGTATTTCTGGAGGTCAGCGACATAAGATAATCGTCGTCTCAAAAGAACGTTGCAATTTTCTGCTGGGAAGGACACATTGCTATGAAGACCGTGCTGGAAAGCTTCAAACGTTATGAAATGCTGATCGACGGCGAATTTGTTGCGTCGTCAAAAATGACTAACGTCCTAAATCCCACCACCGAAGAAGTGATTTCGGAGTTTCCCAGCGGGACCATCGAGGATGTCGACCGGGCTGTTCTGGCTGCGGAACGTGCTCAAAAAAGCTGGGCTGCTCTGCCTGCCATCCGCCGCGCCGGATATCTGCGAGAGATTGCAACGCTGATTCGCGCCAACCGTGAGTCCCTGGCCCACGTCATCACTGAGGAGCAAGGCAAGATAATCTCCCTCGCACAGGTTGAGGTGGACTTCTCAGCGGACTACCTCGACTATATGGCTGAGTTTGCTCGGCGCTATGAAGGCGAGATCGTTCAAAGCGATCGTCCGGGCGAGAATATATTGCTGTACAAGATGCCAATCGGCGTAATTGCAGGTATCCTGCCTTGGAATTTTCCGTTCTTTCTCATTGTGCGCAAGCTGGCTCCGGCGCTCGTGACTGGGAATACCATTGTCATCAAACCTAGCAGCGAAACTCCGAACAACGCGTTCGAGTTTGCCCGGCTGGTGGCCCAATCGTCTTTGCCCAAGGGGGTTTTTAACCTTGTCTCAGGCTCTGGATCGGTGGTTGGTAGTGCGCTTGCCAGCCACCCAAAGGTGGGAATGGTGAGCTTGACTGGCAGCGTTGCGGGCGGCGTCGCCGTGATGCGCGCGGCTGCCGACAACATCACTAAGGTTTCTCTCGAACTGGGCGGCAAGGCACCGGCTATCGTTATGGGTGACGCGGACATCGACCTCGCGGTGCGGGCCATTCGCGCCTCCCGCATCATCAATACAGGGCAGGTCTGTAACTGTGTCGAACGCGTTTATGTACACGAGTCCGTTGCCGAAGAATTCATCGCTAAGATGACCGTCGCGATGCGGGAGACAGTGGTTGGCGATCCATTCGATCCGGCAACGGAGATGGGGCCCCTGGTCAGCAAACGGCAACTTGAAGATGTCGCGGCAGCCGTGAAGCGCGCGCTTGACCAGGGGGCGAAGTTAGAGTGCGGTGGCGCCCCGTCCAACACCGCCTCTGGCTATTTCTTCCAGCCCACAGTCCTTACCCGCTGCCTGCAGGATTCCGCAATAATGCAAGAGGAAATCTTTGGCCCGGTTCTGCCCATCACCACTTTCAAGACCCTCAACGAAGCCATCGACTGCGCCAACGACTGTGAATACGGATTGACCTCTTCCATTTTTACCCGCAGCCTCGACGTGGCCATGCGGGCTGCGAATGAATTGAAGTTCGGCGAGACCTACGTCAATCGCGAAAACTTCGAGGCGATGCAAGGATTCCACGCCGGTTGGCGGAAATCGGGAATTGGCGGCGCTGATGGCAAACACGGTCTGGAAGAGTATCTTCAGACCCACGTCATTTACATGAATTATGACCAAAACAAACTCTAGAGCATTTCTCCTATTGCTATAGAGCGTTAAATGGGAACCTAAACCAAGCTTTTGCATCTTCTGCAGTGAGCATCGGCAGTAGTTGTGCGATGGCCTGATCGAGAGCCTCTTTGGTCCGCGCCTTGGCCGCGCGCAGCAGTTGTTTGAGCTTGGCCCATGCCTTTTCGATGGGGTTCAAGTCCGGCGAGTAAGGCGGCAGGTAGAGCAACTGGGCTCCTGCCGCTTCAATTCTTTCGCGCACTCCTTGGACCTTGTGCGAACTGAGATTGTCCATGATCGCCACGTCGCCAATGCGCAGTTTCGGGCACAAGACCTCATCCAGATAGGCGAGGAATATCTCTCGATCCGTGGCCGCTTCGATGGTCATGGTGGCGATC
>Ga0302156_10000125_pt1 | contig 67449 bp, 15 predicted proteins | sample I_Bog_N3_2_FD_193503 | JGI IMG/M metagenome (GOLD analysis project Ga0302156, IMG submission 193503) | Peat permafrost microbial communities from Stordalen Mire near Abisko, Sweden - I_Bog_N3_2 | ecosystem: Environmental > Terrestrial > Soil > Wetlands > Peat | place: Sweden: Abisko, Stordalen... | reverse complement strand
GTTCACGGCCAACCTTGGGGTGCGCTGGGACATCGACACTCCTCCCGTCGACGCCCACAATAGGACGGAATCATTCATTCCCGGCCAGCAATCCACTGTGGCCCCACTCGCGCCCAAGGGCCTGGTCTTCCCGGGTGACGCAGGCGTTTCTCGCGGCATCATTCCCACGGAGTACAACCACATTTCGCCCCGGGTTGGCTTCGCGTGGGATCCGGCCGGGAACGGAAAGACCTCCATTCGCGGCGCCGGTGGCATCTTCTACGGCACTGTAGCCGGCAACGAAATGAACCAGCCGGGCAACGCTATTCCATTCGCCTTGCGGCCACAGACTGGTGAGGGGCCTCTTAATTCCATCACCAATTTCTATTCCTATCCCGGAGACTTCCCCTCAACTGCGCCGGGTGGCGGCCTGTTGCCGTACACCTACTCGCCTAGCAAGCCGGTATTCATTTCCGGGCCCGGCGGCGCCACCGAAGCTATCTCCCCGAACTTCAAATATCCCTACGTCTACCAGTTCAATCTTTCCGTGCAGCGGCAGTTGCCCGGCCGGGTAGCAATGACGGCGGCGTATGTGGGCGCGCTCTCGCATGACCTGCCCAACTTTATTGACGCCAACTACGCGCCGTATTCGACCGCCTTCGGAAAGCCAAGCACTTCCGCAACCAGCATCGCCGACCGGCGTCAATTCGACCCCTGCGTCGGAGCTTGTCCTACTGGCGCGGCCGCCATCAACAACGGCACCGGCGTCCTGGGAGCGGGGATCGTAGATCTGCTCTCAAACCTGACAGCCAGTTACCACTCCCTTCAAATCTCGGCGAGCAAGCAGCTTTATCGTAGCTTCAGCGTGAACGGTTTCTATGTCTGGAGCCACGGGATCGATAGCTTCGAGCCGGATGCGGATGGGCTTTCGTCACCGCAGGATTCCGGTTACCTTGGCACTCCCTTCACGGCCAGCAACAACTCTTTGGGCGCCGTTGGTGGTGGACTCCAGGAGGAAAAAGGCAATATGAGCGCCGACATTCGCAGCAACGCCGCGATATCCGGCACATGGAACGTCGACTACTTTCACGGCGATAACAAAATCGTCAAGGAAGTGGTCAACGGCTGGCAGATCGCGCCGATTGTCTATCTGCGCAGCGGCGGGGTATTCACGATGGGCACAGGGTCCAACAAAAGCTTTGACAGCACCGGCAACCAGCGCCCGGATGCTGTTGTCGGCGTGAACCCCTTGCTCAGCCCCAAACGCTGCCGGGTTTGCTCCTCCGGGACGCCGAACGCGACGGCTGCATGGTTCAATACAGCAGCTTTCACTGCCAATGGGCCCGGCGTGGCGGGCGGCATCGGCCCCGGTGGCGCGGACGGCAACGTAGGCCGAAACACCCTCTATGGGCCCGGATTCAAAGATATGGACATGGGGCTCTTCCGCAACATTAAGTTCGAGCGCGGGCTCGTGTTCCAGCTCCGCGGCGAGGCCACCAATGTATTCAACTGGGTCAGTCTCAGCAACCCCACAGCGTCCCTCTCGTCGGGCAACAATGGCAAGATCACCTCGGCCGCAGGCACCCAGCGCATCCTCCAGGTGGGCGGCCGGCTGACCTTTTAGCCCGGCGCCTTCAACCTTTTTCCAGGCGAGTGGCGCCCATTGGCCGCTCGCCTGGATGAGAACCCATTCGCCACCGATGAGTCGCGGCCGATTGAGCTTGCAACGCAAATGAAGTTTCAAGCGCTTTTTCAAAGCCTCCTTTGCGCCTGCTCATTGCGAGCAGGCGCGATTTTTATGCATTTGGCAAAGTGGTGAGTAACCTTGGATTCAGGGAGGGGCATGAAAGACCGTGGTGTAGTCTTTGCGCCGGCAAGCGCCGCGACTTTGTCGGCTCCTGAGCTGGGAATGCAACGCCAGGTTTTGGCCTATAACCAGAATGTGATGCTGGTTCGTCATCATTTGTCAAAAGGATGGAAAGGAGCAAGTCACAGCCATCCCCACGAGCAAGTTGTTTATGTTGTAACCGGCTGCATCCTCTTTACCGGCGGCAGCAGAACGATCGAGATGCACAGCGGCGATAGCATTGTCGTGGAGGGAGATGTCGAACATCAGGCGACGGCTCTGAAGGATTCAGAGGTGCTGGATGTCTTTGTTCCCTATCGCAGTGACTATGCACAGTGAGAAAGCGAGTGAACCGATCCAGGCGTCAAGCTTCGCGAGACAGCTTGGATCAGTGGGCAAGACGATATAGCTCCGATCCCGCAAGTAGATACGCTCCGACGCCGTAAACATAGCTCGATGTTGCGGTGAAAGCGCCGGGCGCCGCTCCTACCGGCTGGATACAGCCCAGGCGGCCATCCTCATAAATATGGGAAAGCAGCCCTTGCCACGCTCTCTCAACGACGGGCTTGTACTTCTTCCTATCGAGTATCCCTGAGTTGATCCCGTAAGCAAATCCGTACGCAAAGAATGCGGATCCGGAATTCTCTGGCAGTTTATAGTCAGCTTGATCCAGGAGGCCGGCTCTCCACAACCCGTCCGGCCCTTGCAACGACGCTATCTTGTCGGCCATCTCGCGAAACTGCGCAACATACCGCGACCGCGAGGGGTAGTCCGCAGGCATCTCTTGCAACACGCGCGCCAGACCGGCGAATACCCAGCCGTTGCCACGAGCCCAGAACACTTTGCTCCGGTTTGCCTCGTGCGCGCCGAAAAACGATTTGTCGCGATAGAACAGATGGTCATTCGAGCTGTAAAGAAGGCCGGAAGTAATCCACCATTCGTGGTCCATAAAGTCAAGGTACTTGCGCTCACCGGTTGCCCTGGCGAGCTTCGCCAGCACTGGCGGGCCCATGAACAGCGCGTCGCACCACCACCACAGTGGCTTCTCTGGGTCATCCTTGAGCTGCATAACCGCATCCATCCGCTCCCGCGTTGGCGCGATCATTGCCGGATCGGGGTCCAGAAGATAGAGATCGAGATAGGTCTGGCCGATGGCGTGATCGTCCGCATGTGCAAGGCGCGGACCCAACTGCCACTGGAATCCCTTGCTCATTTCCAGCATGGCGTCGCGGTATTTATTGCCGCTTACGGCCTCGGGCACAGCCGTAAACCCAGCATAGAGTGCCGCATAAGTCCAATCCTGACTGAAGCTGCCGCGAGCTTTTTCCAACTGCCAATCCGCGACTTTCCGAATCGCATGGCTGACAGCCTTTCGGTTCAGCTTTGCTGAGAGATCTCCCGCCAGCGGGAGCTCGGTTGTTGCCGCATCGCCCGCCAGGGAATTCCTTTGGGCGGTGGTTGTTTGTCCAGTGAGAGCCGGGGCTATAAGCAGAAATGCTAAAGCCAATATAACGAAGCCTTGCGGAAGCGGAACTTCTCTGCGTGCCGGATTCAACCCGAATGCGGCTTGCATGACATCGGCATCGGGAGCGGCGCCGCAAATCTCATCGCACACAAGTCGTGGAACTTCCGTTTGTTTATCGATGCGAACATGGTTGTTCATTCGGGCCGAATGTACAGGAGGCTCGGGTCGAGTGTCAATCGACCGCAACAGGGCAGCCGGAGTGGTAGTTGAGAATGCATATCGGTTTTCATACGGCGGCGAGCATTTCCCGTGTGTGGTTGATTGCAGTAGCCGGCGGTTGAACAAAAGTTGGTAGAGGTGACAATGCCAAAAGACTGTAAGTTGCGGAAGGGCGAAAGCGGCCTTTCAAAGACGGAGAACTCCAGCAAAATTCCAATTTGAGCAGGTGGGCTGCGAGAAGGGCCCGACTGGGCCGGAAGGACGGCAGAAACCCGCACGACCTTTACTGCCACAGTTCCGGGGCGCAGGCGAGCCGAAGAACCGGCCTGAATGCCGAGCGGGCCGCGACGGCCAGGTGAAACCCGTTGATTGGCTCAGCCGCCCAGAATCCCCAGCGATTCGCCAGTCCCGGAAATGCCCGGATGAACCGGCAATCCAACGCACCGTCGCGCGGGATCACAGCGAGGGTATCGATCGGAGCATGCATTCCGGTCCCGATAGCTTTGAGAAACGCTTCTTTCACGGTCCATTGCAGAAAGAAATCGCGAGCCTTGAGATCGGGCGGCAACTGTTCCAAATGGGCCGCCTCGGTTGCGTCGAAGTAGTGGCGTGCCAGTTCGCCGTCTTTCTGTTGACGCGATGGGTCTTCCACATCGACGCCGATTTCGGCCTCGGAAGCCAGTGCGCAGGCCACCATGCCGCGTGCATGACTTAGGCTGAAGAAGAGACTCTGTGCAGGGCTGCGGAGCAACGGGCGTCCCTGCGGCGTGCGTTCAAACTCAATCTCTGACGCCGTGCATTTCAAGCTTTGGGCCAGCGCCCAGCGCAGCAGAGCCTGCGCGGCGATATAGGACCATCGATCGGCGGGGAAGTGGAAGCGGCTGGCACGCTCCCGTTCCGCGGCTGAGGTCAGGTCGCGAAAGCCATCCAACGATCCAACCTGGTGGTCGCTTGGGGGAGTTAACCACCACACGTGGATGTGTCCGGGCTGGATCGCTCCGCCGGGCGGTTCCGGCGACAAGGCCGGAGGCAAATCTCCCCCGGTCCAGATTTGCATTACCATGTTGCCTTCACCATCCGAGGGACTCCATGAGGCTGTCAACGGCGGCGTCGGGTTCGACAGAGCCGCTCGCGACCTGAGCCAGCAGCAGACGCAACGAATCGGGCTCGCAGGGCGCGGGCGCGTCGGCGGTCGGCTGCGCAGGCTTTTCGCCCTGGCTCATGCGCAACCGCCGGGCAAGCGCGCCCACAGAAGGAAAGTTGTACATGTCCATGCTGCTGAGCGGCGCATTGGCATGCTTGCCCAGGCGCCTGTTCATCAAAGCAACCGCCTCGAGCGCGGTTAGCGAATCCATGCCGAGATCGAGAAACAGAGTTTCATTTCCGATTCGTCCCAGCGGCACTTGCAGCGTTTCGGCAAGGGCCAGGCGGATGACCTCAAGGGGGTCATCAACCGCAAGGGCATATCGCGGGCGCGCGATGAAGATTCGGTCTTCGACGCCGGTGCGATCCACATCGAAGCCCGTCTCTCTCAACGCCTGTTCCCAGGCCCAGCGCGGCGCCAGGGCACTGTGCGGGTGACGCCGATGAGTATCCTCGGCAGCCCACCATCCCGGGAGCAGCCCAAAAGTAAGGGTAAGGAAGTCGTCAACGGCGACGGCCTCGTTCAGCAATAGCTCTCCACTCTCGGCGAGCAGACCGCGTACACGGCCAAGCGTTTGGGCCAGACTGCGGGAGACATGCAGGACATTTGCCGCGAGGATCAGGTCGAATGGGCCGTCGGCGAATCCCTGTTCCGCGGCAGTGCGCTCGATATCGAACAAGGCAAAGCGGAGACGCGGGTCTGTCGCGCCGAAGCGTTCCCGGCCCCGACGCAAAAACGCGGGAGAAACGTCGGTGTAGGTGTAGCCGAATGGCAGTCCAGACGAACGGAGCTTGCCGAGAACGGCAGCGGTAGTCCCTCCGGTTCCGGCACCGATTTCCAGAATGCGGCAGGAGATCTTAGCGTCGAATTGCCGATCATGTTGTTCGACAAAGCGCAGCGCGGCCTCGGCGACCAGTTGATTGAAGTTGTCATTCACAGGGTCGCCCTGGTACATGGCGGTGATTGATTCGGCATTCTCAGTGCTGAATAGAACCTCGACAGCGGTGGTATCTCCGCGCAGGATTGCCGGCAGAGCGTCCAGACAGGCACGAAGCAGTTTGGCGTGATGGGGCAATCCGAACGATTCCCAGGCGGGAGGTTCCCTGTGGTGGGTTGTTTCAATCCAACCACCCGGCGCGGCGATGCACAGGCCAGCGCGTGTAAGAACATCGAGGAGCGCGTCGACGATTTTCTCGCCCAAGCCGCGCGCGCCAAGTTGAACCACCAACTGCTCCCGCGAAACGGGCTTCAAAGGACTCAACACAGCGCCTGCATGATGGAGCACTTCCAGCAGGTGCAGTCTTCCCAGTTGCTCAAGCTTTCTGATCTGTTCGAGGAACCGTTCCGCGGTTCCGTCCGCCACGGGACTCTCGACCAGGCCCAGCCGACGCAGCACCACTTGATTTGCTCTGATGGCAAGCACCTGCGGTTCTGGACTGCCGAGCGAGGCTTCCATGGCTCGCATACCTTCGTGTACGGAAATCGAGTTGAGGCCGTTGCGCTTCAGCCGCTCCTGGTAGAACGCCCCGGAGACAGCTCCAACCGAACCCCAATAGCCCCAATTGACGACTTTAGCCGGCAAGAGGCCGGAATCGGTCAAGGTCCGCGCAAAGGCGTCCTGGAACGTGGAGCCAGCCGAATAATTGCTCTGTCCCGCGTCTCCGGCAAAGGACTCCGCGGAACTGTAGAAGAGCAGAAAGTCGAGCGGTTCGGCGCTGAGCGCTATCGCCAGGTACACACTGGTGGCCGATTTGCTGTCGAGAACGCGGCGGAGAGCTGACTCGTCCATTCGATCGATGGTCCGATCCTCCAAGACGAGCGCAGAGTGGAAAGCGCCGCGAATGGGGCCGAAGCGTTCACGCGCTCTGCGAACGGCGTCAGTCAACGACGCTTCGCTGGTGGCGTCGGCCTGGAGATATTGAATCGATCCGCCGGAAGCCTCGACCAAACCAATCCGCTGGCGCAGCGCATCGTCCGGCGCGCGGCGGCCCAACAGAGTGACCTTTGCGCGCGCATTGCGGCAAAGATGCGCGGCCGTTTCCATGCCGATGCCGCCTGCGCCACCGAGAATCAGGTAGTGTCCGCCCTCGCGCCAGGTCCACGGTTTTTGTTCGGCGGGGGCCATTCGTTCCAGTACTCGGACCTCGCGGCGGCCTTCGCCGTGGCGGCGCACCGGATTGCGCTCCTGCGCGGCCCATTCTTCGCGTGCCGCCTTCATGAGAGCATCCGGATCGTTGAGAAGAGACCAGCAGACATCGAAGCAGCAGACGCGCCATTCGGGAAACTCCGATCGCACCGAGCGGACGAATCCGTCGATCGCGGCAAACGCCGGGGAAGGAATCGCGTTTGGGCCTGCCGGGAGCGATTGGGTAATAACAGCCAAATCCAGGGAGCGCGGGCCTTTTTGCCGCAGAAGCCGGATGAGGCGAAACAGAGCTACGACCCCCGACTCCTGTGCGTATTCAAAGGCCGCTGGATCGAGCGGATCTGGCGCGGACACACCCACCCCCGCCACAAAATAGACGCGGCGCAGAGACCCGAGCTCCACTGGCAACGCTCGCTCGATGCGATCTGGATCCATGGGGTCGATGAAAACCGGCTGAAGTGGACTGGGCCAGTTCAACACCGGCACGTCCGAGTTGACAATCAGCAGCGAGGCATCGGTAAGCGGAGCATCGCCCGCGACCTCGGGCGTGACGTCCGGCGCAGATTGCTGGAGCCAGCGCGGCACATAGAGCCAATCCAAGCGACCGTCCGCCTTGGTCTTGTCCGGCGAGCTGGGGAGAACCGCGTCCTGAGGCACTTTTTTGCCACAGGGGATCCAATAGCGTTCCCGCGCATAGGGATAAGTGGGCGCGGGGATCCAGCGGCAACGGCCAGGAGGATTGGCGCGGGTCCAGTCGATCGATGCGCCGGAGATCCAATGCGCGGCCAGAGCGGCAAGGTTGCTGTTGCGCAGCGCTGCTTCAAGTCCAATATCAGGCACAGGCCTGGATGAGGGAGTCAGCGCCGCCTGCAAGGCTGCGATCAACTGAGGGGTCGTGGAAGCAATCACGGCGAGGCGCTCACTGTAGGCCTCCCGGCCGGCCTGCAAAGTCCATGCCAGATCGGCAAGCGGCGTCTCCGGATGCCGGGCAAGGAAGGCGACAAGCCGGTCGCGATATTCCGCGAGCCGGTCCGGCTGACGCGCTGAAAGCACAAAAAGCCGTTCCTCGGCTGAGGCGTTGGCGGTGGATGGCGGCGGCGGACCCTCTTCCACCACGATATGAGCATTTGCGCCTCCTGCGCCGAAAGAGCTGACGCCCGCTCTGCGCGGCTCCGTCCAGGGAGTAGCTGATTGCACCGGGCGGAATGGAAGGATGTCCCAATCGATGAGCGGATTGAGGGATTCGACATGTAACGTAGGCGCAAGCATGCCGTGGCGAATTTGCAGGACGGTCTTGGTCAGCGCCAGCACCCCGGCGGCTGACTCAAGATGGCCGAAGTTGGATTTGGCCGAACCGATGGCGATGGAGGAAGCTTGATCGCCGAAGGCGCTCTTCAGGCCGGCAATCTCGATGGGATCCCCGAGCGCTGTACCGGTGCCGTGTGCCTCAATGTAGGAGATGGTCGCCGGATTGACGCCGGCATTCGATAGCGCGCGCCGCACGACACTGGCCTGGGCAACGGGGTTGGGTACGGTGTAGCCGCCGGTTCGTCCACCCGCGTTGATGGCCGAGCCGAGAATCACTGCCCAGATCGTGTCGCAGTCCCGAACCGCATCCTCCAACGGCTTCAGTATTATGGCGCCCGCTCCCTCTCCATCTGCGAATCCGTTGGCGTCCGAGCCAAAAGCCCGGCAGCGGTCGCCGGTGGAGAGCATGCCGGCTTCGGCCAGTTGATCGAGGTGGCGCGGATGGAGAATCAGGTTGACGCCTCCCGCAACGGCCAGGCGGCACTCTTTCCGGCGGAGGCTCTCGCAGGCAAGATGAATGGCCGAAAGAGACGCGGAGCAGGCCGTGTCCACGGCCAACGATGGGCCTTCCAGGTTCAGACAGAATGAAACTCGATTGGCAATGGACCAGTGAGCGGAATGGGCAGCGGTCGCGATGCCCGCCGCCGCGGCGTCCGCCGCCAGACCTTCGTAATCGAAGTTCATTGCTCCGGCGAAAACACCCACCTGGCGATCAATGGTGGCCAGGCGTTGCTGGGTGTATCCGGCTACTTCGAGAGCTTCCGCGGCTGTCTCAAGAAAGAGCCTCTGCTGGGGGTCCATGAGAACGGCTTCGCGCGGCGAGATGCCGAAGTGCAGCGGATCGAATTGGTCAACGCCGTCAAGGTAGCCGGCCTGGCGGGCGTGCGCTGGGGTGGTGTGCAAGCCGGTTGCGTTTTGCCACTTCCAACGATCATCGGGTACTGGCCGAACCGCGTCGCGCCCCGATAGCAGATTGTTCCAGAGGCTGTCTATATCTGGCGACAGCGGATAGCGGCCCGCCAAGCCTACAATGGCAATCTTGCCCGTCGAATTCCCGCTCGCGACGGCGGGGACGGGAGCCGCAGGTCGAGTTTCCGGAGGCGCGGCAATGGGAGGTTCGGCAATCGCGGGCAAAAGGAGGCTTTGCATCGCGGCGGCATGTTCCCGCTCGAAGTAGGTGGCTAACCTGGAGACAGTCGTGTTCTCAAACAGGAGGGTGACGGGAAGGCGTCCAAGGTCTTTTTCGAAGGCGCGGTTGATTTCGAGCACAACCAGAGAATCGACGCCATAGTTTTCAAAGCTTATGCTGTCTTCCAGGCGGCCGATGTCGATTTTCAGCACCTTTGCCAGGACGCGCCGAACATAGTCGCGAGCCCGGTCACCGTCCAATAGCGAAGACTGCAATTGAGGAGTTGCTGCGCCGGGAGAGTTTGCTTCGACTTCCAATTGGACAGAAGCAACCAGAATGGATTGGCCGCAATCGCCGTAAAAAGCGCGCCCAGCGGTCCAATCCACGGGCTCGACGAATCCGGCCCTGGCAAGCGCGTCGAGCCAGGCGGGGCTGGAGAGCAATGGGGAATGGGGAATCCGATCAGTTCCGGCGGCCTTCCACCAGCCCGTCGTCAGACCGAATGTGAAGACGGCGTAGTCGTCAACAGCGGTTCCTTCGTTGAGAATGAGGAGCCCACCGGGCCGGACGACTGCGCGCAAGTTCTCGAGTGCATTTGCGGGGTCGGGTGCAACATGAAGCGCGTTAGTGCCAAAGACAATATCGAAATTGCCGGCGACGTTCTGTTCCTGTGCGGGCCTGGTCACGTCCAGGCGCGCAAACTCGCAGGAAGGAAAGGCTCCCCGCGCGGCATCGAGCAGAGTCGTGGAAATATCCGTGAACAAGTACCGCTGCGGGTTATGGCCTGCTTCCGCAAACGCATCGAGTACTGCCCGGGTGGTTGCGCCGGTTCCCGCGCCGAATTCGATAACACTGAGAGGTTTTGCGGCTGCGATCAGGCGACCCACGGCCGCGTTGGAAACCTGTGCGATGGCGCTGGATGCATAAATCTCAGCCAATCCCGAGCCGCCGTCTTCAAACAGAACCGCAGTACCGAGTTGTTCACCGCTTAAGACGGCAGGAAGCGCAGCGGCGCAGCGGTCGAGGAGATCAAACTTCCGCTTCAACTCAGCGTGTTGCATTCGCAGTTCAGCGGTCGAGGCGGTTCCGGCCCGGGCAGCCGTGTCTGTAATTGCGCGGAGCATCGGCCGGTAGAGGGGCAGAATCGTTGCGAAACTTGACTCGATCCGTGGCAAGGCTTCCCTCGCCAGCGTGGCAGCGTAGCGATTGAGCTGAGTGCGCTCGGCATCGGCGCGTGTCCACAACGCTGGAGTAATGGCCGCAAGGCTGGCTGTCGAAAGGGCTAGGCGCAAGTCGCGCGGTCCTGGCGTGGGTGCGCTTGCCTGACGCAGCGTAAGTCCGTTGACGGACATTGCCAAGCGGCCGGTCTCGCAGTCCAGTGCTTCCGCGTCAAAGCGATTCTCGCCAGTGCGCCGCATTCGGACCTCAACGCGGGCAGGCCACGGCGCAAACAGGGCAAACTGCTCCAATGCGGCTGGGCGAAGGCCGCTGTTTCCTTCAGATGCCAGCGCTCCGGCCAACTGCAATGCCGAATCCAACACGCCGACCGAAGGCAACTCTTTCCGCGAACCGGGCATAAGCCACGCGCTCGCACAATCCTTGTCAACAGCAAGGGTCTCGATGCGGCGGAATGCGTGGCCGTAGTCCACGCCTTTGCGCTGCATCGCATTGTAAAAATCCGCAGCCGACTGAGGCCTGGATATTGAAGTTACAAGCAATGGCGTTCGCGCCGACAGCGGCTGTAGACGACCCTCGGCATGCAACGTTCCCGCGCCAGCGATTACGCGAAAACCCAGGCCTGCGTATTCCACGCGAACAGTAACCCCGCCGGGTGGAACGGAGATTGGGCGAGTCCAGCTGATTCCGGCAACCTCGTAGTTTCTCTGTTCCACGGATTCCAGCACGAGTAGCAAAGTGGCCGCACCGGGCAAGGTGAACTCGCCGTCAACCACATGGCCGGCGACCTCCGGATCGGTGGGCAGATAGCGTTTTTCATAGAAGGCCGGGATTTCGGATACCTTTTCCCGCGGCGGCACGGTTGGCCCTTCGTCATTGGTGGCGGGCGCGCCTGTAGCCCAGCAGCGGTCGGGTTCGAACGGGTACGTGGGTAGCGCGATGCGGCGCGCGGAGCCATTTGGAAAGACCGCATCGAGGGGAAGATCGACGCCTCTGAGATAGAGTTCGCGCAGGACCCCGAGCATGCGCGGTCGGTCTACGGACGCAGTGTTTGTGGTACGGGCCAACTCGCTGAGGAGCTGATCCGGTTCAGAAACAGCCTTGGGCGGCGTCCAGGCTCGCAATTGGGAAAGCAAGTCCGCGACGGATGCGCAGACAAACGCGGCGCGCCATCCGAAGTGCGTGCGTCCGCGCGCCAGCGTGAACGCGATGTCGGCGAGAGTTGAACTGCGAGAGCTGGAATCGAGATATCCGGCCAACTCCGCAACCCGCCGCTCCAGCGCTCCGCTGGTTCGCGCGGAAACGAGAATCAGACGTTCCCCCGGCACAGGTGTGGAAGTCGAGACAGGAGGCGGTTCTTCCAGGACCAGATGAGCGTTGGTGCCGCTGAAACCGAACGAACTGACGGCGGCGCGTCGAGGTGTGCCTGCCCGCTGCCACGCGCGCAGTTCCTGATTGACAAAGAAGGGCGAGGAAGCAAAGTCGATGTGCTCGTTCTCGATATTGCAGTGCAAAGTTGGCGGGATATGGCCGCGCTGGAAGGCTCCTGCCATCTTCAGCACGCCGGCGACCCCTGCCGCCGCCGTGGTGTGGCCGATGTTGGTTTTGACTGATCCGATAGCGCAATACTGGCGCGCGGCGGTGAACTCGCGGAAGGCGCGTGTGAGCCCCTCAACCTCGATGGGATCGCCTAGTTTGGTCCCGGTACCGTGAGCTTCGACACAGGTGATGGTCGCCGGATCAATGCCAGCGTTGCGGTAGACCTGGGCCTCGAGCGCGGCCTGAGATTTGGCGCTCGGCGCGGTAAGCCCATTGGTCCGGCCATCCTGGTTGATCCCGGTGCCCAGAATGACCGCGCGAATAGAGTCGCCGGCGGCGAGAGCATCTTCCAGGCGCTTCAGAACGAGCACACCGACGCCCTCGCCGGGAACGAAGCCGTCCGCTGTTTGGTCGAAGGTCTTGCAGAGGCCGTCCGCGGCAAGCATCTCCGCATGCTCCATCTCCATCCATGCTTTCTCTGAGAGATAGAGCGTTACGCCTCCGGCCAGTGCAAGATCCGTCTCATGGCCGAGCAAGCCGCGGCAAGCCAGATGAAGAGCAACAAGCGAGGAGGAGCAGGCTGTGTCGACGGTGAGCGCGGGACCCCGGAAGTCGAGGAAATATGCCACGCGGCCGGCGAGAATCGAATGAGCCGCGCCGATCATTTCCTGTGCCGGACGCAGCCCTGGAAGCAGTTCGCTGTAACCGTCCGAGCCAGTCACTCCGGCATAGATACCTACAGCCTGGCCGGCCATCGACTCAGGCGCGTAACCCGCATTCTCAATGGCGCGATAGGCTTCGGAGAGAAAAAGCCGGTGCTGCGGGTCCATCAGTTCCGCGTCGGTGGGGGAGATGCTGAAGAAGAGCGGATCGAAGCGATCGACATCGTCAATGAATCCGCCATATCTTGGGCGCGAAGGAGCATGGTTCGATCTCCGACGATCGGCTGGGATCGGCGTAATCGAGCACACGCCCTTATCGAGGTTGTCCCAAAACTTCTCCAGATTCGGCGCGCCCGGAAAGCGGCCGGAGTAGCCGATGATTGCGACGGCTTTGTTTGCTATCGGTGAAAGCGGGGGCTGAGCGGCCGGCTGCGGCTTGGCTACTTCGATGGAGAGTTCGACGGAGGTCAACACGGGAGTTGGCGCCGTAGGACGAGTCTCTTGCCGGGCGCCGCCTAAATGCGCTGAGAGCGCATCCAGGGTGGAGTGATCGTACAGAGTTGCGGCTGGCAGACTGATCCCGAATTCCCGCGAGAGCTCGCGTACAAACTCAACCGCAAGGATGGAGTCGAGGCCAAGCTCGGAGAAGGCCTTCGCGGAGGAGATGCCTGCTGGATCGCAGTAAAGCACGCGCGCCAGGGTCGCGCGAATGCGGATGGCCGAGTCGCCCGGAATGGCTGGAGCTGTCGAGGTGGGAACAATGACATCAGGAACAGAAGAAGAAGGGGAAGGCATGGCCGCGGAGGTCGGGGGCGCGAGGTACGCCGCAAGCGCTTCAAGGTTCGGATGGTCGTAAAGGTCCGACGCGCGCACGGTCCGGCCCAACGATACAGAGATTTTGCGCACGAATTCGATGGCAAGGATCGAATCGACGCCGAGATCGACAAACGGGCGGCGGGGATCGAGCGTGGCCTCTTGCGAATAGAGGACTTCGGCCAACTCGCGGCGCAATTGTGGGAGCAGGAGAGACGACCTGGGGGCTTGATTTGTGTTTGGCGATGCGAGGTCAGCGGGCGCAGGCTGGCTCGGGGCCGCCGCAGGCTCCGTGGGACGAAGGCGCAGTTTCGGGTTTGTCATGGGCAGGTTTTGTCCAATCTGGCCAAACGAATTCGATGCGTTCTCGACGCGCAGGGGCGCGGTTTTTGCAGGATGGGCCGCAACCGAGGCGGCAGCCGGGAGATCGAAAGAGAAGACGGTTTTTTCGAATGGGTGCCCGGGCAAATCCACGCGTTGGGCGTTGGGAATTTCGGGAAGGGTAACTTGATCGCCCGCCAGCCATCGCAAGGCAATGCCTTCAAGAGCAGGCTCCGCAGCCGAATCTCCCAGCAAGGAGACCGGACTGTCGGGCAATGCACTATCTTCAATCCTGCGTAATGCGGCGATCAACCCGGAGCGATCCCGCGCCAGAAACGCTACGCGATGCTCGAGGGAAGACCGTCCGCGTTGGAGGGTGAAAGCAACATCGTGCAAGGACGCGTCTGGGTTTGACGCGAGCCACGAGGCAAGCGCATGGCATTGACTGGCCGTGCGTGCTGCGTCGGCTCCGGAGACGGGAATCAGCAACGCATCGTCGAAGATCGCCCGCTTCTGTTTTACTGGAGGCGCTTCGACTACTACGTGCGCATTCGATCCTCCAAATCCAAAGGAACTGACTCCAGCCCGCAAGGGTGTTGGTGAGTCAGAAGCATGCCAATTCTCGGCGTCTGTCAGCAAACGGAATGGACTGTCTTCGAGCCTTATCATCGGGTTTTGCTGTCGCAGATGCAGCGAGCCCGGCAACCGGCCGTGATGCATTGCCAGCAGCACTTTGATGAGTCCGGCAACGCCCGCGGCTGCTTCAAGGTGGCCGAAGTTTGTCTTCAGCGATCCGAGCGCGGTGTTGAAAGCCGATTCGGCTGCGGTCAGTCCCCGTTCGGCGTAGAGAGCGGCGAATGCATTCTTCAATCCATTGACTTCGATTGGATCGCCAAGCGCGGTCCCGGTTCCGTGCGCCTCGATGTAGGTGATGGAGCGTGGGTCTACAGATGCCTGACGATGAGCGCCAGCGATGACCTCAGCCTGCGCGCTTACACTGGGCGCGGTCAACGAATTGGTGCGGCCGCCATGGTTTTCCGCCGAGCCACGAATGACGCCCAGTATACGGTCGCGATCCTTGAGCGCAGCCGATAATGGCCGCAAGAAAACCAATGCCGCGCCTTCCCCACGCACATAGCCATCGGCGGAAGCGTCGAAGGTTTTGCAGCGGCCTTCCGAGCTGAGCATGTTGGTGGCGCGAAGCGCGACTTGCGCGGCCGGACTGAGGATGACGCTTGCGCCGCCCGCAATGGCCGCTGTGCATTCGCCGGACCGAATGGCGGCGGCGGCGCGATGAAGGGCAACCAGCGAACTGGAGCAGGCGGTGTCGATAGCAGCGCTGGGGCCGCGCAGGTCGTACAGAAACGAGATGCGGTTGGCAAGCACCGCGTGCGACGCACCGGAAAGCGTGTGCGGCTCCATGGCGCGGTTCCGCCGGAAGAGCAGGTCGCTGTAATCGAAGCCCGATGCGCCGACGTAGACTCCGCAGGCCGTGCCCGCAAAGTCTGCGGGGGCGTGGCCCGCATTCTCGAAGAGCCGCCATACGCATCGCAGCAGGAGTCGCTGCTGCGGATCCATCTGCTCGGCCTCACGCGATGAAATGCCAAAGAGGCCATTGTCGAACTCTGCAATCGAATCGACAAAACTTCCCCAACCCGGTTGCGGGCCGGTCCATCGGCTGGCAGGTGTCTCAGTCACCATGTCGTCGCCGGCCATCAGATGCCGCCAGAATTCGTCGAGGGTTTCAGACCCCGCAAATACGCCGCTCATACCCACAATGGCAACTGGATCGGGCTCCGCGCTGGCCGAATAGCGAGTGTGTTCAAATTGAATCGATGCGGCAGAAGGTTTGGCTACAGAGGCTGCGGAAAAGTGCGAGATTTCGGAGGAAATTGGTGGAAGACTTCCCTCAGGGGCTAAAGCCCAGGTTGATTCTATTGGCTTTGCGGCACGACTGTGGTCGTGCCCTTTCAAAACGATGAGTTCATCCGCAGCCTGTAAAGCCCGCGCGGATTCTTCGGCACTTGCGGCACGACTGAAGTCGTGCCCTTTCAAGGCAGTGAGTTTTTCCGCAATTCGTAGAGTCGTGGGGCTTGCAGGGGTCGGAGGATCTTCGGTCGCGGTGGTTGCGGCAAAGTGTTTTTCGAGCGCCGCGAGAGTGGTGAACTCATAGAAAATCGGCGGCTCTATCGTCTGTCGCAGGCGGCGGCTCAATAAAACCGCCAGTCTCGTGAAGCGAATCGAGTCCAGTCCGTATTCACCCAGATGACGATCCCGGTCAAGCCTGGCGGGGTCCATGCCGACTACTTCGCCCAGCGCTTCGGCAATCGAGCTTCCTACAGCTGGAGCGGCGATTTCCGGCAAAACGGGGGCGGCCAATTGAGGCGGCGCATCGAGCGGCAAGGCAGCCAGGGCTCTGCGATCGATCTTTCGATTGGGCGTCAAGGGCATCGCATCCACGTCGATGAAACGCGAAGGAACCATGGCCGAGGGAAGCCAAGCGGCCAATTGCGCACGCGGATCCCAATCGCCGGCTCGCCGGGAACGCTGAACAAAGGCAACCAACTGGTCGTGCCCGGCCTGCCCGATTTTCAGGATAACCGCTCCATCGCGCACACCTTCGAGCTTGCGAAGAACGGTCTCGATCTCGCCGATCTCGATGCGCATGCCACGCAGCTTAATCTGCTGATCCGCGCGTCCAAGATGAACCAGGACTCCATCGTCGGTCCACTCCGCCAGGTCTCCAGTGCGGTACATGCGCCCTGAGCCGAATGGATTCCGAACGAACTGAGCGGCGGTCAACTCCGGTCGCTTGTGATAGCCGGAAGCCAGACACTCACCAGCCAGGAACAATTCTCCTGCAACGCCGGGCGGAACGGGCTGGAGTTGATGGTTGAGCACATATGCCCTGGTGTTGGCGATGGGACGGCCTATGGTAATTCTCTGGCCCGGAAGTATGCGCTGCGAAGTGGCCCAGATGGTTGCCTCGGTTGGACCGTAGAGATTCCAGAGCTGGGCTCCATTGAGCATCAACCGCTGCGCCAGATCGAATGGAAGCGGCTCACCGCCGCAAAGAATGCGCAAGCCAGCCGCGGGAGACCATTCCGCATCGAGGATCATGCGATAGGTTGCGGGCGTGGCTTGAATGAGCGAAACAGGCCGCGACTCGATGGCCTGGCGCAGTTGGATTCCGTCGCGAGCAACACTGGCAGGAGCGATGTCCACGGAAGCCCCGCAGATAAGCGGAAGAAATATCTCCAGGCCGGCGATGTCGAACGATATCGTTGTCACCGCGAGCAGACGATCGGAAGCCTTCAGGGGAATTGTCTTGCGTATCGCACACAGAAAATTGGTGAGCGCGCGATGGGGAATGAGCGTGCCTTTGGGCTGGCCGGTTGAGCCCGATGTATAGATCAGGTAGGCAGTTTCCGCATTGGGTGCGGTCGGTGCTTCGTCTGAGTCCGGCTCGTTGAGCAGGTCATCGAATGAAACCATCTCCGCCGCGCCCCGAGAAAGCAGATGCTGGGTAGCGCCATCGGTGATCACAAGCGCGGCCTCGCTGTCTTCCAGCAGAAAGCGCAATCGGTCGCGCGGAAATCCCGGATCGAGCGGAAGATAGTGGCCGCCGGCCTTCAGGATTCCCAGCAGCGCTGCCGGCAATCGGACGCTGCGCTCCATCAGCACCCCCACGGGCATTCCCGAACATTGACGGAAACGGAGGGCGTTGGCGATTCGATTCGAGAGCCGCTCCAGAGCTAGATAGGTCAGAGACTCCTTCGCATCGAGGACCGCGGTTGCTGCGGGCGTGCGCGCCGCCTGCTCGGCGATGAGCGATTGCACGGGCGTTTTCAGCGGGAAGCGAGCCGTGGTTCGGTTCCATTCGACAACAACCTGGCTGCGCGCCTCGGCGGACATGAGCGGGAGTTCATCCACCAGCGCGGAGGGGTCTGCTAGCATCGCGTTGAGCAGCACGACGAACTCATCGATCATGCGGCTGGCGGCGGCAGGAGTGTGCTGTTGCGTATCGAACTTGAGCTGAAATCGGCAAGCATTGGCTTCGGGAATCATTTCTAACGCCAGCGCAATCTCGCCTTCCTGTGCAATCTCGTGAATGGGGCGCGCAAACAGCGGGTTGATCGGCCCCTGGCCGCTGCCGACGGGGCCGTAGAAGGCAACCTGCGGCGCGGATCGCTTCTGCGCTTGAAGGATTTCGGCGAACGGGAGATCGGCATGATCGAGCGCCCCGGCGAGCGATTGCTGCGTGATCTTCCACAACTGCGCGACGGTTGCCCCATCCGGGATTTCAATTCTGACCGGAATTAGATTCAGGTAATTGCCCATGGCTGCTGCATCTTCAGGCAATGGGCGGTGGAATGCGGGGAGCGTTATCGTCGCGCTCCGGCTTCCGTTGCGCCGGGCGAGCAACAAGGCCCAAGCAGCAAGGCCTGCAGTTGCAGGCGTCAGCGAACGGCTGCGGCATTGAGTTTGCAGGTCCCGCCACTCGTTGTAGAGTCGCGCGACCGATGCGCAGGAAGGTTCGTAATTCGCGGAAAACGTTGGCTCCTCGTTTGCCGGCGAGGCCTCGCGCCACCACGCGCGCTGCTGCTCCGCCTCTTCGCTTTTCAACCATGCTTGCTCACGCTCAACCAGTGCCTCGTACTGTTGGTCCGGTGGAAGTTCCGGAAGTTGCTGAGCCTGCAGCGCGGAATAGGCCGATTGAATCCGTTCCCAAAGCAACTGCATGGAGACGCCGTCCTGCACCCGATGGTGGACAACGAGGATCAGCACTTTCACCGCGCGTTTTGCGCTGAAGACTCCGGCACGAATCGGAAGGTCAGTAAATGGAAGGCGGGCAAAACGTCGCAGGTCGTCGTGCATCTGGCCGGAGACAATCTTGCCGGTGTGCATCTGGAACGGCAATGGCGGCAGGATTCGCTGCTTCGGCTCTCCCGCTGGCGCGTCGACGACACTGCGAAGAATGCTATACCGATGAACGACGACTTCAATTGCCTTGCGCAGATTCTCAACGTTAATATCGCGAATCAAATGGAACACAAACGGAGAATGCCATGCCGTGGTGCCGGGATGCATTTGTTCATGGGTCCAAATCAAGCGCTGAATGGAAGACAGCGGAAACTCTAGCGAAGAGCCGAGGATGCCGGCCTGGCCCGGGAACAGAAACTCCGCAAGAGCCTGCGGTGTGGGGTGCTGGTAAAGCGTTGTGAGCTTCACCTTGAGACCCAGTTTGCCGCGAAGCGCGAAGGTGAGACTTGTGAGTTGGATGGAGTCCAGGCCAAGCTCCATGAAGTTCCGCGTACTATCGATGCGTCCCGGTTCCATGCCGAGCAGATTTGCAACGACGGCCACAATCACCAACTCGGCAGAGATACTGGTGAGTGGCGCGGATGCCGGCTTTTCCTGCGAGGTCGCAAGTGCGGAAAAGGAGCCTGTGGCCAGATGACGACGGTCCACCTTCTTGTTGACAGTGAAAGGAAGAGCGTCAAGTTCGACCAACGCCGATGGCACCATGTAATCCGGCAGGTGTGCCCCGAGTTCGCTCAGCATCGATGCTGCCGCAAGCAAAGCGCCTTTTTTCATCACGACAAATCCCACCAGACGCTCTTGTTGAGCAGCGTCTTTGCGCAGCACGACCACTGCATCCTGCACACCGGTCGATTGCATTAAACGCGATTCGATCTCCTCCAGTTCAATGCGAAAGCCGCGCAGCTTTACCTGTTGGTCCCTGCGCCCCGCGAATTGAATGGAGCCGTCCTCGAGAAGTCTTCCCATGTCTCCCGAACGATAGAGAAGTTCTCCGGAGCCGGGCCGGAAGGGGTCGAGCAGGAACTTCTGCGCGTTCAACTCCGGACGGTTCAGATACCCGGGCGAAACGCCGACGCCCGCGATACAAATCTCTCCCACTTCGCCGGAAGCCACGGGATTCAGGTGATCGTCAAGCACATACTGCCGGTAGTTTGCCAGCGGCCGACCCATGTGGAGCACGCCCCCCGGTTCAAGCAAGTCGCCGCTCGAAACAACGGTGGTCTCCGTAGGTCCGTACACATGAAACAGGCGTCGCACGCGCTGGTGAAGCCGGTTGGCCAAGTCCCGACTCAAGGACTCGCCCCCGCACGCCAAGGTGATGTTTGCGGGCTTAGACCAGCCGCCGGCCAGCATCAGCCGCCATGTTCCCGGCGTGCCTTGCAGGAACGTAACCTCGCCACTCTCCGCTCTCTCCGCCAGTTGCTGCCCGTCGCGAATAGCGGCTGAGGAGAGGACTTCAAGCCGCGCGCCATGCGCCAGCGGGAGAAACAGATCGAGAATCGACCAATCGAATCCAATGGAAGAGACAGCCAGCAGCTTGTCCGAGGCATTGAACCCCGTGCGTTGCGCATATGCAAACAACAGGTTGGTCAACGACCTGTGCAGGATAGGAACACCTTTGGGCTTGCCAGTCGATCCGGAGGTGCAAATCAGGTATGCGGGCCGGTCTGGATGCGCGTCCGGATGGCTGAAAAGGAATCGCTCATCTTGCGGGCCGCGCACTTGTGAAAGCGTTGAGGGTGACGAACCGACGAGCAGACGCGGACCTATATAACCGGTCAGGCGATGCTGCAGTGCAGGCTCGGAAACGAGCAAGGACGCACCGGTATCCTCGATGATCTGCTCAAGGCGGGAATCCGGATAAATGGGATCGAGCGGCAAATAGGCTGCGCCGGTTTTCATCACGGCGACGATTGCGACAATCAAATCGGCAGAGCGATCGAGAAAGACTCCCGCCAGCTGGCCGGGCGCAATCCCCATTTCCGACAGCCGCAGCGCAAATTTGCTTGCGCGGCGATTGAGTTCATCGTAGGTGAGCGACTGCCCTTCAAATAAAACGGCTGTTGCTTCGGGCGCTGCACGCACGCGCTCGATGAATAGATCCATGAATGTCCGATCCAGCGGGTAGGGAACTTCGCTTGAGTTCCATCCGTGAATCGCGTGTTGATACTGTTGATCGTCAAGCAGCGGAACGGAGAACAACGGCGTCTCTGGATGGTGCAGCACAGTATCGATGAATTTGGAAAACTGGCTGGCGATTCGTGTTGCATCTGGCGAGGCTATTCGTCGCGTATCAAACCACAGGCTGACGTGCGCGCCGTCTGGTGTTGCAGACAAATGAAGGGCGGATAGCGTTGAAGGCGTGGCATCTGGATCGCCGCCGCAGATCCCGATGCTCAGGTCGGATGCGGCACCCTTTTCCAGTTGTCCAGCCTGCGGGTGGCGCAGGAAAAAGTCGCCAAGCACCGGCCCCGCTTCGATTACCTTGCGAATCGCATCGCACGCCGCGTTACAAGCCCCGACGACCTCGCTGCAGTCGAATTGCTTCACCACTACAGGTGCCGATGACGAGAAGATTCCTTCCACTTCGGAGAGAATCAAGTCCACACGGAAAGACTGAGCCACGCACTTGCGCACCCAGAAGGCGACAAAGCAGCCCAGCAGGAAACTTCCGGCTAGTCCGCAACCTTCCGGAATCGCAATGTCAGCGAATTGCAACCCGGCGCTCAAATTCGAATGCTCCGCAAGCATCCACTCGGGGAGTTCGAACCTCTGGATTGAGCCGTATGCCGTCGCAGTTCGTTCTTCCAGCTTCAGGCTTTGCAGGAACATGGGGCTCAGCAAGCGAACATGTTCAGAATTCAGCAGCGGTAACTGCGAACCTTCCTGCACGATTGGAATTGCTGAGAGTAGTTGGCCATCTTTGTTGGCAACTCGACGGATTACAAGGACACCTAGGCCGGTGGCGACACGCAACTCGGTTGGCGATGAAAGGAGCACAGTTCCAGGACCAGCGGTGGCCCGATTCTCGACTACGGCTGTCTCGAGGACTGAAAAGAATTGTCCGTCAAGAAAAGCGCGAGCGATCCCGAAGGGATTCAGACGTCCGCCGAAGTTCGTCGCCCGAGAGAGGCGATCGAGTTCGACGGCCGGTTGGGTCCAATCCATGATGAGCGCATTGGGCGGGCGTCGAAATCGCGGATAGAGCGTACGCTGCGATAGATCCTGCACACGCTCCGCCGGTGTTCCGCTGGCCTCCCACACTTTCAACAACTCAAGAAAGGTCTCAAAACCCGCTTCATGACAGCGAAGATTGAGCAGAAATGCCGTATCGGCGGGTTCAATCGGCACTGGGCATTGAGCAAGAACCGCGCCCTCGTCGATTCCCGGTGTGATGCGGTGCCAGGTGATGCCGTGCGTTTTCTCGCCCACAAGCAGCGCCCATGTCGTTGCATGAACGCCGGCATAGCGGGGCAGGGGACCGTCGTGATAATTCACCGCGGCGATGCGAGGAACAGCCAGAATCGCTGGCCGAAGAATCTCGTCGTTTCCAATGCTGAAGAGCAAGTCCGGCTGCGCGGCGCTCAGCAGAGGCTGCAGTTCGTCAGTTCGCGCGCTGTGATTCACACCTATTTCGAGGCCGGCAGCCCACCGGACAATCTCCTCGGACTTCGAGGTAACACCCACGATAATATGCCCCTGCTCGACAAGCGCCTGTCCGCATTGCGTCAACAAACCTTGATTGCCAATCAGCCAGCAACGAAGCTTCGTCATCTCTGAAACTCCTCAAAGCGCTGGGTCAGAATCTCCGCTGCGCCCTTCATGAGATAGCGGGCAATTTCGTCGGCGTGCCGATTCCGCCAATCCTCCATCGGCGTTCCCTCGACGATAGCATTGAATGCGCCGAGCGCCGGGCCGCAATGGATCTGATAATCGATTTCGCGGCCTGGCTCTCCGCGCAGTGCCCATTGGGTGGTGTGGTGGAAGTACCAGCGGCAGATCATCGCCAGCATCTCGCGCGGATTAGCTTCCGCGCTTTCCCAGCGCTCCGCTGAGCAACGGGCTTTCAGGTCGGCAAGGATATCGGCGATCGGTCGCTGAAAGTATCGACTCTCCACTTGAAGCCGGGTTGCTTCCGGAATCGCGGACCAACTGGGATATTCGCGATAAAGCTCATAAAGCTTTGTAGCTCTCGCGGGAAACAACAATCCACGGCGAAGGACCTGCATCTTCGCGCCCAATTCGAGCATGTCGCCCGCGGGAACGATTGCAGTATCGCGCGCGCCTGCAGCCTGCAGCATCTGCTTCACTTTGTCGCTGGTTCGCGCTTCTACCGTGCATTGATTGATAGAGCCGGTAAGCACAAAGTCAGCGCCCAGAATGAAAGCCGCTGCAATGGCATGGGGCGTTCCCAGCCCGCCGGCGGCCCCGATGCGTACCGCGGCGGCTGCGGAGAATACGCGCGCCGCCGCTCTGCGGGCCGCGAGAATGGCAGGCAGCAGCGCGTACAGAACTCCCTGATCGGTGTGGCCGCCAGAGTCCGCTTCTACGCAGAGATCGTCGGCTACCGGGACGTGTTGCGACCACTGGGCCTGTTGCGCCGTGATACGGTCAGAATCGACCAACTGCCTTGCGATCGCAGGATCGACTGGCGCGAAAAAGAGGCGAGCAATTTCTGGTCGCGACACCTTCGCAAGCACAAGATGTGTCCTGTCGATGTGCCCGTCGGCTCTGAGTTGCAGACCACTCAAGCGGAATGCAGCCAGCGCCGGCGTGATTTCAAGATACGCGGCAGCTTCCACGCGCTTGACTCCAAAGCGCAGGAGCAACTCGACCATCTGGTCTTCACTGGACGGATCACCCGGGTGATGGAGCAGATTCACGCCGAAGGGAGTTCCGTATGGAGCTAATGACACCAATTCCGCCAGGTCGCGCTCTACCTGCTCAAGCGACAAACCGCCATTGCCGAGATAAGAGAGCAAGCCTGAGTGCGCCATACGGGCAACCAAGGCAGGCGATGCAATGCCCTGGTACATTGCGCCCGCTGCATAGGCATAGCGAACACCGTGCACTTTGCGAAACGCGGCGCTGCCCAGAGCTTCCGGCACAATCTTGATGCGAGTTGGCGATTCAGTTTCCAAAAAGCGTCTCGATCCTTTCTCGCACCTCGGGCTGAGCGAAAGTGACCTTGTGCATGGCCAGTTCTTGTTTCACGATTAGCGGCAGCGCCTGACGGATGGGTCCGGCCAGTTGCTTCTTCAACTCGATCAGGGAGACCCGCGGCTTATCCGCCAGTTCACATGCCAGGCTCATGGCGGTCGGCACAACTTTCTCGCGCGTCACTATGCGTGCACCCGCGCCTCGCGCGCGAAGCTCTCCTCCGTGATAGCCGCCGGCGCTGAACAGCATCTCCGCGCCAAGTAACTCGCCAAATTTGCGCGGCAAAATGTAGGTCGCACCCATGCCGGGTGTGAATCCGTAACGCATGAAGTTAGCGCTATAGATTGACTCTTCCGCCATGACCAGCATGTCGCCAAAGGCTCCAAAGGCAAGCCCGCCGCCAAGCGCATGACCTTGCATTGCGGAGATCACGGGCAGATGGCAGGCAAGCAGGAGATCGAAGAACATTCCATCGGTAAACTGCAAATGACCTTCGGTGAGGGTGAGCAACTCGTTCTTGGTCCCGCCGCAGCAGAAGTAGTTTTCGTAACCGCGCACGACGATCACCCGCAAGGATGTATCCCGCGCGATCTCCGCGAAGACAGAACGAATGCCTTCGACAAAAGCGCGGGAAAATGTATTGCGAGAGGCGCGGTCTTCCATCACCACCACGCCCACGCCCGGTTCCGGACGCTCGATGCGAATCACGCCGCTCATCGGGGACTCCAGGGAAAGCGTTGATGCTCAACAAATCCGCGAATGTTCTCGCGTACGCGCGGTTCGCTCATCAGGCGCGTAATCTCTTTCACGGCAACCTGCTCCATTTCATCGTTCACCAGCCACATTTTGCGGAAATATGCCTTGATATCGACGATCGTTTGACCATCGAGGCGAGCCAATCGAGGCATCAGGCGCTGAACAACGCTCGCCGGATCGGCGGAGACTTCATTGATGAGCCGGAAGGCCTGCGCTTCGGCAGCCGATACCGGCAGCGTGGAGAGTGTCATCCAATAGGCCGGTTGAAAGCCGGTTCGGCGAATCAGGTAAGGCACCACGCATGCCGGGAGCAGACCCCAGATGGCTTCCGAGAGACTGAACTGCGATTGCGGCGTTGCCACTGCAAAGTCGCTGGCTGCCACCAGGCCTATTCCTCCGGCATTCACTTTTCCGTCGATACTGGCAATCACAATTTTGGAGGTCATCGACATTTTTCGCAGCAGGCGGATGAACGCATCTGCCTTTTCGCCATCGTCGTTGGATCCGGTTTGTCCAACAGCTTCCTGAAAATCCATTCCAGTGCAAAAGAAGCCGGGGTGTCCGGCAATGATCGCAATTCGGCATTGTCGATCCTCTTCCATGCGATCGAAGGCGGAGTGCAATTCTTGAAGCAGGAGCCCGTCAATGCTGTTCTGCCGCTCTGGACGATTGATCGTGACTGTCCACGCGACTCCGGACTCTTCGATGCGAATTGTGGAATAGGTACTCATATCAGCTCCACCGGTACTCGCGGTGATAATTGCGAATGCCTTCAAGTACCAGCAATCCCTGCCCGGCAAATTGTGTATCGTAGATGCGGCGATAGGCGGACAAATCGACCTCCAAATCCTGAATGCCGAATGGCATGGCGCCGGCCTGGTCGAGAATGCGGTCGTATTCGGCCATCGACAGGTTATAGCGGCTTGCCAGCTGCTGAGCCAGGCTGGCCGATGCGCTGCGGGACGCTTCTCCGGGCACCGTGCATCCCGAGAAAAACTCCGCCGAGCAGCCAGAGCCGTATGCGTAACAGCCAACGCGCCGCGGGACTGTTTGGTCCGCGGCATGAAGAACTCCGCTAAGCGCCAGAAAGATTGTGGCCGAATAAATGTTCCCCACTTCAACGCAAAAGCGCAGCCCTGGGGCCACGCGCCGTGCGAAGTCGCTCTCGGTTGCGTCGTTGGCAGTGCGCTTGAGTTTGCGCATCATCATGCGATGCGCGCCCTTCACCATCCCCGCGAAGGGTGTGTGGAAGATCAGGTAATCGAATGTATCCAGGAAGTCCGCGCCCTCCACTCTTTCCGAGTATTGCTGGAATGCCATCTCCAGGCAATCCAGATAGGAAATCAACGAAAGGTCGGGATCTCCAGTTTCAATTTCGGGCGTCGGACGGCAAGTGTCCATCACCTCATAACCCCAATAGCCATTCGCTCCAAAGTCCAGCTCAAAGACGCCCGGCGCGTTTCCAACGAGCAGTGCGACAGCCCCTGTTCCCTGCGAGGGTTCAGCGTAGGTGAGCTTGGCTGCCGCACGCGCGGTATCGGTAGCGACGACCAGAACCTTGGCGTCTGGCGAGGCGTCTGAGGCTACGAAATTGGCGGCCATCTGCAAAGCCGCGGTGCCGCCATAGCATGCCTGCTTTACTTCGAAGAGACGGCAACGCCGATTCAAGCCCAGACAGTGATGAATGTAAGTGCTCATCGACTTTCCGAAGTCGACGCCTGACTCCGACGATGCGATGACCATCTCGATACGGTCGCGGGCAGCGGGAGTCAGCCGGTCAATGATCGCCTTGGCGGCGTTGACCCCATTGGTGACCGGATCTTCGCAAGGCAGGTTCACCGCTTTGCGCTCCATCATAAGATTGCCGAATCGCGCAAGGTCGAGTCCGCGCTCCTGGAAAAGAGTGCGGATATCGAGGCAAAGCCTTCCGCCGTATGCGTTGATGTCTTCAATTCCGACTCTCAAATCGCTCGTGACCTCCCTGAATGGATGGAGAGCAAGTGCTGGGGACAACCTGAGTAAATTGGGGGAAAGTGCGGCAACTCTTTGACGCTGATTGGAGAAGTTTGAGAGTTGCGATTCGGTGTTAATCCGGTGCTAACTGCCCGGTTCATTCCTCGGTAACTCATTAAGGCGAGTCGAGGCGCTCAGAATGACTTAGGATAACACTGCTGTTAATTCCTCCGAAGCCAAAAGAATTGGAAAGTATGTTGCGCACCGGCGCATCGATAGCCTCTGGCCCAGCGAAACGAATGCGTGGATCGATGGGTCGATCGAGGTTGCGGTTAGCGTGGACAAAGCCCCGGCGCATTTGAAGGACGCAGGCTGCGATCTCCACCAGCCCCGCGGCAGTCAGGCAATGCCCGGTAAGAGACTTTGTGGAGTTCACCCACGGTTTCGAATCGCCGAAGACTTCGCTTAGAGCCTCGCACTCCACCCTGTCGCCTTGCTCCGAACCGCTTCCGTGGGCGCTGACAAGGTCGATCTGTTGTGGTTGCAGCCCGGCCTCCAGCAATGCCTTGCTCATCGCCCGGCGTTCACCTTCGACGCTCGTGTGCGGCAGATGCGACCCATCGAGAAGCAGAGAGGCGCCAGGCACTACAGCCCAGACCGACGCTCCTCGCGCCGCTGCACTCTCCCCAGTCTCCAACACGACGCAAGCCGAGCCCTCACCGGCGACAAAGCCGCGGCTGGCGCAGTCAAAGGGCCGATATACCGCACCGGGATCTGCCGCTGGATCGCTCACCGCCATTGCGCCCATGATGGTGTATGCCTGCCGCTCCAAAGGTGAAAGCTCCTGACAAACACCGCAGACCAGAATGCGATCCGCAGCGCCGGAGAGGAGAAGCTGCCGGGCATTCCACAAGGCCGCATTGCCGCTTGCCGAGGCTGCCCCTGTCGTCAGTCCGAATCCATGGATCTCAAGAATCTCGCTGATCTGGCTCATGGGATGCGTGTCCATGGCAAGGAATGCATGGCGCGGCGACAGGTATTCAGGCGTATCGGAGAAAAGCTGGAATGCCTCCGCAAGGTATTGCTGGCTAGTATTGTTTCCGCCAGTCACGATTCCGGTCCGATTTGCCCCCTCAGCTTCCGTGCAACCGGCGCTGAACCATGCCTCCATGGCTGCCGCACCGGTAACGCGCGCTGAGTAAGTGCTGTGTCGCCACAGACGCTTCGCTCGCTGGCGGGTCGCGGTCGGACATGCGCTCAAGCCATCAACGAAGGCAGAGGCATCGAAATCATCCAGCAACGCTGCGGCGAAAGGCGGTGGGCCGGCGAAATTACGCACGCCGCATGCCCCTTGATAGAGCGCATCGCCAAAGCGCTCCACACCCGCTCCAATCGAGGAGACAACCCCGATGCCGGTGATCACGATGGATTGGGCACTCACGATGCCAACGCCCCCTGATGCAGAAGCAGCACGTTAACCAGCCCTTCCAGGTTCGAAACGCCCGCGAATGCCGTCATGGGAATGCGAAGCCGCAGTGCTTCCATCGCGCCCAGGGTCACATCAAGCCGGTCGATTGAATTGGCTCCCAACTGCGCCAGCGAACTCTGCATCTTGACCGAATCCGGATCGAGGTCGGGCAAAACCTCCAGCACAATACCGCGAACAACCGTAAAGATTTCTTCCCCGGTCATCGCCATAATTCCTTTCTTGAAGTCGATTGCGTTGAGGTTGACCGCACAAAAATGTGAAGCGGCCGAGCTTCGTTTTCGAGAGTTCAAGAGCCGTACTCTCGTTCCGGGACAAAGGCTGTTGACAGCGGCCTTCTTCGCGCTTCCAGAGCTTCCAGGTTCTTTCGGTCCTGCGCAAACGGAGTCACAATCATCAACGCTTCCGATGCGGGATTTGGTCCGAGGTTCTGGCGCACAAACGAGGCTAGCGTACCCGATGGGCCCAGATCCATGTAGAGCTTCGGCCCGGAAGCCTCCAAGGCCGCGAGTGCTTGCTGGAACTGGATGGATCGGCGGGTAATCCGCTTAGGCAGCCCGTTCGGCAGATCATGAACAATGCACCCTGCCGCGCACGAAACCACCGCGGTACCGATCCGTCCCAGTCTGAAGCCGCTCATGAGTTGGTGCAGAGAATCGTCCGTGGCATCCACGGCGACGGAATGGAACGCATGAGATACCGGCAACATGACCGTGTCGACGTTCCGTCTGGCCAGCCAGTCCTGCGCTCTGTGAACAGGGCCAGCCGGTCCGGTGACGACGAAGTGGCGCGGCGCGTTGACGGCGGCGAGCTCAACACCAGAGAACCGCGCCTCCAACTCAGGGAACAGCGCGGAGGAATCGAGTACTGCCATCATGGACCCGGAAGCCGCAATCGAGTCGAGACATTTTGCATGATGCATCAGCGCTGCGATGGTATCGCGCCAGTCCAGCACGCCAGTCGTTGTCAGCGCGACAAACTCGCCCAGGCTGTAACCCAGAAGAAAGTCCGGCCGGAAACCGCGATGCCGCAACAGTCGATCCATTGCGAACTGCATCGCAAAGAGAGCCGGATGCGTCAGGCGCGTTTCTGAAAACGGATCGAAGCGCGAACCGGCGTGGCGGTACACGACCTCCGATATCGACTCGCCGGTCCAGCGCTGGGCGTAGCGGCTCACTTCGTCGAAGGTCTCGCGGAAGACAGGCTCGTGTTCGTAGAGCTCAATGCCCATCGCGAAGTATTGACTGCCCTGGCCCGAATACATCCACACCTGGGGACGGCGATCGAAGGAGTTCATGCGGCCACCGCCCTCCTCGTCTGTCGAATCAACCCGGACAGAACCGCGCCTGGACCGGTTTCGATGAACTCGGTTGCGCCTTGCTCGATCATGTACCGCACGGATTCTCGCCAGCGCACGGGAGAATTGATCTGTCGCGCGAGCAGGTCGTGAATTTCCGCCAACTCATAAGGCAGCGCCGTCGTATTTGCGATGACGGGAAAGCGCATCGGTTGAAACTCCACCGGATCGATGAATCGACGGAAGGACTCCGCAGCGGGACGCATGGCCCGCGAGTGAAAGGCCGCACTGACCTTCAACTCGATACAGTCCAAAGCGCCGGCTGCCAGCAGAGCCTGGCATGCGGCCTGCACCGCCGGCTTCGGTCCAGAGATGACGAGCTGCTTCGGTGAGTTGTCGTTGGCGATCTCGACCTCATTGAAATTGGGGGCGGCTAGAACATCTCCGACCCGGCGGGCATCGAGTCCAATCGCCGCCGCCATGCATCCTCCACGCGCCTCGGCCATCAGCGCGCCACGCTTGCGCACCAACCGCAAACCAGTGGCGAAATCGAAGACCCCGGCAGCGAACAGGGCCGCATACTCGCCCAGGCTGTGACCAGCGGAGGCGTCCGGCAGCGCCTCCCCTTTTTCGATGCGCTCCATGAAGGTCAACGCGCAAACCACATAGAGCGCCGGTTGCGTGAAGTCGGTCCTGCCCAACACGGCTTCAGGGTCCTCCATGCACAGGCGGCGGATCGAGTAGCCGAGAATGTCGTCGGCCTGTTCCACTTCACGCGGAAACCGATCCCACAGCGAAGCACCCATGCCAATGGCCTGCGACCCCTGACCGGGAAATACGAATACGCGCTTCATTTTCGATGTCCCTTTCCTACTCGACCTTGCTGGTTGGTGTGAGAAGTTTCCTGATCAACGTCTCCAGGGTAAACAGTACAGTCAGCAAACCAGCCATGATCCAGAACCACAGCCGCTCCGAGAGCAACTGGAACGAGTCCACGAACCTTGCCGCCTCCGGCCCGAGGGCAAAGCCGAAGATTGTGTCCATACCTCGGCAGAACGTAGATGCCGCGTGATGCTGCCGGAACCATGTCCAGAGCACGAACACGAGTGAAACGCATCCCGCGAGCCGAATACCCGCCAGAATCCATCCCAGCACTCGCACCACAGCCGTGACCCGACGCTGGAACAATTGCTCCAATTGCGTCGTGTGCTTGGCCACAAATGAGATCACAGTGTCCACATCGCCAAGCCGCTCCTTCAGTTCGCCAATGGCAATGCCCAGGCTCGACCGGATGCCAATCTGCCGGGTCTTCTTCCAGGACTTGGCGTTGTCCTTGGCCATACGCTTGGCACGCTGGCGGAAGTACCGCTTGAACTCCTTCCGGCTGTCCACCTCCGGATAAAGACGATACACGATCGAATCGAACTGAAAGCTTGCGCGCATATAGCGCAACACATCCGCGCGCATGGGAACCTTGTACTTGCGCGATATCTCGGCGATTGCCATCATGGCGCGGCCGGAGCTTTTTTCCTGCCATGTGGAGTGTTCGCTGCGGGCCGTGAACAGGTATTCCCGCATGGCATAGTACATCTCGTTGGTATAGTTTTCCAGGTTCAGGGGCGGCAGCGGTTCAAGGCTGGCGATCATGTTGCGCACCATGCCGTCTATGTTGTCGTCCGCGAGACAGCGGACAAAGCGCATCAGGTCTCGCCGGTATTTTTGCGTGATGGTGCCGGTTGCGCCGAAGTCGATAAGCACGATTTTATCCGGCTGAAGAATCACATTGGAGGGGTGCGGATCCGCATGAAAGAAAACATTCTCGAAAAGTTGCCAGTAAAAGATGTTCAATAAGCGGCGGCTGATGGTGGCTAACGAGTAACCGCGTGCCGCCAGCGAATCCAGGAACGCCTGGTCGCCATTTTGAATGGCGCTGAGAATCTGGCGCAGGAAGATGCCTTCGATGAATTCCGTAACCAGAACGGCCGAGGTCGAATACTCGCGATAGACGCGCGGGGCGGTGACATAGCGATTTCTCTTCTCTCCGTAGTAGCGAAAGAGATCTGTCTGCCGCGCTTCAATGCGGAAGTTCAACTCATCCAGCAGCATGCGCCGAAACTCGTCGATCACAGGGCGCGAACGGCCCCTGTCGGCCAGGCCAAGCAACTCGAAAATGCTCGAAAGCCAGGATACCGCGGCGAGATCGGAGACCAGCACGTCTCGAACTTCTGGCCGGCGGACTTTGACCGCAACAAACTGTCCCGTGTGCAACTGAGCTTTGTATACGCACGCAATCGACGCCGACCCGATAGGCTCGAAATCGAAAGACTGAAAGGCGTCTTCGATGGTACGGCCCAGCTCCCGTTCAATCTGCTGCCGCGCCACTGCTGCCGAGAATGGCGGAACGGCGTCCAGCAAGCCCATGAGGGCATCGCTGTACTCCTTGGAAATGAGATCGGTGCGGACGCTCAGTTGCTGGCCGATCTTGATTGCCGAGGGACCGAGCCGTTCCAGCGTCCGGCGCAGGTTGTTGGCATCGTGTGAAGCGGACCCCTTTTTCGCCAACCGGTCAAGGACCATTTGCAAAACGAACCCGCCAAGTGCCCATATCCAAACCAGGATCCGTACCAGCACCCGGATTGGACTGGCGTTGTAAGGGTCATCGTCCATCTTGGGAGAAATCGAAGGATTCGTGTGCGCGATCTGATTCAACTTGACCTCTTCGTGCTGTCAGCCAATATGTTTCGAACCAGGCTCCGAACCTGTTCGGCGTGGACGGGTCCAAGCAGAGAGAAGTGGTCGCTGTCGATCGTCTCCACGGTCAAGGGAGTGCGGATGATCTGCCTCCATGGGGCAATGTAGTCATAATTTCTGAAGCGGGTCAGCATCTCGGTAAACTGCCCATTCTCCGGCAGAACAAATCCTCGCGCAGCACGGATGAACAGCACCTCAGAAGCGTCGTAGGGCTCAACGGAGAAGCGGCGGAATGCCTCGCCTGTCGCATTGCTCACGGCGCTGGTTCCGACCAGTGCGCGATACACATCCTGCTCCGCCAGGGCGCCCTGGTTCCGTTCGCTCACTATGCGAGCCAATGCGGAAAGCCTCGATTCAGCCGGCACACCATTCAGGTCCTCTTCCGTGAGAAGCACTGGCGCGTAACCTCGCGTGGCCAGAAACATGTTTGCCAGCATAATTTGATAGAAGCCCTGGTCGCGCAAATTGGAGAACAATTGCTGCACCGGCTCCGCATTGGGATAGGTATCCAACAGCACCAGGTGCGCAACCGGGTTGCCCGCGTTCCGCCAGCGCCGCGCCACTTCCAGCGCAACAACGCCGCCCAGAGAATAGCCCCCCAGAATTACGGGCTGACCGGGAGTCGTTCGTTGCATGCATTCGCAGTAGTAATCGGCCATTGCGCCGAAGTCGGTAAAGGGAGGAGTCAACCCGTCGATACCACGCGCTTGAAATGCATACACCGGAACCGCTGCGTCTTGCGCCAGCGGCCGGAATACCTGGGCATAGCCAGGCGCACCATGCACCCAATAGCTCGGAATCGCATTGCTTTGCCTGCCTTCAGCGGCAAACGTGAGCAACTCCGCAGGCCGCTCCTCGTCGACCTCGTCTGTCTCCGGTTTTGCGAGAAACTCGGCCAATGCTCTTATCGTCCGGTGCTCGAAGATATCGGCGGGAGATACCCTTCCAAACTCCGCTTCGAGCGACTTGCTTAACTCGAGCGTCACAAGTGAATCCACGCCGTAGCGTTCGAGCGGAGTCTCTCGATCAAGCTCGGCGGCGGGGATACTCAGCAACTCGCTGAGTATCTGGCTCAATCGGGTGCCGGCTGCCTCCGCGGAAGTTGCCCGCTTGCGTCGTGGAGCGGGATTTTCTTCCATCTTAGGCTTTCGTGTTGCTACCAGCTGCTTCGCCGCGGGCGAGGACAGCCAATGACGAAGCCAGGCGAACCCTTCACGAGGAAGAATCGGATCGATCCCCATTCGCTCGATCACCAGCCGCGCACGCTCACCGGCGCCACCGTTCTCCCAGTAGCCCCAGTTGATCACGCGCACGGAAAGTCCGAGGCGATCCCCTTCCGCGAGCGCCGCAGAGTCTTGAAGCGCCGAAGCCGCAACATAGTTGGCTTGGCCCACCGAACCGGAAACCGACGCAATGGACGAGAAGACGCACAGGAAATCGAGGTCGCGTCCGCCAAGCGCCTGGCATAGGTTCAATGTCCCTTGATACTTTGGGGCACACACACGGCCAAGACTCTCTCTTGTGATGTCGGATAGCATCAGGTCTTCCTGGATCATGGCTGCGTGGAACACTCCGTGAATCTGGCCAAACCGCGCGCATGCCCGATCAATGATTTCTGCACATGCCGCGGGATCCTGCAAATCGGTGGAGAGCGGAAGAACTTCGGCGCCCAACTCCTCCAACTGCCCTATCATGTTTAACTCCCGTTCGCCCGGTTGTCTACGGCTCACCAGGATCAGCCGCGCCTTGCAGACCAGAGCCAGATGCCGCGCCAGCGAAGATCCGATGTATCCATATGCGCCAGTAACAAGATACACGCCTTGGGGCCGCCACGCGTCGCCTGTTTTTGCAGCATCTTGCGAAACCAGCCGCTGAACAAAACGCCGGCCAATACGATAGGAAATTCGACGGCCAAACGCGTCCCCACTTTCCTGTCGCAATACAGAGGCAAGCTCCGCAGGCTGGGCATCGCTGGCAAGGTCGATGGTTCGCACCGTCCACACCGGGTACTCCCGTGCAGCGGCGATTGCAAGGCCCGAGACGCCGGAATGCGCGTGTCTGATTTCCTCTCGTGGTTCCAACTGTTGCGCGCTTCGCGTTACAACCGTAAGGGCTAGCGGCCGGTCTCCACCGCCGTTCGCGGACAGTCGCTGCAACAACTCCAGCAAGTCCGCTGTGGTGTCGATGGAGCAAGCGTCGGCCCCAGCACCAAGAGACGCAATATAACAAACCGTGTCTTGTGGTCCCGGAATAAGCGACTCATCGAGCGGTCTATACTCGGCATGCGGGAGACTGGAGGCAACAGCTTCTCCAAAATCACGCTCGGCTCCGGTGACGACCCATCGCGAATCGCCCATAACGGATTCGTTCGCATCCAAAGGATCGCCCTGATCGAGTTGCCATTCCAATGTCGAGCATGCGATTGCTTCCTCCTCCGCTGGCGGACGGAGAACCAATTCCCGCAGGCGCATGAAGACATGACCATTGGCATTGGCTATTTCGAAACGCAGGCGCCCGTCGTCATTCCTTGCATGGATCCATCCAGATCGTGCGCCAGCTTCCGGGCTCGATTGGATTTGTTCAGACCATTCAAGCCGGAACAAGCCATGGGGAAGTCCAGGCTCGGAACGCGAAAGGCGCAAGAAGCTGGCCGACTGCATCGCCGCGTCCAGAAGATCGGCCCGCGGAGTCGATTGTTCACGAGGAGGCAATTCAAATCGCGCCCAAAAATCGTTGCCCATCTCGCGGAGTTCTTTGATGCGCCTGAACCAGTCGCCGTAAATTACTCCTTCCGCCGCGAAGACCTCATAGAGATTCGCCGCGGATATCTCTGTGCCTGGCGAAGGAACCTCAAAGGTTCCATCTTCCCACTCCGCCTTCCCAAGCTCGCCTTGGGCGCAAATTGCGCCATCCTCCGTTTCAATCAGGATTGCGTTCCCAGTGCGGCGAATCGCAAGGATCACAGGATCCTTGCCAACCACAACTGGCCGCAACCAACTCCACTTGGACATGCAGATACCGGCTTCGGGCGCTACTTGCCGGATGGCCTCGTCCACCAGCACCGCGCCTGCGCAAACCAGTTGTCCACCCACGCGGTGATGGGCGATCCGTGGCTCGTCGGAACGGAGGACCATTCTGCCTGTTCGCTGTGCCGCATGTGCCGACAGAAACCAATGCGACTCGCGCGCGAATGGATACCCCGGCAGCGACACGCGACGGCCGCTCGTTGTCACCGGCAACTTTCCCTTGCCGTTGGCCCATGCCTGTGCGGAGGCGGGCGGTGCTTCCTGCTCCGCGCCATACTCGGCGACCTTCCGAAGGCGTGCCTTCAAATCCTCAATGGATTGCACCTCGGCAGCCCAGCGAGACTCCATCGACTCCCGCCCTTTACACAAGGTAAAACAGACGTCTTCCAGAGACAGCGCCGGCGTGTATTCCAGATAGTCGGCAAGTTCCCGAGCGCAGGTGCGCAACCGCTCCGAAGTACGCGCCGAAAGTATGGCAAGGGTGGGGCCTGTTCCGCACACTGGTTTTGAGGAACGCGACGTTGCTTCTTCGAGCAATACATGGGCGTTTGTCCCACCGAATCCGAACGAACTCACCCCGCCGCGCCGCGGCGTCCCAGCAGCGTGGGGCCAGGGAACCGCGCCGCGCGCAATCTGGATCGAGGTTCCGGAAAGCGGTAGGTGCGGATTCAACGCCTCGGCGTGCAAGGTTGGCGGAATGATTTCATGCTTTAGAGCCAAAATGCTTTTGATAATACCGGCTATTCCCGCCGCAGCTTCAAGATGCCCGAAGTTGCTTTTGACCGATCCGAGCCAGCAGGGAAATGTCCTCGCGGTCGCTGCGCCGTCGGTTCCTTGCAGAGCATCGGCAATTCCAAGCACCTCGATGGGGTCTCCCAACGCAGTCCCAGTCCCATGCGCTTCGATATAGCCGATGCTTGCCGCGTCCACGCCGCCCAGTCGCCAAGCCTCCTTGAGCAATTGGGTCTGGGCCTGTGAGTTGGGCGCGGTCAAAGAAGCCGAACGGCCTCCGTGATTCACCACCGCCGCGCGAATCACGGCGTGGATAGAATCGCCGTCCGAGATTGCGCGCGCCAGCGGCTTCAGGAGAATGGCGCCCGCGCCTTCGCCGCGCACGTATCCATCCGCTCCCGCGCCGAAGGCCTTGCAGCGGCCGGATGGGCTCATAAACCCCGCCTTGCCAAACCCCATCGCAAGCACCGGACTCAGAATCACATTGACGCCGCCGGCTATTGCCAACTCGCAGTCTCCTCTGCGAATCGCTTCCACGGCATGATGAATGGCAACCAGCGAACTGGAGCAGGCCGTATCGATCGGTTGGCTCAGCCCACGCAGATCGAGCAGATACGAAATGCGGTTTGCCAGAATGGAGTGGGCGATGCCAGTGGACATCTGGCTCTCAACCCCTCGCGCGCTGCTGCGCATCAGGTCGGCATAGTCCGATGTAGCCACGCCGGCGAACAAGCCCGTCCGTGTGCCGGCCAGTTGCGAAGGCGCGTAGCCCGCATCTTCAATGGCGTGCCACACAGTCTCGAGAAAGAGCCGGTGCTGGGGGTCCATCATGGCCGCTTCGCGGGGCGAAATGCCGAAGAAGAGTGGATCGAAAAGGTCTACCCAATCCAGAAATCCACCCCAACGTGCGGGCGTATCCATACCCAATTGGCGCCAGTCCCAGCGATCGGCGGGGACTTCCGAAACAAGGTCGTCGCCGGCCAGCAGATGCTCCCAGAAGCTGCCGATGTTTCTGGAACCGGGAAACTGAGCTGCCATGCCAATGATGGCGATAGGCTCATCGGCGGCCATCTTCGCGGCCGGCGTTACACGCCCGTTGGACACGGCGAGCGCTTCGGGCTGCGGCGTTCGGCGCGCCCGCGCTTTGGATTGAAGCTGGACCGCGAGTTTCCTAATGGTGGGACGGGCAAACAATTCCGCTGGGCTCAAATCAATGCTCAGCGATTCAGTGATTCGCCGGGCGAAAGTTACCAGTGAGGCCGAGTCAAACCCGAAATCCAGAAAGGGCCGATTCAGCGGAACCTCGCCAACTTGAAGCCTTAGTATCTCTCCCGCCAGACGGGCCAAAGTTTGTTCCAGAGTTTCGGCTTTGATTTCTGCCGCAGGTTCAGCAACCTGCAAGCTCCTGGTTGCCACGCCGCAAAGCAGGATTCCCAGTTCGTCCGCGCCATTCCAAACCTGGATATCAAAGCTGCTTTCTGATCCGGGACTGCGCTTTGCAAGCACCCTGGCTTCGGTTTCAAGCGTGCCCATGATCTCAATGCGATCGATCCAATAAGGCACCTCAAGCGCCGGCGATTCCTCTTTCTCGCGAAAGCCCGCCAGCGACTGAAGAACGCCATCGAGCAGGCCCGGTTGCCACCCGTAGCCTGGATGGCTCTCACGCAAAGTGAGCATTGCATGAACGCCGGAGTCGTCTCTGCGCATCGACTGGATCGAGCGGAAATGTGTACCCAGTTCCAGACCGGCTCGCAAGAAATCCGCATAGGGCGCGGCCAGACCGAACGGCGATTTGTCCACCATCTCAGGCGGCTCGCCACAACTGGGGAAAATATCGCCGAACCCTGCGGTTCCGCTTGCGATTGTCTCCCCGCCGCTGAGAATCTGAAAATCGAACTCATTGGCCGGAGTCCGAAGCAGTTGGATCTCAACCTCCGCGAGATGCCCCGACGCTACCCGCAGCGGCTTGGTCCACGCCAGCCGGGTGAGCTGGGTAACCTGCACACCTGCGGCAGTCTCCGCGGCGAACCGGGCCATCTCCAGCAATGCGGCGGCGGGCATTACAGCTTGGCCCGCAATACGATGCTGCGCAAAGAAGACTTCCGCGCCCGTGAATCGAGACGAAAAAGCGATGTGTGAATCTCGTGAGACGTCGCGGTGCACCAGCGGATGCAGAGGCTGCTGCATTGCCGTAGAAGGACCGATCCAGCAACGCCGCACCGCGAAGGGATACCCCGGCAATGGAGTTCGATGAACTGCGCGGCCCGCGTGCCAAGGTTCCCAATCCACATCAACCCCGCGCACCCAGAGTCGAGCTGCGCGCGGGAAATCGCGGTCCGCGCACAAGCTCTCAAAGAACTGCTTGCCGGCCACCCCCGCGAAAGCGTCCCCAAAATCGTCGTTCTCCGCCTGACGTCCACGCAGCACCGAGTCCGGTTCGCCATGGAGAAAATCCTGAAGCGCAGATTTCAATTCATCCATACTGCCTGCGGTAACGGCCAGTCTCTCGGGAAGCGCCTCGCGGCCTGTCTGCAAGGTAAACGCGATGTCGCAGAGCCTCGGCGTTCGTTGCGTCACCGAGGAAGATGCCAGGCAATCCAGCAGTTGTTCGCACTGCGCTCGCAGTTGCTGCTCAGAGTGCGCTGACAAGACAATGAGTTCCGGCTGCGATTGGGCCAGTGAGGCCGGCACCGCCGCATTTAACTGTACGTGTTCCTCAACAATCAGGTGAGCATTCGCGCCGCCCACTCCGAACGAACTGATTGCCGCGCGACGTGGCGAGGCCGCATCCCACGGCTGAAGCTGCGTCACAAGGCGCAGGTTCGTTTGCTCCATGCCAAGTTCCGGATTGCGCGGCTCGGCGTGGATGGTGGGATACAGCAACCCGCCGCGAAGTTGGCCCAGTACCTTGGTGAGCTGAGAGATCCCCGAGGCTGCCTCGAGGTGTCCGATATTCGACTTGACGCTGCCGATCGCCGCCGCAACCGCGCCAAGTCCTCGCCGCAATCCTGAGATTTCCAACGGATCGCCAAGCGGAGAGCCGTTGGCCGCGGCTTCAATATAGGTGAGCGATTCGGGATCAATGCCCGCCTGCCGCACTGCATGCCCAATCAACTCCCCCTGCGCCTCCGCGCTGGGCACGCGGTAGCCGCTGGTCTTCCCTCCGTGATTGGCGGACGAGCCGAGAATAACTCCGTAAATGAAGTCGCCATCGGCGAGTGCATTCGAAAGAGGCTTGAGTACTACCGCGCCCACACCCTCGCCCGGAAGCAGTCCGCCGCCTTGGCCAAATGCTCGCGATTGATCGCCGTCAGCCAGGATGCCCGCAGTCCGCAGCGCGCCGAATTTCCCTGGGTGAATCGTCAGATTCACACCGCCTGCAATGGCTGCGCCGCACTCTGCAAGCCGAATGCTCTGGCATGCCAGATGAATGGCAGTGAGCGAAGAAGAGCACGCTGTATCGATGGCAATACTCGGCCCGCGGAGATGGAGAAGATACGATGTGCGGTTGGCAATGGACCAATGTCCCCCCGCTGCCAGATGGGCGGCAACCGCTGGATCGGCGGCCGCCAGCGGGTATTGCGAATACATGCATCCGACAAATACCCCCGCCGGCCGCCCACTCGCTTCCATCCGCTCTAGGCGCGACGGAGTGTAGCCCGCATCTTCCACTGCATGCCAAGCCGTTTCAATCCACAAACGCTCCTGGGGATCCATGTAGTCGGCTTCAGCGGGCGCGATACCGAAGAAGGGCGCATCGAATCCATCGATTCGATCGAGGAAGCCGCCATGCCATGCGCCGTCGCCGCAGTCGGGCAAATCCGCCAGACGCTCGCGAGGAAACGGGCGGACGCAGTTTCTCCCGTTGCGCAGGTTGTTCCACAATTCTGCGGGTGTGTCTGCCAGAGGATAGCGGCCGGCGAGTCCGATGATGGCGATGGGCTCAGTGGCCGCTTCGGGCGTCACGGCACGGGACTGTCGTCTAGTTGCGCGTTCGGTCTCGATGATTGCGGGAGTCTCATCCTTCGCCGGTTCACTGACCGTTGTGGGCGGTGTGACCATCGTTCTTAAGACCGGTTTCTGCGAGGACAAATAGGCAGCAAGTTTGGCCGCTGTATCGTATTCAAATAGCAGCGCGGCGGGCAACGGCCCGAAATCCTGCTCCAGCCGCTTGTTCAACTCGAGCGCCACAAGCGAATCTACACCATACTTTTCAAACGTAGAATCCGGACGGATGCGCGAAGGCGGAATCCGCAACACATCGGAGAAAGCACTCCGAATGGCCCCTAGCACGTTTTCTGAAGAGGCCGGTTCACGGCTTGCGGAGATTGCCGGTGAAGGTTGAGTCGCTCCTGAGGGTTGATCCGCCTGCTTCTCTTGCTCCGCGTCCCGTCCATCGCTCTCGGCGGCGAGTACAGTCCATTGACCGGCCGGCGGGCTCAAATCCTCGCAATTCTGAAATCCCGCCTCCGCGAGAACGCGCCTCCACGATTCCGCAGTCAGCAATGGCGAATCGGGAATGCGGTTCTGCTCGTCCTGGTAGCGCCACCATCCGCTGGTCAGGCCAAAAATGAGCGTGGCAAAATCGTGCGCCTGCGTCACCTCGGTAATCGCAAGAATGCCCTTTGGGCGCAGGAGCCACTTCAGATGATCGAGTGTCTCGCCGATCTTTCTCGTGGCATGCAATACATTGCAGGCAAAGATCAGGTCGAAATGACCATGCAAAAAGCCCTGTTCCGCAGGAGACCTTTCAAGATCCAGGAGTTCCAGGCGCACGAAGGGGTAAGCAGCGCCATAAGCGCGCCGGCCGTGCTCGAGAAACGCCGGCGACAAGTCCGTGTAAAAGAACTCCACCTCCGCGCCGGAGCATGCCAATACCGGCAAAACCAGTGCGGAAGTGGCGCCCGTGCCCGCGCCCGCTTCCAAAATGCGAATCGTGGAGCCAGCCGACGATTCCCGATGCGCCCGCACATAACTGCCGATCAGCTCCGCGGTCAGCCGGCCGCATGCATCCGCCGCGGTGTCGCTCTTGTATATCGCCTCCATCCTCGACATGGAACCGTTAGGAAAGAGAACTTCAAGATGATTGCGCTTTCCGGTCAGAGTTTCGGGGTATGACTGAAGGCAAACCCGCAGGCACTCGGCGTGTGCGGCAAACTCGGGCTTCATCTTTACCGGTTGCTGGAACAGCACTTCGATCTCAGCATCGCTGAGCAGAGATTCAGCTCTCGAAGTGGTCGCAACCCGCGTGCCCTCGATCGTCAGGCAGCCTGCACGTTCCAGCGTACGCAGGAGCGCGGGAAACAGGCGACGATACTCGGGAATTATGTGCAGGCGTTTCGATAATGCTTCGATCTCGTAAGCCTCCCCGGCCCGGCGAAAGACGCCCATGCGGCGGAATGCGGCAAGCAGCAGCGAGACGCAGTATTCCTGCAGTTGATCTTGCATCTAGCGTCCCTCCTTAAGCAGAGCAAGGCTGCGGCCAAGCAGGGAAGGGGTCCTGTCGACAGCCGCCGGCTTTTTGCGCGTCTCGGGGTCAAGTCCGAGTAGCCGCAGGAAGCGATCGCTTGCCTTGATGGCCCAGAGTTGATCGATTGAAGAGGATGCGAGCAGGCGCCGCACAATCGGAAACGCATCGTCCGGCTCAATTGACTCCACGCCTACAGCGTGCATCCGCCGCCGGTATTCCTCGACCGCAACCGCGCCCACGCTGCCCCAATAGCTCCAGTTGATGGTCTTCACAGGATAAGAAGCTTCCTTCCGCCAAACCTCGGCATAACTGTCCGCGAAGGCCGAAGCGCATGCATAACTTCCCTGTGCGGCATTGCCCAGCAGAGATTGCACGGAAGAATATAGCAGCGCAAAGGCTAGTGGATCGTTGCGCAAAGCTTCTCTAAGATTTTCCAACCCCGACATCTTGGGTCCGAGCGGTTCGGCGAATTCACTTTCGACCATTGAGGCCAGCAAACCATCTTGTAGAAGCATGGCCGAGTGGATGACCCCTTCAATTGGACCCAGTTCCGCTCGGCCTAGTTCCAGAGCACGATCGAGCGATGGCGCGTCGCACAGGTCCGCGCGAACATAAAGCGCCTTGCCGCCCGCGCGTTCCAAAGTCTCCAGCCGCTTCCAAATGGGCTCTGCCAGCGCGCGGCGGCCCAGAAGGATCAGCTTTGCCTGGTATTCACGCGCCAGCCACTGAGCCGTTTCATAACCCAGCCCCTGCGCGCCTCCGGCAATCAGGTAAGTGCCGCTGCTGCGCAACGGTCCGGAACCCGTGCGAATGGCATTGAATTCCGAAAGGTCCGCTGCTTGCAAATGGCGCGTCCAGAGTCGCCCTTGGCGCCATGCGCTCTCCTCGCCTGCAACAAGCGGGGCCTGCGCCAACAGCGTCTGGAGCGCAGTTGTGGATAGCGAGTCCAAATCGCTCAGCACTGAATGGAGCGTCCAGCGTGGGAACTCGTTCGCTGTTGACCGGGCAAGCGCCAGCAATCCCGCTCCATACGGGCCGACGGCCACCACATGAATCGCCAGACTGGATTGAGCGAGCCCCGAATCGCATAGAGTGCGCACCAGCCGGTGAAACGACTTTGCTTGCCGCTCGGCGGCGAGGGCTGAATTCTCCGCATCGCCGACAAACCAGATTTCGCCCGAAGAACCGAAGTGGCCAAGAGCGTCGGCAAGGGAGTCACCGACATGCGCCAGCACCGCATTCGGCAGTAGGCGATTCAGATCCGCCGCAAATCCAGCCTCCGGCGCTGAGGCCACGATCAGTGAACGAACCTGAGGACGGGGCTTTTGCGAGTTCGCCGCCGGAGCTTCGGCCGGCCGCCATGCCCACTGATATATTCCAAGGCCGACGCATGGCGCGACAGGGACAGGCCGAACTGCGAAGTCGTTCAACTCGATGCATACGTTTCCCGCTCGGTCCGTCACCGTTGCATGAAAGCGCTTATCGCCCGTCTTTCGGACCAGGCAATATCCACTCTCCTTCAGGGGCTCGAAGCGGGTCACCCGCCCCACCGACCACGGCACAACGGGAACGCCCTCGTTGGATCTGAGCAAGGCGCTCGCGGTTTGCAGTGCCGAGTCCAGCGCCGCCGCCTCTGGTGTCCCAGGGCTTGCCTGCCACTCTCCAAATGCCGCATCGTCCTCGACCCAGAGCGACTGCAATTTACGAAACACAGGGCCATACTCAATACCCGCACGCTTGAAAGACTCGTACAGCGTATCGCCTGCAATCTTCGAGGCCCGGCCAGCGGACCTAGTTTCGGGGTCCAGCCTGGCAGGTCGCGAAGCGTCGCCTGGCTTTAGTGCGCCAGTGACCAGTTCCAAGCCTTCAGTGTTCTGCAAGCTCCAACGCCAACCTTCGTCATGTCTGTTGATCCGCAGTTGAAGTTGACCCGCTCCAATCGGAGATTTCCAGACCACGTCCTTGATATGCCAGAGGCAATCCGGCTGAAGAAGCGAAGCCGCCTCGATTGCAAGCAGCAGACTGGCTGTCGCCGGAAGACATGCTTCGCCATGGACACGATGCTGATCGAGAAGCGGATCGTCGGCTCCCCAGGCGCAGTGGAACGACGCGCCCTCGCCATCGGTGATCGCAGCCCAGTCCGGCTTCAATCGCGAAGGCTCCCGACCCGATTTGGGATTGGGCGCCGCGATCCAATAGCGTTCCTGTTGGAATGGATAAGAGGGCAGCGCAATCAAGCGCCCGCCGCGGGGTGGCTCGTCGCCATGCTGCATGGCGGATTTGCGTCCGCCGGAGTCTTGAAGCTGTCGAATCGCATCCCGCAGGCTGGCCGCGCGAATCGTCAGAGTCTCCTCCATCTTCTCCCGCCCGAAATAGAGCGTATGCGCCACGTCGGCCAGACAAATCTCCGGATTTCGATCGAGGTGATCGGCCAACCTCCGGGCGCTTTCCTGAAGCGCCTCGGGAGTGCGCGCCGAAATCACGATGGTCTGCGGCACTTCCGGAGAGGGCGTCAAAGCACGCTCCACGTACTCTTCCAGAACCACATGCGCGTAGGTCCCGCCCATGCCGAAGGAGCTGACTCCCGCGCGCAGCGGCACTCCCTCCGCCGCCAGCCATGGACGCGTTTCCCGCTCGAATATCAGCGGCGATCCCTCCGCTTCAATCATGGAGTTCAAGGGCAGCAAACCAGGCATCCCCGCGATGGTCCGATGCCGGAACTGCAACAGAGTCTTGATGACGCCGGCCAGCCCCGCCGCAGCCTCGGTGTGCCCGATGTTGGCCTTCACGGTTCCCACGTAGCAGAATCCGGTTTTGCCGGTAAACTCCGCAAAGGCTCGCTTGATGGCATTCACTTCCAGCGGATCGCCGATACGCGTACCCGTTCCGTGCGCTTCAAGATAGGTGATCGTATCCGGCGCAACGCCCGAGGCCCGCCACGCGCCCACCATCGTTTCCGTCTCAATCCGCGGATTTGGCACCGTCGGTCCGGCTGAGCGTCCCGCGCACCGCACCGAGGACCCACGCAGCACACCGTGGATGCGGTCTCCGTCGCGTAATGCCGCGTTCAGCGGCTTCAGCAATACGGCTGCCACCGCTTCACCAGGAAGATAACCGTCGGCGTGCGACGAAAATGGGCGAATCTCGCCGCTCTGCGAGAATGCCCCGATCGCGCAGAAGTTGAGATACTTCGAGGGGCTCAGATTCAGGTTCACGCCGCCGGCAATCGCCATCTCGCACTCGCCGCGCTGTAGCGCCTGTGACGCCAGGTGCAACGCCACGAGCGAAGACGAGCATGCCGTATCGAGCGTCATGCACGGGCCGGTCAGATCGAAGCAGAATGAAACGCGATTCGAGAGCATCGAATTCGAGTTGCCGCTTCCCGCGAACTGAAAGTCCAGTTCCGCATTCTGCTTCATCAGGTCGAGATAGTCGTTGTAGCAGTTCCCCAGGTAAACCCCGGTTCGGCTGCCTCGGATGCGCCCCGCGCATCCCGCGTCTTCAAAGGCCTCCCAGAGCACTTCAAGGAACAGCCGCAGCTGCGGATCCATGGTCTCCGCCTCGCGCGGAGAGATGTTGAAGAAGAGCGGATCGAACTGGTCCACGCCTTCGAGGAATCCGCCGCGGTTGCAATACATTGCGCCGGGCGTTCCGGGCTGGTAATAGGGTCGGTAATCCCAATGATCTGCGGGCACCTCGCGAATCAAGTAGCTATTGGCCGCGAGCTGGCTCCACAGTTCTTCAACCGTATTGGCGCCGGGAAACCGCCCCGCCATGCCAATTACGGCGATCGCGCCGGCTCCTGCTTGCGGATGCTCGGAGCGGGCCGAAGGTGGCGCTCCAGGACGCGGCGTGACGATTGGGTCGGCGACCGCTTCGAGCGATGCTTCTATATCGCGGATCGACTCCGTTCGCTCTGGGAATTCCGCGTTCGCCGCAATAGAAGCCTGTGGCGCGGGCGACGCCTTTACTGGAAGGCTGCCCGCAAGTGCTATCGCCAAGCCCTCCAGCGTCGGATGTTCAAACAGGATTGTGCCTTGCAAACGCAGGCCAAACTCGCGGTTGATGCGCTGGACGTACTCAAGCGCGAGAATCGAATCCACGCCCTGTTCCACCAGGCTCCTGCGCGGGTCGAGGGTCGCCGCTTCGCATAACATGACCTCCGCCAGCAGCGCCAGCAGCCGCTCAGGCGGCGGACCCTGTGCCGCTTCGACGTGCGGTCTGGCAGCAATTAAAACCGGCTCTGACGGCAAGGTTTCGGAAGCTGCGGTCTTTACCTCGCGCTCAGGCCCCGCCAGTCCCTTCAAGCGCAGTTTGGGCCGCGCTGCCTCTGTCTCAGTCGCTACCGAGACGCCAAACATCGCGGGTGTAACCTTGCGGTGGTCAAGTCCACGGAATGCAACGGCAACGTTGCCCTGCCCATCGATCAGTTCCGCATCGTAGCGCATGTATTGCTCATTCCGGTGAACCAGCCGCACATCGGCAAGGTATTCCGTATCGCGCAGTGAAGCGAAGACCTTTACGTCCTCGATGCAGAAGGGGATATAAGCCAGTTCCCGATTCGGCGATGTCTGCAAGGCCAGGCTGTGGGCGAGCCCGAATATGCTGTCCAGAAGCGCGGGGTGGAGCGCGAATCGCGACGCCTCGCGCAGGGCCGGCGCGGAAAGCGAGAGCCTGGCGCGCGCTCTCGATTCCCAGAACGAAACCTCCCGGATGGAATGGAAGAACTCGCCGACCTCCAGCGCCTGTCCGCCGCGCAGGATGTTCGCACCGGTAGTTGTGGCAAGCGGTTGTATCTCAGGCGGCGTAGCCGCAGCCGAAGCCGCCTCCAACTCAGATTCCACAATGGCCGTCAGGTGCCGCTGGCCTTGGCTGCCGTCCGCAGCGGCACTCGACATCGCGATCTGGATTTGAGCTGTTCCGGTGGCCTCCACCACCAGGCGTCGCATCTCGCCGGGCGCGGCAAACAGCGGCGTAAACAATGCCACGTCGCGAATTCTCAGCGGGCCGGGGCCCAGAATTGTCGATGCATGGCGGTAGACGATGTCGAGCAGGGCATCGGTGGGAAGCGAGTGACGCCCGAAGACCTTGTGCTCACGCAGCGAAACCTCGTCTTCAACGCGCAGCTCAATCTCCCACCGCCTTGGCTTTGGAGTTTCGCGCGGCGCGACGCTCAGCTGCGGTTCCGGTTCCGAACTAGCCGCGCTCCTGAACCAGTAACGATCGCGAGCAAACGGATAGGCCGGCAACGGAACCCTGCGGACATCGGCGGGCGATGACTGCATCGGCTCGCCGCCACCAAGAAAAATCCCTTCTGCCGTGCGCCCATCCAGGAACGCCAGCAGCTTTTCGCGCAAGTCTTTCAGGTTTGCAGCGCGAATCTGCACGCGCTCGGCAAGCGATGCGCGCCCCTGGTCGAGCGTCCAAGCAATGTCGCAAACGCGCAGCGAAGAATGCGAGCCTGTCCAGTCGCGAAGCCTGCGGACCACTTCCCGAAGTTGATCCTGCGTTGCCGCGGAAAGCATGACGATCGAATCGCAATCTGGTCCACCGGTTGGCTGAGGCGGCGCCTCATCCATTACCAAGTGGCAGTTGGTGCCACTGAATCCAAATGCGCTAACGGCTGCGCGCCGCTGGCCGTTCCAGGCCTGAGCACGCCGCGCAATCCAAAATGGACTGCCCTCAAGTTTCAGCAGCGCGTTGGGTGTCTCCGCGTCCGGCGATGGTGGAATAATCCCTTGCTTGAGCATGAGCGCAGTCTTGATCAGTCCCGTAACTCCGGCTGCCGCTGATGTGTGGCCGATATTGCTCTTGACCGACCCCAGGGCGCAGAAACCCGCATGATCGGTGTGTTCGCGGAACGCCGCTGTGAGCGCGGCCATCTCCACCGGATCGCCGAGTTTGGTCCCTGTTCCGTGGCCTTCCACGTACCCAATGCTTGCCGGATCCACGCCGTATTTGCGGTAAACCGAACTCAGCAGCGATCTTTGCGATTCACTGCTTGGCGCGGTGATCCCGTTGGTCTGCCCATCCTGATTGACGCCGGAGCCGCGGATCACTCCGTGAATCGTATCGCGGTCCGCGATTGCCTCCTCAAGCCTCTTGAGCACCACCACGCCCACAGCTTCGCCCACCGCAATGCCGTCCGCCTCCGCCGAGAAGGACCTGCATCGACCGGTCGGCGAGAGCATTCCCGACTTGCTCATCATCAGGAAAGGAGTCTCATCCAGATAGAGCGTAACCCCGCCAGCAAGCATGACATCGGCCTCGCCGCTGCGCAGACTCTGACAGGCTAGATGCACCGCCACCAACGACGACGAGCAGGCCGAGTCGATGCTCAGCGCCGGTCCTTTCAAATTGAGGAAGTAGGAGACGCGCGCCGCCAGAATGGAGTTGGCGTTGCCTAGCATTGCGTGCCCCCGATTCCGCGCATCGGCGGCCTTGGCGAGCATCATCTGGTAGTCATTGTTGAAGACGCCGGCCACCACACCGCAACGGGCCCCCTTCAATGCGGGTCCCGCATATCCAGCGTGCTCCAGCGCCTCCCAGCACGTCTCCAGAAACAGCCTTTGCTGCGGATCCATGACCTCTGCTTCGGCGCGCGTAATGCGGAAAAAGCCGGCGTCGAATTCGTCTACGCCATCCAGGAATCCGCCCCATTTGCTATAGCTGCGGCCCGGCTGGTTGGGATCGGGGTCGTAGAACTTCGACACATCCCAGCGGCCGGTTGGGATCTCAGTGACCGAGTTCTTGCCGGCAAGAATGTTCTCCCAAAATACATCCACATTACGCGCGCCTGGAAATCGTCCAGCCATTCCGACGATGGCAATCGCATGGGCGGTCAAAGGATCGCGAGTCGTTTCAACCGGCTCGTGCTTCATCGCAGCAGCAACCCCGCCGAACTCCTGAGCACCGATCGCGGGGGGCACGGCCTCGACGGGTTTGACGACCGGGAGTTCGGACTCAATGCGATTCCGCATTGCCATCAGAGTCGGGCAGTCAAATAGGGTCTGCATGGGAAGCACAACCCCATACCGCCTGTTGAAGGTATCGAGCAACTTCAAGCCCACTAGCGAGTCCACGCCGAACTCGGCCAGCGGGATATCCTCTTCAATTCGGGCAGCGGGAATTCCGATGACTTCTGCCGCCAGTCGCCGAAGATCGTCTGTTGCCACACGCCGGCTTCCAATGTCTTCACGCGTAACCGCCGAGTTTCCGTTCCATCCAATCTCTTTCCTTGCCGGGCGAGCCGTCCCGCGCGGATCAATCGCATCGGAATACCGCTGCGCGGAAGCCAAGCGCGCGATGTTCAAGCTGCGCAGTTTTTCCACCTCTTGCAACGGATCGAACCGTACTGTGAGGAGCACATAGCGAATCAACCCCATGGCAAAGGCCTTTCCGCAGTTATGCCAGGCGCGATGTTCCGGTTCAGCGGCTGCCAGACCAGGATGTATCGAGCGCAGGTACGTCAGTGTATCCTCAAATTGACCATCGGCCAGGAAGTGGCTCATCTCCTGCCCCGCGTCGATTGCGACACTGATCTCAAAGCCGCTCGCGGCAAGCATCGCCGACAACTCCTCGGGCCGGCATGTATACAAGCCAACCTGGTCACGGTTGACGCTCGCAACCGTGTTAGCAAGACAGTCGGCAATCACCAGAATGCCGCCGGGACGCAAATGGCGCGCCAGGTTGGCGAAAACCGCTGCTTTGTTCTCAATATGGAACAGGACCTCAAAGGCCAGCGCCGCATCGAATTGACCGGGAAACTCATCCTTCGAACTGTCCCGCAAGAACACTTCCACGCGATCGTCCAACCCTGCGGCAGCGACGCGCTGGCGTCCCAGTTCCGCTTGCTTGGGCGTGATGGTATAGCCGGTGGCGCGCAGTTGAGGATGCGCTTTTGCCAGCGAGATCAAGTCGGTTGAAAAGCCGCATCCCATGTCCAGCAGGTTGCGCGTCTTGTTCCACAGAATCCCTTCGAAAAGTGCTTCTTTCAGTTCGCGCTGAGCCTCGAGCATCAACTCGTAGTGCGCGCGATGCCGATCCGGTTCAATGAACGTGCGCAGCCATGAGAACCCTGCTACAGGCTTGCGGAAGGGAGCAAAGATGAGATGAATATCGTGGTCTTTGACCTCTCCTGCAAGCGTTCCTGCCATGCGATTGTAGTAATCCGCCACAACACTCTTAGGCTCCTTGATGGATTCGGGTTTTGCATCCTCGTCGTTTGACCCGCTCTCCGGTTGTCCAGCCTCTTTCAGCCAGCAACGGATCCTTTCAAATGGATAAGTCGGTAGCGGAACCTTGCCCCCGCGCGCCAGAAAGCTCTCCGGAATCGCTGTCCCGGTGACCCAAGCCGCTGCGGCATCCTCCATGTTCGAAGGGGTCAGCCCAGATGGCCCGCTTGCAACACGCCCCTCCCAGTTGGGGGCAGTTCCTTCCAGGAAATCCGTATGCGACAGCACCAGATAAGCGGAGCGATAGCGATAATGCGCGCGGCCGCGTTGCAGCGTATAGCAGACGTCGGCCAACGATGGCCTCGCCGCGTTCTTGTAGAGATACTCCTTCAGATCGTAGATGCGCCGGCGCAACTGTTCCGCCGTTTGAGCTGAGAGCAACAGCAGGCAAGCCGTGTTGCTTTCGGTTGATGTGAGCGGGCTGTCCTGGCCCTCCGGTTCGGCCTGCGACACGATCAACGATGCCAGCGACCCGCCGACTCCGGACGACGCAATTAACGCTCGGCGTTTCCCGTCCGAAGGCTGCCAGGGCATTGGCCGGTCGGTGAAGAAAAAGCGGGAACGTGTTGCCGCGATCTCCGCGTTCGGATTCGAGGACAGCGGGCTGGGAGCAGTCTCGCCGTGCCGCATCTGCAACAGCACCTTGGTCAACTGTGCTATTCCGGAGGCCGCCTCAAGATGCCCCATACCAAGTTTGCCGCTGCCTACCGGACAGGGCTCGTCCCCATCACCTAGAGTCGCGGTAAGTGCCGACCATTCGCTTGCGTCCGCCAGTTCGGCGCCAAGGGCCTGCAGCTCGACATAATTGATTTGACTTCCGTCGATTTGTGACTTCTCCAGCAGCCTAGCCAGATGTTCGCGCGAGGCCTGCGGAGACGGCAGCCGGTAGTTTCGGTTGCCACCCTGATGGCTCAACGCCGTTCCCTCGATCACGCCCCAGATGCAATCTTTGTTTGCGCGCGCCCGGCTCAATGTTGTGAGTACAACAACCCCGCCGCCTTCACCGGGAACGAAGCCCTTCGCACCTGCCGCATAGAGTCCATCCTGTTCCTTGGCAGAAACCAACCCACTGGTTTCTAGCAGACGCATCTTGCCAGGATGAAGAAAGAGATTTATTGCGCCAACCACCGCCATTGGGATCGATCCGGAGCGCAAAGCCTCGCACGCCAGGTGAATCGCAGCCAGGGCCGAGCAGCATCCTGTGTCCAGCGTCAGACTCGGTCCGGTGCATCCAATCGCGTGCGAAACACGGTTGGCCAGTCCAAACAGGGAAGTGTCCGGCGCATCCTGGGGCAGCAATGAATACGTGTTTGCTGTAACGCCCATGTAGACGCCCGCGCCTGCCACGGCTGCATTTCCGGTCGTGTATCCGGCCGTCTCCATCGCATCGGCGGCGAGTTCCAGCAGCAGGCGCTCTTCCGGCTTCATACTTTCGGCTTCGACCGGCGTGATTCCGAAGAACACAGGATCGAACAGATCGACTCCGCCCAGAAAACCGCCGCGTCGCGCGTGCAAGTCCCCATCCGAAACCTGCGGCCAGCGCGTAGACGGCAGATCGCCGATTGCGCTCTTTCCAACTCGAAGATTGCTCCACAACTCGTCGAGCGTCTCCGCGCCAGGGTAGCGGCCCGCCAACCCCACAATGGCGATCGGTTCCATCGCTGGCGTTGTGTATTGAGGCGTTAGTTCAATTCGGTCCGGATGGCTTCTCGCAACATATTCGGTGATGCCGCGAATGGAATCGTTCTCAAGCAACACGCTCTTCGGTACAGCGCCAAAAGACTTCTCCAGTTGCGAAGCAAGCTGATTGATGAGGATCGAATCGAGTCCATATTCCTGGAGCCGCGCCTCCGCATGTAATGTCCCAGCGGGCACCTGGAGCAAGCGATGAACGAGTTCGGAAATTTCCGTCTCCAACTGCGCAAATTCCAAAGGCTGGATCGTGTTCCGAGCCTGTGCGGAAACATTCCCCTGCGCCGTGCGAATTCGGGGAACAGGTTCGGTAACTCGCGTCTGCGCCTCGTTTGCGTCGAGTCGCAGAATCCGCGACAAGTCCCCCGCCGTAACCAGTGCGTGCGTCAACCCTGATCCAAACAGCATTTCCAATGTATCGAGCGCCGATTCGGTGTCGAGCGCCTTGAGCCCCGTCGCGTTCTCCCAGGCCAGGACGTCGTCCTTCGCGGTCAAACCGCTGTTGCGCCACAATCCCCATCCCACGCTGAGGGTTTTACCTGGCCCGCGAAGCGCCCGTTGTGCGGCAAACGCATCGAGAAAGCGATTCGCCGCGGCATAATCTCCGCGACCCATGTCTCCCAGCGCCGACGCAAGCGAGGAATACATAACAAAGAAGTCGAGCGGATCTTGCGCTGTCGCCGCATCCAGTGCCAGGGCGGCGTCCACCTTTGCGCTCAACACCGATTCCCACTCGCCTTCCAGCTTGGCAGCCAACTTTGCCGCGCCTAGCACACCCGCTGCGTGAATCACGCCGTGAATCGGCCCTTGCCGTTGGCGGACTTCCCGCAAAGCCGCTGCTAGCTGCCGAGGGCTTGCCGCATCAGCCCGATAGTAGTCAACATTCCCGCTCTTCTTGAGGTCGGCAAGCAACTGGGCGCGCTGTCCATCGGGCTCGCTGCGCCCCAATAGTCCCACGGAAGCGCCGGCGCGCGTCATGCGGCGCGCAACTGCGGAGCCCAGTGAACCCAACCCGCCGGACACAAGGTAAACTCCGTCTGCACGAAACCGGAATTGCGACTCAGTGCCAGGCCGATGAATCCGGAACCCGCGCACATGGCGTTCCCCGTTCGCAATCCTGACTTCCCGAACCGTTCCCGGCAAAGCGGCGGCAAGTTCCTTGCGGCACCAATCAATTTCCTCGTCCTTGGCCACCCCGGCTAGCCGCAGAGAAACAAAGGCCGAACGCGGAGATGCTTCGACCAGCGCTCGGCCAACGCCATGGGACATTTCAAAATTCAGGTCGCCCCCCGCGATGCGAGAAACAAGCAGCCAATGCATCCCGCGATGACCGGCGTGCGCCGCAGACGCGGCAATCGACCGCCAGCTATCGAAACTCGAATGCAACAGGACAAACGTTTCCGGCCCGGAATCTTCAGCCCCCGCAATTTCGCGGAGCCATTCCTCCACCTGTCGACCCGTCCGAGCCTCGATTCTCGCCCCCGGAGTTCGCTCCCACGCGGCGTGGTCCTGTTCTGTCGCATCCACCAGCGTGATCCTGGACGTCCACTGGCTCGCGTGCGCAAGCGGCGCGGTTTGCCATACCGGCTCAAGGACCACTGTCGCACGCGAAGCCAAATTCCCTAACTCTTCTGAGGCCTCACGTCGAGGAATCACTACGGAAGAACGCGGCTGAGCAGCCTCCGCGAACCAGCACCGCTGCCGCAGAAAGGCCGACCCAGGAATGGACACCCTGGCCGGTTGAACCGAGTGGGATTGACCCCAGTCTACTACCGCCCCGGTCACCCATTCCTCACCAGCGGAAACAAAGCTCCCACCTGCCGGCGACGCTTTCTTGCTGGCAGTGCCATGGAACACGCCAGCGGGCCATTTGCCGGAACCGATCGCGGACAAAATCCTCGATGCCGAGGCAAGGTCCTGAGCCAAAAATGCCAATCGCTCGGTTTCGGCATCCCGGCCCGACTGCAGGGTCCAGGCGATCTCTATCAACGACGCTGTTGAACCATCCAAAGCAACTGCAAGCCGCGACGCGGTAAGCCGCAGCCGCGCTTCGTCCCGCGCTGACAGCACAATCCATTGTCCATTGGAATCCTGCGTATCTGGACGCTTCGACTCCGCTGGCCGTTTCGCATTTTCCGGGATGAACTCCTCCAGAATCATGTGGGCATTGGCGCCACCAAATCCAAACGAGCTGATGCCCGCAACGCGAGGAATCTCGCGTCCGCTTGCGCTAACACCGGTGGTCCATTCGCGCAGCTCCGTAATAATCCCAAAGCGCGAGCCTTCGAGCCGTAACTGCGGGTTCAATCGCCGCACGTTCACGCTGGGCGGAATCTCGCGATGGCGCATAGCAAAGAGCACCTTGATGAGACTTGCGCATCCCGCCGCAGCCTCCATGTGGCCAGTGTTGCCCTTCCCGGAACCGATCCAGCATTTGGGGTGCGCACCTTCCTGCCCTAGTGCTTTGCGCAGTGCATTCACTTCTATGGGGTCGCCGAGCGGCGTGCCGGTTCCATGAGCTTCGATGTAGCCAAAGCGGCCCGCATCCATCTTCGCCTCGCGCAAAGCCTCACGCAGCAGCGCCGCTTGCGCATTCGGATTGGGTGCGGTCAGCGAAGTCGCTCGTCCGCCATGATTCACCACGACCGAGCGGATGACACCGTGAATCGGATTGCCGTCTTTGAGCGCCGCGGACAGCCGCTTCAGCAGAAACATTCCGGCGCCCTCGCCGCGAACGTATCCGTTGGCGCCTTCATCGAATGGTCTGCAGACGCCATCGGGACTGAGCATTCCCGCCTGCGCGAATGAGATAAACAGCGTCGGGCTCAGCATCACATTCACGCCGCCCGCCAATGCCGCATCGCAGCGTCCCGCGAGGATCGCTTCAACCCCGCGATGCATGGCGACCAGCGTGCTCGAACATGCCGTGTCCACAGGCTCGCTCGGACCATGCAGATCGAGCAGGTAGGAGATCCGGTTTGGCAACAAAGAGTGCGCCGTGCCTGTCGACCCATGCGTTGCCATGCCGTCGCCGCGTTCCTTCATCCGATCCGCGTAATCGGAGGTCGAGACCCCCACGAATACCCCGGTATCCGTCCCTGCCAGATCTCTGGGAGCGGTGCCGGAGTCTTCAATCGCTTCCCATGCGCATTCCAGCATGAGCCGCTGCTGAGGGTCCATCGACGCGGCTTCCTTGGGCGAGATGCCAAAGAACAAAGGATCGAACTGGTCAACCTGGCTTAGAAACGCGCCCCACCTGATATTGGTCCGGTTCGAGCCGTCAGCAGCTTCCCCTGCAAAGTCGCGCCAATCCCAACGATCCGCCGGAATTTCCGATGTGCAGCTTCGGCCTTCCCGCAAATGGTTCCAAAACTCGCCCAAGTCCGCCGAGCGCGGCATTCGTCCTGAGAACCCAACAATTGCAACAGGGTCGTTCCCTTCGCGGATCAAAGAATGGTCGGCGGTTTCGCTTGCGAAGAATTGGCCATCGAGTCCCTCAGCGGATGCCGCATGATTCGTATAGGCGCAGCGTGTGCCCGCATCCTCCACCACTATGTTCGATAAATAGCCCGCGATCGCATCCAGCGTCGAATACTCGAATAGTGTCGCCGGCGTGATATCAACCCCGTACTGCTGCCGCAATTGATTTGCGAGCCCCGTGATGTTGATGGAATGAAAGCCGAAGTCGCCCAGGTTGGCCTCCGGGTCAAGTTCGGCAGCCTCCACCTTGAGCAGATCCGATGCAATTTGTGTGACCTCCGCAACAAGACTGGCGAGCCGACTTGCGTCTATGGGCTTGGCATGGTTGCTCTGCGGAGCAGACGAAGAGGCCCGCTCGACCGGAGGCGCAAGCAGCCGTTGCAGCTTGGGCCGATCCCCGTAAAGCACCTTCATAACTGCGGCTTCACCTGCCAGAGCAGCTTCCAGAGCTGTCCCTGCCGCGTCCGTCGGCATAGGAACGAAGCCTGCGGCCTGAGCGGCTTTTTGAGATTCCAGATCGGCGACCATGGACCCTTCCGCCCAAAGTGGCCAATTGATCGAGCGGCTGATCCCTGAACGGCGACCCGCCGCGCGTTCCCCCTCTCGCCATGCGCACCAGCAATCCATGTATCGATTGGCTGCGGCGTAGGCGGACTGTCCCCGGTTGCCGAATTGCGCCGCGATCGACGAAAACGCAACAAAGAAGCGCAAGGGCTCGGCGCGAAGTACTTCATCCAGCGCAAGCAGACCGCCGATCTTCGGCGCCATGATTGCATCGAAATCCGAAACTGGCAAATTCGTCAGCAGCGCATCGTGACGGATTCCCGCAAGATGAAAGACCCCATCGATCCCACACCAACGTTCGTGGATCTGACTTACCGCTTCCCGCACCTCATGCACACTGGTCACATCGGCCGCAAGATGCAGGAGGTTTTCCGAACTCTCTCCGCCGGTCCGCGAAAGCAGCGCGATCCGGCCCTCCCATCGGCGAACCAGCCATGAAGCCAGCCTTTGCGCAATGCGTCCACTGCCGCCCGAGATAAGATAAACTCCGCCCAGTTGCAGCGCACTTTCGGAAAGCGACGCCGCGGGAATTGTCGACGGTTGCCGCTCCTTTAGCCGGCGGCACAGCCGTTGATTACCGCGATAGCAAACTTCGACATCGAGAGGACCGGGACAGCGAATCTCATCAAGTAGTTGGTCACGAGACGCGCCCTCCACCACGCTGAGGCGAATTCGCGGTGTCTCAAGCGCGATGGTCCGCGCTAGTCCTGCTACGGCGCCAGAAGCCGGCGAGCCGTCTCCCCGATGGATCACGCGGCACGCAGCGCGCGGAAAACTCTTCAGCAACGCCTGCGTCCACAGAAACAACTCCCGCGCTGGGCGGCCTGCGCGATAGTCGTGAATAACTCCCTCGGAATCTCTGCCTGCTTCAGTAAGCTCCCGCAACAGGCGTCGATAGTGCTCGGGAGCGGAAAAATCCATGCGCCAAACGTCTTCGGAGATCCTTTCAAAGCTTCGACCTGGTAGGACCGTCGGCTGCCCATCCCATGACTCTTCGCCAAACACCAGAAGCGGCGGCGTCTCTCGTGAACCCTCCTGAAGAACAGCCACCTCCCACTCCTCCGTTGCAAAAATCAATTCCGCGGAGAAGGTCGCCGCCGTATTGGCTCGCACAGTAATTGCCGCGGCGGAAACGTCGCGTGCGCGGAACCCGCGCATCGCAATCGCCACAACTCCGTCGTCGTCGTAGATCGTACTGTCGTAAGCATCCGATCCCTCGCCGGAATTCTCCGCCCGCGCCCAGCCCCGTTCCGGCAGCGGCCCGAAGATTTCCAACTGCTCCAGTGAAGATGGAAGCCGCAGGCCCTCCGTCTGCCGGTCAGTCTCCGCCAGCGCGGTCTGCAGCGCTCCATCCATCCAGCCGGGTGCCAGGACGCCAATGCCCGGGATTGCCTCAATCCTTCCCGCTCGTGCTGCCGCAAGGTAATGAAGCTTGCGAAGGCTGCGGTAGAGCGGGCCGAGAGCCAGCCCGCGCTGCTCCGCGTAGCCGTAAAAATCGGCCCCGGAAATCTCGTGAAGCGTTCCGTCAATAAACTCTCGGACTGTCGCGGATTCAGGCCGCGCGCTGGCTGAGGTTGTTCTGGCTGACCCTGAGCAGCGCACCGTTTCTTGCTGCGAAATCGTAAATGCCGCTCCTTCGCCGTCCATGCGGAGATCGATTGTGAGAACCGCGCCGTTTGCGGACTTGACCTGCTCCAACCAGCGGACTTTGTCCAATCCTGCTGCAGGCCTTTCAAGAAAATCGGACGCCGCCGCTCGTGCGAATTCAAGCAAGCACACTCCAGGCATCACAACTTCGCCCGCTACGCGATGCATCGCAAAGAAGTCCTCGCGGCCCGTGAACCGCAGCGTGTAACGCGCAGTGCCGTCGTTCCGCTCTATAGAAGCGAAGGGATGCAGGAGCGGTACTTCGGGCTCGGCTGCAGTAAGCCAATAACGTTTGCTGGAGAAGGGATACGAAGGCATGGTGAGAATGCGGCGATGTTCACGCGGATAATGGCTGAGCAGCGCCTCGGTGTCGCCCGCAAGATAAGCCTCGCGCGAGGCCGCCATCGGGTCGCTTGTTTGATCGACCCTCTCGTCTCCGGCCAACTGCCGTGACAGGTCTTCCCAACTCGTCGCAGCCCATGCCGCACGATGCCGAAAGTGCGAACGCCCTTGCGCAAGCGTCGAAGCGGCAGCATACAACGGCGTTTCCGGGTCGCGCCGATTCAGCCACGCGACCAGGTCCTGGCGTTTGCGCGCAAGAGCTTTCGGCGTCTTTGCCGAAAGGGCGATCAGCTCGAAAGTCCGCGCAGGCATTGATCGAATGGCATGAACAGCAACCTCTTCCAGCACAACATGGCAGTTGGTTCCGCTGAATCCGAAGGAACTCACAGCCGCGCGCCGGAGTTTGTTGGAATCCCAGGGCCGTGCCGCGGAATCGATTCGAAACGGCGTCCCGTCCAGCTGTCCAGCCTCCGAGCTGCTCTCAAAATGCAGCGTAGGTGGAAGCGTGCGGTTGTAAATGCAAAGAGCCGCCTTGATCAATCCTGCAACTCCCGCGGCAAGCGTGGTGTGCCCAATCTGTGACTTGACCGAACTCAAACTGCAGTAAGCGCGGCCGTCGTCCGAAGACGGAAACACCGAAAGCAGCGCGTCCAGCTCAACCGCGTCACCCAGCGTGGTTCCTGTACCGTGAGCCTCAATCAACCCAATGCTGCGTGGATCGATTTCCGCTCGTTCATGTACCTCTCTTATCAGACGCTGCTGAGCCGCGCCGCTCGGGGCAGTGATGCCGTTAGTGCGCCCATCCTGATTCGAGCCCGATCCGCAGATCACAGCGTAGATTCGGTCGCCATCTCGTCGCGCCGCATCCACAGGTTTGATCACCACCAGACCTACGCCCTCTCCCAATACGATTCCGTCGGCGGCGGCATCGAAGCTCCTGCAGTGTCCGCGGGGCGAAAGCATCCCCGTCTTGCACGCCTTGATATGCAGGTCCGGTGTAAGCATCAGAGCGATTCCACCAGCGAGCGCCATATCGCAGTCTCCGCTCTCGATACTGGCGATAGCCTGCCGCACGGCCACCAGCGATGAAGAGCACGCCGTATCGATGGAGAGACACGGACCGGTGAGATTCAAATAATACGAGACGCGCGATGCCAGGATCGCCGACGCCAAACCGGTGAATGCCTCCGATGTACGCGATTGCGCGGTATCGAGCAGTTGCATGTAGTCGCCCGTGCTTGCGCCCGCAAACACGCCGCAGCGCTGCCCGGAGAGGCCCGCCTCCGAATAGCCCGCGTCTTCCAGTGCCTTCCACGCCTCGGTCAAAAAAAGCCGCTGCTGCGGATCCATCAACTCTGCTTCAGCCCCAGCAATGCCGAAAAACAGTGGATCGAATTGATCCACCGACCGAAGGAACCCTCCTACCTTGCTATAGCTTTTGCCGGGTTTTGCCGGATCGGGATCGTAAACATCGTCGGCATTCCACCGATCGGAGGGCACTTGTGTTATGCAGTCGCGGCCTTCGCGAATATTCTCCCAATACTCTTCCAACGAATCCGCTCGCGGAAACCGGCACGACATCCCAACGATTGCGAAACCGTTGTTCAACAGCTTCTCGTCAGGCGTTACGACTTCAAAATTGGAAACGGCCTCTTCGTCGGCAGTCACCGCAGCGGATTCGCCGAGTTGCTCCGGCCTAAACTCGCGTGTGTGCATTCGCTCGCAAAGAAATAGAACGCGGTTCTCCGCGTCGATCAACGATACCCTGAAGACTGGACCTTCCCCATCGGCCTCCACTAACTCAACCAGCGCATGAGCCTCACGCACCTTGATCGGCACCGCAATGCGTACCTCTTCAAGCAGAACCGGCAGGTAGACTCCAGCGTCAGGTCCCGCTCTGAGCCGCGCCGCCGAAAGAGCCGTCACCAACGCGGCATCCAGCAATGCCGGTGCAGTGAGATAATCCGAAGACTGCTCCACGGCGCTGTTTTTCATGCGGAGCCATGCTACCGAAGAATCCCCATGAACTCGTATCTCTTGAATGGACTGATAGAAGGGCCCAAAGGCCGAGTTGCCATGCCCATAAATCTCAGCGGCGGACAAGCGTGTCTGCGCCTGATCCAGCACCGCCCAGTGACGCGCGCAGCCTGCCGATTCTCCGCTCCATGGCCGCACCAGGGCGGATGCGTGGACCGTTTCCCCCACGCGAAACTGAAACCGGTCGCCCGCCTCGCTGCTCTCGCGCGTTAACTCCAGCTTCACGCGCCCACCGGGGTCCACAGCCAGTGGCTGCGCCAGATGAAGACGCTCGATATATATTGCGCCGTCCGCACCAGACGATTGCGCCAGCAACTCCAGGTAACCGTCGGTGGGATACACAGGCCGGCCGCCAACGCGATGATCCCGAAGCAGCACCGTCTCGTCAGCGGAAAGATCCCAGCTGACCTCCGCCTTCCCCTGTCGCACCAACGCGTCGATGTGCTGCATCAACGCCTCTTCGGACCCAAGCTTCACGATCTCTTCAGGCTCCAGCGCCAAACCAAAGTCGCCCAGAATGTGGCGCGACATGCGCTCCGCCTCGTATGCACTCAGCCAGCCGGACTCGGCAATCATTGGCGAACCTCGCTCAGTCGCGCCGCGATCAGTTCGCGTATCCGATGCTGCCCTGTAACCGGAGCGGGTGCGGTTGATGTCGCCGGTTGGGGATTGTCTCGATGACTTTCGCTAACGGCGTCCTGAGCCATCGGTTCGTCGCGCCTACTGCTCAACTCCGAAACTCGCTTGCCCAAAGCCGCAACCGTCGGGCAATCGAACAGACGGCTTGTCTTCAATTCAATCCGGTAGGTCCGGTTCAGGAAACGCACCAGTTCAACCGCGAGAATCGAATCCAGACCCAGTTCGACGAATGGCCTGTCTTCATCGATCGCCTCTTCTTTCAGAAAAAGCACCTTCGCCAATTGCTTGCGAATTGCTGCGCGGACTTCCGTCTCATGCGCCGCCTGTCCGGAATTCGCCATTGCGGAGTGACCGTTCGTTGCAGGCTTCCCGTTCGGCGCGGAATGTCCGCTCGTACTCAAATGCTCATGTGTGTGCCCATCCCCATTTGCCGCCGCAAACCCATTCGTCTCGCCGCTCGTCGGAAGATGCGAGTTGTTTGTCGAATGTCCGTTCTTTCCCGCATGTCCATTCGTTCCAGAATTCCCGTTGGCTCCTGAATGTCCATTCGAAGGCCCATGCGCAATCGGGACAAGGGCCCACCCGTGTTCCAATTGCGGCTTCACTTCCGCTGGAGTCTCCGCAGTCCGCCGCAGTTGAATCTTCGGCGCGGCAGTGGGCGCTATTTTGCTGTGCGGCGCGCTTTCCGGCACAGCTGCTTCCGCCTGGCTCGTAAACCAGTGGCGCGTGCGCTCGAAAGGATATGCCGGCGCATCGATTCGAACCGGTCGACGCGCATCGTAAAAGAACTCCCAATCGAGGTTCGCGCCGGAAACCCACAGCCGGGCAAGTTGATCGAGCCTGTCCTTGTTCCAAAGAGCACGCGCAAACTCGCGTCCTTCCCCGTCATCCATCGCGATCGTTCCGCTCTTCGCCGAACCCAGGAACACTGTCTTTGCCGGCGCATCTCCGCTCGCAACACCCTTTAGTTGTCTGCACAGCTCTTGAGGTGTGGCAGCAAGGATCGCGAGGCGGTGCGTCCTCGTTTCGCGGCCAGTTTGCAACGTGAATGCGAGGCGTTCCAGATCCTCGTCGCTGATTCGCCGCTCCACATGAGCTTCCAACAATCCCGCGGCGGCGCGAAGCCGTTCCTCACTTCGGGCCGACAACACGAACAGATGTGTTCGGACCACGGCCTCCGGCTTTGCGGCCTCCGGTGCTTCTTCCACAATGAGGTGAGCGTTGGCCCCGCCGAACCCGAATGAACTTATGCCCGCTCGCCTTGGCCCATCGGCGTCGCTCGGCCAATCGACGGCATTGGTCACCAGATAAAACGGCCCCTTATCGAGTTGCAGGTACGGGTTAACATCGCTCACGTGGAGTGTCGGCGGAATTCGGCGATTCCGCAGCGCAAGGATAACTTTATGCAGGCCGGCAATCCCCGCAGCCGTCTCCAGGTGTCCAATGTTGCTCTTCACCGAACCCAGTCCGCACGAAGCGGCTGGCAACTCGGGCTCGCCGCGCCCCGCGCGCAGTTTGTTGAAAGCCTCGCGTAATGCATTGCACTCCACTGGATCGCCAATGGGCGTGGCCGTTCCGTGCGCCTCAACATAGCCAATTGAAGCCGGATCGATGCCTGCCCGCTCGTAGGTTCTCGTCAGCAACGCGGCTTGCCCCTCGCCATTCGGCGCGGTCAGCCCGTTGGCCCGTCCGTTGTGACTTTCGCCGCTGCCGCGAATCACGGCCAGCACCTGATCACCTTCTTGCAATGCTCTTTTTAGCGGCTTGAGGAATACAGCGCCTACGCCCTCGCCCCGCACATAACCGTCCGCCGAAGCGTCGAAGGTGCGGCAACGCCCAGTAGGGCTCAACATCCCCGCCTGTGCGAACGAAACAAACAGGTCAGAACTCAGCAATACATTTACTCCGCCCGCAATCGCCTGCTCGCACGAGCCGGAGCGGATGGCCTCTATGGCTCGATGCACGGAAACCAGCGAACTGGAGCAGGCCGTGTCAATGGGTTCGCTTGGACCGCGCAAGTCCAGAAGAAACGAAACGCGATTGGCGAGGATGGCGTGCGAAACCCCGGTTGTGGCGTGGGCCTCTACTGGCACGCCCGATCTCGCCATCAGATTGGCATAATCCATATTGGCCACTCCCACAAACACGCCGGTCGACGTCCCGGCGAGCGAGGATGGCCGGTAACCTGCATTTTCGATTGTGGTCCAGACCGTCTCAAGGAATAGCCTCTGTTGCGGATCCATCAATGCGGCTTCGCGCGGAGAAATGCCGAAAAACTCCGCATCGAACTTCGCCACATCGCGCAAAAAACCGCCTTGATGCGGCACCGCGTTCTCACTCTGCGCGCGGCTCCAGCGTTCGGCCGGTACTTCGGTAATCAGATCCTCTCCGTTGATCAGCTGCTGCCAATACTCTTCCAGATTCTCCGCGCCGGGATAACGGCCAGACATCCCGATCACTGCGATCGCGTCCTCCGGTAATGACCTCAGGGCCGGCAATGGCGCTTTGTCCGTCTCCATCGCCAGCGTGCCCATAATCCCCAATGAATCGGGAATCGTCTGAGGGCTACTTGGTAAGTCATTTGGTAACAAGGATGGCAAGCTGGCAATGACAGCGCGCGCCACCGCTTTGAGATTTTTGGCCTCGAAAAACAATGCTGGAGTCGCCCGTGCCCCGAGTTTGCGGTTCAGTTCATTTGCCAGTTCCGTGTAGCCGATGGAATCAAGTCCAAACTCGCGCAAATCCGCATTCGAATCGATCTGCCGAAGATCGATATGCGTGATCGCCGCAACCGCTGCGCATAAGATCTCTTCGACCTTGTTATCCCGGCCATCAACCATGGCGGCAGGTGCGGGAGAAGGGAATTGCTTTGGCGAAAGCAGGTTCCGCAACTTCTCTCGATTCCCATACAGCGGCATCAACTGGCAGTCTCTGCCTTCGATCGCTAGGTCCAGGACACTACGGAACAACTCGTCGGGAAGCGGCTCAACGCCATAGCTCTCCGCGAGGAACCGCCGCGTAGCCTCGGGAATCTGCATGCCTCCTCCCGCCAAAATCGGCCAGCGAATCGAAACAGCCACCGGGCGCCGCTCCTCGGCGAACTGGTCGAGCGATGCATTCGCGAACGCGTAGTCCGCTTGTCCAAAATCTCCGAACACAGCGGCAATGGAGGAGAACAGGACAATTCGATCCAGAGGATCTCTTCGCAAAGCTTCATCGAGCAGCCTCACGCCGGTGACCTTCGCTGCCAGCACGGACGCGACCTGCGCCGCGTTCTTGTCGTCGACGCGACGAGCCTGCGACTCACCCGCCGCATGAATCCATCCATGAATGCTGCCAAAACGTGAGCGAGCATTCGAGACGAGTTCGGCAACCTGTCCGGCATCGCTCAAATCCGCGGATTGAAAGAAGACCTCCGCGTCCGCTGCTCGCAACTCTTCCACAATCCTTGCGTCTAGTTGCCTGCGGCCCGTCAACACCAGGTTCACAGGCCCACGCGATGCCAGATGCCGCGCGGTGAGTTGTCCCAGCGCGCCCGTTGCACCAGTAACCAGCCATGTCTTCTGGTTCCATGGAATGCCGCGCAGTGTCTCATTCATTGCGCCCGCCGTTGCTGGACGCATAATCAACACCTCCCGCTTGCCATTCACGAAGCGGACCATCGCGTCTTGCCCAGCCATAAGTTCGCCCGCCACAATGGCCGGCCATCCCACTTGATGTTTTTCAATTTGCAGAACGCCGCATATCCAGGCAGGGAATTCCAGCGCCAAACTACGTATTGCCGCATGGATTGGCGGCGGCGCGTCTTTAGAACTGTGGTTGGCGAGAGCCAGCAGTTTCACGTTTGTCGCAGACCGCAATTCAAGCGCTGTCGAGAGCAACTCAGTAAGGCCGGTCTCGCCGTTTCCACTGACATTCAAGAGGACGCGTCGAGGCTGCCGGCGATCCGGCGCATCTGAGCTTCCACGTTCCACAACATCGACGCCCACAGGCGCAGCCGCACGAATCGCCGCACACTCATCGGGTGCGAATCCCCGCAGCAACCACACCTCGGGCGCTCCAACGTCGCCCGTGCCGGCAGTCCGCGACTCCCATTGCAAACTCGCAAAGACCAATTCGGACTTCCGCAATTCCAGCTGCTTAGATTGCTCTAATGCTCGCAAGCACAATCCACGCAGACTTCCGATTGTCGCGCCATCGTTTGCCAGGAGCACAATGTCGAATGTGTGCTCCTCATTCATGCGCTTTTCGACCCACGCATAACCAGACTCGCGCCGCAGCTGGTTCCATTCTGCCGCCCCCAGTGAAAACGGCAAGTTGGCGCATTGATCCTGCTCTCCGAATGCTGCAAGAACGGCTTGGAACGCGCCATCCAAAAAGCGCGCTTCCGTTTCATACCCGCTTGGCAGAGCAATGCGCGCCAGCAAGCCTCCGTCACAAACATGCAACTCCTCGACAACCTGCATCGAATCGCCGTATGCCAGACCATGCTCAGCGAACAGCGCATAGAACGTGGCCTTGTCGAGCCGTCTGGTTGCCGACTCGCGAAGAGTCGGCAGCGGATAGCTATCGCGCGTCCAGTCTCGCGCAGCATTAATCTTGACGCGGCACTGCGCGATTACGCCGCCTGACGGCGCGCTCAGCAAGATCAATTCGCCCTCAACCTTCGCGTCGATTACTGCTTCACGATGCGGCGTCCGCCAGATGAAATCCTCAATACTCGCTTGCGGCGACCGGCGTCGAGCAGCAGCCATAGCGGCGCACAATGTGGCTGCCCCCGGCAACACCGCTTCTCCGAGAATCCGGTGGTCGCGCAGCAAATCGTCGTCCATGCGCATCTGGTTCGTTGCCCTCTGTGCGGCTTCTTCATCTGTGTTCGCAACAAGGCGTGGGGGCAGCGGATAAGCGCGGCGCGCGAATGGATAAGGAGGCAGAAGCCGTGCGCGTTTGCGGGGTAAACCATCGCCACCGTTGATCCAAAGTTCGCGCCAATCGATGTTTCGACCTGCTTCCCACGCAGTTGCCATTCCTGCCCAGTCGCGCAGTGCGAACATCTCCTCGATCGAACTTTCTTTCGAGTCACCAGTTCGCCCGCTTCGAACCTCTTCCAGAAGTTGCTTGTACAAATTCTCGGTCGAACTCGCGACATAAGCCACGCGATTCGGCAGAACTGCGCGATCACATTGCAACGCCGCCGCAATGGCCGCCAAATCTCCCCGGTATCGGCGCGGTCGCAAGCGGCGCGCCAACTCTCCCACCGAACCCGCCTCGGCCAGCGAGGCAGGCGTTATCTTCACATCCAGCGCCTGCTCCAGCCTTCGCGCTGTCAGCGAAATCTGGTGCGCATCCCAGCCCAGCTCGTCAAGCTGCGTACCCTCAGTCAGGGTGCCGGCTGGAAGCGCCAGCGTCTCGGCCAATATCTCCGTTACGCGCGAGTCATTCCCGTCCCCATCCTCGACGAGCCAAGCCGCCAGTTCTTTCTTCAGCCGTTCAAGACCATCCGAATCCTTAGCCGAAAGAGGAATGAGAGACGGTCCAGTCTCTTCCGGTAGCCCTCCTTCCTCGTTCACCAGATACTCGGTCAAAAGGACAGTGGCATTGGTACCGCTATATCCAAAGGAGTTGAGGGCAGCCACCCTGCGCAGTCCGTTTGGCATCCATTCGGACAATTCGGTATTCACATGAAACCGCGATCCCACCAGACCCAACAGCGGATTTAGCTTCTCCATGTGCAGCGTCGCCGGAATTTGTCCGTGTCGAAGCCCCAATAGCACCTTTATAACGCCCACAATTCCAGCCGCCGCCGAAGTGTGTCCTACGCTGCTCTTCACGGAGCCCAATGCGCATCGATTCCGCTCGCCGTCCACTTCTTTTCCGTAGGCCTGTGCAATCGCGCGCACTTCCACCGGGTCACCCAAACGCGTTCCCGTGCCGTGGCACTCAATAAAACTCACCTCGCTCGCATTCAGACCCGAGCGCTCAAGAACATCCAGGGCAAGATCGCGCTGTGCGTCGCCGTTGGGCGCCGTCAAACCGTTCGTGGTCCCATCCTGGTTCATGCCCGACCCGGCAATGACTCCGTAAATTACATCGCCGTCTCTGACCGCGTCCGAAAGGCGCTTAAGCACCACAGCCGCAACCGCCTCGCCCACTACAATTCCATCCGCGCCCGCGTCGAATGTGCGGCAGCGCCCGCTCGGCGAAAGCATGCCTGCCTTGCTCATAAGAATGAACGGTCCCTCATCCGGATAAAAGGACACGCCGCCGGCCAGCATCAAGTCGGTCTCTCCGTTGCGCAGACTCTGGCAGGCCAGATGCACACCCACAAGAGACGAGGAGCATGCTGTGTTGATTGATACCGCCGGCCCCCTGAGGTTCAGAAAATAAGCAATGCGTGCCGCCAGAATCGATGGAGCGTTGCCCAGCATTCCCTGCGCCACGCATGTGGGATTCGCGTCCGCTCTCAGGCGCTGTCCAAAATCGCTTTCCAGTGCTCCCACCATCACGCCGCAACGCAGGCCGTTTGCGCGTTCGCCGCCATAGCCGGCATCGTCCAGCGCATGCCAGCACGTCTCCAGAAACATGCGCTGCTGCGGATCGGTCACCTCAGCCTCGGCCGGCGCAATGCGAAAGAACACCGCATCGAACTCGTCCGCGCCATCCAGAAATCCGCCCCACCGGCAATACGTCCGGCCAAGCCGCGACGGGTCGGCATCGAAGTGCGGGCGCCAGTCCCACCGCTCGGGTGGAATCTCCGTAACGGCGTCGCGCCCGGCAGCCAGATTTCTCCAGAACTCTTCCACATTCCGCGCGCCGGGAAACCTTCCCGCCATGCCGATGACTGCAATCTGCTCACGGCTCGGACCTTCGATTGGCGCGGCCACACTAACAGTGCCAGCCGCAACAGAAGTCCTGGCGACAACCGTGGCGCTCTGTCTTGCCGAGACTTGCAATGCAAGCTGGCGAGCCATCAACCGCAGCGTAGGCGCGGAATAGAGAAGCGGCATTTCCAGCCGCGCATCCAACTGGCGATTGATGCGCTCAAGAAGCCGCAAACCAATCAGGGAAGTGACGCCGTACTCTCCAAAGGGCTGTTCCACATCCAGTCGGTCGAGCGGAATCCCCAGCAGGTCGCTGGCGATTGCCGTCACGGACTCCAAATGCTCATCGCCGCTGAAATGCCCCACTGCATCAGGGTGTTCTTTCGCTCGGTCTTCAGCCTCGGCCGCGCCATAAGCCTTCGGAGCGCGGATCGTCCGCAGATTCCACTCCTCCAACGCAGCCACCGGCATCGCAGCATCGGCCTCCATCTCAAGGATCATGTACCGTGTCAGGCCTTCAGCTAGCATCTTGCCAAATTGGTGCCATCCCCGGTGTTCCGCTTCTGTTTTCTTGAAGACCGCGCTCGCTGCCGACAACTCGGCGAGGTGCGATTCGAAATCGGGATCGTCGAGAAAATTCGCAACCTCCGCGCTGGCATCGACGGCCGCGTTCAAGCGAAGCCCTGGCGTGGCCAGCATCCGCGCCCATTCGCTTTCATTACTTGTGAACTGTCCCAGGTGCGGCGCATTGAGCGGCGTAACGGTGGTCGCCACCGTGTCAATCAGAACGA
>Ga0302156_10000119_pt1 | contig 68789 bp, 59 predicted proteins | sample I_Bog_N3_2_FD_193503 | JGI IMG/M metagenome (GOLD analysis project Ga0302156, IMG submission 193503) | Peat permafrost microbial communities from Stordalen Mire near Abisko, Sweden - I_Bog_N3_2 | ecosystem: Environmental > Terrestrial > Soil > Wetlands > Peat | place: Sweden: Abisko, Stordalen... | reverse complement strand
GCTCCGATCGCTGCTCCGATCCTGGGGAGGGACGGTCACATCTTCACCTCAACGCGCTGATACGCCGTGCCGCTGTTGCGATGGACCATCTGAAATTTGTCGGTCAGTCCGAGCAGGCTTTCGGCATGGCCGACAAGGAGGTACCCGTGAGGATTCAAGCAGCGATAAAACTTTTCCACCAGCCGTTTCTGCTCGGCTTCGTCGAAGTACATCATCACGTTGCGGCAGAAGATGACGTCGTTGCGTTGCGGCAGGTATTCGGTCTTCAGGTTGTGAAAGTCGAAATGCACCAGTTCCTTGACGTTCTTCTTGACCACGTAGCGGTCGCCCACTTTGTCGAAATAGCGCAGGCGGCAACCATAGTCGACGGGAGCCATCTGATGGTCGGCGTAGGAGCCTTCCTGGGCGGTGCGCAAAACCGAATAGTTGATGTCGCTGGCCAGAATTTCCAGCCGAAACGGGGTTGGCACCAGGGGCTTGGGGACTGGCGATTCGAGGGAACGAGGGGGATGGCGCAGAGAGCAATTCGACAGTGCCTCGGCCACCTGCATGGCGATCGTGTATGGTTCCTGTCCCGTGGAACAGCCGGCGCTCCAGATTCTGAGAGAGTAGTCGTGGTTCGCCTGCTTGCGTCGAAGCAGATCGTCCATCACATCCCGCTGAAACAAGTCCAACTGCGCCTTGTTGCGGAAGAAGCTGGTCTCGTTGACCGTGAGGTTTTCGAGCAGGAGCGCCAATTCCTGTTTCCCGTGCCGGCTGATGAGCAAGCAGTAGTAGCTGTCAAAGGAATCCAATTGGCATTCCTTCATGCGCCGGTGCAATCGGTCCTGGAGGAACGAAGTGCGCCGGTCGTCGAAGTGCATGCCGCACTCCTGATACACGAGCGCTTGCAGCAACTTCAATTCCGCTTCGCTGAGTGCTGTGGTTTCGCTTGGATTCATGTTGGTTGAATGATGCCGGTCATTTTCCTGCGGATGCAGTCCTGGTGCCCGCCGTGCCAGCCGTGGCGTTGCTGCCCGCTGCTAGTGTTTCCGCCGCCTTGTTCCGAACTTCGCGTGCCGCCAGCACTTTGCCGATATCGAGCAGAATGATCAATCTTCCCTGATACTTGCCGAGACCGGTCACGCAGTCCAAGCCGCCTTCCTGCATCATGGCGGGCGCGGCTTCGATTTCGCTTTCTGGAATCTTCAAAACCTCGGACGCCGAGTCCACAATCATGCCTACGAGCCGGCCGCGGTGTTCCACGACCAGAATGCGGCTGCGGCGGTCGATCCGGGTGCAGGGTTGTCCAAATCGCTTCCGCAGATCCACCACCGAGATGATCTTTCCGCGCAGGTTGATGACCCCCTCCAGAGAATCGGGCGCATCCGGCACGGCCGTGATCTCCGGAACCCGGACGATCTCATGGAGCGCAGTGATGGGCACGCCATAGGTCTCGCGCCCCACCAGAAATCCCACTACGTGCGTCTCTTGGTTCATGAATGGAATACCTTCAATGGGACCCCGCAGTCGCCGCCCGGCCCTTATGTGTTTGACTCGGCGTGCGCTCGTTCTGGCTCGTTCCCTCGTTGGATCGCAACCCAAACCGGTCCACCGAACCGAGCAGCCCCTGCGACATCTTCGACATTTCATCGGAGGAGGTGGCCAATTCCGTGGAACTCGACGTGGAGGCTTGCACCAGTTCGCGCATGCGCTCCATCGCTTGCACCACCGCCCCCGCTCCGGAAGCTTGCTCCTCGACGGCCGAGTTGATCTCGTGGGTAATTTCGTTCAGGCGCGTGGTGGCGCGCGCGATCTGCGCCGAGCCGTTGGACTGCTCGTTGGTGGCGGCCCCAATCTCCTGTGCGAATTTGTAGACCTCGGTCACCACATTCGATATTTTTCGCAGCGCCGCATTCAGTTCTTGCCCCAGATTCAGCCCTTCGTTCACGATGGTCGTGCTCTTCTCCATGTTGTCGACGGCTTTGCGTGCTTCCTTCTGGATGCTCTCGATCAGTTCGGAAATTTCCTTGGTGGATTGCGCGGACTTTTCCGCCAGCTTGCGGACTTCGTCCGCCACCACCGCGAATCCCAGACCGTGCTCGCCGGCGCGCGCCGCTTCGATGGCGGCATTCAGGGCCAGCAGGTTGGTCTGCTCCGCCAGGTCGTCGATCACTTCGACAATCTTGCCGATGTTGTCCGCCCGCGCGCCCAGAGCGTCGATGATCTCGCCCGAGGAGTGAATCGTGGTGTTGATCCGGTTCAGGCCATCGGTCGCTTTTTCCATGGTGCCGATGCCGCTGTGCACCTCTTCCCGGGAACGGTTCGAGATGTCGAGCAAAACCTTGGCCGTATCCGCGACCCGCTGAATCGAGGTCACCATCTGGTCGATCGAGGCCGAAGTTTCGCTGACGCTCGAGGCCTGGGTCTGCGTGCTCTTCACCATGTTCTGCACGTTCACGCTCATCTCGTGCATGGTGCTGGTCACTTCATCGATGGCCGAGGAAGTCTGCAAGCTGTTTCTGGCGGACTCGTCGGACGCGCTAGCCACCTGGCTGGACGCGGTCGCCACCTGGGTGGCGGCGTCGCGCACATTACGCACCAGTCCGCGCAGCCCTTCCACCATGCGGGTGAACGCGTTGGCCAAAGTGTCGTTGGCCGATCGCGGATGGACTTCCACCGAAAGGTTGCCGCCGGCGATGGCTTCGGAGACCGCAGCCATTTCCTTCAGGTACTTGACCATCGAGTCGAACGTCCGAGCCAGGTGCCCGATCTCATCTTTTCCGTGAACGTCGATGTTGTGCTCCAGATCGCCGCTCTGGCCGATCTGCTCGGCCACGTGAATCAGCCGGGTCAGCGGCCCCGTGATTCCGGTGGCCGTCCGGTAGGCGATGATGACGCCCAGGCCGAGCGCGAACAGGGAACTGACCACCGCAGCCAGAATCGTCCAGGCCGCGGCGTTTTCGTCGTTGTTCCGCCGCTCGTCCAGCAATTTGCGATTCTCCTGGTCGACATCGTCGAGAACGACGCTCGAACGCGAGACCCAGGAGTTGGGATCCTTTTGCAGATAGAAAATCTGCAACTCGCTTACCGTCGCGTTGCCGCTATCCACCGCCCGGCGTTTCTCCACCAGCGGGTTGGCGAACTCGTTGCCCCAAGCCTGCTCCATCCCCTGCACTTTTTCCAGGTTGCTTCGTTGTTGCGCGGAATTCGACAAGTCCTGCGCATGGCGCAGGGCGTCCGCCAGTTGGTGTTCGCCGTCATTCATCTTTTCCACGTCACGGGTGTCCCCGCTGAGCAGGTAGTTCTGCAGGTGCAGCCGGTTCTGCATCATCCGGAAGCGGACCAGCGAGGTCACTTCGGTCATGTCGATCGAGCGTTGCGCCGCGGCTTTGGCCTCGTGTTCGCGATGCACTCCGTACAGATTGATGACCAGCAGCACTAGAACCAGCGCCAGAATGATGCCAAAACTCAGGTAGAGTTTTCTTCCGATATTCATGCTTCAGCCTTCCTCGCCGTTTGTTGCAAGCCGAATGGGACCATAAATTTACTGATGCGGATCAAAACGAAATTCCACAATCCCCGCGGACTCTTCCGGGCCCGCTTCGTAACGCCATTTCCGAACCGCATCCAAAGCCGCGTTCGCCAATACCGGATGCCCGCCAATCAGCTTTGCGTTTTTGATTGTCCCGTTGGGCGCGACCGTGATCTCGACCTTCACGACGCCCATGATGTTCATATTCTTCGCCAGTTCCGGATACGTCGGCGCGACCTTGCTCTTGGTCTTTCGATTGACCAAGTCCTGGCCCCACGCGAGCGGAACGCAGGTTAGGGACCATCCACCGAACAGCAGCAGCCCCACCGCGAACAGACGCTTCAGGCCCTGAAATGGCACGCTGACTCCAGTTGTCGCTTCGTCCTATCTTCGTGCCAGAACCCTGCCGACCGATACCAAAAGTTCCATTTTGGCGTTACTTTGGTGAGAAGAAAAGATTCCTTATTCCTTGCCATCCGCCCTTTGCTCCCGGCGCAAGAATGTCGCGCTGGTTTGGAGCAAGGCCAACCCCGACCCCAAAATGAGACGACGGTATCATTTTGGCGCTGTTTCCCAAGTTGGCACCACCGCTGTGTATTTTCTTGACTCAATTTGAGAATCGAGCGTAGGTTTTATATGTAATTAATTTATTTTCAACTGCTTACGGAACATGATGGGTGCGCTCTGATACGCTACCCCGGAAATTCGAGCTCCGGCGACCGGTCTCAGTCTGAGGAGGCTTTGCCAGACACCGCAGCGGTGATGGAGAGTCTTGCCGACCGATTGCGCGCGCTGCTGCATTCGCCGGCAGTGCTCGTCTTCCTGCAACAGGAAAGGGTGCTGCAGCTACAGGCGGTGTCGACCGAGGCTCCCCATCTGGCTCTCGCCGTCCGATTGCGTTTCCATCGGAACGAACTCCGCTCATCGCTTGAGATCGCGGCCCGCGCGGTTGCGGCTGGCGAGAGCATTACGGTGAGCATTGACGGCGCTTCTCACTTTGGAGAAGATTCGCCGCCCGGCGTTCTCATCGCATCGCCGTTCCGCACCTCGCGCTCGCAAGGTGCAATTCTGGTGTATCCACGTCTGGCATCGCCGTTCACACAGGAAGAGAAAGCCCTGGTCTCCGCTTTGGCTGGTTTTGGCGCGGTTGCCATCGCCAACGCCGAATTGTGCGGCATGGCCCGGACCGAGGCACAGGAACTGCAACACAAATTTCACCAGGCAGAGGAGTACCGCCGCCGCGCCGAAGCCCTAGTCACCCTCGCGCTGGAGATGAACACCGCGTTGCAAATGCCGGAGTTCCTGCGCAACTTCGCTCTGCACACGGGCGCCCTGCTCGGTGGTCGCGCCGTTGCGCTCCTGCTTCAGTCGCCAGAGCCGGATATGGTCTTGATGGCGGGCACATCGGAAGTGGAGGACGAGTCGCTGCTCCGCCGCGTGCGACAGTCGATCGACGCAGCGCTGCCGAAATATCCGACCGATCTCGCCTTCGCTCCGGCCGGCGATATGTTGGGAGCGGATCTTGCCTCTAGCCTGGCATGGACCGATTGCACCTTGCTTCGGCTGGCCCGCTCCTCGGGAGAACTGATCGGCTTGCTTTGTCTGGCGGATCGGGGCGCACCGCCCTCCCCCGAAGATCGGCTACTGCTGCTGGCCGTGGCCGCTCATGCCAGCATCACGCTGGAGAATGCTTGTCTGTTTGGACACCTACAGCAAACCAACCAGCACTGGCTGGAAGTATTCGACGCGATCGGCGACTTTATCGTGGTGCACGACGAGCAGCAAAACATTCTTCGCGTCAATCGGTCCCTGGCGGATTTTGTCGGCATCGCCCCCGATCAGTTGATTGGCGTCAACATGCGGGCGCTCGATGCGCTTTCCGCGGGCGCTTCGCCGCACTCCTGCCCCTTCTGCCACAGCGGCGACGGTTTCGACGAATACGTACATCCGGCGCTGGAGCGCACCTATCTGATTTCAACCTCGCGCATTCACGGCTCCAGCCAGGGGCCGTCATCACGCGGGGTTGGCGCCATGGGGACGAGCAGTGCCCAGTGGCAGATTGTGCACGTGCTCAAGGACATCACCGACCGGCGCGAGGCCGAGCGCCGCTATCGCGAACTTTTCGACAACATTCAGGAAGGAATTTTCTTTTCCACTCCCCAGGGCCGCTTTGTCGAAGTCAACGATGCGTTGGTTCGCATGCTCGGCTATCGCAGCCGGGAAGAAGTAATTCAGCTCGACATTCCCACCGAAGTGTATTTTTCTCCGCGGCGGCGCGAAGAACTGGCGGAACTGTTCGCCCGCCAGGGCGGCCTGCACAATCAGGAAGAAGTTCTGCGGCGCAAGGACGGATCTCCGGTCCATGTCTACATCAACTGTTTCGGAGTGCGCGATGCGGCGGGGAACATACTGCAGTACCGCGGGGTGATGCTCGACATCACCGGTTTGCGCCAGTCGCAGACCGAACTGCAGAAAGAGCGCGATTTTTCCAGCAAAATCCTCAGCCATACCCAGAGCCTGATTCTGGTCACCGATACCGAAGGCGTGATCAGTTATGCCAACCGGCGCTGGAGCGGACTCGGTTTTCAACAGAACCAGGTTCTGACTCACCCCTTGCCCGAGTTGTGCGCGGCCCAGCGCCGCGCCGCGCTTCGCGAAGCGCTGGCCGAGGTGGCTCGCGGCCAGCAAGTCGATAACTTCGATCTGCCCCTGATCCGCGGAGACGGCGTCAGCGGCCAGTTCTCCGCCAATCTCAGCCCCATCAGCGGCGAAGACGGCCGGGTGAGCAGCATTGTTGTCGTGATGACCGACGTCACCGACTCCGCCATGCTTCGCTCCAAGTTGATTCATGCCGAAAAAATGGCCGCCGTGGGACATTTGGTCTCGGGCGTCGCTCACGAAGTCAATAACCCGCTCACCGCCATTCTTGGATTCACCGACCTCCTGATGGAAAACCCGGAAATTCCGGAAAGCGCGCGCCGCGATCTGCGGGTGATTTTGCAGGAAGCGCAGCGCACCAAGCAGATCGTGCAGAACCTGCTGAGTTTTGCCCGCCAAATGCCGCCGCAGCGCAAACTGATCCAACTCAATTCCATTTTGCAGCGCACCGTGCACCTGCGTTCGTACGATTTCATCAGTCACGGCATTCAGGTGATCGAACATCTCGACGAGTCGCTGCCCCAGGTGGTGGGAGATTCACACCAGCTACAGCAGGTGTTTCTCAACATTCTGAATAATGCGTACGATGCGGTCCGCGAAACCGCCCGGCCCGCCCGCATTGAGATCATGAGCGCTCTGGCCGGTCCCTTCGTGGAGATTTCATTCCGCGACAACGGCACCGGCATTGCCGATCCCGAACACATTTTCGACCCGTTCGTTACGACCAAAGACGTTGGCCAGGGGACGGGCTTGGGCCTGAGTATCTGTTATGGCATCGTCCGCGAACATTGCGGCGAAATTCTGGGCCACAACAATCTGGACTCGGAAGGTGCGACCTTTATTGTCCGCCTCCCGGTAACCAGCGAAACGGCATCCTTCGGTGCCGCTGCAGGAGTACATCCAAAATGACGCAAACTGGAACCAAACCCGCTTGTGTGTGCGTGCTTCTGATTGAAGACGAGCCAACGGTCCTGGCTTTGGTGCGCGCCGTTCTCGAGGGCCACGGATATGCCGTCGTTGCCTGCGAATCCGGCGCCGAAGCCCTGCGCCTGCTCGAGGCTGACAACTTTCATGGCGTCGTCTCCGACATGCGCACGCCCGGCGGCGTCGATGGCGCCCAGGTCTATGCCTGGATCGCCCGCCACCGGCCGGAATTGGCCCGCCGCCTGGTATTTATCACCGGCGACATTGCCAACGAGGAAACCGCGGCCACGCTGCGCCGCACCGGCGCGCCCTGCGTGGAAAAGCCGTTTCGCGTCCATGACTTCATTTCCGTGGTCGAGCAGACCATGGGCAGGGCTGCTTCATGAATCAGAATCTTACGACCGAAGACCTCCAGATTCGATTGCTGATCGTCGACGACGAACAGACCATTCGCCGGCTCTGCATCACGGTCGGCGAGTCGCTCGGCTTCTTCTGCCTCGAAGCCGAGAGCGGCAATGCAGCCTTAGCGCTGCTCGAGGAGCAGTCCGTCCACATGGTGCTCACCGACATGGTCATGCCGCGCATGACCGGCCTGGAATTTCTGGAGCAGGTCAAACGCACTTACCCGCGCATCGAAGTCGCCGTCATGACCGGCCACGGATCGGTCGAAACCGCCGTACAGGCCATGAAACTCGGCGCTTACGATTACATTGCCAAGCCCTTTTCGCCACTCGACGAACTCCGCCTCTTCTTGCGCCGCATGGCCGACAAGGTCCGCCTCGTCGAGGAAAATCTCTATCTCCGCGAACGCTCAGAAACCGAGACTTCGCTCCACGGCATCATTGGCAATTCCACCGGCATTCAGAACGTCCTGCGCATGATTTCCCGCCTCAAAGACACGCGCACCCCGGTCCTGATTTCCGGCGAAAGCGGAACCGGCAAGGAACTGGTGGCCCGCGCGCTGCACTTCCGCGGAACCATGGCCAGCCGCCCCTTCGTCGCCGTCGACTGCGGATCGCTCGTCCCCACGCTGATCGAAAGCGAGTTGTTCGGCTATGAAAAAGGAGCCTTTACCGGTGCTCTCCGCTCCAAGCAAGGACTGCTGCAGTCTGCCGATACCGGTACTATTTTTTTCGACGAGGTCGGCGAACTGCCTCTCGAAATGCAAGCCAAGCTGTTGCGTTTTCTCCAGGAAAAAGAAGTCCGTCCCGTGGGTAGCAATCAGAAGGTTAAGGTCGACGTGCGTATCATGGCCGCTACCAACCGCGACCTCGATGCAGAATACCGGAAGGGAACCTTCCGCAAGGACCTCTACTTCCGTCTCAATGTCGTGACCATTTCTCTGCCGCCATTGCGGGAGCGCCGTTCCGACATTCCCATCCTGGCCACGTTTTTCCTCGAACGCCTCGCTCCCGCGCGCAGCCTCCAAATTTCCAGCTCCGCCATGAAAGCCCTGTTGGCCTATGATTGGCCGGGCAACGTTCGCGAGCTGGAAAACTGCCTGGAGCGCGCCGTCGCTCTCGGCGACCAGAGCATCATCGAAGTCGGCGATCTGCCGCCAGCGATCGCCAACGCGGAGGCCGCAACCGAAGCGCTCGCTGTGCCGGAATTCTCCGGGCGCGCCACCGATCTTCGCGCCACTGACCTGGAAGATATCGAGCGCGCAACCATCGAGCGCGTCTTTTCGCAAGTCAAGGGAGACAAGGCTGTGGCGGGCAAGATGCTCGGGATCAGCCGCGCCACGCTGTATCGCAAGCTCAAGCGCTACAGCATCGGCGCCCGCGAGGATCCGCCGCAGTCGACGACACTGCAATAGATTCCTCTTGTGGAGAGGAGCGAGCGTGGGGACGGGCGACTCACAAGCCTGCCCTGAGCGAAGCCGAAGGGTCCAAGCCGAGCGCAGTTCGGCAGCGGGCACAGGCTGCCGAACTGAGACAATCGTTTCATTCTGAGACGGGTTTCCCCCGTTCCCCCAAGAACCAAACCGTTCCGCACCCGCCACCCGCCGTTAAGCGCTTATCTTTCTTCGACCTGTCCTTCGGTGCATGGCCCTCGGGTTTTTGGCGAACTTCGTGCACTACCGAAATGCTGATCAAGCGGCACGAGGGTCTCCTTGCACCTTTCAAGAAGGGAACAGGGGAGCCTCGGCAGCTCCAGTTCCCCCGGGATTGAGGATTTCGTGACCTACCAGGCAACCGCTCTTGCACCTGAGGCTGACATCGTAAGTCGCTTGGCCAGGTTCTTTCCCGAAGCCACGCCAGTCCGGATTCCCATCAAGCTCAGCCGCACTGATGGGAACGGCAATGGCAACGGAAGCGCACACAAAACCGAAAACGCCTTTTTCCAGAACACGGTCATCGAGTTCGGGACGCCGCACGAAGTTTTGTTCACTGTCGATCAGCCTCTGGAATTTGCCGATCAGGTGCTGGTCGAGAGCAACGACGGCATGCTGCGCGCCGAAGCCTCCGTGGTCGCCGTGCAATATCACTCGAAGCGGATTGCGGTTGCCGCCCGCTTCCTGAAACCTGTACCCAATTGGATTGTGAAATCATGACTGCTTCCTCCCAATCTCCGTTCGAGCCTTCCGCGCAGCTTTCCGTGGAAGACCAGGGCGCCAGGCTCTGCGCTCTGCAACCGGTTTACGCCGCTTTGGTGCGTGAATTTGTGATTGAGGTCTCCACCTGCCCCATTGACGATGGCGGCGCATTTTCGCCGTCGACGGAGTCGGTGGCGGAGGCCGGGGCCTGGTTCGAGGGGGTGGACGCGCAGATCCAGGTGCACCAGTTGCGCCAGTTCTTGCAGGCCACGCCTCTGGCCAGCGAAACCGTGCTTCGCCATCTTCTCTTGCATCACATGCATAAGGCCGCGAAGTCCGCCGCCGACCGCGACAAGACGGACTTTCTCCTGGTGCAGTATTTTTCGCTGTGCGTGCCTTCGGGTCTGGCAGACGCCGACGTGGACCTCGAGTACGTGGCTCAGGTGCTGGAACCAGTGCTCGGGGCGCAATCGCCGAAGATCCCCGCGTGGTTAAATTCGCTGGAGGGCATCTTACAGTCCGCGGCGGGTTGCCGCCGTCTTAGCGAACTGTTGCACAGCGGGGCGCTGGAGCAGGGGCGCAAGCTCAAAACGCAGAGCGCGGCGCGCTACTTCGAGCCCTCGGCCATGGTGGCCTTTACGCGCTTCAGCTTCATGATCCGGCGGATGTTCTTCCGTCTCATGCACGACGATCTCAACGCCATTCAGGATGGCCTGCGCGAACTCGAACGCGCTGGAGCCGAAACCGTCGATTGCCGCCGCGCTCAATTCTCCGCTGCGGAACCGATCGGGCGTTTGCGCATGATCTGCCACGCCTGGAAGGTGATGTTCCACGCCGAATATTCCTCGGGACAACCCTTGCGCATGCTGGTCGATCTGCGAGCGGCCGTCGACGACGCTCGGGAAAACCGGGCGACGCAGCCCCCGCTCGCCAAGAGCGCAGCTGCGGGTAAAGAACAGGAGTGATCCGGCGTCTCTTTTACTCCTTAGTCGCGACGCTGCCGAGGACGAGCCAGAGAGCCCAGAGAGCGATGATGAGAACATGAATCGTCCCACCGTCCTGATTCTTGCCAGCGATCCCGCCTTCTCGCGAGAGATCACCGCACATTGGCCGCACGATCCGTTGCCCAATGCGAATCGGCCAGAGTTTATCGTGCTGGATGAAGGTTTTTTGCGGGATCTCAAGGGCAGCCAATACGACCTGGCGATCGCCGATGCCTCTTCGGTGGGAAAGAGGATTCCTCATGGCCAAGGTGATGAGCAGATGCCTGCTGTCAAGACCGCCGGCGGCAAGATCAAGGCGAGGCGTACACCCCTCAACAGAAGCCAGAACAAGGAACTGAAGCAATCATTGTTCGCGGCCGGCAAGCCGGCCATTGTGATTCACTCCGATGCCTCGCTCGATCTCTACAACATCCAAGGCGCCGTGATCGACTTACGGCGCGAGGCCGGCCTCTGGCCCGCGTTGGCCGGTCTCGTCGGGCGCGAAATTCTGCGTCGTTCGCAGGCCGAGTCGCGCGCCAGAGAGTCCGATAAAATCTGCGCCGCCGCCCAAGCCGAGGCCACACTCGGGCGCTACATGGTCGAGATGCGGACTGGCATCAACAATGCTCTCACCACCGTACTCGGCAACGCCGAGTTGCTGGCGCACGAACCCGGGCTCCCCGCCAGCGCGCAAGCGCAAGCCAATGCCATTCGCCACATGGCGCTGCGGCTCCACGAAATCTTTCAACGGTTCTCGTCGATCGAAAAGGAACTCAGCGTCGCCGCTCGCGAGCCGGGCGCAAAAGCCGCCCACGCTGCCGGTTGAGCTGTTGGGGAGCGCCGGGCGTCCTTGCCCGGCCACGACGCCATCGAAAGCCAAAGCTGGGTCGGCGACACGCCCGTCGTTTCTCGCATGACACGCAGATGCGCAATCCTACGGTTTTGCGCCCGTCTTGTTTGTTTCCGTTTGCGCTTCGATTCGAACACCGGGCGCAACGAGTGGCTTGGCCAGCGTTCCGGTGAGCGCCCACGATTGCTCGTCGCTGCGCGTCATCACGAAGTTGAAAACGCCGCTCGGCGAAGCGGTTCCGCCGACCTGATAAAGGCCGTCCCGCGATTCCAGTCTGCCGGCCGAGAGTTCCCAGGCGCCTTTGTTCAGTTGCAACTCGCCGGTGAAGCGGTGTACCGGCAAGGGCACTGGCGAGCCCGGAACCTCAATATGCGGCAGGCTGCCGTCGCGCATCGCGAAGTGCAGTTTGCCCTCGGAGCGGGCCGGCAGTTCGCGAAAGCTGTTGCCGGAGCCGTCTAGCTCGAAATTTCCGTCGGCCTTCCCAACAATCCACGCATCGTTCATCAGCGCGCCCACCTGCGCCAGCGAAATGTCTTGCAAGGCGCCGCTGCCGTGGAAGTGCACCAGCGCGGCGGATTGCGGCGCGGCTTCAGGCGTGTCCGCTTCGTTCTGCGCGGCGTCGCGAGGTGATACATCCAGTGTCCAGTTGCCCCGGTGCGTGCCCTGTAACAGCTGTGCGCGCAGAGAGGTCAGCGCGATCTTGCCTCGATCCACTTCAACTGCGGTGAACACGTGGGTGGCCAAAAGCTTGTTCAATTCGAAGCGACCGACGTGCAAAGCGCCGTGGGCTTGAATCGCGAGCAGCGGCGAACGGCGCAGCGGCTCGTTGGAACGGGAACTGGAACTGGAATTAGAGTCAGACCCGGAGTCGGAATTCAATATCCGGTACCAGGCACGCTTGGCCGGATGCTGAGCGAACCACTCGGCAATCTCCCCAGTCGAGAGCTGGTCGGACGTGAGGTCGAACTGAAACACGCAGTTGGGAGCAACGCCCGGAATGTGGCCCGCTCCTGTTTCTGCAACTGTGCTGGAAGCGGCGGTGGCCATGGTGCAGTGACGGGGAGCTGTAACCGCGCCGCTCCAATGAGTGCTTCCCGTGTGCGCGGAAAGTTTTTGCAGCGATACCGCATCTGGCGTGAAGGAAATGTTCGCCGAGTCAATCTCAATCGGTGTATTCAAGCCCCGCATCTCGGCGCGCACGTTGCGCAGTTGCGCCGTGCCCGACGTGGATGGCGCGGCAAATCCGCGCCAAGGCCCGGAAACGCTTACATCCAACCTGGCCGAACCTTCCGCCGCCGGGCGCGACACCGGCAAGCCGAGAACGCGCTCAACGCTAAACAGATCCTTGAGTTCGGCGTCGCCGTGGAGAGAAAAGGAATAACCGGCGGAAGATATCCATCCGCTGGCGTTCACCGGCGCGGATCCGTTGATCGTTAGTGCGGACGGGCCGATCTGCAGGCGAATTTCACTTGGCTTTGGGTCTTTTGGTGGCTCCAGGTATCCGGTTCGCTTAAAGATCGCCAACATCTTCGGAGTAATTATCGTCACTGGGCCTGTACTCTGTGAGGGCAACATCAGCGGGATCGTGCCGAGCGCAATCTCATCCTTGCCCGCATTCGACGACAGGATTACGTTGATCGCCGACCCCTTCCCAGTCCATTCTTCGTATTGCCGTCCCGGCGGAAATTCCCTGAAATAGGGCGGACCGCCCTGTCTCGCGTTGAAGACGGCGTTCAGCAATCCGCTCGCCGAAAGATCGCGAGGCAGTTGCTGTTTCGCGTGCCGCAGCAGTCGAACCACCGCGGCTAGAGGCACGTTTTCGGCCTCAAGCGTGAGGTCGTAAGCGGGCGGTTGTGTGAACGGTCTGGAATACCCGCGCAAGCGCAGAGCGCCGCTGCCGACCGGCGATTCGCACAGCAGATCGCTCAGTGCGCCGGTGACCGCGTCGTATTGCCCCGAGCAAGAGCTCGCCAGACGCATGTTCTCGGTGTCGACAATATCGTAGCGCCGAAAATCCCCGACTGTGGCCTGGCTCTCGATTCGCAGCGCTTCGGGAGTGCCCGACAACTTTGCCGCAAAACTGACTCCGCCGCGCCATCCCCGGTCTTTTCCGCTTAGCAACTGGGTGATCTGCCCGAGTTGTCCTTTCTGCCATTGCACGGCGATATCCAGCGGCGTCAGCCGCATGCTCGAAGCGCGCTGCCACCGGGCGTTGATCTGCACAAGTCCAGTATCGGTCAGGTGGAAATCCGTGCGCACGGGTTCCGCCTTGATGCGAGCGCTCCAGGAATTGTCCGAATCCTGCCACAGCGCCACGTCGGCATTCATCAGCGCGTAGGATTTTTTCGTTTGCCCCAACTTGAAGTTGACGCGGGCGTTGCTGGCTTCGAGATAAGGGAATACCGGGCGGCTCTCGGATGCAGTTTTGGCGGTCGGAGCCGCGGGAATTTGCGCGTTGCGTTCGAGCAAGCTGGCCAGATTCCAGCGACCCTGGTTGTTGCGCACCAGGTTAATGCTGGGTTCGTTGGCACTTAAGGTCGCGATTTCAAGCCGTCCGCGCAGCAGGGAACGAAACCGGATCGCGGCGAAAACATCCTCGGCGCGGATCATCGGTTCCGCGCTAAAGTCCGGGTCGTCGTAAATCACCAGCCCTTCCAGGGCAAATCCCGGCCGCGGCAGCACATGGAAACGCACATTGTCGATGGTGACCTTGCGGCCCAGAGCGCTTCCGATCGAAGTGGAAATCCGGTTGCGCAACCGGTATACGCCGGGTCGAAACAGAAACAGGATCAGCACCAATGCCGTGACCGCAGCCACTCCGCGCTTCGATCGTAGGAACTTCACTTCACAACCCTGAGCGTGCGCGACCAGCGTGTCTGGTCGAAGAGATGAAAGACGATGTGCGCGATGAACCCCAGTCGGTCGCTCGCTCCGCGCATCAGGTACTGACCTTCCGGAGTGACAAACGACCAGTAGATGAACATGGGGCGTCCAATGATGTTCCCGCGCGGAACAAAGCCCCAGAAGCGGCTGTCATAGCTCACATCGCGGTTGTCGCCCATGGCAAAGTAGGTGTTGGCAGGTACGACAATATCTTCTCCCTCAATGTGCTTTAGTAATTCTTCCGCCCATTTTTCGTTGCGAACGCCGTACATCTCGGAGGGGGGCAGGGCGGGAAAATTATCCGTATAGGGATTGTGTTCCCGCTTGTGGCGGACAAATGGTTCTATTAGCTTTTCGCCGTTGCGATACACCGCATCGTCGCGCAAGTGGATACGGTCGCCGGGCACGCCGATGATGCGTTTGACCAGAAATAGGCCCGCTTGTTCCGGCGACATAAACACGGCAATATCGTCGCGGCGAACGTCGCGATAGGGCAGCAACGGCCCCATCCAACGCGTCGCCGGCGCGAACTGCTCCCGGTTCACGATGACATGGTCGCCGACGAGCAGCGTGTCTTCCATGGAACTGGAGGGGATTTCAAAATTCTGCAGAACAAAAGTCATGGCAAAGAGCAGGATGACGAGCAACTCCGCCAAAGAGGCGAAAAAATCCACCGGCGTTTCACGCCGCGGTTCGCCGGTCACGTCCTCTTCCGCATTCGGTGCGTCTTTCGCCACCTCGGACATCGGTTTCTAAGCTCTCTTCTCAGCGTACCAGCTTGAAGGTTCGCGACCAGCGCGTTTCATCGAAGAAGTGAAGAATGATGTGCGCGATGAATCCCAGTCGGTCACCCGCGCTGCGCATCTGGTACTGGTCCTCCGGAGTAATGAACGACCAGTAGATGAACATCGGCCGGCCGATCAGATTCTTTTTCGGAATGAAACCCCAGAATCGGCTGTCGTAGCTATTCTCGCGGTTGTCGCCCATGGCAAAGTAACTATCCGGAGGTACAACAATGTCGTCTCCCTCGATATGCTTCGGCAGTTCCTCCGCCCATTTTTCGTTGGTTACGCCGCCCTCCGAAGGCGGCACGGCGGGAAAATTCTCCGTGTAGGGGCTGGGTTCGCGCTTGTGTCGGACGAATGGCTCAACCAGCTTCTCGCCGTTGCGGTACACGACATCGTCGCGCAAGTGAATACGGTCGCCGGGAACGCCGATGATTCGCTTCACCAGGAACAGGCCCGGCTGCTCGGGCGACATGAACACGGCAATGTCGTCGCGGCGGACGTCGCGATACGGCAGCAGTGACCCCATCCAGCGCGCGGGTGCGGCAAACTGTTCGCGGTTCACGAACAGGTGGTCGCCGATCAGCAGGGTGTCTTCCATGGAACCGGAAGGAATCTCAAACGCCTGCAGCACGAACGTGATAATGAAAAGGCCGGTCACCAGAACCTCGGCGAGAGACGCCAGAAATTCCACCGTGGTCTCGCGCGGCTTTTCATTCTCCGTCCCTTCCCGGCCGTTTCGGTTGACCAGGACTTCTTCTCTTTGTTTGTTCTTAGGCAAGTTGTCTTGTCCACCTTGATAAAAGTTTTGTTTCAGCGCGTTTCGATCATCTCACCAGCCGGAAGGTGCGTTCCCAGCGCGTCATCTGAAACAAGTGACTCACCGCGTAGGCAAGGTGATAAAGTCTATCACCCACGCTGGGCGAGGGCGGAAGATCGTCGTTCCCGCCGCGCGACGACCAGTAAATCAGCAGCGGGCGTCCGATGATATTTTTACGCGGCACAAATCCCCAAAACCGGCTGTCCTGGCTGTCGTCGCGATTGTCGCCCATGACAAAATAGTGGCCCTCGGGAATGATCAACTGGTGATCCTCCACCAGTTTCGGCATCTCTTTCCACCACTTCGCATTCACTGCGAACTCGGGAGATTCGGTGCGCGGGAAGTCGTCGAGGTAAGGACTTCGAGCCGTCGGGATGTATTGCGTATAGGGCTCCGCGACCAGGGCACCGTTGATGTAGACGCGCTTGTTGATGAGACGCAGGCGATCGCCGGGCAACGCGACAACGCGTTTCACAAAGTCTTGCGCGGGGTTCACCGGGTAATGGAATACGACAATGTCGCCGCGATGCACGTTGCGATAGGGCAAAAGGCGATTCCACCCCACGCTGCCGCCGTAGCAAAACTTATCCACCAGCACGTAGTCGCCGACCAGCAAAGTGTGCTCCATGGATTCCGAGGGAATCGTAAACGCCTGAAGAAGGAAGGTAACCACAAAAACGGCGGTCACAATCGCTTCGGCGACCGACTGCATGATCGCAGGCCAATCTCCAGCGGAAATCTTCTCGCTCCACGACATGATCTAAGGCCCTGCTGCCGAACCGGGCAAGGTCGCGAGATGGTCGAGCGCCTGCCGCGCCGCTTCCTGCTCCGCTCTCTTCTTGGTCGCACCCTGCGCTCGGGCGACGAACCCCATCGCCGGCTCGGGCAACCTCACTTCGACCGTAAAGGTCTTCTTGTGTTCCGGGCCTTCCTCTTTGACCAGCGCATACACCGGTTGCGATCCGCCTCGCGCCTGCAGAGCCTCTTGCAAGGCGGATTTGAAATCCATCACGGGGATGGCGCTGGTCTCCAGTTTCATGTGCGCCAGTTCCGGCTCCACAATCGCGCGCAGGATAAAGTCCCGCGCCGCCGCCCACCCGCCATCCAGATACAGCGCCGCCAGAATCGCTTCCAGCGCATCCACCAGCAGGCTGGCCTTGTTGCGGCCGCCGCTTTTTTCTTCGCCGCGGCCCAGAAGCATGTAATGCCCGATTTGCAACTGCTCGGCCACCCGCAGCAGATGCCGCTGCCCGACCAGATGCGCCCGCAACTTCGACAAATGCCCTTCCTGAAATTTGGGGAAACGATGAAACAGAGCCTCCGTGGTGACCAGTCCCAGCACGGCGTCTCCCAGAAACTCAAGCATCTCGTTGTCGCCGCTCGATGCGCCATCGCCCGCGCCCAGCGCCTCCACCTCGCGCGCTTGCGAACTGTGAGTCAGCGCCTGCTCCAGCAGTTCGGGCCGCTGGAAGCGGTGACCGATGCTTTCTTCGAGCGTAATCATGTCGCGTGATTTCATTCTTCTAGAGACGCGGCCTGCCGTGTCCGAGACGAAGCAAGCCGCGCAAATGTCGACGGTCAGTTCTTGGGTGGAGTTTGCGGTTGGGCCGGGGCCGCGCCTCCGGTGAGCTGCTGCAGGCGGTCGCGTTCGCGACGCGCCGGAGTCCCAATTACAGTGTTGTCCTGCGTCATTTCCACCGCCCGGTTTGCCAGCTTGAGGGCTTCGGGATATTTCGATTCCTTATCGAACGTCAGCGCCAGGCGCAGGATGACCACCGGATCCGGGTTGCTGGGATAGGCGTCGATCGACTTCTGCAAATCTTCCTGAGCGGCCGGGTAACTTTCCTTTTTGAATTCAATGGTGCCGAGAACCGAATACGCGTTGGAGCGCAGAAGGGACTTGTAGGCGTCGATCTTCTCCTGCGGCGTGCCCGCTGGAACTTGAATGTCCGTGTCCACCGTCTGCGTGGCCTTCTTCGCCATCGTGATGGCATCGCCGTAGCTCTGGTCTTTGTCGACATCCGTGTCGCGCACGCGCTCGGCGATCACCTCGGCGACGATGACCAGCGCTTCCGGATCGTCCCCGTCAAAGCTGAGCACCTTGCGCCCCATCGCCTCGGTCTTGTCGGCGTTGTTGGCGTTCTGGTAGAGCCGCATCGCGTTCTTGTAGAGCAGCACACGAAGTTCGCTCTCGGGGAACTTGGTGGCAAAATCGTCGGACGCCTTCTCAAGTGCAGCGGGATCGGTGTTCGCCGCCGCCGCCTTATAGGCATCAAACTCGGGCTGGGTTTTCGCTTGCGGTGGACGTTTGGCCGCTGGCGCTGCCGGGCTCGCCGCCGCTGGCGTCTGCTGCGCCGCCTGCCCGTTGCTCTGGGCAACGGTTGCGCAGACCGCGATGCTCAGCATTGCCAGATACTTCCCTAGAATGACTGCTGTTCTCTTCATGTTGTCTCCCTCTAACGCAAAATTTCAAAGCTAAACCTTCATCGTGTCCGGCTTCAATCCCGAACCGTGCCTTCATTCCGGCTGCTTCGCCACCGGAGGTTCATAGGGTCGATCCAATCCGCGCTGCGCCGCCTGCTTCGCATCCGGAAGCGCTGCGCCCGCCGCGTCCAGCGCCGCCCGGTACTGATCCACGGCCGCCGGACGATCTTCCTGCAAATCGAAAATGCGGCCCAAATAAATATGCGACCAGGCGATCAACTTGGGTTCGCGCGCGGTTTGCAGCGCGCGTTCAAAGTACGCCCGCGCCCCATCGATGTCCCGATTCGCCGTGGCCACTTCCGCCAGGATAAATAGCGCGCGTCCCGAATCCTCTACCTTATCATCGAGCGCCTTCTGCGCCAGTTTCTGCGCGCCTTCCCGGTCGCCAGCCGCCAGCCGCCTTTCCGCGCTTAACACCAGGTGATCGTCCGTGCGGTTCTGGTGCAGAAGTTCCGGGTCTGCGCTTTTGGCAAATTGGATCTGCGCTGCCCGCTTCATCTCCTTGCCGACTTCGATCGCGCCGACCAGATCCGTGTAAGCGTCTCGCATGCCCACCGATGTCTTGTCGAACTTGCCCAGCGCGTCGTAAAAATACCGCGTCAGTACATAACCTTCCCGGTCGGCTTCGTCCACGCTTTTGGCTTGCTCCGCCTCTGGAAGCTTGCTCATGCGCACTTCAATCGCCCGGATCAGACACTCGTTCACCAGCAGCGAAATGTTGCTCTTGAACGCTTCATCCATCGGAGCTTGTTGCACCGGGCCGAGCAACGGTTCCAGGCGGCCGAAAGCCCCGCCGTTCTTCAGCGCCAGCGGGTCCAGAAGATAATGCAGATAGGTATGCCGAATCTGCTGCAGCTTGATTGCCGTGCCGGTCGTCGGAGAAATGACTACGAAGTAATCCGAAGCATAGTTGCGCGCGTTGGTCTGCCCGGGAGCGCCCATCGCGTCCAGATAGATAGTGAATTGCCGCCCCAGATACGTCGATGAGGGCATCTTTAAAAAAATCTCAGTATCGAACGTCATCTTCGCCAGCGGAACATGATAAATCTGGGTCAGTTCGGTATAACGTACCTGGTGCCGTTCCCAAATGGCGTGCAACCCAATCTTCTGATAAAACGCTTCCATCAGCGGCACCATTCCAACCACCGCATCGGCGTCGGGAGGCAGTTCAGCCTCCCGCACCTTTAGCGTGAACTTGGGTGGCTCCCCCAGATAGAGCGCGAGCGACACATAGTGCGACAAATCGTGCGCGGCTTCCGGTGCCTGGTGCTGCCGGTAGAACAAGCACATGGGACCGATCGCGTCCTGAGCCCCGGCGGTATTCTCCGCCGCTTTGGCCACTTCCGACCGGACCTGCGCGCGCAGCGGATCGGAAATATCCAGTTCCTGGTCATAGCCGCAGATGTTGATCGCCGTGAGCACGGTGAAAAGCGTCTCGCTGGTCTCCAAAGACACCGGCGTGCTGTTCTGCGCCCAAACCAACGCCGTGCCCAGCACGGCCGCCAGCATCGAAGCGAAGACCAAAGCGAACGCCGGTCGATCCCGTTGTCCGAAGGAAATCCTTCTGCGATTAAACATAGCGATCAATCAAGACGGATAAGCTAGGAGTAGTGTACGAACTGGTCAATTGGCGGTCAAACCGTGGGCAGAGGTTGGGGCTAAGCATCGGAAACTACCGGCGCGAAGAGGTGTGCGGACGCGGCGTCGATCATGGTGACCCTGCGCGATGAACGATCGGAACAGCGGTCACGCTGGGTTGTGAGGCACCCACCGGTCGCTGGCGATGCTCTTCTTGTACTCGGATTCCGCGTCGTCGAAAGCCTCTTTGAGGGTCGCGTGGAGGTGCACTTCTGCGTTCGATCTTGCCGTGATGATCTTGGGATCTGTCTGTACGATCCGTCCCTCGAAGATACGCACTTGGAACTGCTCCTGCTCGAGCACCACGATCTGGCGATAGAGGGCTTTTGATGCGAACGGCTTCATCTTGTAAAGCACGCGGTTGAGATGCATTTCTCCTAGCATGGTCGAATGCTACACCTACAGCCGCCAAAACCACAGGATCGCCGATTGCCCGCCATCACATACGATCCCCTTAACCCTTCACGCTGATCTTCGAGAACGACAGCACCGCTCTCCCCGTCGTTGGACGTCCCATGGAAAGCGCGGGCCGGAAGGTAGTGAAAATCAGCAGGTTTTTCAACTGCGGCAGTACCGCCTGGGCATCGTCGGGTTGCGACAGGATTTTATAGTCCTCGACCCGGCCGTGGGCATCCACATAGGCTTCAATCACCAACGCATCGTCGCCCATATTGCCGAGCGACGTTCCGAACGCCGATTGCTCCAACTCCGGTTGCGTATACAGCATCAGCGGAACGTCTCCGTTGCTGGCGCGCAGTTCCGCCGGCAAGGCGAAGAAGCCCAGCAGCAATCCGAAGAACAGCACCGCGCTCACCAGTCCCGCCGTGGCCGGAACCATGATCGCATTCAGCGTATTTTGCAGCCGTACCATCACGCCTTCATATCGCGGACGCCGCTTTTGTGCTGCCTCGCGCGAAATCGCGACTCGCAACTTCAATGCGAGATCCGCCGGCGCCTTCTTCGGACCCAGGCTGGCCAGCAACTGCTGCGTGCGCTGCGTTGCCGCATACTCTCGCGCGCAACCCGCGCACTGCTCCAAATGGCCCGTGAGCGCCTGCATCTCCGCTCCGCTCACGCGGCCGTCGAGATAGGGCGAGAACAACTGCTTGATCTCAGCGCACGTCATGGTGTCACCTCAACCTCTTTGTCGCCACGGGAGTTTCCCCGAGAACCTTCGCGTGAAATCCGGCACTTGCCACGGTCACATTCGTCGGCGGGAGGAATCAGCCCCAACTCCGGACCCACTTCGCGGACGTATTCCGCCAAAACCTTGCGCAGGGCGGCGCGCCCGCGCGTGATGCGCGACTTCACTGTTCCCAGTGAAATCGCAAGCACGTCCCCGATTTGTTCGTACGACATTTCTTCGAGATCGCGCAGAACCAAAGCAGTCCGATAGGGCTCGGGCACTTGCCGCAGAGACTGCTCCACGGCGGCGCGCACCTCCGTGTGCGCAAACTGCTCAAACGGAGACTCCCCCGGATCCACGAGTCGGTCGTCTCCCGAAAATTCGTAATCGCCCGGTGCGACGGGATCAATCGGCGTTTCCTGCGCCTTATGCCGGAACCACCACCGCCGGCGATTGGCCGCCTCATGCAAAGCGATGCGGTAAATCCACGTCTTCAGACTGGACTCACCGTGGAAATGCTTCATTCCGCGGAAAACCTTCAGAAACACTTCTTGGGTCGTGTCGGCCGCATCGGACGGGTCATTCACGATGCGGTAGATGAGCCCGTAGATGGGCTGGTGAAACTCGCCAATCAGCCAGGAGTATGCTTCTTCCGATCCCGCCTTTAGTGCAGCAATGACGGCGGATTCCTCGGTTCGGGCACCAATCGCGCTGGCCAGATCGCCCAATGTAGTAGCTCCCGCCATGACGGCGTATCCTCTCATTATAGAGTGACTACGGCCCAAGGCGGGAACCTTAATTTCCGACCCAACCGACCTTATTCAAGTGACGACAAACGACAATTCCCGCTTAAATACTTAGACTCCGCAGTGGCCCCAGGAGTTCCCACGCAAGTCTTGCTTTTGCAATAAGAACGGCCATCATTTGCGGCCAAAACACCTTCCCAGCGGCACGTTTCTCCGGTTGATTCCTTCGGTTGATTCCTTCGTCGCCAGCCCGCCAGAGTCGTGTTATATTCCCACACTGGAGCCTTAAGCACCCCCACCCGAGACTCCATCTTCCGAGGGTCGGAGAGGAAGTCCGGTGGCCTATCCCATGTTCAAGAATCGTGTTCTGATCCGCGTTGCCAGCCTCGCCCTTTTCTTTGCCACAGCCACCAACGTCCAAGCGTCGAAGGAACCTTGCGACCAGTCGCTCATTGACCGCATGCCCCCTGAGACCGCTTCCTATATTTATCCGCGCGTGCCCATACAGCCGTTTTATCAATGGGAGAATAACTACGGCTATTGCGGCGAAGTCAGCCTGATGGAAGCCGCGCTCGCCAATGGCGAGTGGATATCGCAATACGACACCCGACTCCTCTGCGGCACCGGATTAGGCCAGTCCGGAGCGCCGGTCACCACCGACGCCTTCTGCGCCGCCAACGGCAATCTTGCCAATTACAACGCTCAAGTTCTCTTCGAGGTCCCCAACACTGGCGTCGCCGGAACCACCGAAGCTTGGGGATCAATGCCGCTCTGCGCCGCGAACATGCGCCTCAGTTCCACCTATTACCCCTACCAGGGCGTGGCCGCTTCACAGCCCCATGCCCTCTGTACCGGATCGAAAGCATCCTCATCCTGTCCCGGCTATCAAAGTTACCTGTCATGGGTGAAGCAGCAGGTGATCAACGGCAACACCGTCGCGATCGCGGTCTTGATTCAGGACGAATCCACTCCCGGCGATCAGTACGATCACGAGGTGACGGTCGTCAAGATTGGCACCAATCATTCGCTAACCGACCCGACTTACTATCCCGATGACGTCTTATACTTCGAGGAGCACGGCGTCTATTGGTACAACGGCACCATCGGCCAGGACTACAGCGCTCCCGAACCGCCTCCAGGCGCAGGATCGAACACGTCGGAATGTACGCCCTACATCTTCGGCTACCCATTTTCAGATTTAGGAGCGACCGACGCGCAAGCCCAAAAAGCATGGCACGTCTACTCCATCGTTCTTCCGGCCAACACGAAAATTGTGACCGGAACCGGTTACAACGGCATGAGCGCCGGTGCCGCCTCCGGAGGCAAGATCATTGGTCCAAACAATTACGCGGTTGCCATCACCGGTGTTTCAGACACGTACGGTGAGACGGTACCCGTTTCGCTCACAGCCTCGCCCCAGCCCGGCGCTATTGTCGGCCCCACCTACACCAATGGAGTTCAAAATCCGCAGGATCCCATCGCCGGCTATGACTACGAATACCCTTTCATCGGAACCTCCATCGAAGAGGTGGGAAAAGGCAGTTGTACGAATAGTCCGCCGAGTTCATGGATGACGAACTTTGTCCTGCAAGCCACCGTGAGTGGCCTCACCCCCGGCGTTTCCTACAACCTCTACGAATACCAGTTCGGTTCTCCAACCGACACGGACTCGCTAGGCATCGGCACGGGCGCCGCCTTGGCAGTTCCCGTGACCGCCTTCAACGCGAACTCGGTGCTGGCGTCGAGCACGCCAGCCAACAGCGTCACGAATTTCATCGCGACCGGTTCCACCTATGTCGCCAACCCGCTCGTCACCACCTCCGATCAGATGGTGATCTACCGCGCCGTCCCAACCGATCCCGGAGTGTACTACCCCGCCAGCCATTCCACACTGACCGGCACCTCGGCCACTTTCGCGTGGGATAGCTCTACCACCGGCCCCGACTCGGGAGCCGAGGTTTATCGCTTGGACGCGGGCAAGGAACAAGGCGGGCACGAGTACTACAAAGGAGCGAGTCTCCCCAACACCACCTTTTCGCTGGCCGTCGCTTCGCTTCCGTCCGATGGCAGCACGGTCTGGGTGCGCTGGTCCTACTTTGTCAAGGGACACTGGTATAACAACGACTATAGCTATACCGCGTTCTCAGCGCCGCCGCGGTGAACTGGATCGGGTGCCCAGATCGAACCCTCACGCCTTGCCGTGAATCTTCGCCCACCACCAGCGCACCCCCACAAACAGAAAACGCCAATCGTGGAAGAATTCCGGCGGCTTGCCCTCGAACGCATGGCCAATAAACTGGAAGATCCATCCGATGAGAAACAGAGCGAGACCGTACAGCCACAGCCGGTGAAAGAAGATGCTGGCAATAAAAAGTGGGATCGACAGCAGGATGGTCGGAATCCCCAGCGTGTGACAAAAACGGTTCACCGGATGCCGATGACTGAAGCCATATTGCGCAATCCACTGCTCGTGAGTGCGTCCGCCCAGCACGCCGAGGATGATAGCACGATCCGATCCACGTAGGGGCCGGACGCGTTCGTCCGTCCGGCGGGCGAAGCCGCGAGCCTTTTCGTACGGCGATTGTCTCGATGATGCGGCCTGGTCGCGATTGCGCTAAACTCTCTGCACGAAACGCGCTCACAAAAAACCATGACAAACGACGAGAAAAACCAACCGACGAAAGAACCGCATCCCCGAGACATCACCCGCCGCGACTTTGCCACCATCTTAGTGGGCGCTGGCATCGCCGCAGGCGTATCATCGACTGCGGCAGCGGAGGTTGGCATGGAGATGGTCGAGACCGACGTTGAAATCAAGACTCCGGACGGAACTTGTGACGCCGCATTCATTTATCCGACGGCGATTGTCTCGATGATGCGGCCTGGTCGCGATTGCGCTAAACTCTCTGCACGAAACGCGCTCACAAAAAACCATGACAAACGACGAGAAAAACCAACCGACGAAAGAACCGCATCCCCGAGACATCACCCGCCGCGACTTTGCCACCATCTTAGTGGGCGCTGGCATCGCCGCAGGCGTATCATCGACTGCGGCAGCGGAGGTTGGCATGGAGATGGTCGAGACCGACGTTGAAATCAAGACTCCGGACGGAACTTGTGACGCCGCATTCATTTATCCGAAGTCTCATCCCAAGTCGAATCCGGCCTATCCCGGCGTACTGATCTGGCCCGACGCCTTCGGCCTGCGGCCGTCGCTGCGCACAATCGGCAGAAACATCGCCTCCGAGGGCTATTCCGTCCTGGTACCCAATCCCTTTTATCGCGTGTCCAAGGCTCCTTTTACGGATGCCTCGAAATTCAATTTCCAGAATCCCGACGATATGGCGAAGCTCAAGCCGCTGATGGCGTCTGTGACCGCGCCCGGCAACGCCGAAAAGGATGCCGCCGCCTACGTTGCCTTCCTCGACGCGCAAAGAGAAGTGAACAAAGCGAAAAAGATCGGAACCCAAGGTTATTGCATGGGCGGTGCGCTTGTGGTCCGAACCGCCGCAGCCCTCCCCGATCGTATTGGCGCGGGCGCGTCGTTCCACGGCGGAGGCTTGGTGACCGACAAGCCCGACAGCCCGCATCTGCTAGCGCCAAAGATCAAAGCTCGCATGTATTTTGGCATCGCGTCGAGCGACGACGAGAAACAGCCGGATGCCAAGGTTAAGCTGAAAGCAGCCTTTGCCGCGGCCCTGGTTCAAACCGAAATCGAAGTCTATCCAGCGCAGCATGGATGGTGCATACCGGATATGCCCCTCCGCGATGGCGCTCCGATCTATAACAAAGTCGAAGCCGAGCGCGCCTGGGACAAACTCGTCGCCCTGTATCGAGCCAAACTCACGTAGAGACAGCGACCCTCGTCCGTCCAGCGGGCAAAGCTCTCCAGCGCGCTAGCCCACATCTTCATTTTGCGGGACGGTATTGTTCGTCGCTGACGTGTTCCATCCAGTCGACGACCTTGCCGTCCTTTTTTTCCTGAATGGCGATGTGCGTCATGCCCGTCGTCGGCGCAGCGCCGTGCCAGTGCTTCTCATCGGGCGAAAACCAGACCACATCACCCGGACGAATCTCCTCGATCGGACCTCCCCAACGTTGCACGCGGCCACAGCCAGCCGTGACGATGAGAGTCTGCCCGAGCGGATGCGTATGCCATGCCGTCCCCGCCCCCGGTTCGAAAGTTACGCTGGCGCCTTGAACCAGCGCCGGATCCGGTGCCTGAAAAAGCGGATCGATCCGCACCGTGCCGGTGAACCACTCTGAGGGACCCTTGACCGAAGGTTGCGTTCCAACTCGTTTGATTTCCATTTTCTGACCTCCGTCAGCTATTAGCCTCTTTCCGCTTAGAGCCCCGTCATTTTCTCCAGCCGCTCGGGGTACCGAGCGCCTTCCACCTTGATCTTTGAGGCGGCGGCATCGATTTCGCGGAGGTCATCTGCCGTCAGATCGACCGCCACGGCGCCAATGTTCTCTTCGAGGCGGTTTAATTTCGTCGTGCCGGGGATCGGAACGATCCATGGCTTTTGCGCGAGCAGCCAAGCCAGCGCGATCTGAGCGGGCGTTGCTTTCTTCCGCTTGCCGATGCTACCGAGCAGGTCAATCAGCGCCTGATTCGCCTTGAGAGCTTCGGGCGTAAAGCGCGGGAGAGTGCTGCGGAAGTCGTTGCTGGCGAATGTCGTATCTTCTTTGATCGCTCCGGTCAGGAACCCCTTGCCAAGGGGACTATAGGGCACGAAGCCAATCCCGAGTTCCTCGATCGTCGGTATTACTTCCTTCTCGGGAGTCCTCGTCCAAAGCGAGTATTCACTCTGTAGGGCAGTAACAGGCTGAACGGCGTGGGCGCGACGGATCGTTTTCGCGCCGGCCTCCGAAAGGCCGAAGTGCTTGACCTTGCCCGCCGCAATCAACTTCTTGACCGCTCCGGCAACGTCTTCGATAGGCACATTCGGGTCAACGCGATGTTGATAAAGCAGATCGATGGTTTCGATCTTCAGTCGCTTGAGTGAGCCTTCGACCGCCTGTTGGATGTGCTCGGGTCGACTGTTCACGCCTGCCGCTCCCGCGCGATTGTCGCTGCCACTCAGGTCGAAGCCAAATTTCGTGGCAATCACCACCTTGCCGCGAAACGGAGCCAGGGCCTCTCCCACAAGCTCTTCGTTCAAGTACGGGCCGTAGACTTCGGCGGTGTCAAAGAACGTAACGCCGCGTTCCACCGCGGCACGGAGAACAGAGATCATCTCCTGCTTGTCTTTGGGCGGCCCGTAGGAAAAGCTCATCCCCATGCAGCCAAGGCCGATGGCCGATACTTCCAGATTGCTTTTCCCAAGCTTGCGTTTGATCATTCCTTCTCCTTGAATAGAAGTTGGTGTTCGACTATGACGAGTTCCCATCTTCGCGAGAAGGCAGGCAGCGTTACTCGGACTTAAGAGAAGCCATATCGATGGAAAAGCGGTACTTCACATCGGACTTCAGCAGTCTCTCGTAGGCTTCGTTGACCTTCTGGATCGGGATGACTTCGACGTCGGCGGTGATGTTGTGCTTCCCGCAGAAATCGAGCATCTCCTGGGTTTCGGGGATGCCGCCGATGTTCGAGCCGGAAAAGCTGCGGCGGCGCATAATCAGGCCGAAGGCAGAAACGGCGAGAGGCTTCGCGGGCGCGCCAACCAGGGTAAGGTTGCCATCGCGACGGAGCAGGTTGATATAGGTGTTGATGTCGTGGTTGGCGGAAACGGCGTCGAGGATGAAATCGAAGCTCTCATTGTGCTTCTGCATCTCGTCAGCATTCTTCGAAATGACAATTTCATCTGCGCCGAGGCGGAGAGCGTCCTCTTTCTTTTGTGGAGAAGTCGTGAAGACAACAACGTGCGCTCCAAGCGCGTGGGCAAACTTCACACCCATGTGACCCAGTCCGCCGAGCCCGACCACGCCGACTTTCTTGCCCTTGGTAACACCCCAGTGGCGCATGGGCGAGTAGGTTGTGATTCCAGCGCAAAGCAGCGGAGCCGTTCCGGCGAGGTTGAGGTTCGACGGAACGCGCAGGACGAAGCTCTGGTCGACCACCACGCTATCGGAGTAGCCGCCATAGGTGACGCCTCCGGTGTGCTTGTCCGGCGAATTAAACGTGAGCGTCAGGTTTGGGCAGAACTGCTCAAAACCAGCCCGACACTCGGGACACGTGCGGTCCGAGTCGACCAGACAGCCAACGGCGGCGAGATCGCCGGGCTTGAACTTGGTGACGGCTGAGCCGACCTTGGTCACGCGGCCGACGATTTCATGGCCGGGAACAATCGGGTAAACAGTGGGCATGAACTCGCTCCATTCATTGCGCACCGAGTGAAGATCGGAATGGCAGATACCGCAGAACAGGATTTCGATCTGTACATCTTGTTCGGTTGGATCGCGCCGCGTGATCGTGTGGGAAGCTAGCGGCGATGTGGCACTGGCAGCGGAATAGGCTTTTGCGTTGTACATGTCTCTAACTTAGATGTTGGCCGGTGACTTCGATATGCAAAATACGCCATTGTGCATGCATGACGCGTCAGCGTACCCCACGGCATAATCCGCTCCGGCTTGTTTTCTTGGGATCGTCGTTGTAAATGAGACGGCTGGGCGCAACCACGTCTCGCGGTTTTCGCGACGCCCTTCCGCAATCCCCCCCGCCCTTTTTCATCACCAGCCATCCGCCGTCGAAATTTATTGACTTAAGACCCGGTCCTACGCGACCATAGAGATCTGATTGGGGCAGTTTCGAGGTCTGTCCGTCCACCAAGATGGACGGCCCTCGAATCTGCCCCAAAACCGTTTTCAGCGTTCTTTGACTACCTAAGTCCTTATTTATGAGGATTTTGAAAATAAGTCCTTTAGGCTGAGGATTTGGGCAGGCACCACCCCTAAATTCCTAATTCTAATAGATCGGGGGAGGGGGGTACCCAGACATGTACCAGTCGGTTAGCGACTTGAGAATAACTATGTAGGAATTACCACTGCTCTCAAATCGAAGGGCAACAAGCCATCGTTTACAATCGATGATTCTCTATAAGAAAGATTCTCTCTCGAATTTCCTGGACGATTGGAAACCAAACTCATGCATCGTTGGTCGCAGCTCTTCATCCCTACTCTCCGCGAGGCTCCCGCAGACGCCGAAGTCGCAAGCCACAAACTCCTCGTCCGCGCCGGATACATTCGTCAACTCGGCGCCGGAATCTATTCCTTCCTCTTCCTGGGCAATCGCTCGGCCCAGAAGATCATGGGCATCGTCCGCGAAGAAATGGACAAGATCGGCCAGGAATTTTATCTGCCGGCATTGAATCCGCGAGAGGTTTGGGAGGCAAGCGGGCGCTGGAGCGTGATGGGCGAGAACATGTTTCGCCTCAAGGATCGCAAAGGCGCGGATCTCTGTCTCGGCATGACCCACGAAGAGGTCATGACCGACATCGCGCGCAAGGAACTGCGCAGCTACAAGCAACTGCCGCAGATTTGGTATCAGATTCAGACGAAGTTCCGCGACGAACCTCGTCCGAAGTCGGGACTGTTGCGCGTGCGCCAATTCATCATGAAAGACGCGTACTCGTTTGACATCGATGCGGCGGGACTCGATGTTTCTTATAAGAAGCATCACGACACCTATTGCCGAATCTTCGACCGCTGCGGCCTGAAATACATGGTGATCGACGCGCACTCGGGAGCCATGGGTGGATCGCAGTCGCAAGAGTTCATGGTGCGCACTCCCGCGGGCGAAGACTTGGTCGTGAGCTGCGAGAAGTGTAATTACGCGGCAAACATGGAGAAGGCGGTTTCGAAGATTGCTCCGGTCGAAGACCTTCCAACTGGGTTAGACGGCAGACCCACCCCTTATGAAATCCATACTCCGGACCAAAAGACTATTGAGGACGTGGCGAACTATCTGAGCATCTCACAAGAACATGCGATTAAGACGCTGGCGATGATGGTCGCCGGAAAGGATGTGAAGACTGGTAAGACGGAACAACGGGCACTTGTGTTGTTGTTGCGTGGTGATCATCAAATGAACGAAGCCAAACTGGCGGTCGCAGTCGGGGGCAAAGAGACGCGCCCCATGCAAGAGGATGAGATTAAGGAACTCTTCCAATCGCCCGCAGGATACCTCGGCCCGCTCGGTATTGACTGGGCAAAGGACATGGGAGTTTCGGACAAACCCGCTCTCCTGGTGGATAAGGCTCTCGAAGGCCGTACCAATCTAGTCGGTGGCGCGAATAAGGAGAACTATCACCTAAAGAATTTAACGCCCGGCAGAGACTTTCATCCAACTGCCTATGTCGACCTGCGCAGCGTGACCGCGGGCGAGGAGTGTCCGAACTGCGGCGCGCCGCTGCGCATCGATACCGCAGTCGAGATTGGACACATATTCAAGCTCGGCTACAAGTATTCGGACTCGATGGGCGCGCGCGTGCTCGATCGCAACGGCAAAGAAGTAGCGCCCATCATGGGCAGCTACGGAATCGGCATCGAGCGCATTCTGACGGCAGCGGTCGAACAGAGCAACGATGAAAATGGCTTCTGGCTGGCGCCTTCCATCGCGCCTTTCGAAGTAGTCGTGGTTTCCACCAACTCGAAAGACGAGGCGATCCGCACGACCTCCGAGGAGATCGCCCGCCAGCTCGAATCGGCCGGTTACGACGTTTTGCTCGACGACCGCGACGAACGCCCCGGAGTCAAGTTCAAAGACGCCGACCTGGTCGGTATCCCCTTTCGTATCAATGTCGGGAAGAAGGTTACCGAAGGCACCGTCGAAGTCGTTCGGCGCTCGACTCTGCTGAAGGAGGACGTTAAGATTTCAGACATAACGCAATATTTCCAGAATCTGCGCCCGGCCGCTCGTTAAACGGCGATTGGGCCGGCGCAGGACGGAAACTAGCGTGAAACTCGCATTCGGCGATTGTCTCCTATGGCGACTCTGAAACTGGTCTTCGGCTTTGTTCTCTTCGGGATGGTGGCGCTGGTGTGCTACAAGCTCCTTCCGCCGTTCTTCGCGAACTACGAGCTCGAGGATTCGATCAAGACCGAGGCCACCCAGTCGACCTACAGTACACGTTCAGAAGATGACATTCGGGCGTCTATTATCAAACAGGCTCGGGGCTACGATATAGCGCTTACGCCGAGGCAGGTGCACGTTTTGCGCGTGGGCAGCTTCGGCACCGGCACCCTCGCCATCGATGCCGAGTACAGCGTTCCCATCGACCTCCCGGGGTACTCGACCACCCTCAATTTCCATCCTTCGTCGCAGAACTCGGGCGTGTACTAAAGAGTATTTCGCGACTGGTTCTTTGGGTGTTGGCCAGTCTAATCCTTGGCCTTCCCGCTCCTGATCTCCCGCTATACTATCCGCCTATCTTTCGTTTAGTATGCAAACTCGTGGACGCACAATATTCTTTTCCAATTTTTGAACGGAGCGCGTTTGCATGAAGAACTCTCGATATATTTCACTTGCGATCTTCCTATTGTCCCTGTCGGCTTTCACCCAAACGTCGTCCATTCCCGCGACGCCAGCCACCGCGAAGCACCTGGTAATCGACCGATATTTTGGCGACGCGGTAACCGACGACTACCGCTGGCTGGAAAATTGGGACGATCCCGCAGTGAAACAGTGGAGCGCCGCCGAAAACGTCAGCGCTCGCGCCTATCTGGACAGTCTGCCGGACCGGCCGGCGGTGAAGCAGCGTCTCCAGCAGCTCATCGGCTCCGGTTCGGTGGCCTACTATGCTTTGCAATTTCGCGGCGGAACCCTGTTCGCGCAGAAAAGTCAGCCGCCGAAGCAGCAACCTTTGCTCGTCGCACTGGATTCGAGCGCCGATCCCGCCAGCGAAAGGATAGTTTTCGATCCCAATGCCGCCAGCGCCAAAGGATCGATCGCCGTGGACTTCTACGTTCCCTCACTCGACGGTAAGCTCGTTGCCGTTGCGCTCTCCGAAAACGGCTCGGAAGACAGCGCCGCCCACGTCTTCGAAGTTGCCACCGGGAAGGAACTTCGCGATCGCGTGCCGCGCGTCAACTTCGCTACCGCCGGAGGCAGCATCGAGTGGAAGGCCGACAGTTCGGGCTTTTATTACACGCGCTATCCGCAGGGCGACGAGCGGCCGGCCGAGGACGCCAATTTCTATCAGCAGATTTACTTTCATAGACTCGGCTCCGACCCCCGACAGGACAAATACGTGATCGGCAAGGATTTCCCGCGCATCGCGGAAATTCAGTTGCGCGCCAGCGGCAACCGGCGCTGGCTGGTGGCAACCGTCGCCAACGGCGATGGCGGCCAGTTCGCGCATTACCTGATGGACGGGGCCGGACACTGGATGCAAGTGACAGGTTTCGAAGACGAGATCGTTTCCGTGAAAGTTGCCGGGGATAACAGCCTGTATCTGCTCTCGCATAAGAACGCTCCACGAGGCCAGATTCTGCGTCTGCCGCCTTTGCACTACGATATGGAAAAACCCAATCGGTTGCGAGCTGATCTGACGCGGGCGCAGGTCTTCGTTCCGCAGAGTCCGGGCGCCGGTCACGACGCCAACCATGACGAAGATGCGCGTGGCTCGATTGAGAGCTTTGAGCCGGCTCCCGGCCGGTTGTATGTCGTGGATATCGTCGGCGGTCCCTCTCGGGTGCGCGTTTTTGATCGTGAAGGGCACCCGCTCCCGGCACCGTCTTTGCCGCCGGTCGCGTCGGTCGACAACGTCGTCTCGATGGGCGCTGGCAACGTACTGTTCCACCTCGGTACCTATCTCCAGCCCGGCGCCTGGTATCGTTTTGATGCTGCCAAGGGAGAGTCCACCCGCACAGCGCTCTTGCAGGTTGCCCCCTTTAATTTTGACGACGCTGAAGTGGTGCGTGAATTCGCCGTGTCCAAAGACGGCACGCGCGTCCCGCTCAACATCATCCGCCGCAAGGGCACGAAACTGGATGGCAACAATCCCACGCTGCTTTATGGTTACGGCGGCTACGGGGTCAACGAATCGCCGTATTTTGCCGGGTCGACGGCACGCGTCTGGCTCGACCAGGGCGGCGTTTACGTAATCGCCAACCTCCGAGGCGGCGGCGAATATGGAGAGGAGTGGCATAAAGCTGGCAACCTCACGCAGAAGCAAAACGTTTTTGACGATTTCATCGCCAGCGGCCAATACCTGATCGACCGGAAATACACATCAACCGCTCATCTCGCGATCATGGGAGGAAGTAATGGCGGTCTGCTGATGGGCGCGGCGCTCACGCAGCGCCCCGACCTGTTTCGCGCGGTCGTTTCCTATGTCGGAATTTACGACATGCTGCGCGTGGAACTCGACCCGAACGGCGAATTCAACACGACGGAGTTCGGCACGGTGAAAGATCGCGACCAGTTCCAGGCCCTCTATGCCTACTCGCCCTACCACCATGTCAAAGACGGCACGGCCTATCCCGCGGTTCTTTTTCTGACCGGCGAAAACGACCATCGCGTCAATCCTCTGCATTCGCGCAAAATGACGGCGCGATTGCAGGCAGCCAGCGGCTCGGACCGTCCGATCCTGCTGCGCACCTCATCGAACTCCGGCCATGGCATTGGCACCGCGCTCGACGAACGAATCGAAGAAGGAGCGGATACGATCAGCTTTCTGTTGGCGCAGTTGGGAATGAAGTACCGGCCCTGACGGCGGACGGCGGACGCTGTCTTTACCTGGGCGCCAGGGTCATCTCGTGCGCCCGGTGCTGCTCGACGGCGGCGTGCGAGAAGGGAAACGGGAACGTCGTGCCTCCGTACCATGCCGGCCATTGATCCATGTAATACCGACTGAGGAAGATGCCACTTTCTCCCGTCACGAGGTTCAGCGTGCTTTCATCGAAGTTGGCGAAATTCCACGTTGCCCGTTCGGAGGGTCCAAACTCGCGGCCCACCGCCTTGACCGTGTAGTTGCTCCCGCTCAGCGGGTGCAATCCCGGACCGGTGAAGCGCCCAATCAGCGGAATCTGGCTGAGGACCAGATGATCGATTTCCACGGGATAATTCTTTCCCCACGTCCATTGACTGAGGTCGGCTGGGGCTCGGGAATCGATTTGTGAAGGACTGCCGGCAACCGCTTCCGTCTGAGGATGCTTCACAGCATTCTCCAGTGCAGCCGTCAGCAGGCTTCCGTAGTCGGAGTATCCCGGCGGAAGCCAGCGCGCCGGTTGCTTGGTGAGAACACTTTCCAGCCAGACCGACGACATCGCCCACTGGTAACTTTTCCAACTCAGTTGGCCTGATTTCGTACTAAGACTCGGACCTGACGACGCCGGGCCCAGTTTCGGCTCGAGCAGCATTCGCGCCAGTTCATGACGCGCGTTGGTTTCAATCGTTGGCGCCGCGGAATCCGCCGACATGCGGCCATCCCAGTCGCGCAGAATGTCGGCGGCGCGTTTGGCGCGCTCCGAGGCGTTCGCGGCGTGGTCGATGGCGTAGACGAATTTGTCGGCGCAGAAGCGGTCGTAGGTTGACGACACATCCATCTGCAGCGCCAGCATGTCGGCCGGCGCAAATTTTCTTCCCGATTCCAGAACGCGATAGATGCGGTCGGTGCGCCACGGAGCTTCCCATTCCGTGCTAATTGAATACCTATAGCCATCGGGAGTGATGCGCCCGTTGGCGGTCGCGAGGATTCCCCCGGGCGGATCGTAAATATGCGGCATTTCGTCGAAAGGAATCCAGCCTATCCACTCGTGCGCGTCGTCGCTGCCGCTGACCGGCAGGCTGCCGTCGCCGGCGGCTCGGATGGGCACTCGTCCGGTGGCCTGATAGCCGATGTGCCCATCGACATCGGCGTACATCACGTTTTGTCCCGGCGCGCCAAAGGTTGAGAAGGCCTTGCGAAAGTCATTCCAGTTCTGCGCGGAATTCACGTCGAAGAACATCAGCCCCATGCCGTCCTGGAGCGTCCAGCGCAAGGCAATCTTGCGCGTCTCGCCGGGAAGCAGTTCGGTTATGATCGGCCCGTGCCGCGTGGTCACCACGTCGAGCGTCACATCGGGCTTGCCTTTAACGTGGATTGTCTCCTGCCGGTGCCGCGGGTCGAGCCATCCTGCGGGAGTTTTGTACTGGCCTTGTGCGTTGAACTCTTCGATGAAATCGTCTTCCACCGTCGGACCGACGTTGGTAAACCCCCAGCCGATGCGCTGGTTGTGGCCGACAATGACTAACGGAACGCCCGGCAGGGTGACACCTGCGACATCGAAATCTCCAGTCTTAGTTCGTAGGTGCGCCTCAAACCACAAGTTCGGCATCTGGTGGTCGAGGTGCATATCGTTCGAAAGGAGCGGCTTGCCGGAGACCGTATGCTGCCCGGAAACAACCCAATTGTTCGACCCCGGACGGAAGGAGTCGGATTCATCCAGAATGGGGAAGGGCACGGCTTCAGTCGTGCCGCCGAGAGCCTGTAAAAAGGTGGGCCTTAGCGCCTGGGGGATCTGCCGGTCAGGCGACACAAAGGTGACATGGCTGTTTCCGCCTTCGGGATCGACTTCTTCGTCGTCATCGTCTTCATCGTCGCTGTTTTTGGTCGCGGGTTCATCTTCCATCCGCCGGGTCTCGGTTGGCGGACGATCCCGCCAGGAAGAATTCACGTATAGGTCCGAGGTCAACTCCGGGCCCAGCTTGGCGAGGATTTCTTCTCGCGTCAGTGCCGGAGGGTTGCTGTAGTGGTTGAGATCCTGCACCATGCGCGCGCCCACCAGCAGGGAATCGGTCACGGTCCACGGCCGCGGGGTGTACTTGAGCAGGCGGAATTCGAGTGAAAGCCGATCGCGATGCGAATCGAGGAATGCATTGATTCCACGGACGTAAGCGTCAAAGAAGACGCGGTCGCGGGCCGAGATATTTTTCTCCGCCGCTTCGGCCGCTTGGCGCAGGCCCAGAATGCGTTGCTCGCGGTCCATCTTTATTGTGGATTCGCCAATCACTTCCGAAAGTTCTCCGGCCGCGGCTCGACGCATGATGTCCATTTGCCACAGTCGATCCTGGGCGGTGACGTAGCCTTGGGCAAAAAACAGATCTGCGAGCGTGTCCGCCTCGATGGTCGGGACACCGTGTTCATCGCGTACCACGCGCACCTTGGAGGAAATTCCGGGCACCGTGATGCTACCGTCCAGCTGCGGCAGGGCGGAATGGGCAATCCAGTAGGCCCACCATACGGCGGCGATGAGAGCCACCAGCAACAGGCAAACGGCGTAATAGAGGAGGCGGAGCGCAGGATTGCGGCGGCGAGCGTCGTTGGAGCGCGGGGCCTCGGGCAGGGAAGGAGTGGAAGACATTACTGAAAGATTGTAGGGGCGCGTGGTGCCGGTGACAACTGGGCCGAAAACCCAGATAGTTGCTGACTCATCTGCAATTCGCCGCGCTACTCGTGTGGCGCAAGTGTCCCCGGCGCCAGTGCGCCTAACTGACGGCAGGATTGCCAGCCCTCCGGCCAGTTCTTGCGGAGCGCGTTCGGCAAGAAACCCTCGAAGCCCATTTCTAGGCCGAAACGGAACAAGCCAGTTTTGGAAGCCAGCGTGCTTGTGCTTCGTCGTTATCCCTGCAAGAGGGCGGTCGGCCAGCCACGACCTCGGAACTCTAGAGCTTTTCTGTCGTTGCTCGCCAGACTGCACGACCATTGCTGCGAGCAGACGGAGGAGTGTCCATAATGTCCGGCTTGAACTGCGTCGAGAGCTGTCTTGATTGCCATCTGCGCAAAAACGGTTTTTTCTGCAACCTCTCGCGCGACTTGATTGAGGATTTCGATAAAATAAAACACGCCGCCGTGTTTCCCGAGCATGCGGTGGTTCTGGTGGAAGGACAAAAGCCGTGCGGAGTTTTTGTTCTCTGTCAGGGGCGCGCCAAGCTCTCCACCACTTCGCGCGACGGCAAAACGCTGATTGTGCGCATCGCGGAAGCGGGCGAACTTCTAGGCCTGCACGCTGTCGTTACCGGCAAGCCCTATGAGTTGACGGTTGAAACCATGCAGCCCAGTCAGCTGAACTTCGTGCGGCGCGAAGATATGCTTCGCTTCCTGAACGAACACCCAGCCGCCTGCTTCCGTGCCACCCAGCATCTGGCGCGCGACTGTTCCGATTCCTATGGCGTGGTGCGCACCATCGGCTTGTCGCATTCGGTTTCGGAGCGATTTGCCAGATTCTTGCTGGACACCGCCGCCGATGGCGAGATCAGCCGCGGTCGGGTGCGCGTCCGCCTGGCCATGACCCACGAAGAGATCTCGCAGCTTGTCGGCACCAGCCGTGAAACCATTACCCGCCTGCTCTCCGAGTTTCGGCGCAACGAACTGGCGGAACTGGATGGCTCCATGTTGATCATCCATAACCACCCGGCCCTTAGAAATATGGTTCGAGCATAGGTAGAGGCGCATCGCCAGATCTCTAGGAACACGATAGGGCGCCCCTGGGCGACTCTGTCCGCACCGAATCTTTCCGAACCGCCGCAAAAAGCCGATAATGTTCGCAGGTATGAAATCGTTTATCGGCACGACGGGTATCATCTCGGCGGCAATTACTGTGCTCGTCTTTTGTTGCCTGTCCGGAGTTCCCGCCTCATCCCAGAACCAGGCGCACCGCCTGATTCTGAAAGACGGCTCCTACCAGTCCGTCACGAAATATGAAGTTCACGGCGATCGCGTCCGCTATTTCAGCGCCGAACGCGGCGAGTGGGAAGAAGTTCCAAAGGCACTCATCGACTGGGACGCCACGGATAAGTTCGAGCAAGGCCGGCAGGAGGGCAAGCTTGATCCCGAAGCGGTTGCACTCGACAAGGAACTGGAAGCCGAACGGACGGCGGAGCGCGCCCGTTCCCCGCAGGTCGCGCCCGGGTTGCGCCTCCCCGACGAAGGCGGCATTTTTCTGCTCGACACTTTCGAGAATCAGCCGCAGTTAGCCGAACTGGCTCAATCGGGCGGCGATCTCGACAAAAACACCAAGTCGAACATTTTGCATGCGGTGATCAATCCGCTGGCCGGAGCCAAGCAAAGCATCGAACTTCCCGGACCCCACTCGAAGGTCCAGTCGCACACCGCGACGCCATCGTTCTACATCAACATCGACTCGAGTGACGCCGCGCCCGCGACGGCGCAGACCGCCGACAGCCAATCGAAGCCGCTTGCCGACCGCTTCAAGGTCATTCGCGTCGAGATCAAAGGCGGCAAACGGGTTGCCGGAGCGGCAAAGGTCGCGGTCACGGGAAAGATGTCGACCGACGAACGTTTTGTTGCTTCCACTGCGACCACTATAGCCGGGGGCTGGATTCAACTCACGCCCACCGAGCCGCTCACCGCGGGCGAATACGCGGTCGCCGAGATGATGGGAAAAGAAGGTATGAATATCTACGTATGGGACTTCGGCGTAAACCCCTCCGCTCCCGCCAATGCGTTTATGTGGAAACCGGAGCCGGCGGCAGCGCAGCCGAAGACCGACCAGCCGGTGGAGTTGCAGAAGCGAGAGAAGCAGTAGCCGGGCGAGTCGCTAACATTAAATGCGCGACTTTCCATGGCTTTCTGGGTTCTAAAGCACTTGTGAGGGGAATTTTCTTGACCAGCCACGCTCAGTTTCATGCTCGCACGCAGCTTCGATTATTGGTTCTCGCGGTGTTTTCTTTTCTGTCTGTCATGAAGCCGCCGGCCCACGCCAAAACGGATAGCGGCGCGGCGATCTCCTCGAACGATGCGGATACTGGGCCCACCATGGAAGCGATCTCTCCGAATAGCGCTAAACTCGGGGGCTCGGCTTTCACACTGAGCGTCGTGGGAACGCAGTTCGCTCCGGGATCCACGGTGCAGTGGAACGCTAGCAACCTCCAGACGACATTTGTCAACAGCAAGCTGGTAACGGCGGCTGTCCCGGCCAGTGCTCTTCTCGATTCGGCAAATGACCTTGTTACAGTCGTGAATCCGGATTCGGGAGGCACCTCGAACCCACGAACATTTGCGGTGCCCTGTGTGATTCCACCGCCATCGGGCGCCGCGACTCAAACCAAGGCCCGTCTCGGCGCCTACTATTTTGACGGATGGTCCGGTCCTCTTACTAACTTCCATTTCGACGGCATGCCCCTCGGCCCCTATCAGAATCGCCAGCCGTTCTCTGCGTGGCAGGACAGTAATCCGTGTGCGGTCGAGGAGCAGCTCGCATCGGCGCATAATTTTGGCATCGATTTCTTTGTCTTTGATTGGTACTTTAACGCCAAGATCAATGAGCCCAGCGACAATCTGAACTCCGCGATCGAGATCACACATGGGTTGCCAGATCGCCACGGGATGCAGTACGCCATTTTATTTGTAGATAGTCCGCCGTTTGACCCAAAGCCGGGCCAATGGCCAGTTGCCGTCAAGCAATGGGTCCACTACATGCTGGATCCAGCGTATGTGCGCGTGAATGGGATGCCGGTGCTCTTCATTATTGACGTGGGCGAGATGTACCAGATTTTCGGCTCGGATGCTGCAGTCGTGGAGGCGCTCGCCGAACTGCGCACCGCCGCGAAGGCTCAGGGGTTGCCTGGCGTTTATGTCGTGGGTGGCTTCGGAGAGCCCGACGGCACGCTGGGCCAAAACACACTGGCTCCGGGCTTCGAGATTGCCGGGTCCGATGGATACGATGCGGTCGCTCTTTACAATTACCCGTTTGCGCCGCCGGCAGTAAAGGGAGAGTTGCCGTTCTCCACTCTTTCCGCGGCCGCCCATTGGACGTGGAATGAGGCGAAACGCGACAGTTCGATTCCGTTCATTGCAACTTCGATGGCTGGCTGGGATCCGCGCCCATGGCATGAGGTGGAACCGGTAACGGAAGACTTGATGTGGTATGCCAGAACTCCGCCGGAGGTCGCGGCACTGCTGGATGGGGCAATTAACTGGGCGAATGAGAATCCGCAATTGAGACCGGAATCCGCGCCGGCTCCGCCGCTGGTGCTCATCGAAGCCTGGAACGAACTGGGCGAGGGAAGCTTTGTGGTGCCGACCGCGGCAGATGGAACGACTTATGGCGATGCCATCGCCGCCATGCTGCTGGCGCACTAGGGAAACTCTGACTTAAGTGTTGGCAGAGAATTAAACCACAGAGTACACGGGGGTGCACGGGGAAACCGGGACTTAATCAGAGTTTCCCTGGAGGGGGGCTAGACGCGGCTATTCTTTTTCCATCAACCCGCGCGAAGCCACGCCGATGTTGTCGCGGGTCGCGTTCTTGACCACATACATCATCTCGTCGGCTTGCCGGATGATGTCATGGGGAGTCTGGGCGTCATGCGGAAACGTGGCCAGCCCCATGCTGGCGCGCACGTTCAGGTTCAAGCCCTGTTCGGTGCAGAAGACACCCGAGCGCAGCGAATCGAGTAATCGCCTGGCCACCACCACCGCCTGATCCTTGCTGGTCTGGGGCAACAGCACGACAAACTCGTCGCCGCCATAGCGAAATGCAAAATCGATCAGCCGCAACTGCGCCTTGATCAGATAGCCGACCTCGGCCAGCAGCCGGCTTCCCACCAGATGCCCATGAGTGTCGTTGACCGTCTTGAAGTGGTCCAGATCGATAAAGAGCACGCTGAATTGGTAGCCGAAGCGCGTGGAACGATACACCTCGGTTTCCAGCGTCTTATGCAGATGCCGCGCATTAAACAGCCCCGTGCAATCGTCGGTGATGGTCAATTCCTGAATCTTCTCGACCGCCCGGGCGTTCTCAATCGAAATCGCGGCGTAATCGCACAAAGCCTGGAGGAAGAAAATTTCCTGTTCGCTCATTTCCACGTTAGCGTTGACCAGTTGAATCACTCCGAGCACGCGATGTTTCGAGCGTAACGGAACGCAGATCACCGAGCGCGTCTTCACCTGCGTGATCTCGTCGAGCCGCGACGAAAAACGCGCATCGCCCTCCACATTGGGGACGATCAACAACTGCCCGTGCCGCGCCACCCAACCGGCGATTCCTTCCCCCACCTTTAAACGCTCCTTGGACAGAACCTCCGCCGCCGCCCCTACGGCGATGGCGAAATAGAGCTCGTCTTTTTCTTCATCCACCATCAGCAACGACCAGGTATCAGGACGGAAGTACTCCGCCATTTTTTCCATGATGGTCTGCAGAATTGAATCGAGATTGAGCGAGGATGTCAGCGCCTTGGCGACATCGTGGAAGATGGTCAACTCTTGCGACAACCGAATTGGGGAGGTACCCGCTGCCTCTGACATGAACTTCTCAGCCGGATGGCCGGATTGGGAAATTATAGGTTTCGCCGCGCCGTCCGGGCAACGAACGTCGGTAACTGGTACCAGTTACGCCAACCCACTGCCGAAGCGTCAATTTCGGGGTGGAATTCGTTCCGGATGGGCGGTGGTTCGGGAGCAAGGCCAACCCCGAGCGGTCTGGCGCACTAACCAGGAACGTTGACACCGCTCAGAAAGCCCCCGACGTGAGCGGTAAGCGCAACGACCATGGCGGCCAGGAGTTCCAAGGGCAGGCAGTAAACCGGAAACGCGGAACCCGCTGCTTTTCGCCGCCGCAGATGGATCCAGGCAACCAGGCAGATCAGAAGAGCGGAGGTGCATCCGAGGGCGAGGTGGAGCAGCAACAGTCCCTTCAGTTTCTGGCCCTCGAGTTGCCACTGCCAGGCCAAAATGCCGGTTGCGAGCGTTGGCAACACGGTGCCAGCGGCGGCGAGGATGTTGAGGCGAGCCGCCGCCTCCAGAGCCGCTTTCCGGGTGCAGCGCGCCGCGAAATCGAAAGCGACTCCGGTCAGAAAGAGCGCAATTGGAAAGTGGATCAGGACAACGTGTTGCGCATGTTTCGCCAGCAAGGCGGCCTTGGGATCAAAGGGATTCATACCGCCTACTCGACCACCACTTTGCCCGTCATCTTCGGGTGAATCGTACAGAAGTACGAGTAGGTACCCGGTTTGCTAGCCGTGAACGTGAACTTCTCGTCGGTGTCGAGCACTTTGGACTTGAAGCTCCGGTCTTCGCTGACCACGGTGTGCGGAATGTCATCGGCGTTCGTCCAGGTGATCTGGGTTCCCGCTTTCACGGTGAGCGTTGCCGGCGTGAAACTGAAGTTGTCAATCTTGACTTCGGCGGCGGGCGGACCCGCGGCGATCGACTTCTCGACGGTCGGAAGTGCCGCCAAAGCCAGCATGGCTGACGCTGCGACACAGAAAATCAAGACGCTCTTTCTCAGTCTCATTCTCTTTCTCACTCTCATTGATTGCTCCTTGTATGGTTGTTTCGGTGATTCGATATGCGATTACTCCAGCGTGGAATCGATCAACGCCAGCGCATGATGCTTGCGCACATAGTTCACATTGGTCACTCCCAGCAGGCCTCGTAACTGCTCTGCCGGAACCTTCATCGGGCTAGGAGAAGGCGCTCCTCCCGGATGGGGTTGCGGGAAGGCGGTCGAAGAGGCGGTGTGGAATGTCACGTTGCCTTCCACTTTCTGCATGGTTTGGTGAATGTGTCCGTTCAGAACGGTCACCGAACCGAAACGCTTCAGATAAGAAAGTGCCTGTGCGCTGTCGTCGGTGCCCCATCCCCATTCCGGGTAGATGTTCCACAGCGGCATGTGAGCGAACACAATCACGGGCGTGCTTTTCGAGAGATGGCGAACGTCGTCTTCCAGCCACTCCAGTTGTTCCGCTCCGAGCGAACCCATGCCACCGGCTTTCAGGTTCATGACGTTGACGAGTCCAATAAAATGCACGCCCTTTTTGTCAAAGCTGTACCAACCCGCGCCTTTCGTGTTCTTGCCGTAACGCTCGCGATATTGCTTGCCGTCGTCTTCGAGAACGTCGTGCTCGCCGGGAACAAAAAATACATTTTTCGTGGATGCGGACTGAAGAATCTGGTCAACGGTGTCGAATTCCTCCGCCTTGGACAAATGGCTGATATCGCCGGTGTGCAGCACGAACTCGGGAGGCACGGGCAGGGCGTTGATTTTGGCGACCGCGGCCTTCAGCGTCGCGATCACGTCGGAGTTTGCCGGCTTGTTGAACCCCATGTGACTGTCGCTGATCTGGACAAAACTCAGTTCTCCCCTGGCGGCCTTTGCGATGTGCGCGGGATCATCGAGGCCGTAGGACTTCAGCACTCCGCCTTCCAGCACGCAGAGGGCTCCCGTGCCCGCCCAGGCCATGCATTTCAGGAATCCGCGGCGGTCGATTCCATCGTGGCTGTGGTCGAATAAAATGGCGTCGCGGTTTTTCTGCTGCGGCATATTTTCCTTCCCATTCTTTCTAAACCTTCTTTCCAGGACAGCTTCGGGAAGAAAGCGAGTTCGTTCTCGTTTCAAGGTGCAGAACTGAAACCGCGCGCCTTTATTCCACGAAATTTATTCTCTGGAGGCGGGAATAGAACCGGCGTCCATTGGTTTACTCTTGTGTGCGTGTCGGAAGAGCGCTCGTTATCGGGGTCGTTCGAGGAACTGGCGATGCCCCTTTTTGAGCGTCTCTACAACTTCGCGCACTGGCTGACACAGGACCGGCAGGAAGCGGAAGATCTGGTGCAGGAGACATACGCCAAGGCGCTCAAAGGATTTTCTTCGTTCCAGCAAGGCACCAACTTCCGCGCCTGGATCTACCAGATACTGCGCAACACGTTTCTCACCTCTCGCACAGGGCTGAAGTCGGCCGCGACCGTGCCGTTGGATCTGGAAGGCGGCGAAGCGAGTCTTCCCGCGGTCAACGACACACCGGAGAGCATCCTGCTCCAGCGTTCGGACCGGAAGCTCGTGCAGGAGGCTTTGGGTCGATTGCCCGTGCCGTATCGCGAAGTGCTGCTCCTTTGTGAATTCGAAGAAATGTCGTATCAGGAAATTTCTGCAACTCTGGTGATTCCGATCGGCACCGTGATGTCGCGTTTGTCGCGCGCCCGGCGGGCTTTACGGGACGCCGTGCAAGAATTGCAGGGACCGAACAGGATCGCTTGAATCATGGCCTGCGAAGCTTGGAGTGGAAAACTCGACGCGTACTTCGACGGTGAGCTCCCCGGCGACGAGGTGCTCGCAGTGCAGCAACACCTGCGGGAATGCGCCGCTTGCGCCGCCGAGGGGCTAGCCAAGGTCCAGCAGAAGCTTGCGGTCAAGACCGCGGGGCAGAAGTTCGCTCCAGACCCAGCATTCCGCGCTCGCATTGAAAAAAGCATCGCGTCGCACCGGCGATCCTCGACCTTCTCTTCATCCGCAGCAGAGGGAAGGCGGGGGTGGCTTCCCGTCTTCGAAATTGCCACAGTAGCCGTCGTGTTGCTGATTGGCGTCGCCCTCTTCTTGACACTTCATCGTGGGCGGGACGAACAACAGCTGATGAGTGAACTGGTGGACCAGCACGTGGCAACGCTCGCTAGCTCCAACCCGGTGGACGTCGTTTCCACCGACCGGCACACCGTAAAACCCTGGTTTGAGGGAAAGATCCCCTTCACCTTCAACCTGCCCGAATTGCAGGGCTCGTCGTTCCTCCTGGTCGGCGGAAGGGTCAGCTATCTCAGCCAAGCTCCTGGAGCGGAACTCATTTTTCGCGTCCGACAGCACCAGATTTCTGTCTTCATTTTCCAGGAGCGGGGACCGGCCGGCACGCACGAGGACGCAGGCGAGAATGCGGCTGTGCGCACAGCCCTTTCCTTTGAAGTCCGCAGCTGGCGCCACAACGGTCTTCGCTATTTCGTAATTGGCGATGCCAGTCCCCAGGACTTGGACAAACTCAGCGAACTGATTAAGGCGGCTGGCTGAGAGATCCTCCTCCGCCCATTCGGCTGTAGCGAACCGTAGAAGGAGCTACAGAACCGCGGTTTCGTCGCGCACGCGGAACGTGCCGCCGCGCGCGCGAGGATACTGTGCAGTTCTAGCCGTACCCTACCTCTTCGGCCAGTTTGTCGGGATATGCTGAATAACCTATGATCTTGCTCCTCAACAGAGTAAAATTTTGTTCGCCACCCAACGAAAGCGAGAAACCGATTTGCCGTCCTTTGGCGAAAAGCTGAAACAGGAGCGCGTGAAGCGCAAGATCACACTGGAACAGATTTCCGTCTCCACCAAGATCGGCACCCGCATGCTGCAAGCGCTGGAAGAGGACAAGTTCAGCCAATTGCCCGGCGGCATCTTTAACAAGGGTTTCGTTCGTGCTTATTCCCGTTGTCTGGGTCTCGATGAAGATCAAACGGTCGCCGAATATCTGGAAGCCTCCGGCGACGCTCCGCCTCCGCGTACCGAAATCGCGGTTCGTGAGGACGAAGCCCGCGAAAATGAAGAACATGTTCGGAGGCTGGAGTCGGGCGCCGACGGTCCTTTTCGCCGCGTACCATGGGGCTGGTTCGCCGCCGCTCTGCTCCTAATCGCGCTCGCACTCTCGGTTTGGACCCGGCAGCAGCGGGAGCGCGCGCGGCAGGACTTCCATCCGGTGCCCGCGACTACCGCGGCATCTTCGCCGCCGCCGCAGTTGTCGAACGATGCCTCCGGCAAGACAGCAGACCCAAACCCAGCTGTGGCAGGTCCGAGCGCGCCAAGCCCGGTTGCGGCAGATGCAGGAGGCTCCGCCGCGTCCAATCCGCAAACGCCAGATTCGCGGCCCCCCGATTCGCGACTCAAAGATTCGGCCAGTACGACCGTGATTCCCGGCGAGTTTACCGTCACCATCCACGCCCGCGACGAATCCTGGGTCTCGATCACGGTTGACGGCAAGGCGATTTCATCCGAAGTCGTGGCCGCGGGTAGTGAGCGCAGCGTTCGAGGACAGAAAGAGGTCGTCGTGAAGGCTGGAAACGCCGGCGGCGTGGATTTCCAGTTTAACGGAAAGAAGGTTGACACCGGCGCAAAGTATGGCGAGGTCAAGACGGTGATCTTTGGCCCCACCGGAATGATAACCAGCGCCCCGCCCCCCTCGACGCCTTAAGTTTTTCTTTTCTGCCATTTACCTTTCCTCTTCCGCCGTTCGATTGCCGCTGGCATCCACTCAATGTCAACTCCCTTCGTCACCAGTCAATTCCGTTGCGTTTCACCGCTATTCTCTGGTACCGTTTTAAGGAGAATTGAGCCAGAGCCCCGATCTTTTTTTCGAGCCCTTGGGTCAGAGCCCATCGCTCGACACAGCCTCCCTAGTCGGAAGTACAGGCTCAGAGTTGCCTTTAGAAGCTACCTTGAGGAGATAACCGCTTGCCATCAGCCAATCGTTTTCTGTTTACCTCGGAGTCTGTAACCGAAGGACATCCGGACAAGATCGCCGACCAGATTTCCGACGCCATTCTCGACGCCTGCCTGCGTGAAGACCCGAACAGCCGCGTCGCCTGTGAAACCCTGACCTGCACCGGCCTCGTGGTTATCGCCGGCGAGATCACAACCAAAGCCTATGTGGACTTCCAGAACCTGGTACGCGGAGTGGTGCAGTCCATTGGCTACGACAACGCCGTCTACGGCTTTGACTCCAACACCTGCGCCGTGATTTCGAGCATCAATAAACAGTCCGGCGACATCGCCATGGGCGTGGACACGGGCGGCGCCGGCGACCAGGGCATGATGTTCGGCTACGCCTGCAATGAGACCCCCGAACTGATGCCGCTGCCGATTTCCCTCGCCCACAAACTTACCTTGAAACTCTCCGAAGTTCGCAAGAATGGGACGTGCCCTTACCTGAGGCCCGATGGAAAATCCCAGGTCACGGTCGAGTACGACGCGCAGAAGAAAGTGAAGCGCGTGGATGCCGTCGTCGTCTCCACACAGCATTCGGAAAGCGTCGGCAATGATGAACTTCGCGCGGATATCTTAAAGCACGTGATTCAGGCCGTCATTCCCGCCAACCTGCTCGACGCCGACACCAAATATCACATCAATCCCACGGGACGCTTCGTTATCGGCGGCCCCATGGGCGACTCCGGACTGACCGGACGCAAGATCATCGTGGACACCTACGGTGGCATGGGACGCCACGGCGGCGGCGCATTCAGCGGCAAGGATCCGACCAAGGTCGATCGTTCCGCCGCCTACATGGCGCGCTACATTGCCAAAAACATCGTGGCCGCGGGCCTGGCCGATCGCTGCGAAGTGCAACTTGCTTATGCCATTGGTGTTGCCGATCCGGTCAGCGTCCTGGTGGATACTTTCGGCACCGAGAAGATCGATGCCAAACTAATTCCGGATCTGGTGCGTGCCAACTTCAAACTCAAGCCGCGCGAGATCATCGAGACGCTGAATCTGCGCCGTCCGATTTATCGCAAAACGGCAGCCTATGGACATTTCGGACGCAACGACCCGGATTTCACCTGGGAAGCGACCGACAAGGCCGCGAAACTGGCCACCGACGCCGGGTTGAAAAAGAATGAGCCGGTAGGAGCCAGGAAGTAAGGTCCAGTTGGGGGCACTGTTCGTCGTTCGCTGTTCGTTCTTCGGTTTTGAGCGAACGGCGAAGAGCGAGGAGCGAACAGCGCTCTACCAAGTTAATGAAGACGCAATCATCCAGGAATTAGGAGAAAAATGGCTACCACATCAATCAGCAGCGACGTAAAGAGTTTAGAATTGGCCGATCTGGGCAAGAAGCGCATCGAGTGGGCGAACCAATCGATGCAGGTTCTGCAGATCATCCGCAAGGAATTCATCAAGAACCAGCCGCTTAAGGGCATCCGCGTTTCGGCCTGCTTGCACGTGACGGCCGAAACCGCGAATCTCATGATCGCTCTGCGCGACGGCGGCGCCGACGTGGCGCTCTGCGCCTCGAACCCGCTGTCGACTCAGGATGACGTGGCCGCGAGCCTGGTTCGCGACTACAACATTCCCACCTTCGCCATTAAGGGCGAGGACAACGATTCCTACTACTCGCACATTATGGCCGCGCTCGATCACAAGCCACAGATCACGATGGACGATGGCGCCGATCTCGTCTCCGTGCTCCACACCAAGCGCACCGCCGAACTGGCCAATGTAATCGGTGGCACCGAAGAAACCACCACGGGCGTGATTCGCCTGCGCGCCATGGCCAAGGAAGGCATGCTGAAGTTCCCCATCATCGCCGTTAACGACGCCGACACGAAGCACTTGTTCGACAATCGCTACGGCACCGGACAATCGACGATCGACGGCATCATTCGCGCGACGAATTTCCTGCTCGCCGGATCGAAGTTCGTGGTCGCCGGCTACGGCTGGTGCGGACGCGGCCTGGCCTCGCGCGCGCGTGGGGCTGGGGCGGAAGTCATTGTCACGGAGATTGATCCGACGAAAGCGCTCGAAGCCGTCATGGATGGGTTCCGCGTGATGAGCATGGAGGAAGCCGCGAAGATCGGCGACGTTTTCTGCACCGTCACCGGCAACAAGAACGTGCTCGCTCGGCAACACTTCGAACTCATGAAAGACGGCGCGATCATTTCGAACTCGGGACACTTCAATGTCGAGATCGACATCCCGTCGCTCGAAAAACTGTCGTCTTCGAAACGCACCACGCGTAACTTCGTCGACGAATACACGATGAAAGACGGCCGCCGCATCAATCTGCTCGGCGAAGGCCGCCTCATCAATCTGGCCGCCGCCGAAGGCCATCCCGCCTCGGTGATGGATATGAGCTTTGCCGACCAGGCGCTTTCGTGCGAATACGTGGTGAAGAACCATGCCTCGCTCGAAAACAAGGTTTACACCGTTCCGGTGGATCTCGACAAACGCGTGGCGAAGCTCAAGCTGGAGTCGCTCGGCATCAAGATCGATCGACTGACATCGGAACAGGAAGAGTATTTGGCTAGCTGGAGCGAGGGAACGTAGAGGCAGGTGTCAGGTGTCAGGTTCTTGGGGCGGCGTGAGCCGCCTTTTGTTGTTTTCTCGGGATTCGCTTCCAGGGACATGACCTGAAGACTGGCGCGATTTCTAGCGCGCGATCTCTAGCGCACCATGGCGAGGATGCGCACGGGCGCTTCGCCGGGCTTCTTATTCTTGGAGGGAGCGACAATCACCAGCGAACCGGTCGGCGGCAGGGAAGTAAAGCGCGCCGTTCCTTCCACCACATAATCCCCATGCAGCGCGAGTTGCCGCGCCAGGGTGCGATCCGAACTCAGGGCCACCCGCGTTTCGACGGCAAAGCCGATCGTGTAGCGAGCCTCCATCAGGAACATAGCCGCCTCGTGCGTGATCGGCAGCGGCAAGGCACTCGTAGTAAGCGTTGCCGAAAGCCTGGATGCCCGCAGAACGTCGCCCGCTTGGCGGATGGCGACCACCGCTCCTTGCGGAATCATGCCGTGGTGCGACTCCCACGCGGCGATGTTGTCGAGGGAAATCTGGGGTGGCGAAATCTGGGCGCTGTTGTCGGCGGCGGCCGCGGCCGCGGCATTCAAATCCAGAACCACGAGCGGAGCAATCAGGCGCTCGGCGGGAATCTGCCCCGCCGCCCAGGTGCCGGGAATTAGCGCTGCCGGCGCAAGTATTCGGGTCTTCGATTCTGTTGCTGCTTCCGCTGCCCCGCCGCGAACCGTCGCGCTCTGCCCATCGGTCAGGTCCACCACGTGCGAATAGCGGTCTTGTGGATTGACACCTGGCCGCCGGTCGGCGAATAGCAAGATGGCGAGTACGAGCGCGTAGGCGATGATGAAACTGCGAATCCGCATTCCATTCCTTATGTCTGGAACTAACTAAGAGGTAAGTCTCATCTGCATTGTTGCCCCCACAGGGTGACTACTTCAATGCCCGTTCGGACATGACCCGCTGATTGCCTCCGAACCCTTGCTTGTGGAGCGTCTCGCGTCCCCGCTCTCCCAGACCTCTCGACGCCTTTCCCGCCCGGCTCGCGAAATGCCGGCTTTGCCAGAACATCTACCCGGTGTTCGACTGAGAAACTTCGGTTTTCGGTTCAGTTTTTCACCGGGGCGACCGGGGTTTAGAATACAGTTAACCTTAACCAAGAAGCTTTCCAGGTCCAGGGCAATCGCCATTCTGATTCAGGGTGGAGCGCCCACGCCCGCAGGTTGTCACAGAGGATAGATGTTCGGCCGCGAAGAAAAAGTTTCCGCGCTACGCCTTACCGCCGTGCAGTATGTCGTGCTGTTTATTTTTCTGCTGCTGGCCTACGGATTGTGGCGGCTGCAGGTGATGCACAGCGGCGAGTACGCTTTGCTGGCGGAGAAGAACCGCGTGCGCAATGTGCCGATTCTCGCGCCGCGGGGCAAGATCCTCGACCGCGAAGGCCGCATCATTGTCGATAACTATCCTTCGTTTTCCGCGCTCCTGTTGCGTGATTCCGCGCGCGATCTGTCGGCGGACGCCGATGCCATCGCCAAGGGCCTGCACCTGAATGCCGAGGAAGTGCGGCAGCGCATCAAGCGCTTCTCGTCGATGCCGCAGTACCAGCCGATTTTCCTGAAGGAAGACATCACGCCCGATGAGCTGGCGTTCATCGAATCGCACAAGAACGAACTGCCCGAACTCGAGACCATCATGGCGCACCGGCGACTGTATCCGCGCAACGGATTCATGGCGCACCTCATCGGCTACGTCGGCGAAGTCACCGAGGACATGCTCAACCAGCCGCAGTTCGAACTCTACAATCCGGGCGACGTGGTTGGCGTGAGCGGAGTGGAGAAGCAGTACAACGGCCTGCTGATGGGCAAGAATGGATTCCGCCGCGCGCTGGTGAACAGCCACGGGCGCGAAGTGGGGCGTCTGGATGAAACGCCCGCCGAACCGGGCAAGCAGCTCAAGCTGACCGTGGATCTGGATTTGCAGATTGCGGCGGAACAGGCGATCGAGGGCAAGAACGGCGCAATCGTGGCCATGGATCCGCACACCGGAGAAATTCTGGCGATGGTGAGCCGTCCGACGTTCGATCCCAACGATTTTGCGGTGAAGGTCTCGCGGAACGAGTGGAACAAGCTGATCCTCGATCCCGACAAGCCGCTGCTGAACAAGGCGATTCAAGCGCAGCTCGCGCCCGGTTCGACCTTCAAGATCATTATGGCGACCGCCGGATGGCAGGAAGGGATTGCCCAGACTTTGCACGTCAACTGCAACGGTGGCGCAACGTTCTACGGCCGGCGTTTTGGCTGCTGGGTGAAAAGCGGCCACGGCGGAGTCGATCTGCCGAAAGCGATCTATCAGTCCTGCGACGTCTTTTTTTACACGCTGGCGGAAAAACTCGGCATCGATCGCATCGCAAAATGGGCGACCGCCTTTGGATTGGGCCAGAAAACCGGCATCGATCTGCCCAACGAAGTGACGGGCGTGATGCCCTCGGAAGAATGGAAGATCCACAACTTCAAGCAAAAGTGGTTTGCGGGCGAAACCATCTCAGTGGGTATTGGCCAGGGGGCGGTGGCCATCACGCCAGTGCAGCTCATGCGCGCCGTGAGTGCCATCTCGATGGATGGCCGCATGGTTGTTCCGCACGTGATCAATCCAACCAACCTGCCACCCGAGTTCGTCGAGACCACGCACTACACGGAAGTGAAAGAAGTGCCAATCGACCCGACGGGATGGAACACGATCACCGACGCCATGAGCCGGGTACTGTTGCCGGAAGGCACGGCTCCTTCGGCGCACATTCCGGGAATCGACATTGCCGGCAAGACCGGGTCGGCGCAGATTGTTTCGCTCGCGCTGCGCGCCAAGCACCAGAACAATACTGACTTCGCGCAGAACGGCTGGTTTGTGGGGTTCACGCCGCGGCGCAATCCGAACATCATCGTGTGTGTTCTCTTCGAAGGCGGCGAACACGGAAAACTGGCGGCGCGTCTGGCGACCCAGGTGATCAAAGCCTACGTCGACAAGCAGCAGCGCCAGACGACCAAGGTCGCGGCAGGGTCGGGCAAGGAAGAGTCAGGTAAAGCGGAAATCAGCAGCCTGTGGACCGACCCCAGCGGCGCGGACGCGACCAAGGAAGACGCGGGTGGAGACCATTTGCAGTCCGGCCGCTTTCTGGTCGACGTTGCGCGGAAGAGAACTCCACTGGCAGTTGCCGCGCCCGGCATGCACTGACTGGGACCGCCGGCCACCGTGGGCTATCGTTCCCGCGATGCGCTAAATCTCCCGTTCCCACATGTTTCTTGCATGTAAAAGCCTTTCTGTCGAGTCTGTGGCGCGCTGCTCACTCGTTTCTCTACACGCCCTGAGATACGCCCCTAAGTCCCTGTACCACTGGCACTTCGCAGCCTTTGTTCCATGACCTACGTAACTTTGTTTCGCAAGTGCTGGAGTGTAATCTCGCCTTGAGATGTGCACATTCTCAACTGTAGTGGTGCACGGCACGAACCGGAAGGAAGGTCGTCGCGAACGTGGCTGAAATCGTCAAGAGAACCGTTGCTGATGGCGGCAAAAATCGAATGGGATATGCGGACGTGCAGGGCGCGGCTCGCTTTCCCATCAAACTGCCGGTGGCTTTGAAATCTTCAAGCAACCTGTCGGGACTCGCCGGCTACGACGGTGCGGCAAATTCGATCGAGACCGAGAACATCTCTGCCAACGGCGTTCTGTTTCGCATGGATGCCGATGTGCCCGTGGGTTCGGCGGTCGATTTTACAATTTCGCTTCCCGCCGATGTCGTGGGCGCGGCAGCCGATGTGCAAGTGGATTGTCGCGGACGAGTGGTGCGCAGCTTTGCCGATGGCGGCCGACGCGGAGTCGGCGTGGTGATTGACGAATACCGTTTTGACCGCAAGTAGTTCGCGGTAGAGACGCGGCTTTGCCGCGTCTGCTGCGTAACTGGGACGTGACGGGTAATTCGCGACGGGTGGTTCGCGACACGCAATTCGCGAAAAGAAGAGAGGACGGATGGGCAGCACTTCGCTCGGCAATTCGGTGAGCACCGCGGTTGACAATCCGGGCGACGCTTCGGGCAGCACTTCGATCCGCGTCGAGCCCGGCGAAGTCGACCAGCCCGAGAACGGCAAAGCCACGATCCGCGTAATTCTGGCGGATACGCAGGCCATCTTTCGCGCCGGACTCCGAAAGATTTTCGCCCTCGAGGACGACATACGGGTCGTCGGCCAGGCGGAGAGCCTTGACCAAACAGTTGCCGCCATTCAGAGATTCTCTTGCGATGTCGTGATTTTCGAGGCGGCCCTGTCGCCGAATCCGGCCGATGCGGTTTCCGATCTTCTCCGGCAAAATGCGAGCTGTCGCCTGGTGGTCGTGCTCCAGGAACCCGACCAGGAGATGACGCTCGATCTGTTCCGGCGCGGCGCTCATAGCATCGTTTCGCGCGAAGTTGAGCCGGAAATGCTGGTGGAATGCCTGCGCGCTGTCGCTCAGGGCGAACCCTGGCTGGAAAGCCGCTCCGTCGCCTGGGTGATGCAAGCCTATCGTACCCAAGGTATACGTCCGGCCGGGTCACGTCCCAAAGTTTCGCTCACTCCCAAAGAGGCGCTCATCGTCTCCTGCGTCACGCAAGGGATGAAGAATAAAGAGATTGCTCTCCGAGTGGGCACCACCGAGCAAGTAGTCAAGAACTATCTCCGCAAAGTCTACGACAAACTGGGAGTCGCCGATCGTCTGGAACTCGCGCTCTACTGTCTGAATCACCGCGTGTTCGATGGCGTCGTTCCGTCCAAGCCCGCCGTGCCCACTTCCGCCCCGCCCGGCAACGGCCCTGTCTCGACAGCGCCGGAAACACCTGGCGCTGCCGCCGCCGCTTCCGGATCTCGATCTTAGAATTCCCTCCGCAACAGCTCCTTCGAAACCGAAGCACGGCCTCGACTGGCGATGACGATTTGTTTTTTTTCGGATGCTGTTGCACAATAGCGAGTTCCCGTAAAATTCCAACATAGGAGCGTTCCATGAAGTCAGGCAAACTGTTAATTGCAATTGCGATCGGTCTCTGTCTCGCACTCACTCCACTCTCTTTCGCCGCCGATGGAGCGGCTACGTTCAAGGCCAAGTGCGCCATGTGTCACGGCGCTGACGGTGGGGGCAAGATCGGCCCTGCGCTCAAGGGTACAGCCAAGAGCGCCGACGAGATTGCCACTTTTATCACCACCGGGGACGAAGCCAAGAAGGCTCCGCACAAGAAGCCGATCGCCGGCGTCTCGGCGGAGGATGCCAAGGCCGTCGCCGACTATATCAAGAGCCTGAAGTAGCGTTCCACAACGCCGGCAGCGCCCCGTACCGCAGGCTTGGGGCGCTTCTTTTTGCTCCCAGGCATTCCTGGTGAGGGGAACCAATCCGGTTCTAGTACAATTCTCTGTCGCGCACCAACGCGGGCCGGATTGCCCTGCCACGGCAGGTTGTCCAATTTGCTGATTCTCGATTGCCGATTCACCGCCCCGCGACCGACAAAAGACGGGCATAAAGAAAGGAAGCCATGAAAGGCGACGCAAAAGTAATTGCCATCTTGAACGAGGTGCTCAAGGCCGAACTCACCGCCATCAACCAGTATTTCCTGCACGCCGAAATGTGCGAGAACTGGGGCTATCAACGGATGGCCAAGCAGATCCGCAAGGAGTCCATCGAAGAGATGCAGCACGCCGAGATTCTGATGGAGCGTATTCTCTACCTCGACGGCGCTCCCAACATGACCGACTATTTCAAGATCAATATCGGGCACACCGTGAAGAAACAGTTGGAAAACGATCTCGAGCTTGAATACACCGCCGTAAAGCGTCTGAACGACGGTATCAAGGCCAGCGTAGCGGTCGGAGACAACGGTTCGCGCGAACTGATGGAGAAGATCCTGCTCGATGAAGAACACCACATCGACTGGCTCGAAGGCCAGTTGCACGCGATCAAGGAAATGACCTACGAAAATTACCTCGCCCAGCAACTGCACAAAGCCGAGGAGAAATAATAAGGACAGCCGGCAAGACCGGGTGATCCTGGTTCGTCGTGCCCCATCGGCAGTAAAGGCGAAGGGGAATCCGCAAGCCGCAAGCATCGCGCGGCGCTGTTAGAATCAAGGCAACCGCTGCGCGCGGCGCGGGAGAGATGGCCGAGTGGCTGAAGGCGCACGCTTGGAAAGCGTGTTTAGGGGAAACTCTAACGTGGGTTCGAATCCCACTCTCTCCGCCATATTTTCATCCTAGTTCGTCCCATACAGTTCTAGGCTCCTATGAAATCAGCATATTTGGCTGTATCCGCGATACAAGGCCGTTCAAAGAGATTCCGTTGCATCCCGGGTGAAATCGTGGTAAGAATCGTGGTAACTAATCTCAAACATTTGGAGTTACCACGGTGGCCACAAATCTCCTCTCCGCTGTCGAATGCAAAAACGGTACTAGCGATGGCGCAGGCATCCGAAAATTCCACGATGGAGGCGGCCTTTATCTCTGGGTTTATCGAGATGGCCGGAAGTATTGGAGGATGCGGTATTGGCAGGCTGGAAGCGAAAAATCTCTTTCCCTTGGGGTCTTTCCCAAGGTCACGCTGGGCGATGCGCGGAAAAAGCGTGAAGACTTGCGCAAGCAGTTGGAAGCTAATCTCGACCCATCCGCCGAGCGCCGGGCCGCAAACCTCCGCAAGAAGCGCTCTACCGAGAGCTCTTTCGAGGCGGTGGCTTTGGAGTGGTACAACAAACAACTGCATACCTGGGTGCCGCACCACGCCGAAGATGTAAAGCGCCGCCTTGAGTCCAACATTTTCCCCGTTATCGGCAAACGCCCGCTTGACCAAGTAGAGGCAACGGAGCTGTTGCAGGCCATCCGAGCGATAGAGACCCGCGGTTCCTACGACCTCGCGCACCGCGTCTTGCAGGTCTGCGGGCAGGTATTTCGTTACGGTATCGCCACCGGGCGTTGCACCCGTAATTTGTCCGCAGATCTGCGCGGCGCACTGACTCCGCACGTGAAGCATCATCAAGCAGCTGTCCGCACTGAGGAACTGCCCGACTTGGTGCGGGCGATTACGAAGTATGATGAGATTGGCGGCAAGCAGACTCGCCATGCACTGCAACTGATGGCGCAAACCTTTGTCCGCACGAAAGAACTAATCGACGCTGAATGGGGCGAGTTTGATCTGTCGAACGCGCTATGGATCATCCCGGCTGAGCGCATGAAGATGAAGGCTGAACACGTTGTCCCGCTTTCCAAGCAGGGACTTGCAATACTTTCGGAGCTAAAGGATACATCAGGCGGGAGCCGATACGTCTTTCCAGGCAGGAACCGTGATAAACCGATTAGCAACAACACGCTTCTATTTTCTCTCTACCGCCTGGGCTACAAAGGCAAGATGACGGGTCATGGTTTCCGCGCGGTTGCCTCAACGATCCTTAACGAAGCCGGGTTCAGGCCTGACGTGATTGAGCGCCAGCTTGCTCACTGCGAGCGCAACCAGGTGAGAGGCGCGTATAATCGCGCCGAATACTTGCCCGAACGTAAGCGCATGATGCAACACTGGGCGGATTATCTCGATAGGATCAAAGGTGGCGCTAGAGGAATTCCATTGCATACCGACGCCGTGTAAGATTGGGAAAAGTCCGTTTCCGTCCGGCGTTTTGGGATGCCATTGCCGACCTACTGCTTTTCGGCTAGTTGCGACTGACCCGCTTCTATGCGTATACCTCTCACCCGCTCGACTGGCACGAAAACTCTTCGAATTCCTCGAAAAACTCTTGCTGATCTTTTCGGGCCTTCCGAGGCTGGCGATTTCGCAGATGGTTGATTGAATTAGATGGGCAGTTTGCCCGCCGACTCACAATCGGGCTCTTTTCCGCGCGGACCCTAAAGACTCGTCGTCTATGATTTAAGCCGGAATTCAGCGCGGTTAAAGAGTTGAAAACGAGATGTTGATGACCGTAGCCGCCGAAATTCCGAATCGTTAAAGAATTCTCGCGGAGAATCGCTTCAACAGCTTAGGACGGATCTTTGATTTATCGTTAGGCGTGCTGAAGGCTAGAGCACATTTCCTCTTCGCCTTGAACGCTTATTTAGAACGGGGATGGTCAAGAAGGCCTAGCATGTCGGTCGAGGTCACGAAGTGCCGGAAGTGCGAGTCAGCGTCTGTTGCACGTTTGCAGAACTCGACCCAGTTGCGCTGCAACCAGTGCTCGCATCAATGGGGTTTTGCGAGCCCGAATGAAAGGGCTCTCATGCCGAAACACCTCGCGGGCAGCAGGGAAGAGCAATTCCTCGAACAATTGATTGCCATCAAAGCTCAAATCAAGTCAGAGGCAGAGAAGATTTGGAACGGTTGTTTTAAGGTACACCAAATGATCGCTGTTGCCTCCGATGACGATAAGCGGCGCGTGTTTTCGGAGCAGTTCGAGATATGGCGCAATCGGCTAATCAAGCTCCAAGAAAAACTCATCGGGGATCGCCTGCTGCCATTGGTAGTCGAATACGGTATTGCTGAAAACGAACAGATGTGGCTGCTCAAAGCATGTCAAGAAGCTTGGAACCCTGTCGCCGCCGGATACTTGGACTGGCTAACTTTCGTTGTGCGGGGAACCCTCGATCGCGTCGCTACCGGGGCCATCCCAAAGTGGGCGTGGCAATTGCCTTGCGGACCGCGAGACGTTGTCCCGCAGGAGCCGGCCCCGGAGAAGAAAGCATCGGGTCATTTTAGTGGCCTTGAGTCTCGCTTACGGCGTGATCTCGATAAGCACCGCAAGGGAGCCATTGCCAACGCCTTCCTCGTAGCCAATGCGTCGTACAATTCAGCGGGGAATATTCTGGTCGACTCCAGGCGAAAGACGCGGGTCGCGGGTGTAACGCTCGATGAAAAAGTTACGTCCACCACGGGCACGAAACGGACAACTCGCGCCAAGCCTCCGTGTTTCGAAGTGGCCGTGGATCAACTCAGGGGGAAACCCGAGTTAACGCTCATCGAGTTCTGTCGGCTTATGGACAGCAAAGCCGAGCAATATCCAAGTACTCAGAAATATCGGCCCCCGAAGACCTGGGAAGTACGAAGTTTCGGCCAACAGTATGAGAGACGCAGGAATACTATCTCACGATTCCTCTGTGGCGTTCGACAAGTGATCAGATCCGAGCGCGGCTGATGTCGCCGGGATTACCGGAGCATTACAGAATCATTACCGGTAATCCCCTGTTGCAAGAGCAAACCTAACTCCTGCAATAAGATCCCCGGTTCGAACTCCCCGGTAATGCTCTCATAGGTGACACCTTCTCCATGTTCTTGAGACCCTTTGAATTCCAAAGAGGCCCCAAGCATGGCGACTACGATTCTTAGACTTCCGGCAGTCAAAGCCCGCACCGGGCTCTCTCGCAGCACAATCTACCTCCGCGTGGCTGATGGCTCCTTCCCCCCTCCGGTATCTCTTGGGGCTCGCGCTGTCGGCTGGGTTGAATCGGAAGTTGAGGATTGGATCTGTCTAACAATAGCGGCGAGGCGCAGCACAGGGCTCCTCGCCCAAGCCACGGGAACGCTCTGATGGCCAATGCTCTCAATCGGCCACACCAATTTTCCCAGACAACGGTCTACGGCCTCGCGGAAGTCTCCGCGACCGGCGGGTCGGGACCTGCTTCGGTAGCCCCACATGCACAACCTGTTCCGTGGTTGACCGAACTTCTGCGACCACACCCCGCTTTCGATCAAATTGAATGGCGAGACGTCGAGAATCTGACTCGCGTGGCGCAGCGTGATTCTCAGTTGATTCGTCAGCCTCTCTGCGTTACCAAGCACGGGATCATTCTCTTGGGCGTTGCGGAATGGGAACTCGCGGCGTTTGAAGGGAAACAGCACGTTTATTGCATCGAGCGCGATTTCGATAACAATCAGGCACTTCAATTCATCCTTGAACATTCTGGACCCCAGAAAGCGCTGAATGATTTTGTGCGCATTCGTTTGGCTTTGACCCTCGAAGACTATCTTCATGCCAAGGGTCGCGAAAACATGAGTGCCGGTGGCGAACAGAAGGGTTTGACAAATTCGACAAACCTTACTCCGATCGATGTGCGCCGATTAATTGCGAACGTAGCTGGTACTGGAACAGGGAATGTCGATAAAGTTAGAACGATCCTCCAAAAGGCCCATCCCAACATCACTCGTGCGTTACAAACCAGCCACTTGCGAATTCACCGGGCTTGGACATGGTGCAAACTTTCCAAAACAGACCAACTGAAAGCGTTCCATGAGCTTGAGGAAGGACTCTCGATGCGGAAGGGTGCGAGAAAGACCAACAAGACGGGCATTCATCCATCACTTACGACTTCGCGGATTCTGCAGTCATTGGCACGCTTCGAGACCTCGCACCCCGGACACGTTCTCGTTCGGCGCAGCGAGTGTCCAGGAACTGTCATCTCTGTTGGGAATGATGTGATGAATGAAATCGAAAGCCAGGAGCCTCCTGATGGCTTCGACTAAAACGAAGATCAAAAAGAACTGGCTACAGACCATCTTAGTCGAGGGTCGCCAGCACCTAGAGAATCCCGGTTTCGACCCTGATGTCCGCCACAGCTTTCTGCGTGCCCTGGAGTGCAGGACACCCGCCTTGGGTCGCCGAGTATATGCGTCCGAAAACGCGGAGGCGGTTTTCTGTAACACTTGCAAGTCACCTGCCTGCACTGTGTGCGGGCATTGGGCTACGATCCAGTGGCAGAGAGAACGTTGGTGTGCTCTGCCCGAAGGTCCCTATAAAGGCATCACTTTCACCATGCCTGATACTTTGTGGCCGCTTTTTGCCGCGAATCCCCATCTCACTCGCGAACTGCCTAGGATTGCGACGAGCGCCACAACGATTTACGGAAAAGTGTACAAAGGCCTCGATGTTGGAGTTATGCCAATACTTCATACGTTCAATGGAAAATTGGAGTTTAATTCGCACGTCCATGCGCTGGTCTTTGCCAAAGACTTGCAAGAACCGAGCCAATCGCGAGACGCAAGGAGCTTCTTCAGAAAAGACCTGATTATGCAGAGCTGGAAAAAGTTCGTTATTGCGCTGTTGCGCTCGGCTCTTCGTGCGGGCCGCCTAGTCTCAACGTTGCCTAAAGGAGAGCTAGAGCACCTGCTAAGGCGCGAGGAATGTCGGTGGTGGAACGTTCATATTCAATGTTTTAAGGGTAAGGAGCATTTTTTGAGATATGCGGGACGTTACGCAAGACGTCCGCCTATCGCGAACCGCCGTATTCAGAGTGTTTCGAATGGACTCGTTTCGTTCTGGTATACAGACAAAAGGCTAAAGCGACGACAGATAGTCGTGTGCACGGTTGCCGAATTTATCGATAGGTGGGCCCAGCACATCCCGAAGCGGTATCGCCACGCCGTGAGACATTGCGGGATCTTTGCGTCTCGTCGTTGGAACCGGGTAGCTGAAGCGGCATTTTTGTTGAGTGGCCAAATACGACGTCCAAGACCGAAGCGTCTGCCTTGGAACCTTTCAGTTCGTCGTCTATCGGGCCGTGATCCCTTGATCGATAATAAGGGATGTCGGATGAGGTTTGTGAAACATCTATCCCCTGTGGCAGCCTAAACAGGACTGGCTGTTCCAAGAAAACGTGCTCAATAGAGTGCGTCGAAAAATACCGATGTGCCCAGACGGTTCCAGGGATTGGAGTGAACTCACTCTTCGAAGGCAAACAAACTTGCTCCATAAGGGATCCTAACGCTGGAGGGTTTTTACCGACGTCGACAGGCTACCTGCCCACAAATATGCGCACCGCTGTTGTTCCCGTCTAAGGATGAACGATTCTAATTCTGCAAGACAGCGGACTGCCGGGCGGCGGGCGGGAGAATGGTGTTGAGGTCGGCGGTCTTTTGCAGAGCGGTGAGGAGAGCGGCGGCTACTTGATCGCGGAAAGCGACGCTAATTGTTGTTTTTGATTTTCCTATTGATTAAACCACGACGGTGTCGATCTTCTGGGCCGCAATGTCTTCGAGCAGTTGTTGGAGTGCGGGCCGGTCCATATTTCCACCCGAGTAGCCGCCGTCGTCGTAGCGAGCGGGAACGACTCGCCAGCCCTCGTGGCGCTGACTCAAAATGAAAGCCTCGCAGGCTTCCCGTTGCGCATCGAGAGAGTTGAAGGATTGCTCCAAACCTTCCTCACAGGACTTCCGCGTGTAGACCGCACAACGAATGACAGGCTTCGCTTCGTTGTTCACAATACCTCCTTCGAAGATAGAATGTGCTTTTCCTTAAGGCCAAAGAACAGGGGCCCGGACCGGCGAGTGCCGGTGATCAGTCGAGCAATCTCGGAGAGACTGTCATAGCGGGAGCCGTTGTACTCGTATCCGCGCTCGGCGACATGAACGATATAGGTTCGGGACTGCCACTGGCGGACGAGCCGGGTTCCGGGTTTGATCGACAGAGGTTTGCTCGACAGCCGGGAACCCCGGGCCTGCTTAGAATCGGTCGCAATGGCACTGGCCATTTGCTGCAATCGGCGTCGGTACCCTGAGGCGAGTCCTCCGAAGGCTTGTTCCTGAAGACGGTGGGCCAGAATGCGGACCATCAGATCCCGTCGCAACCCTGGCTGTGGCGAGGTTTGAAAGAGCTGTTCCCAAAGTTCCGCTAAGGCTGCCTTACTCAGGTTAGGCATATTCGCGAGTCGGTCAACGATCTTGCCGGGCATCGATTCCTCCCCCAAAGCACAGCAACATTTCCGCTCTGATTCGGAGAACAGTCAAGTCCATCGGGGAGAGAAAGCAGGCATGGAGAGGCAGAACAGCGCTCAAACAGCCACCGAAGTCAATCTCCCGAGCCGACCACTTTTCCGCCACTCAGGATCGCCTGGTGTTCGCCCTCAGTTCGCGAACGAACGGCGAATCAAAACTGGACTGCGGAGAAGGCTTTCGGGATGGATTTTCGTGTGAAATTCTCTGCTGAGATTTTGCTATCTGCAACTTACGGACACGTCGAGGCTTAGCGGTTCAAAACCGTACCGAGGGTTCGAATCCCTCTCCCTCCGCCACACAGTCTGAAGTGCGGAGAGACTCCGCTTGAATTCCTCCGAACATTGCGAGAATTTCGGACGATTCGGACGCAGCCTTCCCGGAGTCCTTGCAAGAGTGGCGCTTTAGAATGCGGCTGTTTTAGGCGGCCCGTCGTTCGTAGCGGTGGTGCAGTCCACCGACCTGGGGCACCGCGACGACCGGCCCGATTTCTGGCGGCTGAACGGGCCGTGGCTCGGGCGGGTCCTTCCCCAGGGAGAGATGCGTTCTGGATCGGTGATAGTAGGCGAAGTACGAAGCGAGGGTTCGGCGTAGCGAGCTCTCCTGGAGCACGATCACGTGATCGAGACATTCTCGCCGCACGGAACGAATGACGCGCTCTACGTATGCTCGTTGCCAAGGCGAGCGCGGCGTGGACAGCACTTCGTGGATGCCCATGTCTCGCACGTGTGCTCTGAAGTCATTGCCGAAAATCGCATCGCGGTCCCGCAGCAAGTAGCGCGGGATTTGATCAAACGGAAAGGCTTCCCGCAGTTGCTGTCCCGTCCACTCAGCCGTTGGGTGCGCGGTAACATTGAAGTGAAGGACGCGGCGACGATCATGGGCCAATACCAGGAATACGTAAAGGACCTGGAAACGGATCGTCGGGACAGTGAAGAAATCGATGGAGACCATCTGCGAGACGTGGTTCTCGAGGAATGTCCGCCAAGTCTGAGAGGGCGGTTTGCGACAGCGTACCATGTACTTGCTGACACTGGTCTCGCCGATATCGATACCCAGTTTGAGAAGTTCGCCGTGAATGCGCGGTGCGCCCCAACCGGGATTCTCCCGGCACATCCTGCGGATTAGATCTCGGGTCTCACGGGCGAGGACGGGTCGTCCAGGTTGTCCGCGCCGAACCTTCCAGGTCCAAAACAGACGAAAGCCTTTGCGATGCCAGGCCAAGACCGTCTCGGGCTTGACGATAGCGAGCGTCGAGTGCCAACCGCGCCAGAGGCGGGACAGACAGACCCAGAGTAGGCGGTCCACCGGGGTCAATTTCGGACGTTTCTTCGCCGATCTCCGAAGCACGCCGATTTGGTGGCGCAGAGCTATATTTTCCAGTTCAAGGTCAACGCGGGCGCGGAAAAGCGAACGCAGAGCGGCGAGGAGCGTTGTCAGAAAGGTGAGCATCGGAGGATGGAATCAGGAACGAAGTATAATTCCTGCCGGTTCAGACATTTTGAGGTTTTCGAGAAGCACCATACGCCAGTATCTGGTGGAACTGGAGCAGCAGAATCCTACGGAAGAACCGGTGCATCAGCAAGATCAGGTCTCGACCACGGATCCCGATTCCACCTACGCGACCAAGGGTGGAACCCCGGCCCGGCTCGGTTACTACGACAACTATCTGGTGGACAACCACAGTTGCGTGATTGTGGGAGTGCAGGCAACCGCAGCCCGGATGAGTCAAGAGACGGTAGCCGCACAAGACATGATCGCTCGGTTCGCCGAATGGCAAGGACGCCATCCCGAGTCGGTGGTTGCGGATGCCACTTACGGCAACGGCGAGTTCCTGCAGTGGCTGATGGAGCGGAACATCACACCGTATATGCGCACGCGGGACAATGCTCTCCGCAAGAACAACCCACTCTATGGCCCCGAGCGATTTACCTATCGACCCGAAAACAACAGCTATCTCTGTCCGGCTGGGGAACCGCTGAACTATGTCGGCCTGAATGTTCGCAACCGCGCTCACGCCTACATCGGCAGCGCCAAGCGTTGTGGGGCATGTTCGCAAAAAGCGCAATGCACAACTGGGCGATATAAGTATCTTGCCATTCACATGCATGAACCCGCGCGACAACGCGCCCGGGACCGGTGGAACACAGCCGCATTCGCCAGTGCACAACGGAAGCGAAAAAAAGTAGAGGCGCTGTTTGCCGAACTCAAGAATCTGATCGGGCTACGTCGCCTGCGCCTACGTCGGATGAAGTTTGTTCGGGAGCAGTTCTTCCTCGCAGCGACGGCCCAGAACCTCAAGCGACTGGTGCGGTTCCTCAGCCAACCGAAAGCCCACATTGTGGAAGCTACCGCTTAGCTGAGGTGAGAAGAAAAACTCGGCAGCAGCGATAATCGCAGCCAATAAAGACATCCCGATCACGACTTTTTCAACACCCACCTCCGATTCCACCAGTGTCGGACCAACCAAGTTTCGAAGCAAAGAACCACGGCACAGATCGCGGTGCCAACCCAAAGCCTGCCCCACACCGCCGTACCGAGAGCTGAAACGCTGAACGCCAAAGCCATAAAGAACCAGAAGGGCGCGCCGCCACGGTTACGGAATCCCATATCTTGATAACCGCTTAGCAGGAGCACACCCGAAGCTAGCAATTGGCCCCCCACAGACTTCCATCCTGGCCCTGTGACTGCAACAAACGTGCTTACTGAGATAGGCATACCTTCAGCTCCAGATACTTCTCCAGCCTTTAGGTGCTAGTGGGACCGGCTCGATAGGCCCACCAATTTGGCAGCTTGCATCGGCTGCGGTTGCCTCCAGCATTAGAGCGGTGCCAGCATACCCCAGCGCATTGCCACCAGCCCCAAAGGGCGGCGGCACCCCAAGCTCTAGGAACGTGGTCGATGCCGTACGCGCATATCCAGTTCCCACTCACTTCTGGGTGTATGGCTCAACGGAAACTCCGCTTGAATTCCTCCGAACATTGCGAGAAATGAACGGAGCGAGATCGGACGGCTCTGCCCCTTGAAGCCCCGGCCAGCGCTCAGCCGCTGTGGCGCCTTGTCAGGCCGCAGAGAGCGCACTGATCGTAACGTAATATCCGTCCGGATCTCGGAGCGAGAACTCCTTGGTTTGAGTGTTCGGATTCACGTGTGGCTCCTCTTCGAGCCGAGTGACGAAAGAGCGTGTCCGCTGAAGCGCCAGGTCAAAATCATCGACACGGAAGAACAACAGGAGCCCGTTGCCGGGTGTCCCGTGATCGGGGCTCATCAATGAGGGATGCTCGTGGGCGCCCCACACATGGAGGCAGAGCAAGACAGTTCCATCTGAATCGAGGATTTGCCCAAAGTAATCATGGGCAGGAAGGGTAGCGGGCTGACCGAACAGCGCCTGGTACCATTTCAAGCTGGCCGGCACGTCGCCTACCCCTATGATCGTCCACGTGCGCTTCATCGGGAACCCCTCTGCGGACTAATCCCTGTTTACACCGACCTGGATGCAACCGGTCATGGACGGCCTAAAACGACGTCGTAGCCGACAACCCATTGTGTTTCCACTTGCTTCTACCATATCCCAGAAGGGAACGAGTGGCAGCACCGCGTTCCCGTAGATTGCAACACTGTCGGGAAATGCCATCCGGGTGCGCGTGTGGAGCACGGCGTCGAGTGGAACATAGTAGGCTACGCTCTGCGAGAATGCGGATTTCGGACTCACCAAAGCCGTAGCTGACAGCGCCATCGAGGACTTGAGAAACGAGCGGCGAGAGAACGAGATTTTCGGCATCCCTGGAGTTCCTCTTGTGGCGAAGCCGACTTGCTTTATAGGCGGACCGGAAGCTTGGCGTCGGCCCCTAGTTCTAAATCGAGGAACTCGTCGAAAATCGTGCGCGTACAACTCACGCAGGGATTCTGGCCACGGACCTGTTCTTACTTGCCCGTGCCGGTGGGATTCGACACTTGGGGGCTGTTACTCGCGCTGTCGCTCACGCTCAACTGCCCGGTTCTCGTGCCGGTCGCGGTTGGCGTGAACGTCATGCTGATTGTGCATTTGCCCTTTGCTGCCAAGCTCGTCCCGCACGTCGTCGCAGAAACGGCAAAGTCTCCTGTCGTAGAGGTCGCGATGCTGGTCAACTCCACGGCCTGATTGTTGGTCAGGGTGAACGTTTTCGCCGCGCTAGTTGTACCAACCTTTTCCTTCGCATAGGTCGCGCTGGTTGGGTTCAGCGTCGCCTGCACGATACCCGTGCCCGACAGTGCCACCGTCTGCGTGCTGTTGGAAGCATTGTCGGTAAAGATAAGTGTCCCCGTTAGCGCGCCCAGTTCCGCGGGCGTGAAGGTAACATTCACCTTGCAACTGTTGCCCGCGGTGAGCATGGCCCCACATGTTGTTGAGGAAATGGCGAAGTCGCCGTTAGTGGTAATGCTAGCGATATTCAGCGTGCCGGCTGAAGTGTTGGTCAACGCCACGCCCTTGGCCGCGGAGGTGTTGTCGAGGGCCTCATTGGCGAAATTCACCGAGGTGGGAAGCGCGACTGTGATCGCTCCCGGCGCGAACACGTATGCCGCACCCTGCCATTTATTCGAGGCGTCACTGTGCCAAGGGGCCCCGGCGACGGCCTCGCTACCGCTCACGGCGACAGATGTGCCAAGTTGGGCTTCTCCCGTTCCGCCGTCGGACGCGGTCAGCTCGGCTTGCTGGCTCCATGTCGTTCCACTTTGCACGAATACGTACGCCGCACCTTGGGCTCCATTGTGATTAAGGGCACCCACCAGAACCGTGCTGCCGTCCACCGCGACGGAAATGCCGAAATTGTCTCCTGCCGCTCCGTCAGACGCGGTCAGCTCGGCTTGCTGGCTCCATGTCGTTCCACTTTGCACGAATACGTACGCCGCACCTTGGGCCCCATTGTGATTAAGGGCACCTACCAAGGCCGTGCTGCCGTCCACCGCGACGGAAATACCGAAATTGTCTCTAGCCGCCCCGTCGGACGCCGTCAGTTCGACTTGCTGGCTCCAGCTTGTGCCACTTTGCACGAACACGTACGCCGCACCGGCGTATGTCGATGAGGGAGTGAACTTCGGGCCGGGGGACCCGACCACGACCACGCCGCCGCTCACCGCGACGGACCGGCCGAAATTGTCTCCTGTCGCTCCGCCGGAGGATGTCAATTCAGCCTCCTGGCCCCAGGTTGTGGCGCTTTGCACAAACACATACGCTGCACCGTGGCTCGCGTTCGAGCCGCCCGCATGATTAAGAGCAGCCACCACGGCCGTGCTGCCGTTCACAGCGACGGAAATGCCGAAATTGTCTCTTGCCGCCCCATCGGACGCCGTCAGCTCGGCTTGCTGGCTCCAGGTTGTGCCGCTTTGCATGAACACATACGCCGCACCCTGGTTTGCGTTGGAGCCGACCATGTGATGAGGGGCTCCCACCACGACCGTGCTGCCGTCCACCGCGACGGAATTACCAAACCAGTCATCTGGTGCGCCGTCGGACGCGGTCAGTTCCTGTTGCTGACTCCACGTTCCGCCGCTTTCGGCGAACACATAAGCGGCTCCGGCACCACCTGAATACCCCGCAGCGCAATCGGTAGACGTCCCGGGATGACAAACGGCTCCCACCACGATCGTGCTGCCGCTGATCGCGACGGACCAGCCGAAGTGGTCATAATCTCCGCCATCGGACGGGGTCAGTTCCGCTTGTTGTATCCACGGGTCTACCACCACCGGATATCGCGCACCCCCGTCTTCCACCCGGAGAAGCAAGCGCTTACCCCGCAGTTCCAGCCAACTCCGCAACTCCCGTCCTGTAGCATCGCGGGCACTCAGGCCGGTGTAGCGTAGGGCCGCCTGACGGTTCTTCCGCGTCAGCGTCAGCGCCGAGCTTTTCTTATCAGGCCCAGCCGGCTCCAGCGCCGCCAACAAATCTCCAGAAATCGCCAGCGCCAGCGTCAGCGGCTGATTTCTCCCCTTTCGCGCTTTCCCCGGCGACTCGGCTAGGAGAAAACCTTGCTCCAGACCCATCGGACCGTTCTCGTACCACTCGGTTACGCCTCGGTGCCGGTACTCCACGCGGTTGTGGTTCAGGTGGGGGGCGGCCGCGCTGAGCGGGAGCATAGCATCGCCATAGCCATAGCCGCGCGTCTCCAGCCCCAAACGCAAATTATGGCTTTCTAGCTCCACCCCCAGCCGGGTGAAATTGATCGCTAGGACGTGCTGCGGATTTTCCGCACTGAAGCCGTCGGCGTTGGCATGCGCCCAGTAACGAGAGTTGTCTTTTCCCAATGCGGCCGAGATGGGGCGCTGGGCGTCCCGCGCGAGGCTCGACAACCCCGTCGAAGATGTGCGTGGAGACGCGCCCGCTCGGGCACCATTCGCTAAAGTGCCTGACAGGGGCACAGTCGGTTTAACTGCTCCACTCGCACGCGGGGCGAGACGGCTCTCCTGCAGCATCTGGGGGAAATTCGGGGGCACTCCCGGATACGGTTCTCGATCAACGGGGAACACGTCCGGCTGACTGACGGCCGGGGTGCTACTGGATCGCGCCAGTGCTAAAATACTGATGAGAATCACGAACGGCAATGAAGAAACCGGGAGAGCACTGATGCGCTTCATGGTTGCCTCCGCTAAAGTAAGCTCGTCTTGAGTTAGTGCGTCCGACTGATAGAGCGAGTGGAAACGCACCTCAGAGAGTGTGTTGAGTCCCCGGCGGGAAAGGCTCTTGCGGGGGACGAAAAACCAGCAATAAGTCTAGATTCCCCTGTTAACCTCTGCAAGGGCAAATCTCATAGTTCGCTGTGATGGCACGGGATCCCAGAAATATTGTGGAATAAAGGGCTGACTTGCTCAAACCGGCACACTGCGGAACGGGAGTCTCGAAGAACGCATTGCATTCTCACCACGACTTCCCAACGAGAGCGATTGCACACCTGATAGAAAGGCGTGAGGATGGACAACCAATATTGCAAATCCTGATAACACCTGGGCGACGAACATTAATAGACTCTTCGAATCTCATCTCCGGTCCCAAATTTTGAGCTAAGAGGAGAAATCTGGCAATCGACGACTCGTTCTATGGCGAATTGACAGTTGACAGGAAGACTCTTCGACGCAACTCTGATCGTTTGTCGGGGATGGTCCGGCCCCGATTCAGGTCTTAATCGGTCTGGCCCTGATCTCAGGGTGCAACCCTGAGGCCCGAGGCTTGCATTCGCCTTGTTCATCAAATCTGTCTTTGCGGGTTCCAACACGTAGACCGACCCACCCGGATACTCCCTCTCACACCAATGCTGACGATACGCTTCCCATAGAGTCCCGAATACCCCTATGCCGGGGTACAGTTGAACTGTCTCTTTCTCGGGTTCTACTGCCTCCGAAGAAACGACCACATTAGCCCCGGCTGCCAGCCTT
>Ga0302156_10000113_pt1 | contig 71869 bp, 49 predicted proteins | sample I_Bog_N3_2_FD_193503 | JGI IMG/M metagenome (GOLD analysis project Ga0302156, IMG submission 193503) | Peat permafrost microbial communities from Stordalen Mire near Abisko, Sweden - I_Bog_N3_2 | ecosystem: Environmental > Terrestrial > Soil > Wetlands > Peat | place: Sweden: Abisko, Stordalen... | reverse complement strand
CTTCCTGGACCGGAAGTGCCCATATCATGACCTTTTGCCTGACGGCCGGCCGCAGTAATGATTTGATGAGCCGTGCACTGGCGATTTTTTTCCCGCCGCGAAAAATTGAATTCGATACCAAGGTACTCACTCCATTGTCTGAAATGCAGTTGAGTCAGGTTACAGCTGATCTGGATAAAAATGGCTATGCGATTCTGAATCAGCAATTGCCGCCAGACATGTGTGAACGCCTGATGCATTTCGCGTTGACACAAGAAACCGTATTGCGGCAGACCGATGGCCAGCAAAGTGGACGAGTCACCGGCGTCTACAATGCCGAGGATCCGCGCGCAGTGATCTATGATTTTGAAAAAGAAACGATACTCGCCAATCCGGACGTGCAGGCGCTCTTGATGGACCAGAGTTTGCTGTCGATTGCACAGGCTTATTTTCGCAGTGAGCCGATTGCCGACATGCTATCGATGTGGTGGAGTACGGCTTATAAAGCAACGGCCGATGGTGAGGCAGCGCAGCTTTATCACTTCGACATGGACCGCGTTAAGTGGCTGAAAGTCTTCATTTACCTGACTGATGTCGATGAAGACAATGGTCCGCATTATTTTGTCGCGGGATCTCATCGTAGCGGTGGAATCCCGCGCGACCTGCTGGCGCGTGGCTATGCTCGTCTCGAAGACGAAGATATTGCTCTTCGCTATCGGCCGGAAAATGTTAAGGAGTTTACCGCGCCGAGGGGCACCATCCTGATCGAAGATACGCGCGGTCTCCACAAAGGGCAGCATGTCAAAAAAGGACATCGCCTGATATTGCAGTTTCAATTGAGTAATACCTGTTTTGGCGGCGAAACACCCAAAGCCAATATTGTGGCCGATGAAAATTCGGCACTGGCGCAGGCGATGCAGCGTAATCCACGCATGTTTTCCGGCTATAGACTGAAAACCTGAATCTCCACTGTCAGGTTTCAGCTGGCATACAACCACATGGGCCTCAGTCGTGTGAGGCGAGGGTCCGTGCTTATGAGGAAGCATTGCAGCCATGCTGTTTAATTCATACGAATTTGTTCTTCTTTTTTTGCCGATTACTTTTTTTGGTTTTTTCTGGCTGGCCAGATTCGGCCGCAGCATTGCGGCTGTGTGGCTGGTATTGGCATCGCTCATTTTTTATGGCTGGTGGAATCCCAAATTCACTCTGCTGCTGTTAGCGTCGGTCTGTTTCAACTATGCGTTGGGATATGCCATATCACGGCGGCGCCCCAGAGCCAAGTGGTTGCTGAGGGGGGCAATTGCTGCAAACCTGTTATTGCTGGGAATTTTCAAGTACGCCAATTTCTTTATCGCAAGCGCGAGCGCATTGAGTGGCCACTCTTTGACGCTGCTCGATATCGTGCTGCCGCTCGGAATTTCCTTCTACACTTTTACGCAGATTGCCTTTCTGGTAGACACCTGGCGCGGTATTGCGCGTGAATACAATTTTATTCACTACATGTTATTCGTCACGTATTTCCCTCATCTGATCGCCGGGCCCGTATTGCATCATAAGCAAATGATGCCGCAGTTTGCCTCGCCGACGATTTATAAGATGAATGTCAATGATGTTGAGGCGGGAGTATCCATCTTCACAATTGGACTGGCCAAGAAAGTCTTGCTTGCAGATAGCTTTGGTCAATATGCAACCCCGGTATTTGCCAGTGCCGGCCACGGCGTACATTTGCCGTTCTTTGCCACCTGGATGGGAGCAGTTGCCTATACCATGCAATTGTATTTTGATTTCTCCGGCTATTCTGACATGGCGATTGGTATATCGCGCTTGTTCGGTGTTCATCTTCCGAACAATTTCAACTCTCCCTACAAGTCCACCAGCATCATTGAATTCTGGCGCCGTTGGCACATGACCTTGTCCCAATTTCTCAAGGACTATTTGTATATTCCTTTAGGGGGCAATCGCCATGGCAAAGTGCGCACCTATATCAACCTGATGGCGACCATGGTGCTGGGCGGTTTATGGCACGGGGCAAATTGGACATTTGTTCTCTGGGGAACCATGCATGGCGTATTCCTGCTGCTGAATCACGCCTGGCGAGCATTAAAAGCGCGATACGGTTTTTCTTCTACAGTGCGTTCCAGCATGCCGGGTGCTGTTTTGACATTCCTGGCTGTCGTCATTGCCTGGGTGGTTTTCCGCTCCAGCACGATACATGCGGCGTCTATTATGCTCAGCGACATGTTGTGTTGGCCTGCCGACAAGCATCTGGATTGGGCGCTGATCAAGTTCAGCATATTTTCGTCAAAAGATTTCTTTGCCGATATCGCTCTTGGTCTGAGGCGCTTTTGCCTTCTGATGATCATGGCTGCGGTCATACTCTGGTACTTGCCCAACACGCAGGAATATATGAATGGTAAGCATCGTCTGCGCTGGAGTCCCAATAAAATCAACGCGCTTTTCTGGGCACTGGTATTTGCACTGTGTCTCACCAAAATGGCGAGTGTTTCAGAATTTTTATATTTCCAATTCTAAGGCGCATTGTGGTCCTCACCTATCTACGTATATTTTTCTTAGTTGGACTGTTGCCGCTTGGTTTGCTGTCAGCACTTAATCTTGTCGTTGATCCTTACGAGATATTTCAGACCAAGCTCTTTAAAGAAGTTGGTGCTACACAAGAGCGTTATCTTAAGATCGAGTATCTCAAGAAGCATAAGGTTTTTGATACCTTTCTGTTCGGTGGTTCCAGAATGGGGACGACTGTGCCGGCGGATATTGAGGCCGTTCTGCCAGGAACACATATCTATAATTTCTATGTATCTTCAGGAAATCAGACGGACAACTTGGTGCATGGCCGCTGGTTGTTAAAAACACAGCCGCAACTCAAGACATTTTATATACAGGTGGATTGGCCTGATAGCGTAGGGCTTACCAAGGCGAATTACCAATATTGGACCCACCCGGAAGTATTGGGTGAGAGTTCGACAGGTTTCCTGGCGCAATACTTATTCCTTCTCTCATATAACGTACTTGAATTCAAAATCCAAAACAACGGCGCTAGAAAAGGTGAGATAAAAAACATATTGGAGAGCGGCTATTACGATTATCCCAAGCGTGATCGAGAATTGGCATCGAGCTGTCAGGATTATCGGAGGAGTGTTCCCTCATTTACGGAGCCGGTAGCGTCTGAGGCAGTTTCTGCCGAACAGCGTAAATTGATTGATATGAGTATGGCGGACTTGCAGCAACTCGTCGATGAGGCCGGGAAAAAAGGCGTACAGGTTCGTCTCTACACGACTGCGCATCACCATAAGTTTCTGGATCGCCTCAATCTCGATGACTATAGTTATTTTTTGACCAAGCTGGCACACATCGCACCATTCTGGAATTTTGCCGTCTATTCAGATGTCACGCTTAACGACTGCAATTATTACGAACCATCGCACTACATTCGTAGCGTTGCGCCGCAGCTATTCACTGTCATGGCAAAGCATGATGCCAACTCTGGATTGGCGCACTACGTAACATTGGACTCACTGGATGCCGAGCTGGCTTTTGTTCATGCAAATTTTATATCGCACCGAAGTGCGTCGATAGCCCGTCGGCAATAAGGCCGTGCGAATAGGCCTTGCTTGAATTTATAAACAAAAAGCGGACCTAGGCCCGCTTTTTGTTTATCTTGCACCGGATTAAGCTGCTCACTTACTCGGCATCGATGTTGTGTTCAGCGAGTTCTCATTCAACCCACCACCCAACGCCTTGTACAGATCAATCGCATTATTCAGACGCAACTGCCGCGCCTGGATTAGGGCCTGCTGTGCCGAGAATAGATCGCGTTGTGCGTCGAGTTCATCGAGCGCCGACGAGATGCCGTTCTTGTAGCGCAGGTCAGTCAGTTTCAAACGCGCTTGCTGCGCCTTGAGATAGTCTTCCTGCGCGCTGATCTGCTCCTCAAGCGCACCACGTGCCACCAATGCATCAGCGACTTCACTGAAGGCGGTCTGGATGGCCTTCTCGTAGGTCACCACGGCCTGGTTCTTGCGCACCGTAGCCAGGTCAAGATTGGCACTATTACGGCCATAGTCGAAGATCGGCAGGCTCAGCGAAGGGCCGTATGACCAGGCGCCGGAACCGGATCCAAACAAGCTGCCCAGGCTGCTGCTGGCGCTGCCATACGAGCCGGTCAAGGTAATTGACGGGAAAAATGCTGCACGTGCCGCACCGATATTGGCATTGGCCGAGATCAGTTTTTGCTCGGCCGAGCGAATGTCCGGACGGCGTGTCAACAACTCTGAGGGAAGACCAGCGGGGATGTCGGTGACAATGTTTTGCAACGACAAATCCGTTGCTGGCGGCAGATCGTCGATCTTCTTGCCGACCAGAAGTGTCAAGGCATTTTCCGCTTGAGCGCGTTGCCGTACCAGCGTTGCCACCGACGTGCGCGCCGATTGCACCAGTGTTTCAGCCAATCGCAGATCCAGCTCCGAAGTCGCGCCGACCTGGAATTGTTTCTTGGCCAGTTCGAGGTTGGTCTGACGGCTTTCCAGCGTTTGTTGCGACAGCGTCAGTTGCTCGGCATAGGAACGTTCGCTCAGATAGGCTTGCGCCACTTGCGCCACCAGACTGATCTGCGCCGACTGCTGCGCTTCTTCGGTCGACAGATAGCTCGCTAACGCGACATCCTTGAGGCTGCGTACACGGCCGAAAAAGTCCAGTTCATAAGCTGGGACAGCCAGGCCGGCAGAATAGCTGCGGAACGTCACCGGCACTCCTGTAGGCGACTGGCTGGCCGAGTAACGCGTCCGTGCGGCAGCGCTGTTGACGTCCAGGCTAGGCAGCAAGTCTGCGCGCGAGATGTTGTATTGCGCGCGCGCTTCCTCAATATTGAGCACGGCAGTGCGCAAATCACGATTGTTTTCCAGTGCCGCAGCAATCAGTACCTGCAGACGCTGGTCAGGGAAGAACTGGCGCCAACCCAGGCTCGCCGGGTCATACGCCGCTTGGCCCTTGGCATCGGCCGGATAGCTGCCTTCGATCGGCGCCTGCGGGCGCTCATAGGTCGGCGCCAGCGAGCAGGCCGACAACAGGCCTGCGACCAGCAGTGCCGCGCTCAAGTGGTGCAGGCGCAGGGTTGATAACTTAAACATTCTTATCCTCCACATCGTTTTTGTGATGGGCAGCTTCCAGCTTGTGTTGGCGTTCGCTGCCTTTGAAGATCTTGCGTACGACGACGAAGAATACCGGTACCAGGAACACTGCCAGCAACGTCGCGGTGATCATCCCGGCCATCACGCCGGTGCCGATCGCACGTTGGCTGGCCGAGCCGGCGCCGCTGGCAATGGCCAGTGGCAAGACGCCCAGAATGAATGCCAGCGAGGTCATGATGATCGGCCGGAAACGCAGATGGACGGCTTCCAGCGTTGCTTCGATCAGGCCCATGCCTTGCGCTTGCAGATCCTTGGCGAACTCGATGATCAGAATCGCATTCTTGGCCGACAAACCGACCACCGCAATCATGCCCACCTTGAAGTAGACGTCATTGGGCATGCCGCGCAGCGTCACGCCCAACAACGCACCCAGAATACCCAGCGGCACCACCAGCATCACCGCCAACGGAATCGAGGTGCTTTCATACAAGGCCGCCAGCACCAGGAATACTGCCACCAGCGACAGCGCATACAGCGCCGGCGCTTGCGAACCGGAGGTCTTTTCTTCCAGTGATTGACCGGTCCATTCAAAACCGAAGCCAGGTGGCAGCTTGGTCATAAACGATTCCATTTCGTTCATCGCTTCGCCAGTGCTGCGGCCAGGTGCGGCGCCACCGGCAATTTTCATGGCCGGGTAGCCGTTGTAGCGAATCAACTGCACTGGACCGGTGATCCATTGCGACGTTGTGAACGCCGAGAATGGCACCATGGTTCCGCCTGCGTTGCGAGCGTACAGCTTGGCCAGATCATCCGGTTGCAGGCGCTGCTTGGCATCGGCTTGAACAATCACGCGTTGCTGACGGCCCTGATTAGGGAAGTCGTTGACGTAGGACGAGCCAAGGGCGGTCGACAGCACGCTGTTGATGGTCTCGAATGGCACACCCAGTGCATTGGCCTTGTCACGGTCAATGTTCAGTTGCAACTGCGGCGCATCTTCCAGACCCTCCGGGCGGACACCGGCGAGCAATTTGCTTTGTGATGCCATACCGAGGATCTGGTTACGTGCTTGCACCAGCGCGGCGTGTCCCAATCCGGCCCGATCCTGCAGACGGAAGGTGAAACCGGTGGCGTTACCCAGTTCAGGGATAGGCGGTGGGTTCAGCGGGAACACAATCGCATCCTTGATCTGCATGAAGACACCAAAGGCTTTGCCGGCGATGGCATCGGCCGATTGCGACTTGTCGCGCTCACTCCAGTCCTTCAATGGAGTGAACACCAGGCCCGCATTCTGGCCGCTACCCGAGAAGCTGAAGCCGGCGATGGCCACCACGTGGGCGACAGCCGGATCCTTCAGGTAGTAGTCTTCGATTTGCTTGATGACCGCCAGCGTGCGATTGGTGCTGGCACCGGCCGGCAACTGCACGTTGGTGATTAGGTAACCTTGGTCTTCATTAGGCAGGAAGGACGCTGGCAGACGCGCATACAGCAAGCCCACGCAGGCCAGGATCAGCACATACAGAATCATGTAACGGCCGGCCTTGCTCAGCATCTTGCCGATGACGCTCTGATAACCGTTAGCAGTGCTGCTGAAACGACGGTTGAACCAGCCGAAGAAACCGCCCTTCTCGTGATGATGGCCCTTCTCAACTGGCAGCAGGATCGTGGCGCACAAGGCTGGCGTGAGCGTAAATGCCATCAACACCGAGAACACCATGGAAGCCACCATCGACAGCGAGAACTGACGATAGATCGCGCCCACGGCACCGCCGAAGAATGCCATCGGAATGAACACTGCGATGAGCACCAGGGTGATACCGATCAGAGCCCCGGTGATCTGACCCATTGCCTTACGGGTGGCGTCACGCGGCGACAAGCCTTCCTGGCTCATGATGCGTTCGACGTTTTCCACCACCACGATGGCATCATCGACCAGAATACCAATTGCCAGCACCATACCGAACATGGTCAGCACGTTGATTGAGAAGCCAAACACCAGCAGCGTGGCAAAGGTACCCATCAGGGCCACCGGCACCACCACCGTCGGGATGATGGTGTAGCGGATGTTCTGCAGGAACAGGAACATCACCAGGAACACCAGCACGATCGCTTCGATGAGCGTCTTGACCACTTCTTCAATCGAGATCTTGACGAACTTGGAAGTGTCGTAAGGGATGGTATATTGCACGCCGGGCGGGAAGAACTTGGACAGCTCTTCCATCTTCTTGTGCACAGCCGTAGCGGTGCCCAGCGCATTGGCTGTGGGTGATAATTGCACGCCGATGAAGGAGCTGGGTTTGCCGTCGAGGCGCCCGGAGGTGTCATACGACTGGCCGCCGAGTTCGATGCGCGCGACATCACGTAGACGGATTAAAGAACCATCCGTATTGGCGCGTAGGATGATGTTGCCGAACTGCTCAGGGTTGGTCAACTGACCGTTGACCACCACGGTGGCCGAGATCTGTTGCGTGCCCGGACTCGGCAGGTCGCCCAGTGTACCGCCGGCGACCAGCGCATTTTGCGCCGTGATGGCCGTAGTGACATCGCCGGGGGTGAGGTTCAGGCCGATCAGCTTGTTCGGATCAATCCAGATGCGCATGGCGCGTTCGGTACCGAACAATTGTGCCTGACCGACGCCGGGCACACGCTTGATTTCGTTCAAGACGTTACGTGACAAGTAGTCGCCCAGCGCTACCGGACCCAGCTTGCCGTCGCTCGAAGACAGCGCGATGAACAGCAGAAAATTGCTGCGTGACTTGGTGACTTGCACACCTTGTTGCGTGACGACCGCCGGCAGGCGCGCTTCGACCCGCTTCAAACGGTTCTGCACATCGACCGCTGCCAGGTCCGCATTGGTTTCTGGCGAGAACGTTACGGTGATTTGCACCTGACCGTTCGCCTGGCTTTGTGACTCGATGTATTGCAGGCCGTCGGCACCGTTCATTTCCTGTTCAATCAGGCTGGTCACCGAGTCGTCCAGGGTTTGCGCGGTCGCGCCGGGATAACTGGCCGTGACCACGATGGTAGGTGGCGCAATACTCGGATACTGAGCAACCGGCAAGCCGGTGATGGCCAGCGCGCCACCCAGTATGATGAAAATCGCTAATACCCACGCAAAAACGGGGCGATCAATAAAGAACTTTCCCATCTGGCAGCCCCTTAGTTAGCTTTGTTTGCTACATCCGGCTTGGCTGCAGCAGGCATGGTGCCGACCGCGCCCTTCCAGGGCACCGGCTTGACCGGAACGCCCGGTTTGATTTTTTGCAGACCCTCGACAATCACCTGGTCGCCAGCCTTGAGGCCGTCAGTGACTACCCAGCTGTCGCCTTGTGCGGCGCCGGTTTTGACGGTCCGTACCGCGACCTTGTTGTCTTCACCAACCACCAGCACTGTGGCGCCATTGAGGTCGCGAATAACAGCCTGTTGCGGCACCAGAATGGCCGTGTCGTTGACCGCCTGTTCCAGCTTGGCGCGCACGTACATGCCCGGTAACAAGGTGTGGTCCGGGTTCGGGAACTCAGCGCGGATGGACACACTGCCGGTGGTGGTATCGACGGTGACATCGGAGAACAGCAGTTTCCCTGGCAGGGGATAGGTACGGCCGTCATCGGTTACCAGCGTCACGCGGGCCTTGTTCTTACCCTGACCGACGGTTTTCAGCTGACCGTTGGCCATAGCTTGCTGCAGATTGAGCAAGTCAGTGCTGGATTGGGTCAGGTTGACGTAGATCGGATCAAGTTGTTGTACCGTGGCCAATTGAGTGGACTCGCTTTGGCCCACCAATGCGCCTTCGGTCACCAGTGCGCGGCCGATACGGCCAGAAATCGGCGAGGTTACGGTGGCGTAGCTCAGATTGAGCGCAGCAGTCTGCAGGGCCGCCTTGCCCGAGGCGACGTCAGCTTCGGCCTGCTTTTGGGCGGCGTAGGCGTCGTCATAATCCTGTTTGCTGATGGCATTGACTTCAACCAGCGGCTTGTAGCGTTGCACCTTCAAGCTTGTCTGCGTCAGCGTTGCCTGGGATTTTTCCAAGGCGGCTTTGGCGCTGTCGTAGTTGGCATTGAACTGCGCTGGATCGATGGTGTAGAGCACTTCGCCGGCCTTGACGTCGCTACCTTCGCGGAAATTACGCCTCAAGATAATGCCGGCCACGCGGGCCCGTACTTCGGCAATGCGGGTGGCTTCTAGCCGACCAGGCAACTCGTTGCTGATCGTAATGCGTTCTGGCGCGATCGTGATGATCGGTACTTCGCCTGGCGGCATGCCGGCGCCTGCCGGAGTATTTGGTTTTTGACCACAGCCTGCAAAGGCCGCCATGATGGCAACGGTCAGGGTAAGGCGCGTGAAACGACTAACTGAGCTCATAAATATCTCGCACGGTAGGTAAAGTTGACGCTGCAGCAGCAGCAGGTGATTCAGGTAATGATGCAGTAGCAAGCGATGATGCATCAGTTGGCGGGCGCCAAGATGCAAAACCATAAAACAGATGACGCTTAAAGAAGCAAAATGTTATTTCCAGGTGGAAAATTAGCTGGCATGGGAAATTGAAGCATTTTCATTGGAATCCGGTGCTATTATACATACATTCTTGTATGTATGTATTTACTTGGCGCCGCGCAATAGTTTTCCTGAGTGCCGCTTAGTATCATGCAGATCTTTACCAAATGTCTGCTCTGTCATTGATATTTAGGACAATCTGTATAAATTGCACAACGACGCTACTCGGAGCTTGAAATGAAATCAGTAATTTTTGCGGCCATCTGATCATGGCACGTGCGACCAAGGAAGAGGCGTTAGAAACCCGTTCGCGCATTCTTGATGCGGCTGAACAGGTGTTTTATGAGCGTGGCGTATCGCACACGTCGCTGGCGGACATTGCCAAGGCAGCTGCGGTCACGCGGGGTGCCATCTATTGGCACTTCAAGAACAAGAGCGATGTATTTGATGCCATGTGTGATCGAGTGCATTTGCCGATGGAGGCGATGCTGGAAGAGAATGCCGATCCGCGCGTAGTTGATCCGCTGGGGCAGTTCATCAAAGGTGGTGTCTTTGTGCTCAAGCAAGCCGTGAATGATCCGCGCTGCCGCAAGGTATTCGACATCATTTTCAACAAATGCGAGTTCGTAGATCAAGATGACCCGATTCTGATTCGTCAGCGCGAATCCAAGCTACGCGCGATGCTACGCATAGAGCAAATTCTCAAAAATGCGATTACGTGCGGACAACTGCCAACTGCGCTCAATCTTCGTCTGGCTTGTCTGATGGTGCACAGCAGCTTCAGCGGCATGTTGGTGGACTGGTTTTTTGCGCCGCAAAGTTTTGATCTTGCCGAAGATGCCGAGAATTTGCTGACCGCCAGTATTCACGCACTCAAAACCGCGCCCAGCCTATTGCACCCAAGTCACCCAGAAACCTAGACGACAATAAAATGCCCCGCACAAGGCGGGGCATTGGGTGTTGCGCAAGAGCAGCCGTTCAATAGGTTGGCATGGTGCTGTCAACCTGCGTTGCCCAGGCATGAATGCCGCCGGTCAGATTGGTCACCTTGGTAAAACCCTGGCGTTCCAGGAAAGCCGCCACCTGCAGGCTGCGTGCACCGTGGTGGCAAATACATACCACGGCTTGTTCTTCGTCCAGTTCAGTAAAACGGCCCGGAATGCTGTTCATAGGCATGAGTTGCGCCGTTTCCAGATGACAGGTGTCGAATTCCCAAGGTTCGCGCACATCCAGCAATAACGGGGTTGCCCGATCCGGCGCAGCGATCCAGGCGGCCAGTTCCGGGGCAGTGATGTGCTCCATGGGACGTTCCTAGAAAGTGAAGTGAGAAGCGGTGGTCGCGGCTTGCAAGGGCTTGGCTACCAGTTCAAACACATTGACAGTGTCATACACTTGTTCAGAGCGGCGCGTGATGACTTGCAGCGACATCACCGGCGCTTCGCCGATGATCGCCACAATGCGTCCGCCGACCTTGATTTGTGGCAGGAACGCATCCGGCAGGAATGGCAGTGCGCCGGAAATGATGATCACGTCGTACTCACCCTGCCAGCCTTGAGCGCCGTTGCCCAGTTCAACGCTGACATTGGATACGCCATTGGCGGACAGATTTTTTTCCGCCAGGGACTTCAGATCAGGATCGATTTCGACGCTGGTCACATGGCGTGCCTTGTAGGCCAGCAGTGCTGCCATATAGCCCGAACCGGCGCCGATTTCCAGCACCTGTTCATGCTTTTTGATGCCGGCTTCCTGCAAAATGCGCGCCTCTACCTTGGGTGCCAGCATGTTTTCGCCGCCAGGCAGCGGAATTTCGGTATCAAAGAATGCCAGGCCGCGGTAAGCGGCAGGCACGAACTCCTCGCGCTTGACCACGGTCAGCAGGTCCAGCACATCTTGGGCCAGCACATTCCATGGGCGGATTTGCTGTTCGATCATATTGAAGCGGGCTTGTTCGGTATTCATGGCAGTAGGCTCGATAACGACGTAAAGCAAGCATTTTAGCAAACCCGGGCGCAGTGAGACAGCGCTACGCTGTTGCTTTCCTGTTCATTTTGCCAGCGGCATGCCTGGCAGCACGCCGATGAGCGGGGTTGAAATAGCTCTCTTCTGAGGACAGCTGCGGCAAAACGCTCTTACAATAGCGATACAGGCGCGTGCGTGCACGGCCGTCGGCACGATGAAAGGTCGTGGTATTTCGCGGGAGAGCGGCAATGGCCACCATCAATAACCAATTTAAGATCAACAACGTCCCGGCCTCGCCTGCGGCCAAGGTGTACGCGCGTAGCAGCAATGAGATTGCATTCGCCAACCTGATGGCGCAGCGTAACACCGGTGTCGACGGCATTGTCAGTTCGGTGCGTCCCGATGTCAGCCCGGCGCTGACCATGGCGCTCAATTCGCTGGTGGGCAACTACGGTATCAAGGTGCCGCCCAAGATGCGCATTTTTAGCGCTAAAAAGGGCTATACCCTGGAAGAGGGTGACGAACGCACAGAATCCTTTGTCAACTTGCTCAACGATCACCCCGGGGTGACCGAGTTGTTGACACAGGCGGAAAATGAGGCGCTTGCGGCGCGCGAAAATGCGCTCAATGCGACGATCGATGCCTTCATGCAAGGGCCGCCCACCGCCAATTATGACGCCAAGGGTTTCTTGCAGGAATTTAGGGACGAGCAGGAAGTGCGCTTGGTGAGTATTGTCTATGACGGCAACACGACCCAGGTCGAAGAACTCGGCGCCAGTGGTTGGCGGCCATGCAAGATCGAGTCCGACTTCGTCACGGACTTGCAGGCAGCCTACAACCGCTACGCCATGACCGGCAGTGCCATCGAGCACGCCGAAAAGAAGAAGCACAACGCCGCCTTGACGCGCCTGCCGGGTATAGCCAAGCCGAGCTAAGCCACGCCCGCCTTATTAAGTGCCGAAACTGCTGCTGCCCATCAGCTTGGACAAGCGAGCAGAAATCTCGCGCACAATCTCTTGCACCTCATCCAGGCTAGGGTTGATCTTCTTGTCGATACGTTCGATATACGGCACGTTGAGCGCTGCCAGCATGCGGTCATTGGCGCCCAGCACCGGATAGGACAAGTTCACCACGCCCCGGATCTGGCGGCTTTCCATGCGCGAATAGCCGCGCTCCTGGGTTTCGGCAATCTGGCGCAGCAACTGTGCATGATCGATATCCTGTTCACCATCCATCCTGACATGCGCGGCCAGCATACGGCCGCGTTCTGCTTCGTCGCGAAACGATAACAACACATGACCAGAAGCGGTGTCGGTCAGGCTCACCAACGCGCCGACCTTGAGTCCAAAGGCCCAGCGCTCCGGACTGTCAACCTGCGCCACCACGATCACCCGGCCGGCTTCGTAGACGGTCAGATGACTCGATTGCATGGTGCGATTGGCCAGTTCGCGCATATGCGGCAAGGCGGTATTGACCAGGGAGCGGATCGGCTGGTGATGATGCGCCAGTTCAAACAACTTCAGCGAGAGCCGGTATTGGTCGTTGTCGGCCAGCAGATAGCCGCGCTGTTCCAGAGTGACCACCATACGGAAAATCTCATTGACGCTGCGTCCCAACTGTTTGGAAATTTGATTCAAGGTCAGCATTTGTTCTGACTTACTGAGCAATTCCAGAATATCGAGTCCCTTGTCCAGCGCCGGCGCGGCGTAACGCGCCTTGCTGGCGTCGGTAGCGCTGTCGTTAGTGGTGGTTGGCACGGAATTGTCCCCTTTTGATGTGCAAGCGCGGTGCAGTAGCGCGCCAGGATATCGGTGGTTTAATTTTCATTTGTAAAATTTATTTTCGGATGTGGTGATCGGAAAATGATCCTTATTACATCTCTACTTTGATATCAATTATCCATAAAAAGTTATAGGTAGGCGAATTTTATTGAGAAACAGCGGATCTGATCGTCTTTTTCAGCATCATATGACAAGGATTGTGTATTTAAATATAAAATCTATTTTCATTGATGAATTAAAAATTGCATGTAATAATCGCCGCAACCCGAGATACCTTATCAACAGCAGGAGCGGCTCCGTCTTTTTCTGCATTTTTTTGATCGATTGACAGCAACGACACCATGCCTACCATCACCTCTTTGCGCGTACTGGATGTGCGCTTCCCGACTTCCAAGACGCTTGATGGCTCAGATGCGATGAATCCTGATCCTGACTATTCGGCTGCCTACGTGATCCTCGAAACAGATCAGCCTGGGCTGGAAGGTCATGGTTTGACGTTCACCATCGGTCGTGGCAACGAAATTTGCTGTGCCGCCATCCAGGCCATGGCGCATTTGGTGGTTGGCCTGACGTTAGAAGGCATTCGCGGCGATATGGGCGGTTTTTGGCGGCATATTACCTCCGATAGTCAGTTGCGCTGGATCGGACCTGACAAGGGCGCCATCCATCTGGCCACCGGCGCCGTCGTCAATGCCGTGTGGGATTTATGGGCCAAGGCTGAAGGTAAGCCTTTATGGCAATTGGTGGCCGACCTGACGCCGGAACAATTCGTCGCCTGCATCGACTTCCGCTATCTGACCGACTGCATCACTCCAGCCGAAGCGCTGGCATTGCTGCGTGCGCAGGCGCCTGGCAAGGCTGCGCGCATCGCATCGCTGCAACAAAACGGTTATCCCTGCTACACCACCTCGGCCGGCTGGCTGGGTTATGAGGATGCCAAGTTACGCCGTCTCTGTCAGGAAGCTATCGACGCTGGTTTCAATCACATCAAACTCAAGGTCGGCCGCGACCTGGCCGATGACAAGCGCCGCGTCACCATTGCACGTGAAGTGATCGGGCCGCAGCGGCATCTGATGATTGATGCCAATCAGGTATGGGAAGTCGATCAGGCCATCGCCTGGGTGAATGAGCTGGCGTTCGCCAAACCGTGGTTCATCGAAGAGCCCACCAGCCCGGACGATGTCGAAGGCCATCGCCAGATCCGCGCCGGTATCGGTGCGGTCAAGGTCGCCACCGGCGAGATGTGCCAGAACCGCGTGTTGTTCAAGCAATTCATCATGCGCGGCGCCATTGACGTGGTACAAATTGATGCCTGCCGTCTGGGTGGCGTCAATGAAATCCTGGCGGTGCTGCTGATGGCCGCCAAATACCAGCTACCAGTGTGCCCGCATGCAGGCGGGGTAGGCTTGTGCGAATATGTGCAGCACCTGTCGATGATCGACTACATCTGCGTATCGGGCACTACCGAAGGCCGCGTGACGGAATACGTCGATCATTTGCACGAACATTTTGTCGATCCCTGTGTGGTGAAAGGGGCCGCGTATATGCCGCCAACCGCAGCGGGCTTTTCGATCACGATGAAGGCCGCATCGTTGGAGCAATATCGATTTCGAGCTTAAGACGGATCAGCAAAACAAGCATAAAAAATAAGATGGAGACAAGACGTGGATTTGCATTTAGAAGACAAGGTGGTGATCATCACCGGCGGCGCTTCCGGTATCGGTGGCGCGATTTCTCTACAGCTGGCTGCTGAAGGCGCGATTCCTGTCGTCTTTGGACGCAGCGAGCCGGATGCGGCGTTTGTGCAGCAATTGTCGACCTTGCAGCCTAAGTCACGCTTCTTTTCTCTGGAGCTGATGGACGACGGCAAATGCCGCGAGGCCGTGGCGCAAACTGTGCATGAGTTCGGCCGTCTCGACGGTCTGGTCAATAATGCCGGCGTCAACGACGGCGTCGGCCTGGACGCCGGGCGCGATGCCTTCGTGCTCTCGCTGGAAAAGAATCTGATTCACTACTATGTCATGGCGCATTACTGTGTGCCGCATCTCAAGGCCAGCCGTGGCGCCATCGTCAACGTCTCATCCAAGACCGCCGTCACCGGCCAGGGCAATACCAGCGGCTATTGTGCTGCCAAGGGCGCACAGTTGTCGCTCACGCGCGAGTGGGCGGCGGCGCTGGCCGATGACGGCGTGCGTGTCAATGCCTTGATCCCGGCGGAAGTGATGACACCGCTCTACGAAAAATGGATCGCCAGTTTCGAGCAGCCGCAGCAAAAACTCGCTGAGATCACCGCCAAGATCCCATTCGGAAAGCGCTTTACGACCTCCGAAGAAATGGCCAATACGGCCGTATTTCTGTTGTCATCACGCGCTTCCCATACCACCGGGCAATGGGTCTTCGTCGATGGTGGCTACACCCATCTCGACCGCGCGCTGAGCTAAAGGAGAGCAAGGTGCGATATTGCCTGGCCCTGGATTTGCAAGACGACGTCGACTTGATTGCGCGCTATGAACATCATCATCGCCGCATCTGGCCCGAGATTGCCGAGCATCTGCGTCGTCATGGTGTGATCGGCCTGCAAATTTACCGGCTCGGCACCCGTATGACGATGATCATGGAGACCGACGACGCGCGCTATGACGCCGAGGCCATGGCCCGCGCCGCCCAGCAAGACGCCCGGGTGCAGCAATGGGAAGACCTGATGTGGCAATTTCAGGCGCCCACACCGTGGACGCCACAGGGCCAGAAATGGACGCCGATGCTGCAGATCTTCGACCTGCAGTCATAAGCAGACACCGCAACACCGAATCCGCAGCGCACGGCCGACGACAAGGCCGGTATGCATCCGAAGAGGCAAGTATGCAGCAAGTAAAACCAATAGACACTAGCGACAACGACCCGGCGCATTATCTGATCGCACTGAAAAATGTGAGCAAACGCTTTCCCGGCGTGTTGGCGCTGGACAATTGCCAGATCGACCTGCTGCCGGGCGAAGTGCATGCGCTGATGGGCGAAAACGGCGCAGGTAAATCGACGCTGATGAAAATTCTGTCTGGTGTCTATCAAAAAGATGCCGGTGAGATCCTGGTTGATGGACGGGCGGTCGAGATCGACGGTCCGCGCGCGGCACAAGCGCTGGGTATTGGCATCATCCATCAGGAACTCAATCTGATGCATCACCTGAGCGCGGCGCAAAATATTTTCATCGGGCGCGAGCCGCGTGGACGTTTCGGGGTCTTCCTGGACGAAGCGACGCTGAACCGTCAGGCTGCCGAAATCTTTGCGCGCATGCGCCTCGAGCTTGACCCGCGCACCTTGATCAGTGAACTGACCGTGGCCAAACAGCAAATGGTGGAAATCGCCAAGGCGCTGTCGTTCCACTCACGCGTGCTGATCATGGATGAACCCACGGCAGCGCTCAACAATACGGAAATCGATGAATTGTTTCGCATCATCCGCGAGTTGCAGGCGCAGGGTGTCGGCATTATTTATATCTCGCACAAGATGGATGAGTTGCGGCGCATCTCCAATCGCGTCACCGTCATGCGCGACGGCAAATATATCGCCACCGTGCCGACCGAAAGTACGCCCATCGATACCATCATCGCCATGATGGTCGGTCGTCAATTGGAAGGGGCCAAGCCGGTCGCGGTCGCCAGTGCCACCAATGAAGTGGTGCTCGAGGTGCGCGGTCTGAATCGCGGCAATGCCATTCGCGACGTCAGCTTCCAGTTGCGCAAGGGGGAAATTCTTGGCTTTGCCGGCTTGATGGGGGCCGGGCGCACGGAAGTAGCGCGCGCCATTTTCGGTGCAGATGCGATCGATGCCGGCGAAATTTATATTCATGGCGGCCGTGCATTCATCAAGTCACCCGCCGACGCCGTCGCGCATGGCATCGGCTATCTGTCGGAAGACCGCAAGCACTTCGGTCTGGCCACCGGTCTTGACGTCAAGACCAATATCGTCATGGCCAGCATGCAGCGTTTCCGCAAGCAGGGCTTGTTCCTCGATCAGGCCGCCATGCGTGATACCGCACAACAGTATGTCAAGCAGCTCAGCATCAAGACGCCATCGATCGACCAGCCGGCGCGCCTGCTATCGGGTGGCAATCAGCAAAAAATCGTGATCGCCAAATGGCTGCTGCGCGATTGCGACATTTTGTTTTTTGACGAACCCACGCGCGGCATCGACATCGGCGCCAAGAGCGAAATCTACAAGCTGCTCAATGCCCTGGCTGAGCAAGGCAAGGCCATCGTGATGATTTCCTCGGAGCTGCCGGAAGTGCTGCGCATGAGTCACCGCGTGCTGATCATGTGCGAAGGCCGTATCACCGGCGAACTCAGTGCCGCTGAGGCGACCCAGGAAAAAATCATGCAACTGGCCACTCAGCACAGCGCAGTCGCCACTGCCATTGCGCATTAACAATTCTGGAGACGACCATGACACCGCATCCCAATCCACTGCCGCAGACCAATTTGACCATGACTCCCGACACCCCTAGCTCCGCTGCTGTCACTGGCCTGGCCGGCTGGCGCGCGCGCCTGTTCAACCCGAGCACCCGTCAGAAACTGCTGGCCTTTACCAGTTTGCTGGTGCTGCTGGTGTTTTTCAGCATTGCCAATGACAACTTCCTGCAGGTCGACAATCTGGTCAGCATCCTGCAATCAACCGCCGTCAACGGCGTGCTGGCGATCGCCTGCACCTTCGTCATCATCACCGCCGGCATCGATTTGTCGGTCGGCACCATGATGACCTTCTGTGCCGTCATGGCCGGCGTGGCGCTAACCTACCTGGGTTTGCCGATCTATTTCGGCATTGTTGCGGCGATCTTCTTTGGCGCTTTGTGCGGCTGGACCTCCGGCATACTCATCGCCAAGCTGAAGATCCCGCCGTTCATCGCCACGCTGGGCATGATGATGTTGCTCAAGGGTTTGTCGCTGGTGATTTCCGGCACCAAGCCGATTTACTTCAACGACACGCCGTCCTTTTCCATGATCTCGCAGGATTCGCTGATCGGCGACTTGCTGCCGGCGTTGCCGATTCCTAATGCGGTGCTGATTTTGTTCTTGGTGGCCATCGCAGCCGGCATCCTATTGAACAAGACCGTTTTCGGCCGCTACACCTTTGCGCTGGGCAGCAATGAAGAAGCGCTGCGCCTCTCAGGGGTCAAGGTCGATTTTTGGAAAATCACCGTATACACCATCAGCGGCGCCATCTGCGGCATCGCCGGCCTGCTGATTGCCTCGCGGCTGAATTCGGCGCAACCGGCGCTGGGTCAGGGCTATGAACTTGATGCCATCGCCGCCGTGGTGATCGGCGGCACCTCGCTGTCGGGCGGCACCGGCACCATCCTCGGCACCATCATTGGCGCTTTCATCATGAGCGTGCTGATCAATGGTCTGCGCATCATGTCGGTGGCGCAGGAATGGCAGACCGTGGTGACCGGCGTCATCATCATCCTGGCCGTTTATATGGACATTCTGCGCCGTCGTCGGCAATGAGCGTCCATTGCAAGTTTGTTTCACCCCAGCTAGACCATCAGTTGTAATCAGTTGTACATACCAATCAAGGAGACATGACATGATCAACAGAAGAGCACTCAATATTGCCATCGGATTGACTTTCGCCCTGGGTCTGGGCGGTACCGCCCACGCTGCCGACGAGATCTATATTCCGCTCATTTCCAAGGGCTTCCAGCATCAATTCTGGCAAGCGGTAAAAGCAGGCGCCTTGCAAGCCGGCAAGGACTACAACGTCAAGGTGTCCTTTGAAGGTCCGGAAACCGAAGCCATGGTCGACAAGCAGATCGACATGCTGTCAGCAGCATTGGCCAAGAAACCGAAGGCCATCGGCTTTGCCGCACTCGACAGCAAGGCCGCTTTGCCGCTGCTGAAAAAGGCGCAGGCCGCCAATATTCCCGTAGTGGCATTTGACTCCGGCGTTGACAGCGATATCCCGGTCACCACCGCGAGCACCGACAACAAGGCTGCCGCCGCGCTGGCTGCCGACAAGATGGCTGAGCTGATCGGCAAGGAAGGCGAAATCGCCGTGGTCGCGCATGATCAGACCAGCCGTACCGGCATTGATCGGCGCGACGGATTCGTTGAGCGCATCAAGGCTGCTTATCCCAACATCAAGATCGTCAGCGTGCAATATGGCGCCGGTGATCAGTTGAAGTCGACCGAAATCACCAAGTCCATCCTGCAAGCCTACCCGCACCTCAAGGGCGCCTTTGGCACCAATGAAGGCTCGGCCATTGGCGTGCTCAACGGTGTGCGCGAAATGAAGCGCAAACTGGTGGTCATCGGCTTTGACTCCGGCAAGCAGCAAAAGGACGCGATCCGCGACGGTCAGATGGCCGGCGCCATCACCCAAAATCCGGTCGGTATCGGCTACAAGACTGTTGAAGCGGCCGTTAAAGCGCTCAAGGGCGAGAAGCTGCCGAAGATCATCGATACCGGTTTTTACTGGTACGACAAGAGCAACATCGCCGATCCTAAAATCGCCGCTGTGCTGTATGACTGATCTGTCTTGAACGGCTGCCGGCGGCTACCTGGTGGGTAACAGGTGGCCGCCGGTTTTTTCTTGGATTTTTCTTGGCACTATCGAGCTCATCATGACATTGCGGATCGACGCGCATCAGCATTTCTGGCGTTACCAGGCGGCAGAATATCCCTGGATAGGCGAAGGCATGGAGGTGCTGGCCGAGGACCGACTGCCAGCCGATTTACAGCCCTTGCTGCGCGCCGCCGGATTGCAGGCCTCGATTGCAGTACAGGCGCGCAGCGGAACGGCAGAAACCCGCTTCCTGCTCGAGCTGGCACAGCAGACGCCCTCGATTGCCGGCGTGGTCGGTTGGGTAGACCTGACGGCGCTAGATCTGGGCGAGCAACTGGCGCAATGGCAAGACGACAAGCTGGTCGGCTGGCGCCATCAGGTGCAAGACGAGGCTGATACGCAGGCCTTTCTTGAACAACCCGACTTCAATCGCGGCGTCGCCTTGCTACAAACGCAGGGCTATGTCTACGACGTGCTGGTATTGCAACATCAATTGCCTGACACGCAGGCATTTTGCGCGCGTCATGACGGTCACTGGCTGGTGCTCGATCATCTGGGCAAACCAGCCTTGCGTGATTTTGCGACGAGCGATGCGGCGCAGCGCTGGAAGCAGCAGCTCAACGCGCTGGCGCAATTGCCGCACGTGGTCTGCAAACTTTCCGGGCTGGTAACCGAAGCTGACTGGCGGCGTGGCCTCCAGACGCGCGATATGGCGCATATTCGTACTTGCCTTGACATCGCGCTGGAGGTATTTGGCCCGCAGCGATTAATGTTCGGATCGGACTGGCCGGTGTGTCTGCTGGCCGCTTCCTATGCCGAAGTCGTGCAGGTGGTGGCACAGTGGAGCAGCAGCCGCCTTAACGCCGCAGAGCAGGAAGCGGTATGGGGCGCTACAGCGGCGCGCTGCTACGGCATGGTTGCGTGAAGCGCCCGCAGCGCATATGAATATGCAGATTTATTCGTGGCGGCATGGCAAGGAGCACAAGAGAATCGACCACAGTCTTTTCCCTTCATTGCTTACCGGATTATTGCGCCATGAGCCACGATGTCTTGTTGTTGCTAGAACCTGGATTTACTGACCCTCAGTATCCTGGAGAACGTTTTATCTGTCCTGACGGCGCACCGATTGAAGGCCTGCTGGCCAGCGACCCGGCAAAGGCGGCGGCGCTTGAAGTGCATCGTCTGCCATTTCCCAAGCCGAGGCAAGTAGTGGTGGCGGCGCTGGATGCCGAGCATCAGAGCCTGCCGGTGTTGATCCTCGGTGATGCGCTGCCACTGCCGGCAGACGTGCAAAGCTTGAATGGCAAGCATTTCGTCACCGATACTCGTCGTATCCTCGATCTGCTGGCGCAGCGCCATGGTTTTCCCAAGGTGCATTGATGATCGATAGCCTCCATGGCAACGATGGTGCGCCGCGCAGCCTGCATCTGAACGTCAATATTCTGCATTCCGGCTTCGTGCCTTCAGCCTGGCGTTTGCCGGATGCCGATCCACGCGCCTTCATCGACGTAGGGCATTACATTCGTGTGGCCCGCATTGCCGAGGCGGCCAAATTCGATGCCGTGTTCCTGGCCGACAATGCTGCCATTGTCGAACAAATCGATTTTCGCCCCATTACCGCGCTGGAACCTACCGTATTGTTAGCCTGCGTCGCCGCTGCCACCACCCACATCGGCGTGATCGGCACCGCTTCCACCAGCTACAACGAGCCCTACAATATCGCGCGTCGCTTTGCCACCCTGGACCATGTCAGCAATGGCCGCGCCGGTTGGAACGTAGTGACCACCGCCGACCTCGCTTCGGCGCGCAACTTCGGACTCGATGCCGTGCCCGATCACGCTGCGCGCTATGCCCGCGCCAGCGAATTCACCGACGTCGTCAAGGCCCTGTGGGACAGTTGGGAAGACGACGCTCTCATCGGCGACAAAGTCGGCGGACATTTCATCGATACCGGCAAGGTACAGGCGATCGCGCATCGCGGCACGCATTTTTCGGTACAAGGGCCGCTCAATTTGCCGCGCACGGCGCAAGGTCATCCGGTGCTGGTGCAGGCTGGTGGTTCCGGCGATGGCCGTGAACTGGCGGCGCGTCATGCCGAAGCGGTATTTTCGGCGGCGCAGTCACTGCCGGAATCGCTGGCCTACGGGCGTGACATCAATGCCCGTGCCGCCACTTATGGGCGCGGTGCGCATGCTGTCAAAATTCTGCCCGGGCTGGCCACGATCATCGGTGCCACCGAGGCCCAGGCGCGCCAACGGCGCGATCAGTTGATCGATATGATTCCCTGGAGTTACAGCCTGACTCGGCTAGCCGGCATACTCGGCGTTGCCGTCGAGCGTCTAAAGCTCGACGAAGCCTTGCCCGACAATCTCAGTTTGCCCGCCGGCGGCAATGGCAACCATACTTTCTTCAATGCCACCCTGACACTGGCGCGTCAGCATGGTCATACGGTGCGCCAGTTGATCTATGCGCTCAGCGGTGGTGGTGGTCATCGGGTGCTGGTTGGCACGCCGGAACAAATTGCCGACGATATCGAACAATGGTTTCGCGCCGGTGCCGCCGATGGCTTCAATCTGATGCCGGATGCCTTGCCCGACGGCTTGCAGGATTTTGTTGATGGCGTGGTACCACTCTTGCAGCAACGCGGAATTTTTCGGCGCGAGTACAGCGGCACCACTTTGCGTGAACATTTAGGGCTGGCACGTCCGCCCGGACGTCGGCTGGTGGCCGGCAAGGCGGCGTAAATTAGCCTGCAGTAGCCTGCCGCGATTGTGGCAGGCTACTGCGCTTCATGATTATTTCTTGAAGTAATCCGGCAAACGGAAGCCATCATAAAAGTGATCGGCACGAATCGCCTTCTGAAAATTCTCCGATTGATAGGCCTCAACCAGATCGCGGGCATATTGCGCGGTTTGCTTGGTTTGCTTGACCGCCAGCACGTTGACGTAAGCAGAGCTCATGTCTTCCAGGATGAAGGCTTCTGACAACTTCAGCTTGGCGAAGATGGCAAAGTTGCCCTGAATCGCAGCAAAATCGGCATCATCCAGCGCTCGTGGCCCCTGGGCATTTTCCAGCAACACCAGCTTCAGGCCGACCTTGTTTTCGATGATGTCGAGTTCAGAGACATCGATAGGATTGGCATTTTCCTTGATCCTGATCCAGCCCAGACGCTGCAGTATCCACAAGGCTCTTTGCAGATTGACCGGATCGTTTGGCACGGCCACCGTAAAGCCCTTCTTGAGATCGGTGAGGCTGCGATGTTTTTTCGAGTACAAGCCCATCGGCGGGGTCGGCACTTGCACAATGCCGACCAGATCAGTCTTGTTGCGATCGTTGTAAGACTTCAGGTACACGGAGTGCTGCATCACATTGGCATCGATGTCGCCTTTGAAGACTGCGCTATCGGCTTCCAGTCCGGTGCTGAATTCGTAGTACTTGATCTTGTAACCTTTTTTCTCCAGCTCCGGCTGGACCCCAAGTTTGAACTCATCGATATACGGGCCGGGCACGAAACCCAGTCGCAGTTCTGGCGTTTGCGGTGCGGCGTCAGCTGCGCCGATGGCACTCAAGGAGAGCCAGGCCAAGGCCAGTGCTGCCAGTTGTTTGAAGCGTGAAGTGCGCATGTCTGGGTGCTTTCTGTGGATAAAATAAAGCTGCTGGCGGGTCATGCTTCACGCATAGGCGACGCCGAAGCGCTCATTGGGGGCTTGGTCGTTGAGATGGTAGTCGCCGATGCTTGCTTCGCGCTGGCTGGCCGGATTGTGTGACGCCAAGGTGCGGGCATTGCGCCAGTGACGGTCAAGCCGGCGTTTGTCGCTGGTGGCCGAGGCGCCGCCGACCTCGAACAGCAAGGTACTGGCTTCGAGTACCTGGCCGATCACGATTTGCTGAGCCTGAAAGGTCTGCACTTCCAGCGCAATGTAATCGTCGCCGCTAACGGTGCCGGCGCGGCGTGCCTGATGCACCTTTTCCATTGCGACTGCCACCGCGTTGACCAATTGTTCTGCCGACCAAGCCAGGCTGGCCAGACGGCCCACCACACGATGCACCAGCGGGTTGTCGCGCGGACTGGATTGTCCCGGAATACCGAAAGTGCGGGTGCGCGCCTGGGTAAAAGCAATGGCGTCGCGCTGTACGGCACGCGCGATACCGGCCAGCGTGGCCAGATGCACGGTTTGATAGAAGGCCGTGATGAGCGAGTTGCGCCGTGGCTGCGACACATGGTAACGATCGAGAATCTGTTCCTGTGCTACCAGCACGTTATTAAAACGGGTGGTGCCGCTACCAGTAAGACGCTGGCCGAAACCATCCCAGTCATCGATGCGCTCGACACCCGGCGCATCGCTCTTGACCAGCACATTCAGATCGGACTCGGCATCGTGCGCGCGCACCAGAATCCAGTCGGCATACAAGGTACCGGTGGAGTAATATTTTTCGCCGTTCAAGCGCTGATGATCGGGACTGCTGTCGGCGCTGACGATGACCGAATTGCTGGTGCTGCCGCTGCGCTCGGAGGTGGCTGCGCCGAAGGTCTGGCCGGCAGCGATGACGCCCAGCCAGCGGTGCGTGTCGGCATCGTCCTTGCGCTCGAGCAACAGTTCCGTAAACCCGGCGTTGACGCGCAAAATCTGCGGCAGGTTTGATTCGGCCTCGGCTAGTCGCACCAGCAGACTGAAAAATTGCGGCAGCGTAACGCCACTGCCACCGAGTTCGCGCGGCACGCGCAGGGCGGTAAAGCCGCTGTCCTTGAGCCATTGCACGGCATCATAGGGCAGGCTGCGATCATTTTCACGGGCAATGCTGCCTTGAGCGATGCGCTCAAAAATGTCCTGAAAACGAGGCAGGAGCTGGTCGAACGTCGCGGCGGATGCTTGAGACATGGTTACCTTTTTTTTGCAAATGGAACGAATTGGGACGGGAAGAGAAATGGCATGCAGGATGGCGCCGCAGGGGGAAATTATCTGGCAGTGCAGGGCGCTTGATAACGAAGATAAACGGATATGCATATGCAGTCGTGAAGACGACTGCTGGTATTTTCAAGTGGTAGTGTCGTTCTATAAATAGAACAATCCATTAAATAAATACTATCTAGTCGGACGGTGATCTAAAAACTAAACTCCTTTCCAAGCGGTTGCAGTTGTTTGTCCCCCTCGAACAAAGGCCGCCGCGATGTAGTCCCACGGGCTGCAAGGTCCCCACGGCCGCAGCCCGTTCAATTATTGTTATGGAGAAATAACATGCTTACCATCGCCCGCCTTGACCTGAGCGTCAAACAACTTGCCGTCGCCGCCTTGCTGATTGCCGTTGCCGGCAGCAGCTACGCCGCTAGTGCGGCAACGCAAAGCACACAGCTCAGCAGTCCCGAGCAGCAGGCCGTCAAACCTTTGTCGAAGTCGCAAGCCACTCGTCTGGAAATCATGCAAAAGGTCGCCAGGCATGAGCCGATCAGCTATACCGAAAGCTTGTATTTGCGCTAAGCGCAGTCGATAACGCTAGTCAAGGCTAGTAGTCTTCCATCGTCTCGAAGCGCAGCGCCAAAAAATCGATCAGTTGCCGCACGCTTGGCAACAGGAAACGCCGTGATGAATACACCGCGTGGATGACCCCCGACTTTGGCGCCCATTCGGGCAGTACCTTGACTAGCGCGCCAGAACGCAATTCATCGATGACGACCATGGTGGGCAAGAAGACGATGCCGGCGCCAGCCACCGCAGCGCGTTTGAGCGCAGTGGTGTCGTCCGTCATCAGGCGCGGCTGATAGTGAATAACTGCGATCTCGCCGGCGGCATTTTCCAAATGCCAGACATGTTCCTCCTGAGGAATGGTCATGCTCAGACTGGGAAATCGCTGCAAGTCGGCCGGCACTTGCGGTACTTGGCATTTCGCCAGCAAGGCTGGACTGGCGGTCAGACACCAGTGGCGCACGCCAAAAATGCGGTGCACCAGCTCACTGTCCGGCAGCGGCGGGCGCATCACGCGCAGCGCAATATCGATGCCTTCGTTGATGACATCGACGCGGCGATTGGTGGACTCGACCTGCAGCACGACGCGCGGATGTTCATTGAGAAAATCGGCCAGCATCACGCCGACACGACCATGCAGCAAGGCCACCGGACAGGTCATGCGTACCGTGCCCTGGGGCTCGGCGCGAGTGCGTTCGATGGCTTCTTGCGCGGCATCGGCTTCCACCAGCATGGCCTTGCAATGTTCATAATAGTTCTGGCCTAGCTCGGTGACCGAGAGGCTGCGTGTAGAGCGCTGTATCAGCCGCGCGCCCAGTCGCTCTTCCAACTGCGCGATGCGCCGGCTCAGCTTTGACTTGGGAATGCCCAGCGCCCGTCCGGCGGCGGCGAAGCCGCGATGTTCCACCACCTGCGCGAAGTAAAAAAGGTCGTTGAGATCCTGAGTCATGCGCCGTCCCTGTCTGCTATTGTGATTGTGTTGATCTGAACGATTATCGCGCAGCATCGCGGTGGACGTGCACCGCCGCCATGGAAGATGGCAATCGGCGTTACAATGCGCAGCTTCGACCGGTACCCACCCTGACGCACGATCATCCTATGCAATGCCGTTCCCACTGTGGCGCCTGCTGTACCGCGCCCTCCATCACCAGCCCGATTCCCGGCATGCCCAACGGCAAGCCGGCAGGGGTGGCCTGCGTGCAATTGATGGACGATATGCGTTGTGCGATTTTTGGGCAAGCAGAGCGGCCGGCGTTTTGTGCCGGGCTGCGACCCTCAGAAGAGATGTGCGGCAATAGCCGCGTCCAGGCCATGCATTGGCTCGGCTGGCTGGAGCGTCATACTATGCCCGATAAGAGCGCCTGACAAAACGTCGCCAATGTGGCCAGTCAGCGACGTTGCCTGCGATAAATGTAAGGCAAGGCTATATCAAGTTATTGCGGCAAGGCCTTGGCTGCTGCGACGACCTTGGCGTTATCAAAATCATTGATCGCCGGGATGAACTGATTGGTATAGAGATCGTCCAGCTTGGGGCTGGTCTGGATCACATTGTTGGCCTTCATGAAGGCTACCATGTTGGCCACCGCACTAATCGGAATTTCCCCCCATTTGACGCCTGGCTCCAACTTCAGAAATTCGTTACGGGTATTGATGATGTGCAGACCTTGCTTGATGGCAGTGGCTTCGTCAACACTGCTTGGTTTGCTCAGCGGAAAGACTTTCCAGTGCACCTTCAAGGCGCCTTGCGGATTGGTGATGGCCGTCACGGAACCCATTGCGACACAGCGCAGGACCTTTTCAATGACATGCGGACGTTTGCTGATCATATCGTCGCGCACAAAGTAAGAGCCGCCAAAGTTGAGCTTTTCGGCGTAGGGTGACGAAAAGCGCCTGAGCTTGACGCCCATGTTTTCTGCCGTGGCGATTTGCGAATCCCAGGTGCCCCAGATGTCTACGCGGCCGCGCGCCAAGGCAGTGACCGCTTGCGCGCCGGCGCCGGTTTCCACGAAGCTGACGTCCTTGTCCGGGTTGAGCCCGGCTTCACTGATCATGCCGCGGAAAATCTGCACCATCTGCGCACCATACGAAATCACGCCGATGGTTTTGCCCTTGAAGTCGGCCAGCGACTTGATCGGCGACGTGTCCAGTACCACTGGAAACTGGAAGTTGTGGCGCATGTTGAGATACACCGCCTTGATTGGTGCGCCCTTGGTACGGGCGATGATGGCTGCCGCCGGTCCCATGTTGACCAAGTCGGCCTGACCGCTCAATACCGCCTGCATGGCGGTGGTCGAGTTGGTCGGTTGCAGCGTGACGTCGAGGCCTGCATTCTCCCAGCATTTGGTATAGATCGGCAGTGAGGTGTTATTCACTTGTGAGGCATCGAGCACCTCGGTGCCGATGGCAATGGTCACTTTTTCTTTTTCCAGCGCCAGCGCGGGTGCCGTGCTCAGTACGGCAGCGAGCGCTGCAGCAAGGACCAAGATCGGCGCCGGGCGGTAGTGGGAGACGAGCGGGGGCAGCACGGCTGAGGCAAACAGAGCTGGCATGAGAGTTCCTAGTGGTTAGGGAGATCTGATTGCACAAGATGCTACCGAAGTCGTTGCATACCCGCAGGTATAAATCCATCATCGATCGCATTTTCAGACCGCTCGATACGCGCCCGGTGGCTCGCCTCAGTCTTCCGTCACCACCCGTTTGGCTTTGTGCGTGCTGCGCGTGAGGCTGCCCAGCGGCAGTACATCGATGTGGGCGCCGACATGCAGATACTGTTTGATGTCTTGCGCCAGCTGCGCGGCGAGGCGGATGTCGTCGGCGCCGGGATCGGTCTTTTCGACGCGCAGATGCAGCGAGGCCATGAACCCGGCGGCGTCGCGCACCGAACGGTCGATCACCAGTTGATATTCATCGCCCAGACCGGGCGTGCGGCGCACCACTTCTTCTACCGCCGAGGGAAACACATTGACGCCGCGAATGACCAGCATATCGTCGGCGCGTCCACGCACGCCACCAATCAAACGCGCATGGGTGCGACCACAGCTGCATGGCGTGCGGTCGCGCACCACCATGTCGCCAGTCCACCAGCGCACCAGCGGGCCGGCTTGCTTATCGAGATGGGTCAACACCAGTACGCCAGGTGTGCCGTCATCAACGGCCAGGCCGGTGCTGGCATCAACCACTTCAGCGTAGGCGAAATCTTCGGCCATATGGAGTCCGTTCTGGGCACTGCATTCGCCAGCGATAGGCTGGAATTCGAGGCAGCCGTAAGCGTCGTAGCAACGAGCGCCCCACAGGGCTTCAATGCGCGCGCGCGTGGCCGGGATACTGGCACCCGGTTCGCCGCCAACCATGATGGTACGTACGGTGGAGGCAGCCGGATCGAGACCGCGTTTACTGATTTCTTCAGCCAGGTGAGTAATGAATGAGGGCGTGCTGCACAACACCGTGCTGCCGTAGGTAAACAAGGTCTGGATCTGGCGTTCGGTATCTTGGCTGCCGGCCGGTATCACCATGGCGCCGACACGCTGGTAACCGGCGGTGGCGCCAAGACCGCCGACGAACCAGGTGTAACTGAACATGCATTGCACGATATCGTCGGCGCCAATGCCTTGTGCGCGGGCATGGCGTGCGTACAGTGTGGCCCAGCGATCGAGGTCGTCGGCGCTCCAGAATTGCGGGGTCGGCGCGGTGGTGGTGCCCGAGGAAAAATGCATGCGTCGCACATCTTCCCGGGGGATCGCCATAAACTTACCGAACGGTGCATCGCTACTTATCGTGGCAACGTAATCGGCCTTGCGGGTGAACGGCAGTCTGGCAAGGTCGGCCAGCGAGCGTAGCTCGCCGATGTGCCAACCGAGCTGCTGCCACAGTGGTGCGTAATAGCCACCGCCATCAATGCTCTGCTGGCTTAGCCTTGTCAGTTGTGCGCGCAGTTGGACGAGCTGGAATTGTTCCAGTCTGTCGCGATCCCAGTAGTCGACGGCATCATCTTGCGCAGGCATGGCGGTAGTATCTGCACCCAGGTGCATTATTGCACTCCGAGTCCACGCACGGCAAAAGTGGCAATGGAGTCCGCAACTTCCAGTTTTTCTTCGTCGCTTTGTTCAGTGCGAGGACGGTACCAGATGGTGGTCCAGTTGAGGGCGCCAAAAAAGGCCTTCACCACGATCTGCAAATTCTGTGGCGGCGCTGGGCTTTCGTCCAGGACTTGCTGGATTGCTTCGCGAAACAGGGTCTCGTAATGATCGCGCAGCACCAGAATTTCCGACAGCACTTCACGCTGAGCAGCAGTGGTTTCGCCGGCCAGATGCATTTCCAAGCCTTGCACGGCGACGCGCTGGTAAGGAAGATGGTCCATGATCACGGTGATGTGCGCCATAGTCATGGCACGCAATTTGTCGGTCGCTTTCAGATGGGGCAGGCTGGCGGCAGTTTGTACTGCGGTCAGGTCCATTTCCATGCCACGTTTGTGGACGTCGAAGAAGAGATCGGCTTTTTTGCGATAGTGGTGATAAATCTTGCCTTTGGTGGCGCTCAGAATATCGGCCACATCATCGATGCTGGTGGCGGCATATCCTTTAGTCATGAATGCCAATGCGGCGGCATCGAGAATCTCGCTACGTGGATCGCTATCGTCTCCTGCAAATTCGTTGGCTATCGATGTGGGACGTAATGTATCGACCTTCATTATGCTTGCTCCTCATTGTTAAATTCAGCATGAATCGCGCGAGCGATCACCAGTCTCTGGATCTCCGAAGTACCTTCGTAAATTTCGGTAGCACGTTGATCCCGGTACAGGCGTTCGACGAGCGAGGGCTTGACGAAACCTTCAGCACCAAACACTTGAACCCCAATATCGACCGCATCGTGTGCAGCTTCGCTGCAAAACAACTTGGCCTGTGCGCCGATGAGCGCGACATCCTTGCCGGTATCAAATTGGCGTGCGGTTTCGTATGCCAACATTCTACCCGCTGATAGACGAGTTGCGACATCGGATAGTTTGAATCCGATGCCTTGATGATTGATCAGCGCTTGTCCAAAGGCGGTGCGCACCGCCGCACGCTTGGCTGCAGCGTGGAATGCGGCCAGTGCAATGCCGTTGGATTGGGCCGCCACAACAATGCGCCCGACATCGAGTGCCTCTAGCGCGAGTTTGAGTGCTTTGCCCGGTAGGCCGATCATCGCTGCCGTCGGCACCCAGGTGTCGAGCACGATGCTGCTGTTGACGGTGCCGCGCATGCCCATCTTGTCTTCGGGCGCTTCGCTTGAGACGCCTTGGGCATCGGCCGCCACCATGTAGGCGGCGATGCCGCGCCGTCCCAGGCCCGGGCTGGTCTGCGCAAAGACGAGATAGTGCGCGCATTGGCCGCCGCCGCCAATCCAGCGTTTGGTGCCGCGCAAGCGCCAGCCGCCATCTTCTGGTGTGGCCAGCGTTTGCATGTTGGACGGATCAGAGCCAGCTTCCTGTTCGCTCAGCGCAAACGAAATCGCTTGGCGGTGACGTGTCAGGCCACTGATGTAGGTCTGCTTTTGCGCGGCGCTGCCGGCACGCAGCAGCGGCCAGGCGCCCAATTGCAGGGTAGCGACGATGCCGCTGGTGGAGGCGCAGGCCTGCGCCAGTTCTTCGATGACGGCACAAAATGCGCGAAGAGAAGCGCCGCCGCCGCCGTACTCTGTGGGGATGAACATCGTGGCGATGCCACAGTCGTGCAGGAGGGAGACGGTTTCGTACGGATAGCGTTGGTCACGGTCGAGCGCCACCGCGCGGGGAGCCAGGTATTCATGTGCGATTCGGCGCGCTATATCGCGCCATTTACTTGCCTCCGGATCGAGCGGAGGGTCCCAAATAATCGCCATTATTTCTCCGTACTGGCCATCGTCTGGGCCTGGGGTTTGGTGGAGCGGGCTTATTTTTTTTGCTTGCAAAAAAGCTAACAAATATCGCTGGCGGCGTGCTGCCGTTTTTTCATCGGCATGTTGTTAGTTTCCATCATAGATTCTTAGTGCGACCTCAACTTAATATACTAAGTAGCATTATGTTGATCAAGTTTGTAACCATACGCTCGTTCGACTTTCTTTGCACGACGCTGGAAAAATAATACTTAGAATATTGTTGTTATTCGTGCCGATTTTCCACGCGCCGAGAAATGCACACGGCCGGCGCCGTGATGGCGGTGACGGTGGTCCATACAGAAATGCGCGTGGTGTCTTAAAATTGAGGCCGTCGTCAATGTGATTGAATTACGGCTGACATCAAAACCGCCGAAAAAATTCCCAGCATGTGGCGCGCAGCAAGTGCCGTTGTTGTTGTGCGCTTGTTAACATGCCTGCAGTGGTAATCTGGCCGTTGCGCATGAGCGCAACTAACGCAAACGGATGCGATTCCATCTCAACTCAACAACGTCGCACAGCAGGAGCACAAAGTATGCAACAGCATCCAGGAAGTGTGATTCGCCAGATACTGGCGCAGGGCGGCGCGGTGCCAGTGCCGGGCTGTTACGACCCGCTGGGTGCGATGTTGATCGAGCAGGCTGGTTTCGCGGCAGCCTACATGACCGGTTTCTCTCTCTCGGCCAGTTATGGCAAGCCCGATATCGGCTTGCTAACAATGCAAGATATGGTGTTGCAGGCACAACGTATTGTCGAATCGATATCAATTCCGCTCATCGTCGATGCCGATACCGGCTACGGTGGCGCTGCGAATATTGTTGAAACGGTACGTGCATTCGAGAAAGCCGGCGTCGCCGGACTCCATCTGGAAGACCAGATCATGCCCAAGAAATGCGGCGCCATGGCCGGCAAGAAGCTGGTGCCGATCGAGGAAATGGCCTTGCGCCTAAAGGCCGCACGCAGCGCGCGCAAGAGTGATCAATTTGTCATCATTGGCCGCACTGATGCCATGACCATCTATGGCATCGAGGAAGTGTTGTTGCGCTGCAAAGCCATGCAGCAAGCCGGTGCCGATGCCATCATGGTGCCCTCGTTGAGCACTGAGGCCGAGCTGTTGGCGGTCGCCGCCAGCGTCACTATTCCGGTGCTCTATGTGGCCGCAGAAACCGTGCGTCCGAGTTACACTCAGCCACAGCTGGCGCAAGCCGGTTTTGCCGTCGCCTTGTATCCATTGAGCCTGATCCAGACCACGGTCAAGGCGCAGCAAGCCATGTTGCGCAGCATGCACGGTGCCGGCGACACCGTGCATCTGCTGGACGGCATGATGCCCTTTGCCGAGGTCGGCCGCTTGGTCGGCGTTGAACGCGCCGCCGCCTTCGAAGCATGGCTCAATGATCCCGCCAGCGGGCCTGAACCACATCACCGGAGTTGATCGCCATGGGCGCTACCATGACACAAAAAATTCTCACCCGCGTCGCCAGTGACGGCGCCGCGGCGGTGCATGGCGAGATCATTTGGGCCACGCCCGATCTGGTGAGTGCGCCGGAGGTGTCGTTTGCGGCTTATATCAAACGCCTGCGCGACATTGGCGTGACCCGTCTGGCCAAGCCAGAGTCGGTGGCCGTGATCATCGATCATGAGGTGCCGGTGCACAGCGCGGCCGGTGCCGAGCGCAACAAACTGACGCGCCAACTGGCGCAGGAACTGGGGGTAGGACATTTTTTCGATGGCGCCGGCATCACCCATCCGTTGCTGGTCGAACGCGGCTTGGTGTGGCCCGGCATGTTTGCGGGCGGCGCCGACAGTCACGCGCCCGGCTTGGGCGCGGTCGGCGCCTTGTCGGTGCCGTTCGGTTTTGAAGTGGCGATGATTCTGGCGACTGGCCAGATTTGGCTGCAAGTGCCGGAAACCATCCGCGTGCGTTTGCACGGCAGCTGTCCCGAGGGGGTGGCCGCCCGCGATATCGTGCTGGCCACCATGCAGCAACTCGACGATGCCGTCACCAGTTACCGTGTGATTGAATATCAAGGCGAGGGCCTGGCCAGTTTGTCGATACCGGAACGCATGACGCTGTGCGGGTTGTGTGTTGATGCCGGCGCTAAATCTGGCATTGCCACCGCCGATCAGCGCTGCGTGGATTATCTGCGCGAACTGGGCCTGCACGATGCGCAATTATTCAGCAGCGATGCAGATGCCGAGTTCGCTCTCACCATCGACCTGGACCTTGCGACCCTAACGCCGCGGGTGTCGATTCCACCTTCGCCACATCATGTACGCGAAGCGCAGGCCTTATCGGACATTGTCATCGACCATGCCTACATCGGCTCCTGCGCCTCTGGTTCGATTGAAGACCTGCGTGCGGCGGCCGCCATCCTGCGCGGCCACAAGGTGCATGCCGATGTCCGTCTGTTGGTCATTCCGGCCACGCAGCGCGTGTTTCAGCAAGCGTTGCAGGAAGGCTTGCTGACCGAGCTCAGCGCCGCCGGTGCCACCATTTCGCCGTCGACCTGCGGCCCCTGTTTTGGCGGCATGGCCCAGCTCACTGCTGGTGAACGCCGCATCAGCACCAGCACGCGCAATGACCCTGGGCGCATGGGTAGTCATGCAGCTGAAATCTACCTGGCCAGCGCCATGACGGTCGCTGCCTCAGCCATTACCGGCCACATTACCGATCCCCGTACATTTGCTGCGGCCGCGTCATCGGCGCAACATGGAAATGCCACAAAGGTGTCACATGAGTAGGCTCAGCAGCGGGCGCGCCTGGAAATTCAGCGACGACATCTCCAGCGATGAACTGATCTCCGCCCGGCATGTGTTCGAGTACGACCCGCGTTTGCTCAGCAAGCACCTGCTCAGCGACCTGCGGCCCGCATTTGCGCAGCAGGCACAGCCTGGCGACGTCATCGTGGCCGGCGGCAATTTTGCGCACGGCAGTAATCACAGTCATCCGTTTCTGGCCATGCAGGCACTCGGCGTCGGCCTGCTGTGCCGCTCGCTCTCGCGCGGTCCGTTCCGACTGGCAATCTTCATGGGCGTGCCGCTGCTACAGGTCGGCAGCGAGGTGATTGACGCCATCGAAGATGGACAGCAACTGTCGATCGATTTTCAATCCGGCAGCATCACCAATGTCACCACTGGACGCCTCATGCAGGCGGCACCGCTGGCGCCATTTCTACAAGACATCGTCAATGCCGGTGGCGGGCTGGCCTTCATCAAATCGAGGTTGCCTGCGTGATACCGACCATCCTCACCATGCCCGCAGCCAATGATGCTTCTGCGTCGGGGCAGCCCATCATGGTGGTTCAAGCGCTCGAAAAAACCTACGCCACCCAGGACGGCAGTCGGGTACACGCACTCGGTCCCTTGTCGCTGAGCCTGCCGCGCGGCGCCTTCATGACTATCGTTGGCCCGTCCGGTTGCGGCAAGTCAACGCTGCTCAAACTATTGTCCGGCCTGCTGCCGCGCAGCGCCGGATCGATTACGGTCAATGGCGCAGAAGTGCATGAGCCGCAACGCGATATCGGCATGGTGTTTCAAACCCCAGTGCTACTGCCGTGGAAGACCGCGCTCGACAATGTACTCTTGCCGGCGCGCGTGTTGGGCTTGGAGATGCAGCGCAGCCGCGTGCGTGCACAGGAGCTGCTGGAGCTGGTCGGGCTGGCCGATGTCGGCAGTCGCTATCCGCACGAACTGTCGGGCGGCATGCAGCAACGGGTGGCGATTGCGCGGGCGCTGATCCATGATCCGGCGATCCTGATGATGGATGAACCCTTCGGCGCGCTCGATGCCATGACGCGCGAGCTCATGAATCTGGAATTGCTGCGCATCTGGCGTCAAGCCGGCAAGACCATCGTGTTTGTCACGCACTCGATTCCCGAAGCGATTTTTCTCGGCACGCAGGTGATGGTGCTGTCCAAGCGTCCCGGTTGTATCGCCGATCTGGTCACGGTCGACTTGCCCGCCGAACGTAATCTGGACATCATGTCAAGCGATGCCTTCGGCGTGTTCAGCAAGCGTATTCGCAGTCAGTTCAATACCCAGGGATTCATCTGATGGAGCAGCTACCCGAGCGCGTCGTCCTAGCCACCACCGTCACCGCCAGCGCCGGATTGATGCGTGTGCGCCGCAAACTTGCTGCGCGTCCCGAGCTGGTTCTCATCCCTGCGGTATTCGTGGTGTTGATGCTGATCTGGGAAGCCGTCATTCGCTATTGGCAGATTCCGCTCTACATCATGCCGGCGCCGTCCAACATTGCGTTGGCGCTGGTCAATACCAGTTATCTCGACAATGCGCTCTATACCCTGACCGAGGCGTTGTCAGGTTTTGTGCTGGCCGCGCTGTTGGGTATCGTGCTGGGTGGCGTGATTGCGCAATTCCCGCTGGTCGAAAAGACCTTGTATCCTTATCTGATCGCCATTCAAACCACGCCCAAGGTGGCGCTGGCACCGTTGTTCATCATCTGGTTTGGCTTTGGCATCACCTCCAAAGTGATCATTGCCGCCACGATTGCCTTCTTTCCTATCCTGGTCAATGTTATCAGCGGCTTGCGTGCCACCGATGCGGCTCGGCTCGAGCTGATGCGCTCGCTGCGCGCCACGCGCTGGCAGATATTCACCATGGTGCGGCTGCCGGGAGCCTTGCCGATGATTTTTGCCGGACTCAATGTCGCCATCATTTTCAGCATCCTGGGCGCCATCGTCGGCGAATTTCTCGGTTCCCGCCAGGGTTTGGGCAATGCCATCATGCAAATGAATGTCAACCTCGACACGGCCGGCATGTTTGCCACCTTGTTCGTGCTCTCGGCCATCGGCGTGAGCTTGCATCTGCTGATGCGTTTGCTGCAGCGTAAGGTGCTGTTCTGGGCCGACAGTTCAAGAATGCCCGATTTTTGATGGAGATGACGGCCGCGCAGCCACGCAAAAATGCACATGAGCTGCGCTGAACCAGTAAAATGCTGACTTTCGCCCGTGTTACCGGCGGCCCCCTGATTTTTCCCCCTCAAGCATGGACACAATTCTGGCGTTAAAAGCCCTGATCATGGGCATCGTCGAAGGTTTGACCGAATTTTTGCCGATTTCATCCACTGGCCATCTGATTCTCGCAGGCAGCCTATTGCATTTTGTCGGCCCAGAGTTTCCCAAGGGTAAGGCTGACGTCTTCGCCATCGTGATTCAGGCCGGCGCCATTCTGGCCGTGTGCTGGGAATACCGCTATCGTATCTGCAGTGTGCTGGCCGGCTTGTCTTCCGAGCGCAGCGCACAACGGCTGGTAATCAATCTGTTCATCGCCTTTTTGCCGGCCGCAATTCTCGGTTATTTATTCAGCACGAAGATCAAGGCCCTGCTGTTTGCACCGCTGCCGGTGGCGGCGGCATTTATTGTCGGGGGTTTGCTCATTCTGTGGGTGGAGCGTAGTCAGAAGGGGCGCTTCAGCTATACCCGCATTGATACACTCGACGACATGACGCCGCTGGACGCGTTCAAGGTCGGTTGTGCCCAGGCGTTTGCATTGATTCCTGGCACCAGTCGTTCCGGTGCCACCATCATTGGCGGCATGCTGTTCGGCTTGTCACGCAAGGCCGCCACTGAATTTTCCTTCTTTCTGGCGATTCCGACCTTGCTGGCCGCCACCGTGTATTCGCTATATAAAGAGCGCGCGCTGCTCAGCACGGCCGATGTGCCGTTGTTTACGGTGGGCACAGTAGCCGCCTTCGTTGCCGCCTTCCTTTGCGTGCGCTGGCTGTTGCGCTACATCAGTTCGCATGATTTCAGTATCTTCGCCTGGTATCGCATCGTATTTGGTTTGATCATCCTGGGGACGGCATATAGCGGTGCCGTGGCCTGGGTGCAATGAGTTTTACATTAGTGAAGCAATAAGGGGTTTATTTTGGCAAATATCTGTAGCGCCGGTCTGGATATCGGCTTCGCATCGCTCGATTATGTGCAGGTCACCATATTGGGGATCATTCAGGGCATCACTGAGTTGCTGCCCATCTCGTCAACGGCGCATATGCGCATCGTGCCGGCAGTGCTAGGCTGGCGCGATCCAGGCTCGGCTTTCTCGGCCGCCATGCAATTGGCGGCACTGGCCGCCGTGGTGAGTTATTTCTGGCGCGACGTCACAGCAGTGACCGGTGGCAGCATCAACGCCTGGAAACAGCGCGACTTTAATGCGCCGATGTTCCGTCTGGCGGTGGCGATCATCCTGGCGACGATTCCCATCGGCATCGTCGGTCTGTCGCTATCGCATGTGCTCAATAGTTGTGGCTCGCCGCTGCGCAGCCTGTCGGTGATCGGCTATTCCTGCATCGGCATGGGACTGCTGCTGGCGATTTCCGAACTGGCTTGCCGCCACCGTCGCACGGTTGGCGAGATGCGCCTGCGCGATGCCATCATCGTTGGGATCGCCCAGATTGGCGCCTTGATTCCAGGCGTTTCACGCTCCGGCTCGACGCTGACGGCGGCGCTGTTTCTCAACTTCAAACGTGAAGAAGCGGCGCGCTTTTCTTTCTTGCTCGGGTTGCCCACGATTGCATTGGCCGGTCTCAAGGAGTTGGCTGAACTGTGGCATGCGCATATTCCCTTGCATGCCTGGTCGGTGTTGGGAGTTGGTTTGGTGGTGTCGAGCTTGTCGGCATTTTGCGCCATCTGGGGCTTGATGAAGGTGCTGGAACGCTTCTCGACCTGGCCGTTTATCGTCTATCGCGTGGCACTCGGGGTATTTTTGCTGGTTGGCGTGAGCCAGGGATTTTTGCAATAAATGACGAACGCCCAATCAGTCGAGCAACAACGCGCCCGCGCCTTGCAGGTGTTGGAGACGGTGTTCGGCTATGGCTCGTTTCGCGGCCAGCAGGGCGAGATTGTGCAGCATGTGGTGGCCGGCGGTGATGCGCTGGTGCTGATGCCCACCGGCGGCGGCAAGTCGCTGTGCTATCAGATTCCTGCCTTGGTGCGAGACGGTGTGGGGGTGGTGGTGTCGCCGCTGATTGCACTGATGCAGGACCAGGTCGATGCGCTGGCCGAAGTCGGCGTGCGTGCCGCGTTCCTCAATTCGACTCAGACTTTTGAAGAGGCCATGCGGATCGAGCGGCGCGTGCGCAGCGGCGATCTGGATGTGCTGTATGTCGCGCCGGAACGGTTGATGACGCCACGCTGCCTGGAGTTGCTGGAAGCGGCGCATATTGCGCTGTTTGCGATCGACGAGGCGCATTGCGTAGCGCAATGGGGTCATGATTTCCGGCCTGAGTACATCAAGCTGTCGGTCTTGCACGAGCGCTTCCCGCAGGTGCCGCGGATTGCCTTAACTGCGACTGCCGACCAACAGACTCGCGAAGAAATCATTCATCGCCTGCAACTGGAGGATGCGCGTCAGTTCGTGTCTTCCTTCGATCGTCCCAACATCCGCTACCAGATTGTCGAAAAAGCCAATGGCCGCAAGCAATTGCTCGACTTCATCGAGAGCGAGCATGCCGAAGACGCCGGCGTAGTGTATTGCCTGTCGCGCAAAAAAGTCGAAGAGACAGCCGAATTTCTACAGCAACACGGCATCAATGCCCTGGCGTATCACGCCGGCATGGACTACGCCAAGCGCAGCGCCAATCAGTCGCGTTTTCTGCGCGAAGAAAAAATTGTCATGGTCGCTACCATCGCCTTCGGCATGGGCATCGACAAACCCGATGTGCGCTTCGTCGCCCATCTGGATTTACCCAAGAGTATCGAAGGTTATTATCAAGAAACCGGCCGCGCCGGGCGCGACGGTTTGCCGGCCAATGCCTGGATGGCCTATGGCTTGCAGGACGTGGTGCAGCAGCGCCGCATGATTGCTGAGTCCGAGGCGGACGAAACCTTCAAACGGGTGCTCGGCATCAAGCTCGATGCCATGCTCGGACTGTGCGAAACCTTGCACTGTCGCCGCATGCGCTTGCTGGAGTATTTCGGCCAGGAAGGCCGACCCTGCGGCAATTGCGATATCTGCCTGACGCCGCCGGTCACCATCGATGGCACGGTGCTGGTGCAAAAACTGCTGTCGACCGTCTATCGGGTCGAACAGCGCTTCGCTCCCGGCCATGTGTTGGAAGTCTTGCGCGGCATCGATAGCGACAAAACCAAGCAATGGCATCATGATCAGTTGTCGGTCTTTGGTATCGGCAGCGACCATGGTGAAGCGGAATGGCGGGCGGTCTTGCGACAGGTCATTGCGCTCGGTTTGCTGAGCGTCGATCACGAAAATTACAGCGCCCTCAAACTGACCGAAGCGGCACGGCCGGTGCTGCGCGGCGAACAAAGTATTCAACTGCGGCAGTATCAAAAACCGGTCAAACCCAAGCGCAGCAGCGGCACCGGAAAATCCAACTACGTCGAAGCCGATCTCAGCGCCGACGAGCAAACCATCTTCGACAAACTGCGCTGGTGGCGTGTCGAAACGGCACGCAAACATAATGTGCCGGCCTACGTCATCTTCCATGACAGCACCATGCGCGAAATCGCCAAGGCCAAACCGGCCTCGCTCGACGATTTGCGCGGCGTAACCGGTGTTGGCGAAAAGAAACTCGACACTTACGGTGCCGAGATTATCGCGCTCATAGAAGAATTCTCAGCGTAAGCACATCGCATGAAACGTTGCGGCACTTTGCTGTTGACGTTTGAGGAATATTCCACAAAAGACCTGGTATGTTTATTGCTTATTTGCTATCAATGTATTGATGGTGGTATGTCAGCGGCTTATTCACGGGAGTCCGCTCCTGTCGGTGCTCCAAGAGCGTGTCCAGCATCATCTTCACGACTCTGAAATCAGAGTGCCTATCAGGAATTCCCTGTCTAGACTTCAGCCGGTCTGGAGTCCATCATCTATCTAACAAACGACCTGGTATGTTGCATAGATCTACTGTCGATGCCATGGCAAGTTGCTCACAATCAATTGGATGGGGGCTATATGCATATCAACGATCTGCGAATCGGTACGCGTCTGGGGCTGATGGCAGTGCTCCTGTTACTGGCGACCGTGTTGGTTGGTGCGCGTGGATGGGTGACGGTAGGCCACAGCTACCAGCAAAATGTCGAGACCATGGAAAAGGCGGCCACCATTGAGCGAGCCATTGACGCCGCGCGCAGCGCGCAAGTGCAGTTCAAGATTCAGGTGCAGGAGTGGAAAGATATCTTGCTGCGGGGCAAAGACCCGGTCGCATTCAAGAAGTATCACGAGGCTTTCATCAGCGAAGGTCTGGTCACGCAGGCCAATCTTGAAAAACTCAAAACCTTGTTGCCGGCACTTGGCATTTCAGTCGACAAGCTCAGTCAAACCGAGCAGGCGTTGAGCACCTTGCAGAGCACCTATTTGGCGCAATTGCAAAAAAACTACGACGCGCAAGATCCTGACAGCGTTGGCCGCGTCGATGCGGCGGTCAAAGGCATGGACCGTGCACCGACTGACGACATTGTCGCCGAGGTGCGCAAGGCGGCTGAGCAATTCAATATCGATACCACTGCGCAGGCCGACGCCGCCTTCAACAGTGCGCGTGTGGTGCTGTCGGTGTCGGTGCTGCTGGCCTTGCTGGTGGGGGCGCTAGTGACATTCTGGCTGGTGACCAGCATCACACGGCCGCTGGGTGCTGCAGTGAGCGTGGCGCAGGCGGTGGCGGCAGGCGATCTGCGTTGTGAACTGGTCGTCAGCGGCAAGGATGAAACCGCACAATTGCTGCGGGCGCTCAAATACATGAACAGCAATTTGTCCAAGATAGTCTCCGAGGTGCGTCTGGGGACCGAGACCATCGCCACTGCCTCGTCGGAGATCGCCACTGGCAACCAAGACTTGTCAACGCGTACCGAAGAACAGGCCAGTTCGCTGGAAGAGACTGCCGCGGCCATGGAAGAACTTACCGCCACCGTGCAGAAAAATGCCGATAGCACCCAGCACGCGAACAAGCTGGCGGCTGATGCTGCCGGCGTTGCGGTCAAGGGCGGTGCGATGGTCGCCGCCGTGGTCGACACCATGGAGGCGATCGAGCAAAGCTCGAACAAGATCGTCGATATCATTGCCGTCATCGACGGCATCGCCTTTCAGACCAATATCCTGGCGCTCAATGCAGCAGTGGAAGCGGCGCGTGCCGGCGAGCAGGGACGCGGGTTTGCGGTAGTGGCCTCAGAAGTGCGCACGCTGGCGCAACGCAGTGCTACCGCCGCCAAGGAAATCAAGGAATTGATCGGCGACTCGGTGAGCAAAATCAGCAGCGGTACCAATCTGGTCGGTGGCGCCGGCAACACCATGCAGGAAATTGTCACGGCGGTAAAGCAGGTGGCCGTGATCATGGATGAAATTACCCGCGCCAATCAGGAACAAAGCATTGGCATTGACCAAGTCAACCGCGCCGTGGTGCAGATGGATAGCGCCACGCAGCAGAATGCGGCGTTGGTGGAACAGGCTGCGGCCGCCGCCGAAAGCCTCAAGAATCAGGCTGCCAGCCTGGCGCAAACCGTCAGTGTATTCAAGCTATAAGGTCGGTGCTGGCCTGTTCAGGCGCGTTTGACGAACACCAGATCCCATACGCCGTGGCCCAGGCGCAGGCCGCGGTTTTCAAATTTGGTGACGGGGCGATACTCGGGGCGCGGCGCATAGTCCTGCGCGCTGTTGGCCAGACTAGGTTCGGCGCTCAACACCTCCAGCATCTGCACCGCATATTCTTCCCAATCGGTGGCGCAATGCAAGTAGCCTCCCGGTGCCAGACGCGAGGCCAGCAGGCTCACCAGGGGGCCTTGAATCAAACGGCGCTTGTTGTGCCGGGCCTTGTGCCAAGGGTCGGGAAAAAACACATGGGCACCGGCCAGCGAGGCTGGTGCGATCATGTTGGTCAGCACCTCCACCGCGTCATGCTGGATCAGACGCATATTGCGCAAGCCTTGTTCACCGATCTGCTTGAGCAAACTACCCACGCCCGGCGTATGCACTTCGACCCCGATGAAATTTTTCTCCGGCATGCTGGTGGCAATCCTGGCGCTGGTTTCACCCATGCCGAAACCGATTTCAAACACGGTCGGCGCCTGGCGACCGAAAACCGTATCGATCTCCAGGGTTTGTTTCGCATAGGGTAATAAAAATGTCGGTCCGAGTTCTTCAATCGCACGCGCTTGCGCGCTCGAGAGGCGACCGGCACGGGTGACGAAGCTGCGGATGCGATGCTCGCTCGGATCGTAAAAAAGAGGCTTGCCGGACTTGTTTTCAGACATGAAGGACTCGTGAAGCGGTAAATGGGAATGCGGGCCGATGCGGTGGTATTTAACTTGCTGATTTTAAAGCGCTTTTATGCTTTTCGTCAGAAGCGAGGACGTTATTCTGGACTGCTTTGGCCGCAGAGGCAAGTTTCACAATGGATCAATACTCGTAGGCAAGCTTAATGCCCACAGTACGCGCTGCGCCGGGCTGCGCAAAATTACCCAAAGCACCGCCGCTGAAGCCAAAAGTACGATAAACCCGATTGCTCAGATTCTGCCCATACAGCGTGACTTCGACACGCTCATGCACACGCCATCCGAGGGCACCGTCAAGCACGGCGTAACTGCCCTGGCGCAAATTGTTGGCCGTATCAAAATACTGCGCACCGCTCCAGCGCAGCGCCAGTTGTGGCAGCAACAGCGTGTCGGCCAGCGGCAGCTCGCCATGTAGTTGCAGCTGCATGGCCCACTGCGGCGCAAACGGCACGCGCTTGCCGGCACAGTCGGTGCAGCCGTAAGGATCGACATACCGCGTGAAATCGGCCTGATTGAGCAAGCCATTCAGGCCCAGCACCCAGCGTCGCGCGGCTTGCCACTGAAGATCGAACTCGAGGCCCTTGGAGCGCGTGTCGCCGACATTGTGCAGGCTCTGGTAGCCGACTTGATTGCTACTGTAGAGCTGGGTGTCGCGGGTCTCAACCTGATACACCGCCAGCGCCGCGCGCAGCGTCTGACTGCGCAGGCGTAAGCCGCTCTCATAGCTGATGGCACGTTCGGCGCCATAGGCTTGAGCGTCCGCAGGACTGGACGGCGCCAGATTAAAGCCACCCGGTTTGTAGCCCTGCGCCACATTGGCATAGGCGCGCCAGGCGCGGTCGAGCTGATAGCCGGCGGATAGTTTTCCCTGCAGTCGTTGACCGCTGGTGGTGGCGTTATCGGCAAAAGTGGCCGCGCCCGCACTGCCGTTAAAACTGGTCCAGGCCTGGTCACGCGCGAGGCGCAAACCGAGCGACAAATCCAGTGCAGCACTGGCATGCCAGGTGACATCGCCATAGCCGGACAAAGCCTGCGTATGGTTATCCGAGCTGGTCGTCATGACATCGGCCACGCTCGGTACCACTTGCGTATTGAAATAGCTGCGCGTCTGCTGCAGCGCCTGCCGATACAGACCGAAGACGGCATCCCAAGGACCTTGCGGCGGTTCACTGAGGGGCGTGGCAAGGCGTATTTCCTGCACATTCTGACGCCAGCGCTCAGGCTGTTGGGTGAAATAGGGGCCGAACGGAAAGTGGCGCGCAATCTCCACCGTTTGCCATGCCGACATGGCCGTCAGACGCCATCGCGGCCAGTCGTAGCGCAGTGATACAGCGCTGCTGCCGGCACAGCGGCGCTGACCGAATTGGGCGTATTGCAGCGGCAGGCCGGAGGCGACATAGATGTTGTGCTGGCCAATATCACCAAATGGCAGGTAAGCATCCTGGCTGCCGCTGGCGCAATCGCGTGCGGCAGCCAGTTCCGCTTGCCACAGCGCGCCGGCAGGCGCCAGCCGCAGCCGCACTGCGCCGCTGGAGGATCGCACGCCGCCCTGATCGCTGGCGCCAGTGAGCGGGTTGGTCAGCGCGCCTGGCGCGCTGATGCGGCTCAGTGCCACGACGCCATACAACAGGTCCGGTTGCAGCGCCACGCTGGCATCTGATCGCAACTGATAACCGCCGCGGTTGGAGATGTCGGAGTGAACTCGCAGGGCCGGCGTGTTGTCGGGGACCGCGCTGACAATGTTGAGTACACCGCCTTCGGCGCTCTTGCCATAGAGTGTGCCCTGCGGCCCCTTGAGTAATTCCACCCGCTCGACGTTGAGCAGCGTCTGGGCGGCGAAGACCGGCAGTTGCGGCACCCCATCGACATACACGGTCAATGCCGGATTGTAAAAATCCTGGGCCGATGTGATGCCGCGCAAGCCGATCACGGGGAACAGTTGCGAGCCGCTCTGCGACATCTGCACGCCCGGCAGTACGCGCGCCAGATCGAGCGTATTGACCACCTGTGCCTGTTCCAGCTGCGCACGCTCGACCACCACCACGGCACCATTGACGCTCGATCTAGACTGACTGCCTTTGCCGGCGCTCACATTCAAGGCCGGCAGGCCCCGATGATCGTCGTCATCTTCCAGATCTTCAGCATCCGCACAGGGACATAACAAGGCGACGACGATGGTCAACGCAGGCGCACAGCGCCGCTGTGAGCACACAGATTGAAGTGGCATATCTCATTCCCATTGAAAGCGTATTGCATCAATAACAGTGACGAAAAATGTCGAGCCAGGACTGAACTAATTGGCACTACGCCATTCTTCTTTTTTGATGATGCGGTCCATTGTGCGCAACGTGATTGCGGGCCGCGCAGTACATGAGGCACAACAGTGGTGTGTATTTAAAAATACAAATGATAATCATTCTTATCTTAAGAGCTACCCGTATTGGTTGCAATATTGCCCTGATCGGGATGTTGTGAGGAGTTCAATCTATGTCCACGCCATCGTCTAAGGCCGATGAGGTGACCGTATCGGGATTGCTGGCGGGTGAATCTGCCGGACCAAGCATGCTGTACAGGAGAGTGTTAGGCGAGGGCATTGATGTGCTGGTGTGGGAGGGCACGTTTGCGCAGCCCTTGTCGATGAAAGTGCGCGATGACTGGGGACGCGTGCATTTTAGTTGTGCCCTGCGCGGGCGCTCTCAGTATCGGTTGGCGCATGGTAATCGGCATCGTGAATATGTGTTGCACGAAGGTCTGAGTTGTATCAGTTACACGCCCGATTGTTACGCTCACTCCACACACGCGGGCACGATAGAAAATGTCACCGTCGCTGTGCGCCCCGATTTATTGCAGGAGCTGGTGCCGGACATGGATGCGAATCTGGCGCGGCTACTTGATTCAGCGCGTTGCTGCTCCTTGTGCCGTAGCGATGCGCAGATCAATGCCACGGCCTATTTACTGGCCGCCGCCATTCGCAAAACTCAGCCGGGCGGGGCCGATGGCGAGCGGCGCTCGCCCTTGTGGTTACTCGGACAGAGCCTGGTACTGGTCAGTCTGACCATCGCCGCGCAGCGGCAAGACGCCAACCCGGCGCTATACCTGAGTGCCGGCGAAAAACAAAAACTGATGCAGGCTCGTGATCGTCTGCTGGCCGATCTCAGCGAGGCGCCCACGATTGCCATGTTGGCCAAGGAATGCGGGCTGGGGGTGCTCAAGCTCAAGCGCGGTTTCCGTGAACTTTTCCAGCACAGCGTATACGGTTTATTCCAGCAAGAACGCATGCATGAAGCCATGCGCCGCCTCGCACGTGGTGACAGCTCGGTGATGGTCGTCGCCAGCGATATGGGCTATGTCAACGCCAGCCATTTCGCGGTCGCCTTTCAGAAGCAGTTCGGGGTCAAGCCCTCTTCGCTCAAGCAACGTCGCTAAGAGCGCAGGGCGATACCGATAGGGGCGGAAATAAACTCCCTGCGGGTGGCACCGATCACGCCAATGATTATGATTTGACTCTCATAAAAAAACACTACCGCCAGCCGTGTGCATGATGCACTGAGACATCTTGCGCTGCCATGGACGAACCGCCCCCAACACCTATTCGTCGTCCATCAGATGGCAGTTGAAATCGCCAGCCGCAATGATGGTCGCCGAAGATTGCCGCGACAGCCGATGAGCCTTGCTCGGTGGCGACGCTGACACACCATGAGGAAGTTATGGATCAATTCATCGATATCCAATCCTGGCCGTTGGTTTATCTGCACATGCCCGTTCAGGTAGATGATCAGGATGCAGACGCAGCATTGGCGCAGATCGTCGCCTTGTACAGGCGTTCTGAGCGTTTCGTGCTGGTCTTGGATGGCGTCGAATTGCCGCGCCATTCCAAGCGTTTCATGCATGCCTATACGCAATGGAGCAAGCAAAACCTCGCACTGCAAAGAAATTTCTGTGCCGGCGCGGTGCGCATTGAAGCAGAGCCAAGACGGCGGCGCGCCTATGTGCAACGGTTGCAAGCGCAACATCGTGCAAGCCGCTCGCCCTACCCGAGTCGGGTTGTCGCCAGCGCGGCCGAGGCCCGCTTGCAGGCGCAGATCTGGCTTGATGCGCAGGACCAAAGCGATACGCGCGTGATTGAACCGATGCCGGCGAGCACGCCGCAAACGCAGAGACAACGCCTCCAAAGTACCGACATTGATCCATCCTTGCATGCCGAACTGGCCGCCGAGCTGGCGTTGACGCCGGCGCTACTGGCCACCGACGCAAATTTGCTGCAACTGGGCTTGGACTCGATGCGCATGATGGCCTGGCAAAACCGCTTGCACGCACGCGGCTATGCCTTGTCGCTGCGTCAGTTGTATCAAGCGCCTAGCGTCGTCGGCTGGAGTCAGCTATGTCGTAATGCCGGCAACGCCGGCCATGCCGAGCACCGCAGCATCTCGCCGGCGGCGCCAGCAAGCTGGCCGACCATGGCCGACGGCCAGCCCTTTGCGCTGACCCCGGTACAACATGCGTATCTGGTCGGACGCGCGCCGCAGCAGTCCTTGGGTGGCGTGGCCTGCCACCTATATCAGGAATTCGATGGCAGCGGCTTGACGCCGCAGATGGTCGAGTCGGCAGTGTACAAATTGATTGCGCGCCATCCCATGCTGGCGGTCAGATTTTCTGCGGCCGGTGAGCAACAATGGTGTTCGACCACGCCTTGGCGCGGTCTGACCACGCATGATTTGCGGGCGCTGAAGAGCGCCGCGCAAGAACGTGCCTTGCTGGCCTTGCGTGAGCAACTGGATCATCGGGTGCTGGCAGTGGAAGCTGGTCACACCTTCGATTTTCAATTGTCGTTGCTATCGCAAGGCCGCCACCGCTTGCACGTCAATCTCGACTTGCTGGTGCTGGATGCGGCCAGCTTCCATCTGCTCTTCGAGGAACTGGCGGCCCTGATCGCCGGCACCGCGCCGATGCCTACTGTCAGAGATTACGATTTTCGCAGCTACCTGGCGCAGTCGGCGCGGCAGAATGCGGCCGCCCGTGCGCAGGCGCAAGACTACTGGCGCGCGCGGCTGCCGCAGTTACCGCCGGCACCGGCCTTGCCGCTGCTGACGCCACAGGAAGCGCAACAGGCAAGGCCGCCACGTTTCATACGGCGTCGCGCCGTACTCGATGGCGCGCAATGGCAAGCGCTGCAAAGCGCCGCTGCCGCTTGCGCTGTGACGCCCACCATGGCGCTGGCGACCTGCTTCGGCGCGGTGCTGGCGCGCTGGTCTGGGCAATCGCGCGTGTTGTTGAATCTGACCTTGTTTGATCGTCAGCCGCTGCACCCTGAAGTGCAGACGATGATTGCCGACTTCACCAATATGATGCTGCTTGATCTGGACTGCGGCGACGACGACTTTGCCACGCTGGCGCGCGCCAATCAGGAAACCTTCGCTGCCGCCCATGAGCATCGCCACTGGTCCGGCGTCGAGGTGTTGCGCGAACTGCGCAAGCAGGGTGACTATCCGCACGGCGTGCCGGTGGTGTTTACCAGCAATCTGGGCAATTCGCTGTATGGCCGGCACAGCGCCGAGGTACTGGGCGAGCCGGGCTGGGGCATCTCGCAAACACCGCAGGTGTGGATTGACCACGTGGCCTTGATGCAGGGCAGCGCGCTCTGTTTGCAATGGGACAGTGTCGATGGGCTGTTCCCCAGCGGGTTGATCGATACCATGTTCGACGCCTATCTGGCCCTGGTGCATAGTCTGGTGCAGGAGTGCGCCGCCTGGCAGCGGCCGCTGATGGATCCCATGCCGGCTACTCAGCAGGCTGTGCGCGCGTGCATCAATGCCACCACCAACGCCAATGCACGGCCGCTACCCAAGGGTCGTTTGCACGAAGGATTTTTCGCCGCTGCCGAGCGCGCGCCTGAGGCAGTGGCGCTGCGTTACCAGGATCAAGCGCTCAGCTACGCACAGTTGGCAGCGTTGGCGCGCTGTTGTGCCACTGCGCTCGGCGCGTCTGGCGTGATGCCCGGTGACCGGGTGGCCATCAGCATGAGCAAAGGCATCGGCCAGGTGGTCGCGGTCTTGGGCACGCTGTATGCCGGCGCGATTTACGTGCCGGTATCGCTAGAGCAGCCGGCAGCGCGGCGGCGCCAGATTTACGACAACGCCGAAGTCGCCCTGGTGCTGCTGTGCCAGCATGACACGGCGCTGCAGCCGGTCGAGCAACAACCGTGCGCCCGCTATCTGTATTGGCAAGATGCGGTCAAGGCGGCAGCCGCACCAGCGGCCACACCGGTTGATCCGCACAGTGCCGCCTATGTCATCTATACCTCCGGCTCGACCGGCATTCCCAAGGGCGTGGTGATATCGCATCGCAGTGCACTCAATACCTGCGCCGAAATCAACCGACGTTACCGCATCAGCGCCAGTGATAGCGTGCTGGCCTTATCGGCGCTGCACTTTGATTTATCGGTCTACGATCTGTTCGGCGTACTGGCCGCAGGCGGCACCGTGGTCGTGCCGCAGCAGCAGCAGTGCCGCGATCCGGGTGCCTGGTGCGCCTTGCTGGAACGCCATCAGATCACGCTGTGGAACAGCGTGCCGGCCTTGTTCGACATGCTGCTCACCTACAGTGACGGCATCAGCGCGCAAGCGCCGTCGCGCTTGCGCCTGGTACTGCTGTCGGGTGACTGGATCGGGCTCGATCTGGCGCCGCGCTATCGCAGCTACCGGCAGCACATAGCCGGCCCCAGCGAACTGGTGGCGCTGGGTGGCGCCACCGAAGCAGCCATCTGGTCCAATGCCTTTGACGTACAGCAGGTAGCGCCGCAGTGGCGCTCGATTCCGTATGGCTATCCGCTGGCCAATCAACGTTACCGGGTGGTCGACGAGCAAGGACGCGACTGTCCCGACTGGGTCGCAGGGGAGCTCTGGATCGGCGGCGCCGGCGTGGCGTTGGGTTATTTCAATGATGCCCAACGCACCGCTAGTCAATTCATCGCGTGCCGTGATGCTGGTTGCGATGGTCGCTGCGATGGTCGTTGGTACCGTACCGGCGATCGCGGCTGTTACTGGCCCGACGGTACCCTGGAATTCCTCGGTCGGCGCGACCACCAGGTCAAAATCGGCGGCCACCGTATCGAGTTGGGCGAGGTGGAAGCCGCCTTGCACCGCATCGAAGGCGTCAAACAAGCGATTGCCCTGGCCCTGGGCGAACGAGAAAAATCATTGGTCGCCTGCGTCGTGCCGAGTGCCGATGCCTGGTTCGCGCAATGCCATGCCGAGCTCGCCTTGCCGGCCGATTACGGCGTGCTGTGGCGGCCAGCCACAGTGCCGGTGGCCATCGCCGATAGCGGTGCCATGACGACATTGGTGGCAGATTTTCTGCGCGATCATTTGCAGCAACAGGGACTGCATTTCACCCAGCCGCAGTCGTTGGCGCAACTGGCGCAAGGCTATGGTGCGGCACCTGCATGGCAGGCGCTGTTTGCACGCTGGCTCAATTTTCTGGTCGCGCAACGACGCCTGCGCCTGCAGGATGGTCATTATGCACGCGGCCCGTGTTTCGAACCGGTGCGCTGCCAGCCCGCCGCCGCTCCGCTGTTGGCTACTGCCGAAGCTTTGCTGTCGCATCATGCTGGGCTCGCGGCCATCATGCGCGGCCAGCGCATGGCGCACACCCTGCTTGATCATCCGTTCTGGGCACCCGAGCAACTGCTGCTCAACAGTGCCGGCGGCGCAGTCGCCATCGACGCGTTGGCGCAGGCCGTGGAGGCACTTGCCGAGCGTTTGCAACGACCGCTGCATGTGATTGAAATCGGCGCTCGCAGCGGTGCCGGCGCGCAGCTGTTGCTACGCCGGCTAGGTCCGCAGCAAGTGCGTTATACCGGCTTGGATGCGTCGGCCGACATGGTGTTGCGCGCGCAGCAGCGCTTTGCCGCCGACGGCATCGCCCACGCCGCCATACAGCGCCAGCCGGCCGTGTTGCCGGCACACTTGCGCCACAGCGGCGACGTCATCTGCCTGCACAATTGTTTGCACCGGCTTGGCAACGACGCGCTGAGCACGACCCTGGCGCTGGCCGCACCTGCGGCCATGTTGCATGTGCTGGAACTGAACGCCGGCAGCGACACGGCGCTGGCCTTGGTCAGCACCGATTTGCTGGGGTTCGACACCGGCACTGCAGCCGATAATGGTAGGAATGGCCTAGGCAGTGCCGAGCACTGGCGCGCGCTGTTGCAGCAATATGGACTGCATTGCCAGCGTCGGGATTGCAGCGGCGACCAGCTGCGCCTGGTGGCGCGTGCGCCGACGCCGGTGCTGCGGCCTGATGCCGCGCAGTTGAGCACGGCGCTGGCGCAGCAATTGCCGCCGTATATGCTGCCGCGACAACTGGTCTTTTTGGAGGCGCTGCCGCTGAGCGGCAATGGCAAGCTGGACTACCAGGCTTTGGCAGCCTGTTGCGCGCCTGCCACCAGCGCCTCGTCTGCGCCACAGCAGCAAGCCCCAGCCGGCGCCACCGAGCAACTGCTGGCCATGCTCTGGAAGGTCTTGCTGCAAGTCGAATGCTTGCACCGGCACAGTCATTTTTTCGAGCTCGGCGGTGACAGCTTGCTGGCCACACGCCTGATCGGTCAGCTTGAGCAGCACGGCTATTGCGCCCAGCTTGGCGAACTGTTTCATTATCCGACCTTGGCCGCCTTTGCCGCCACCATGAGTGTTGTTGCCGACGCCGCAGACGGCGCCGACACGGCCAGTCAAGCGACCGCGTTGCAGCCTGATCCGGCCCAGCGCTATGCGCCATTTGCCCTGACCGATGTGCAGCAGGCCTATCTGGTAGGGCGCCAGCCAGGGTTCGCGCTCAGCGGCGTCGGTTCGCATTTTTTCGTTGAGTTCGACGTCCAGCATCTCGACGTGGCACGCTTCGAGGCGGTCTGGAACCGTCTGATCGGGCGTCACGACATGTTGCGCTGTGTGGTGCGCGATGGTTGCCAGCAGGTGTTGCCCGAGGTGGCGCGCTTTGTCTTGCGCTGTCACCGGTTCGACAATCTCGATGGCGCCGCAGCTACCGCGTTGCGCGAGCGCCTGGCGTATCAGGTGCTTGATCCCGGTCGCTGGCCTTTATTCGATATTCAGGCCGGCATCGATGGCAGCGGCCACAGCCGCCTGTATATGTGTCTCGACAATCTGATGCTCGATGGCATGAGCATGCAGATTTTGCTGGCAGAACTGGAACAGCTCTACCTCGACCCACTGGCCACCTTGACGCCGCTGAGCATCGGCTTTCGCGACTATCGGCAACGCAGCGCCGGCGTGGCGCCGAGCGCGGCATCGCTGGCCTATTGGCAACAACGGCTGGCGACGTTGCCGCCGGCGCCGCAGTTGCCCTTGCGTTGCGTTCCAGCGGCTTGCGGCAAGCCGCATTTCATACGGCTCTCAGGACGGTTGTCTGCATCGGCCTGGATTCAGCTTAAACAAGCTGCCGCCATGGCCCAACTGAGCCCTTCAGCGCTGCTGCTGGCGGCCTACGCGGCAGTGCTGTCGGCCTGGAGCAAGACAGCACAGTTGAGTCTGAATCTGACCTTGTTCGAGCGCGCGCCGTTGCATCCGCAGATTGACCAGGTGCTCGGTGATTTCACCTCCTTGCTGCTGCTGGCCTGGCAACCCGACGGCGCCTGGCTCGGCAGCGCCAGGCGCCTGCAGCAGCGGCTCTGGCAAGATCTGGCGCATCGCGATGTCTCGGCGCTGTGGGTGATGCGGCAACTGGCGCAGCGCCAGCAGCGCGCCGCCGTCGCCATGCCGGTAGTGTTTACCAGTGCGCTGGGGAGTCGGCACGAGCGCTTTCTGGCGCAACGCTCCTGCTTCCAACCGCGCTGGGGTATTTCACAAACGCCGCAGGTCTGGCTCGACCACCAGGTCTATGAATCCGAAGGCGAGCTGCGCTTGAACTGGGATGCAGTGCAAGCGCTGTTTGCGCCGGACACGCTGTGTCACATGTTCGATCAATATGTCGCTCTCTTGGAACGACTGGCGCATGACAGTGCTGCCTGGCAGTTGCCGCTGGCCGAACTGGTGCCGCGTGCCGTCGCGGTCAGCCCCGCCAAGTCTGTTAATCCTGCGCCGCCGATATGTGTGCGCGGCGCGGCCAGCGCCAGTGTCGTCGACAGCGCATTGGTGTGCAGCTTGCAGGCGTATTTTCAGCACGTGGTGGGGACGCCGATTGAGGCCCACAAGACGTTTTTTGAGGCCGGTGCTTCTTCACTCAAACTGGTGCAATTGCATGCGCATCTGCAGCAGCGCGGCTTCACCGCGCTGACGCTCACCGATCTGTTTGCGCATGCCTCGCCGCATGCACTGGCGGTGCATTTGAGCGGCACGGCCAGCGCTGCTTGCCGGGTCGACCCAGTTCAACTGACGCGGATGCGCCGCGCGCGGCGGCGAGGGGATGCGGCATGAATCGTTGCTGGTCGATGAAGCGTTACTTGCCATTCTGGTGCTGCTATTTGCACCAGGGCATGATCACCGCGCTCAGCTTGCAAGGGATCGTGGCGTATTTCAGATATGCCGGCATGGATCTGGCGCAATTGAGTTGGCTGTCGCTGTGCATGTTGCCGTGGGTCGCCAAATTTATGTGGGCGCCGTGGGGCGAGCGCCATGCACTGCCCTTGCGCGGCACGCCCTATCTGGGCAGCCTGGTGCTGTTGCAGTTGGCCATGGCACTGCTGCTGGCAGGCATGGCCTGGTGCGTTCCCGGCACCTCGATAGGATCGATCCTGGTGCTCTTGATCTTGCTCAGCGTGCTATCGGCCAGTCACGACATCTACGCCGACGGCATGACCATTTGCAGCACCAATGCCAGCACCCGGCCCTATGCCAACGTGGCGCAGGTCGGCGGCAGCTATCTGGGTATTCTGTTTGGTTCCTTTGCGTTTCTGTTGCTGGCGCAGTATCTAGGTTGGAGTCGCGCCTTTCTTGGCATGGCTGCGCTCTCGGTGCTGCTGTTGTTGCCGCTGCTGTTGCCGCCACTGCTGCGCAAGCCGGCACAGTGTCAACCCGACGTTGCTAGGCGTAGCGCACACCTCAATCTATCCGGCATTCAGGCGATGTGGCCGGCGCTGGCGCTGACCGCGCTCTACTATCCGGCCATGCGCGGCGTGCTGGCCTTGCAGACGGTGATTCTGGTGGATCAAGGCCAGAGTTCGCACGCGCTGGGCCCGACCATGTTTGTCTACAGCACCATTGCCAGCGGCATCGGTGTGTTGCTGGGCGGCTGGCTGGCCAAGCGGCTGGGCGCGTTGCGCTGCCTGCTACCGGTGATGGCTCTGCAGGCGGCGCTGGCGATGCTGCTGGCGCTTGGCTATTCCTATTACGCATTGCGCACTTGGCTGCTGCTGTTCGCCGTCGTCAACGTTGCCGCCGCGATCGGTTTTGTCACGCTCTACAACGTCCTGATGGGGCAGGTGCGCGCGCAGCAGCCGGCCTCCGACTATGCGCTGTTGCAGTCGGTTGATGCCGCGCTGAGCATGCTCATGATGCTGGCAGCCTTACGTTTGTCCAATCAGATCGGCTATCAGTGCGTGTTGGCGCTGCTGGCCTTGCTTGGCATTGCCAGTCTGTGGCTGGTGTCTCATTTGTTGCGCCAACTGGTGCCGCAGTTACTGTCGCAAGTCAGTACTGCGGTCGCAGCAACTACTCACGAAAGGCATCATGGATAGACCTGCTTTCAATGCCGATCCCGAAGATCATTTGCAAGCACTGCTGGCAGTGCATTACCCCAACGATGAACCGATTGCTGTGATCGGTTACGCCTGTCGTTTCCCGCAGGCCGATGATAGCGAGGCGTTCTGGAGCAATTTGTTACAGGGGCGCGAGTGCAGCCGCCAGCTGTCGCGCCAGGAGTTGCAGGCTGCCGGCTTCGATAGCGCCACGATCGATGCGCCCAATTTTGTCAATGTCGCCAGCATCGTGGGCGATGCCGATGCTTTTGACGCCGGCTTGTTCGGCTATGCGCGCGCCGAAGCCGAAGCGCTGGATCCGCAACAACGTCTGTTTTTGCAAATCGCCTGGCATGCGCTGGAACATGCCGGCTTTGCACCGCGCTCGGTGCCGCACAAGACCTCGGTGTTCGGTGCGGCGCGCGTGAGCACTTACCCCGGTCAGGAAGCGGTAAGCCTAAGCAAAGTGGCGCAAGTCAAAGGCTTGCAGTCACTGTTGGGTAACGACAAGGATTATGTCGCCACCCGGGTGGCTTACAAACTCAATCTGCGCGGCGTGGCGCTGTCGGTGCAGACCGCCTGTTCCAGCTCCTTGGTGGCAGTGCATCTGGCCTGCGAAAATCTACGCTCGGGCGAATCCGACATGGCGCTGGCCGGCGGCGTTGCCGTCTCGTTCCCACAGCACAGCGGCTATCTGTATCAGCCCGGCATGATCTTCTCGCCCGACGGTAGTTGCCGGCCCTTCGATGCCCAGGCGCAAGGCACCTTCGCCGGTAACGGGGTGGCTGTCGTAGTGCTGCGCCGGCTGGCCGATGCGCTGGCCGACGGCGACCGCGTGCTGGCAGTGCTGCCGGCCAGCGCGGTCAACAATGACGGTGCCCAGAAAGTCGGCTACACCGCGCCATCGGTGTCAGGGCAGGAGGAGGTGATCCGCCAGGCGCAGGCCGCAGGGGCCATCGACAGTCGCCGCATCGGGATGATCGAAGCGCACGGCACCGCCACTGCGCTGGGCGACCCGATCGAAGTACAGGCGCTGCGCGCCGTGTTCCACGCAGCAGACGATGGTCCGCCCTGTGCGCTCGGTTCGATCAAGGGCAATCTAGGCCATCTCGATAGCGCCGCCGGCATTGCCAGCCTGCTCAAGGCGGTGCTGGCGGTGGAGCGCGGCGTGATTCCGCCCAGCGTGCATTTCGAGCAAGCCAACCCGGCCTTGCAACTGAGCAGTAGTCCGTTCTATGTGCCTACCGAGGCGCAACTCTGGACCAATGAGGAGCGCATCGCCGGGGTGTCTTCGTTTGGCATCGGCGGTACCAATTGCCATGTGCTGGTGAGCGCCTTGCCGCCAGCGTTGCGCGCGGCCATCGCGCAGCCTGCCGCCGAGCCGGCTGCGGCTTCGGCAGCAGGTGCGGCCCTGTTGCTCAGTGCCGCCAGTGAGCGTGCGCTGCGCCAACTGGCGGCGGCTTATGCCGTTGCCCTCACGCGTAATTTATCGCAGGATCTGGCCTATACCGCCTTGCACGGACGTCATCTCGATTTGCCTTACCGCTTGGCATTGCCGCTGGAGGCTGCCAGCCGTCGGGCACTGGCGGCATTCGCTGAGGGTGAAGCTGATGCTGATACCCGGTTGTATTATGGTCAAGGCACCGCCGGCAAGCTGGTCTGGTTGTTCAGTGGCGGCGAGGCGCAATGGCCCGGCATGGGCCGCGAGCTGTACCGATACTCGACGCCCTTTGCCGCGTGTCTGGACCGTTGTTTGCGCGCCTGCGGCGATGCCTTCGGCTTAGCCTTGCGCAAGGTCATGTTTGGCCAGGAGGCGGCAACCCTGGCGCAGCGGGAATACGCCCAGCCCGCCAGCGCCGCCTTCCAGTTGGCGATGGCGGCGTACTGGCGCGCCCAGGGGCTGGAACCGGATCTGGTGCTGGGTCACGGCGTCGGTGAATATGCCGCCGCCGTGGTGGCCGGTCATTACGAGATCGAGCAAATCATGCCTTTGGTGTGCGCGCGCGGACGTCTGCTGCAGGACGCCATGCCGTCAGTGCGCGCCGCGTTTGTGCAGCAAGGAAGTGCTTTACATGCCGCGCCCGGCAAGCTGCCGTTGATTTCCACCCGTTTCGGCTGCTGCATCGAAGCAGTGCGGCTCAATAGTGCCAGCTACTGGTGGCGCCAACTGCGCGACCCCAAGCGCGTGCGGCGTGCATGCCGGCAGGCCAGCGCGTTGGGCGGCACGATTTTTCTCGAATTGGGGGCCGAAGCCATCCTCACCGACATCATGCAAGCGGAGACTACGCCAGAACAATGCTGGATTCCCAGCGCCCGGCGCAGGCTGGCGGCACGAGCTCAGCTCGATGCCGCGCTGTTGCAACTATATGCCGCCGGCATCGCGCTGGACTGGCCGCAGTTGCTGCCCTCATGCGGGCGCAAAGTGGCAGCGCCGCTGTATGCCTTTGACGCTCAGCGTTATTGGCGCCAGGCCCGCAGCACCACGCCGGCGCAGCCAAGCGGCATCGATGCGGCGCTCAGCGAAGCGCAGCGGGTCGCGCTGCAGCAAGCGGCTACGCTCGATCTGCCGCGCCTGCAAGCGTTCTACGACTGTCTCCGGCAACTGCACGCGATCTATGTCGATCAACTGCTGCAGCGTTGCGTGGGCGCGCAGTTCGCCGACGGCGTCAGTGTCCTGCAGGTACTGCGCGGCGGACGTTTGTTGCCGCGCTACCGGCAGTTGCTCACACGTTTGCTCAATGGCTGCGTGGCCGATGGCTACTACCAATCCAGCGCCGGCAACTACACACCGTTGCGCCCGGTTCCGCACGACCAACGGCAGCGTCTGCTACAAGAACTGCGCAGTTACTGCGAAGGCCTCGATGTCATTGCCGATACCGTGGCGCGCGCCGGCGAGCAACTCCATGCCATGCTCAGCGGCGCACTCGAAGCGGTGTCGGTGATTTTTCCGGCGGCTTGTTCCAACGGCGTCGAGGTACTCTATCAAGAGTTCAGTTTCGGCCGCTATTTCAACCAGATTGCAGCCGCTGCACTATCCGGCTGGCTCAGTGCACAGACCACGCCAAGCCCCTTGCGCATTCTCGAAGTCGGCGGCGGCACCGGCGGCACCACCGCGTGTTTGTTGCCGCAACTGGCCGCCTATGCGCAGCGGCAAGAGCTGCAGTATGAATTCACCGATATCTCGCCACTCTTCACACGTCGTGCCAGCGAAAAATTCGCCGCCTACGATTTTTTGCATTACGCACAATTCGATTTGCAAAAAAGCGCGGCCGAACAGGGTTTTGAGGCCGCCAGTTATGACCTGATCGTGGCCGCCAATGTGATCCATGCGACCTCCCATATCGGGCATACGCTGCACAATCTGCGCCCCTTGCTCAAGCCCGGCGGCAGCCTGTTGATGCGGGAAATCACCCAGCCCATGCGGCTGTTCGATTTCGTTTTCGGCGCCTTGATGTTGCCGCTGCAGGATGAGGCCGAACGCGGCGGCGAGGTGTTTCTGTCTTGCGCCGGCTGGCAGCAACACTGTCTGGCTGCCGGCTTTGCGCGGGTCGATTGCTTGCCCGAGGAGGGCAGCCGCACGGCCGCCATCAGCGAGCACATCATACTGGCGAGCGTCGCGCCGGAGCTGAGTGTGAGGCTGTCAGCACCCGACCACTGCCTGCTTGGGCAGCCGCTAGCGCAGGCCGGCAGCTATCTGGTTGATTGGTCCGATTGCGTCGCTGAGCCGGCACGCTGGTGCAGCCGTGTGCAACAGGCCAGCGCCGAACTGTCGCGCCGGCATGGCAACGGCCAGGCGATTGATATCAGCGCCGTGCCGCTGACGCCGCCGCCGGCGCTGGCGGCGCTCCGATTGCGCTGGTTGGCGGCACCCTTCGGCAAGGCCGGGATGGTCATCGAAAGCTGCGCTGAGAGTGGTCACTGGGTGCCGTTGGCAGTCACAGCAGGCGAAGCTGCAGCACATGCAGCACATACCGCACTGCCGACGCCTATGCCGGCTCCGGCCACGCATTACGATTGGTGCTGGCAGCCGGCGCCGTGCAGTGCGGCCGCTGATGCCATCAGCTATCGCTTGTCGGCCGGACCCGCCGCGCTCGCTGCCGCGTTGACGGCCGCAGGCGTCACGCTGTCGGCGCAGGGGCAATATCAACTACTGGTGCTGGAGGCGGCGAACACGCCGCAAGTACTGGTGGCACCGCTATTGCAGGCCTTGGCGGCAGCAGTGCCGCTGATCGTCATCACCCGTGGTGCCTGGCGCGTGGGCCCGGATGATGTGGTGCACGCCGTGCAGCATGCCGCCTGGGGTTTGTTGCGTGCCGCAGCGGTCGAGCGCGCGCACTGCGGCGCGCCCGCCGTCGCTGCCGTGGATCTGGCAGCGCAGGCCGATTGGTCCGAGGTCTTGCCCGGATTGGCGGCCCTAGGCGCCGGCGCGTGCTGGGTGGCTGTCAGAGATGGCGCGGCCTGGACACCCACGCTGCGCGCGCAGGACTACACGGCACCGATGCTGCCCTGGCAAGCCTTGCATACAGACCGCTGGCATCTGGTGACCGGTGGTCTGGGCGCCTTAGGCCGTCTCAGTGTTGCCTGGCTGGCGCAGCATGGGGCGCGCCGTATTGCCCTGGCGGTGGCGCGCATCCATGATGATTGGCCCGAGTTTGAGCGCAGCCTCACGGCGCGCTATGGCTGCAGCTTGCGCTGCGTGATTTGCGACGTCGCCGAACCGGCGCAATTGAAAAAACTGCTCATGAGCCTGCAGCTCGACGGCGGCATCAGCGGTGCCATCCACGCCGCCGGCATCCTCGACGACAGCCCGCTGCCACAACTCGATGCCACACGCGTGGCGGCGGTGCTGGCGCCCAAAGCGCAGGGCGCCAACGTGCTGCGCGATTGGCTGGCGTCGCACCAGAGTCAATACCTGTTGCTCTACTCCTCGGCCGCAGCAGCCTTGGGCGCGCGCGGTCAGCTTGCACATGCGTTCGCCAATGCGTATCTGGACGGGCTGGCGCAAGAGCACGCGGCGGCGGTGCAGGCCGATCGTGCCGCGCTGCAGGTCATCGCCGTCGCCTGGGGCGCCTGGGCCGACGCCGGTCGCAGCGCCGCGCCCGCGATGCAGCAAAGGCTGGCGGCCGATGGCATGGGATTGTTATCGATCGCCGAAGGTGTGTGGCATCTGGAACAGGCAATCATGCGCGGCGCACCTTACCGTCTGGCCATGCGGCTGCTGCCGGCGCAGTTGGATGCGGCGCGCCGCGTGCTGCTGCAAACCAGCGCTGCGATGGCGCCGGCAGCGCTCAGCAGTGCATCAGAGGCGATGCCGTTACCGGCATTGGATGATGCCGCTGCGCTCAGCAGCTGGCTCAGCGTACGCATTGCCAGTCAGTTGCGACTGGCGCACAGCGACGCCATCAGCCCCAGCCAGGATCTGCTGCAACTCGGTCTGGATTCGCTGCTGTTTCTGGAGCTGAGCAGCGACATTGAACGCCAGCTCGGCATCCGGCTCGATAGTGCGCAGGCTTATCGCGATCTTAGTGTCGCCGGTCTGACGGCGCTGATCCTGTCTGCGGCGGCATCGACGGTATCGACGGTATCGGCTGCATCGACTGTATCGGCGGCACCATCAAGCGCAGCCGACGGCGTGCTCAGCCATGATAGCGTCCATCGCTTTGAGCCCTTTGCGCTGACATCGATTCAGCATGCCTACTGGCTGGGCCGCACCAGCCTGATCGACTACGGCGGTGTGGCTTGCCATATTCTGTTCGAGTGGGATCTGCGCCACGCCGACTTCGATCTGGCGCGCTTCGAAGCGGCCTGGAACACCTTGATCCAGCATCACGACATGCTGCGCATGGTGGTCGACGCCGATGGCAATCAACGTATCCTGGCCCAGGTGCCGCACTATCATTTGCCGCGCCATGATCTGCGCCAGTTGGATGCAGCAGCGCGGCAAGCGGCGTTGCTGGCGCGCCGCAGCGCGCTGTCGGCGCGCGTCTTGCCGGCCCAGAGCTGGCCGTTGTTCGAGCTAGAGATCAGCGAGTGTGATGCGTTGCACTACCGGCTGCACATGCATCTCGATCTGCTGTTGTTTGATGTGCAAAGCTTCAAGATCATGATGGATGATCTGGCGCGCGTCTATCAGGGGCAGACGCTGGTGCCGCTCACGATTACCTACCGCGACTATGTACTGGCCGAACAGGCGCGCCGCGGTCAGGCCGACTGGCAGCGCTCCTGGCGCTACTGGCAAGACCAGCTGGCGCTGCTGCCGGCGGCGCCGCAACTGCCACTGGCAGCGTCAGCGGCGACGACGGTACCGCGCTTTGTCACCTATCAGACGCGTCTTGAGCGCCATGCCTGGAGCGCGCTCAAACAACGCTGGCAAAGCTGGGGCGTGACGCCTTCGGCGGCGCTGCTGGCCCTGTTTGCGCAGACGCTGGAACGCTGGAGCCGGCAGCCGGCCTTTACGCTCGGCCTGACTTTTTTCAATCGCCGCGACATGCATCCACAGGTCGCGCAGCTCATTGGCGACTTCACCTCGGTGCTGTTGATGGATTTCGATCTGGGTCAGCAGCAGACCCTGCGCGCCACCATGGAAGGCACTCAGCAACGTTTGTGGCAACACCTGGCGCACAGTCAGGTCAATGGGGTCGAACTCATGCGTGAGCTCGGACGGCTGCATGCCGACGGCCGTGCGCCGCGCATGCCGGTGGTGTTTACCAGCATGCTGGGCATGACGCTGGACGGTCTCAGCGTTGATCAAGCCATCACCAGTTTGCTGGGTGATCCGGTCCACGTTTTTACGCAGACCCCGCAGGTCTGGCTCGATCATCAAGTCATGGAAATCGATGGCGCCCTGGTATCGAACTGGCATTGCATGGAAGAGGTGCTGGAAGCCGGTTGTGCGCGCGCCATGTTCGACGATTTTCAGGCGCTCTTGCAGGCTGTCGTGGTACGGCCGCAGTACCTGACGACGCCGGTGCTGACCGGGCTGCGCAGCGACGGTAGCTGGCAGCATCTGGCGCACCGGGCCTGGCCGCTGCCGCACAGTGAGCTGGACCTGCGCGATATCGAGCAGGTGCTGCGCGCGCATACGGCGGTCGGTCATGCTCAAGCCAGTTGGTGCGAACAGGATCACCGCCTGCTCATCACCTTGGTCGCGTCAGCGCCAGCCGTGGCGGCAAGCGCTCCGGCAAGTCCTTGGCCTGATCCATTGCCGACGCTGACAACGACCCAGTTACAGGAAGTCGAAGCAAGCTGGCGCTGGCTTGATAGCCGGGCCCAGCAGGGCATGCTGGCGACGCTGCAGCGCCAAGGCTTGTTTGTCGAAGTAGGGCAATCGCATCGTCTGGACGAAGTGCATGCGCGTCTGGGCGCACTGCCGCGCTACCGGCGCTTGCTGCGCCAATGGCTGTTGCTGCTGAGCGAACGCGGCGTGCTGCGGCGTGAGGACGAGCGCTTTGTCTGTGTGCAGCAGCCGGCGCCGGCGCCATGCAGTCTGCCGGCGGCAAGCTGGAGCTATGCACTGGCGGCTTATCTGGAACGCTGCCTGGAGGCGCATGCGCCGTTGTTCAACGGCACACAGTCAGCGTTGGCCTTGCTGTTCGGCACCGGGCCCGATGATCCCGATGCGGCAGCGCCGATCTTCTACCGCGATAACCCCGTGATCGATTGTCTGCATCGCGGCGCGGCGCAAATCGCGGGCGCGCTCTGCGAGCAAGGGCTGCAGCGCGATGGCCTGCAGGTATTGGAAGTCGGCGCCGGCATCGGCGCCAGCACGCAGCAGCTGTTGCCCGCGCTGGCGGGACGCCTGGCACGCTACCACTTCACCGACGTGTCGGAACTATTTCTCAACGACGCCAGGAAACGCTTCGCCGATCAGAGCCGGCTCGACTACCGACTGTTCGATCTCAATGCACCGCTGGACTTTGACCAGCATCCCGCTAGCGGTTACGACCTCATTGTCGCCGTCAACGTCATGCACAGTGCGCGCGATGTGCTGCAATCATTGCGCCGCTTGCGCCAGTTATTGTGCGCCGACGGCAGATTGCTGCTGATCGAAGCGACCGCGCGCGACAGCGCGCTGCAATTGGCAAGCGTTGGCTTTGTGGAAGGTCTCAATGGCCATCAGGACGAGCGGCGCGGCGATGACAACGCCATGCTCGCTGCCGCTGCCTGGCGCGACCTGCTAACGCAGGCCGGCTTTACCGTAGAGCTGACGTGGCCGCCGCAGGATGACACCCCGTGGCGTCAGCATCTGCTGCTGGCCGGCGCAGCGCAGTGCCTGCGGCTCGATACCGCGCAGATCGTCGCCCATCTGCAGAACCATTACGGCGCGCGCTTGCCGCCCGTGCGGGTGCGTCAGTGCGAGCGTGCCGCAGCACCTGAGGTTGCGGCCATCACAGCCTCAGTCACGGTCCCAGCCGCAGCCTCAGCGGTTGCGGCCACAGTGTCGCCGTCTTGCGCGGCGCAGCAACAAGCGCTGGAACAAGCGCTGGAACAGCAGGTTGCCGCATTGTGGCAAGAGCTGCTGTGCCGTCCCATCCAGCGCGACAGCGATTTCTTCCGCAGCGGCGGCGACAGTCTGATCGCCACCCGCATGGTGGCGCGCCTGAACCGCGCCGGCATCGCCACGGCCGCACTTGGTGCCTTGTTTGAGCAGCCTACGCTAGCCGGCTTCTGCGCCACGCTCAAGCCGCAGGCATCGACTATGCAATGCGAAACCTTGTTGCTGGCACAAGGCGACCCGGCACAGCGGGCCTTCGTGTTTCATGCCTCCGACGGCGAACTGGCGGCCTATCTGCCGCTGGCCGCCCGGCTTGGCTGGCAGGTGCATGGGATACAGGCCAGCGGCTTCGATAGCGTCGCCAGCCTGGACGAACTCGCCGCGCGCTACGTCGCAGCGCTACGCCAGACTCAGCCCACGGGCCCCTATCTCTTGATCGGCTGGTCCTACGGCAGTTTTCTGGCGGCCGCAGCCGCACAGCTGTTGTACCGCCTGAGTGAGCTGGTGCAACTGGTGTTGCTCGATCCGGTCTGCCGCGCCGACTTTTGCTATACCGATCAGGCCTCCTTGCATCAGTTGCTGGAACAGGGACGACCGCCGCAGTCCATGCCGCTGCAGGACGGCAATCTGGCGCAGTCGCCGTGGCTGGCCCGCACGGCCCGCCTGCTCGACTTGCTGGCGCAGCATCATGCCGCGCCACTGCTGCCGATTCCCTGCCTCTGGCTAGCGGCCGAGCGGCGCCCGTCGCACTGGCGTGCGGCCGAGCAGGAGTGGCAGGCCTGGGTGGCATCGAGCCAGCGCCGCAGTGTGGATGCCGACCATTGGGAGCTGGTGATGGACGATGCCGTGGCACAGCAGACTGCCGGCGTGATTCGGCAATGGCATCAACAATATTGCCAGCCGCAGGAGCGCAGCATATGACGCGCCGTGTCTTGATCGTCGGCGCCAAGTTCGGCGAAATCTATCTCCACGCTTTTTTGCAGGCGCGGCCCGGGTTAGCGTTGGCCGGCTTGCTGGCGCAGGGCAGTGCGCGCGCGCAGCAACTGGCGCACGCCTTCGGCATTGCTCTCTACAGCAGCGTCGAGCAGTTGCCCGATGACATCGACATCGCCTGTGTGGTGGTGCGCTCGACCGTGGTTGGGGGACGTGGCACAGCGCTGGCGCAAGCCTTGCTGAGGCGCGGCATCCATGTGATCCAGGAGCATCCGCTGCATCCGGACGATATCGCCCGCCTGCAGCAAGTGGCGCGCCAACATGACTGCTGCTACTGGGTCAACAGCTTTTATTTGCATACGGCGGCAGGACGTCGCTGGGTCGATCATGCCCGCCGCGTGCGCGCCTGTCTGAATGACACGCCAGCCTGTTTTGCGCAACTGGTCACCAGCCGGCAGTTACTGTATTCCTCGCTCGACCTGTTGCTACAGGCCATCGAGAGCAGCCCCGAGATCGCATTGGAACTGCTGGCTGTGGATGACCCGGATTTTCATCTGCTGCGGTTGGCGCTGCCAGGATGCAAAGCCTTGCTGCGCCTGCAAAGCTATCAGGATGAGGACGATCCGGATTTGCATAATCTGTTCATGCACCTGCTCACCCTGGGTTGGCCGTCCGGCTATCTGACACTGCAAGCGAGCTATGGCCCGCTGCTGTGGACGTCGGTTTTTCACGACCAGCAGCATCGCCATGACAGCGGCAGTTTGTACCACGGCGGCAGCGCCGAGGCGCTCGATCAGGTCCCCGTATTGCTGTTGCATCCGGCCCCGGCCGACTGGCGTCATGCGCTGGAAGTTGAGGGCGCGGCGGCGGTGGCCGAAGTGTTGCAGCTACTCTGCCAACATCTCGATGGTGCGCCGCTGCCGCCGGCGTTCAACGGCAGCTATCAATATCGACTGGCATGTCTATGGCAAGCCACGTTGCGTCAAGTCGGCAGCGCGCAAGTGCGGCAGCTGACGGCGCCGACGCTGCTCAATGCACAGTCCTTCAACACAGGCCCCGCATGAGCGCGCCTGTCATGCTACGCCGTTGGCTGGTCAGCAGCGATCCGCGTGCCATGCATGTGCTGATGTGTCCGTTTGCCGGCGCCAGCAGCAATGCCTTTCGCGATTGGCAGCAACTTGGCGATGCCGGTATTGATGTCTCGCTGGCGGTTTACCCCGGCCGCGATCAGCGTATGCAAGAGCCCTGCGCAAGCGATATCGGCGCGCTCGCCGATATGCTGGTAGCGGCCTTGTCGGCATACACGCCAGCGGCACGCCAACCGCTGGTATTGGTCGGACATAGCATGGGTGCGCAAGTCGCCTTCGAAGCCTGTCTGCGGCTGGAGCGCTGCGGCACGCCGCCGCGCGCGCTGATCTTGTCGGCCTGCCATGCGCCCCATCTGCGCGCCCGTCGCCTGCTCAGCGGACTCGATGACCAGGATTTTTTGCAACAATTGCAGCACATCGGCGGCACCCATTCGGAGCTGCTCAGGGATAGCACCTTGATGGCCGCATTCCTGCCCATGTTACGCGCCGATTTCGGTGCCACTGAGGCCTATCAGCGCGCCTGCACGAGCGACCGAACGCGCCTGCGCACACCCACCTTGCTGCTCTGCGGCAGCACCGATAAAGAAGCATTGCCAGCCGAAGTGAGTGCCTGGCAGGAATGGCTCAATGACACCGTGACGCCAGTGCCAGTCCAGATCAGCGGAGACCATTTTTATGTCACGCGCTATCCACGTGCCGTCATCACGCAGATCCTCCAACATTTTCATTTTGGGTGAATCATGAAAACACCTTGCCAATTCGAACCACCAATGTCTTCTTGTTCGTCGGTCGCCGCTGAGGGCGCTGTGGACCATGACATCAGCAATGACATCAGCATCAGCGTCGCGTTGCGACGATGGGCTTTGCGCCACGGCTCGCGTACGGCGCTGGTGGAGCGTGCGCAACGCTGGTCTTATACCGAGCTTGACCGCAATGTTGATTGCCTGGCCGCCGGGTTACAGCAACTAGGCTTGCAGCCCGGCGAGCGCGCCATGGTGCAACTGCCCAATGGCAGCGCATTTCTCACGGTGTTTCTGGCGCTCATTCGGATCGGTGTCATTCCGGTGCTGGCCATGCCCAATCAGCGCGCGCAGGATATCGATACGCTTTGCGGCATTGCCAAACCGGCGCTGTATTTCATCGCCGGCCAAGAGCACCGTTGCGCGCTGGCCGACACCATCGTGACGCACCATCCGTGCCTGCGGCAGGTCATCGTTGATGGCGAACCGGGCCCGCGCTCGGCCATTTTTTGTGCGTTAGCCAGACTCAGCGAGGGCACGGTACAGCAGCCGATAGTGACGCCGGTGGCAGCTGACTCGACGGCGCTGTTATTGTTGTCCGGTGGCACCACTGGCACGCCAAAATTGATTCCGCGTACGCACGCCGACTACTTGTACAACTTCACTGCATCGGCACAGTTATGTGGACTCGATAGCGCCACCGTCTATCTGGCGCTGCTGCCTGCTGCGCATAACTTCACACTGGCTTGTCCCGGCATATTAGGCACGCTCGCCAGTGGTGGCACGGTGGTATTGATGGACAGCGCAAGTTGCGAAGAAGCGATGCCCGTGATCGCGCGTGAGGGCGTCACGCATTTAGCCCTGGTGCCGGCGCTGGCGCAACTGTGGGCGCAGGCGCGCAGCTGGGAATGTAGCGATTTATCCAGCCTGCAGGTACTGCAGATCGGTGGCGCGCGGCTGGAGCCGCAACTCGCGCAGCGCTTGCTACAGGTATTTGGCTGCCGCCTGCAACAAGTGTTTGGCATGGCTGAAGGCTTGCTGTGCTACACCCGTCTGGACGACGACCTGGAGACCGTGATCAACACCCAGGGGCGGCCCTTGTCGCCGTTGGATCAACTGCGCATCGTCGATGAGCAGGACCGCAGCGTTAGTTGCGGCGCCGTCGGCGAACTGCTCACGCGCGGCCCCTACACCATACGCGGCTATTACGGCGCAGCCGAGCGCGACGCGGCTTGTTTCACCGCCGACGGCTACTACCGCAGCGGCGATCTGGTGCGTATCGATGGCAACGGCAATCTGATCGTGCAAGGGCGACGCAAGGAACAGATCAATCGCGCTGGAGAAAAAATTGCCGCGCGTGAAATCGAGCTGGCGCTCAAGGCATTGACTGTGGTTCAGGATGCCGTCGTGGTCGCGGTGCCGGATGCCCTGTTGGGCGAGCGCATCTGCGCCTTCCTGCAGTCTTGGGGGCAGACTGCAGTAGCCGGCAGGTTTGCCAGAAACGACATCAGAGAGGCACTCAAGGCACGTGGCTTGAGCGAATTCAAATTGCCGGATCAGTTCGAGAGCGTGGCGCAATGGCCTCTGACTGCGCTTGGAAAAATCGATAAACAACAGCTGGTGCGCATCGCGCAAGCCGCCGACAAGCCCGCCGCGCAAGGCTATACCGAACAGCAGCTCAAGCTGCTCAGTGCGCCGTTGGCGCTGGTCACACGGCTGCTGCGAGTATTGCCGACGCAGCATTACACTGTGTACGAACAAGATGAGCAATGGCGTATCGGCATCGATGTTGCCATGAGCGTCGCGGTGCATGCCGACGGCACGGTGCGCCGCAGCGATGGCGCCTGCTGGCAGCGCACGCGCTGTGCCGATGCGATTGCGCAAGCCATGGCCGGGTTGCCGTTTGCGCAATGGTGTGCTTATGGCCGGGTCGATTTTGAGTACGGCCACTTGCGCCATGGCCTCGCCGCTGAAGCCGGCGAGGCGGGTGAACAGGTGCTGCTCAAGCTAGATATTCCTTGCAGCGAGATTCACATCAGCGCAGGCACGGCCTTGATCCGCTGCCTTGATGCACAGGCTGTGTCCGGTTTGTTGGCGCTGGTGCAAGCGCAAGATGACGCGCCCGAGGCCGACCCTGGCACAGCGCCATGCGTCTTGCCCGAAGACTCGCATGCCAGTGAGCGCTATCAGAAGCAAGTGGCCGCAGCAATGGCCGAAATGCAGACGCAGGATTATCAGAAAGTGATCTTGTCGCGTCAGGTCGAGGTCGTCGCCAATATCGATCTGATTGCCAGCTATCGGCAAGGACGGCGCGCCAACAACCCAGCGCGCTCCTTCGTATTGCGCCACGGCGCCTTCCAGGCCTATGGCTTCTGCCCCGAAACCTTGCTGGAAGTCGATGCCGACGGCAGCTTTTGCACGCAACCGCTGGCCGGTACCCGAGCCTTATGCGGCGACCCGGCCGGCGACGCGCGCTTGCAACGGGAACTGCTGCAAGACCCCAAGGAAATCGCCGAGCATGCAGTGTCGGTCAAACTGGCCATGGAAGAAATGGCGCCGATCAGTCAGCCCGGATCGCTGGCTGTGCATGAATTCATGCAGGTGTGCCGACGTGGCAGCGTGCAGCATCTGGCCTCGCGCGTACGAGCCCGGCTGGCCTCCGGCTGCACTGCGTGGACCGCGTTGACGCAATTGTTCCCAGCCGTCACTGCATCCGGCATTCCGAAACGCCAGGCACTCGACAGCATCCGCCGCCACGAAGCTGTTCCGCGTGGCCTCTACAGTGGCTGTGTGTTGATTGTCGACAGCCACGGCAAGATGGATGCCGGGCTGGTGCTGCGTTGCGTCTTTCACAATGGCCAACGTTGCTGGATGCAGGTTGGCGCCGGTGTGGTGCCGCTGTCGACGCCGCAGCGCGAGTGGACCGAAACCTGCGAAAAGTTGGCCTCAGTGGCGCTGCATCTGCAAGCCGCCGATAACTGAGGGACAACTGACGGGCAACTGAGCTGCAGCGGCGTCAGTGTTGACTCAGGCTATCTTCACCAGCGTGCAAACCTGTCGCCCCAGCTGGGCATAGCGTACCTTGATGACGACACCGGCGGGCCAGTCCGGCGCCCACGCACAGCTCAGTTGCAGCAGCAGTGTCTCGGCATCGCATGCCACCAGGCGCGCCGCCGTAAAATCCTGAAAACGCCGCACCAAGGGGAACAAGGCCTTGTACAAAGCTTCCTTGGCGCAGAACAGCAAACTGACTCGCCGGCACCGCTCAAGCGTCGCCAGCAGATCCCATTCTGCGCAGCTGCCGATGCGTGCTTCGATATCGTCGACGCTGTGGCTGTCGAGCTGCACCTCAAGATCCACACCCAAGGCGCGCCATGCGTGAACAGGAGCGGCTACCGCGATGGCCGCCGCCGCGCTATGGCTGATGCTACCGCACCATCCGGGCGGCCAGCACGGTACACGGTCGGGATCGATCGCCAAGGGAACGCCGCCGCTGGGGCTCAAAAAGCCGGCCGCTGCCAAGGCACTGGCAGCGCAATAACGACCCGCCAGAAATTCGCGTTGACGCTTGCCGACAGCCGTTCGCAGCGACGCCGGCAAAGCCTCGCCAGCAGCAAAGAATAAGCTCAGCTCGGCCAACTGTTGATGATCCGAAAAATCGAGCACGTGAATGCCGATGGCATCATCCATGCCCAGCTGCGCGGCCAGATGATGGAACGTTTCTGTCTGAAGCTGCATGTCCTTATTTACGCCCGTTATGCATGCACACAGCATGCAACAGATCGTCGAAAAATGCAGCTCTTGGCGTCGATGCGGGCAACTTGCGTACTGAAGCGGGTGGTCGTCGCAACGCCATCTCCCTAGAATAATGTTCTCCGCGTGATCGCGCCAGATACTACCTCGGGAGAATCGACTATGCCTGCCACCGGCCCGCACGACGACCTAGCTGCAGCCACCCCCGCACTCAGTTTTTATGGGCTCATTGCCAGTGCCCGCAACAGCCTGGTCGCGGCCTGTGTCAGCGCCGTGCTGTCGGCAGCGTTGAGCGTACTGGTATTTTGGTTGCTATACCGGATCAGTTGGCAATTCATGGCAGTGCGGCCCGACCTGCAGGCGGTCTGGCCGCTGCTGCAATGCCTGCTGGCGGTGCTGGTGTTGCGCTGGGTCCTGATGGCGCTGAGCCATATGCTGGCGCACCGTGGCGCGTTCGCCGTCAGCCATCGTCTACAGCGCGACATGGCCAGGCGTCTGGGGGCGGTGCCGCTATCGTTTTTTGCCGGGCGCGGCAAGGGCAGCTTGCGTCGCACACTTAGTGACGATGTCAGCGCCCTGGAAGGGTTTTTTGCGCATCTGTTGCCAGATGCCGTGGCCTCGGTCAGCGTACCGTTGCTGGCATTAGCGCTGCTGTTTTACGCCGACTGGCACTTGGCGCTGGCGGCACTGCTGCCGTTGCCGCTGGCCTTGCTGGGGCAGGTTGCGCTGATCCGCCGAGCATCGCAACGCATCGTCCAATGGAACGCGCTGCAACAGCGCATCGCCGATCAGATCGGCGAATACGTACGCGGCATTCACGTGATTAAAAGTTTCGGCTTGGCGGCGCATTCCTTTGGCGCACTGGCCGTCGCCATACAAGCCGCCGCCGCTTGGGTTGCAGACTTCGCCCGCAACAGTGCGGCTGGCTGGGTGGTGTTTGCCGCACTACTGTCGACCAATCTGATTCTGGTCGCGCCGCTGGGCGCCTGGCTATTGATGCAAGGACAGTTATCCCAATCCACCTATGTCCTGTTCCTGCTGGTGGCACCGGTGGTGTTGCAACCGCTGCTGCGCCTGAGTTTTGCCATGAGCGAACAAGTCCATCGGCGCGCTGCGTTGGACCGCATCAATGCCTTGCTCAACGCACCGCTGCTGAGCCAGCCGCCGCCGGTGGCACTGCCGACGGCACCGTTGGCGATCGAATTCATCGACGTCCAGCATCAATATGCCGAGCGCAAGGCACTGGCTGGCGTCAGCTTTGCATTGACACCCGGCAGCCTGACCGCCATCGTCGGCGCCAGCGGTTCCGGCAAAAGCAGTCTGCTGCAGTTGTTGCCGCGTCTGTATGACTATGCCGCAGGCAATGTGCGGGTGGGCGGCATGGACTTGCGCGACTGGCCGTTGGACGCCTTGCAGGCACAGATCGCGATGGTGTTCCAGGAGGTCTTCCTGTTTCACGGCAGCGTCGCCGACAACCTGCGGCTGGCCTGCCCCGATGCCAGCGATGCGCAACTCGAAGAGGTTGCGCGTGCCGCCTGCGCGCATGAATTCATCATGGCGCTGCCGCGCGGCTATGCCACGCCGCTGGGCGAACGCGGCATCAACCTGTCGGGCGGCCAGCGTCAGCGTCTCTCGATCGCGCGCGCATTGCTCAAGGATGCACCGATTCTCTTGCTCGACGAAGCCACTGCCAGCGTCGATGCCGAAAGCGAAGCGGCCATTCAGCAAGGCCTCACCCGCCTGTGCCGTGGCCGCACGGTACTGATGGTGGCGCATCGACTGCACACCGTGATGCATGCCGATCAAATTATCGTGCTGGCCCTAGGCCGCGTGGCAGGGCAGGGGCGTCATGCCGATTTGCTGCGGCACTGCGCGCCCTATCAACAACTCTGGCACGACCATGAAAGCGCGCGCGGCTGGTCGCTGGGCCGAGAGCACCGGCCGTCCGACACGCCTCGCGCCATCGTGCAACTCGACACCCGCGAGGCCATGCCATGATCGGCGCGCTGCTCAAGGCCGGTGTCCGTCTGGCCGGCAAACGTGATCCGCGTCTGGCGCGTGGCCTCTGTTGGGCGATGCTCGAAGGCGCTTGCGCGGCGCTGCCCTATATGCTGTTGTATGGCCCGCTCTCCAGCGTGCTGGAGGACCGGTTTGTCACGCCGCTCAGCCTGCTCGGTTACACGCTGGCGATGATTGCCTGCGTCGCGCTACGCATCCTCTGCGGCATGCGCGGCATGCCGCTCATCTTCGCCGCCGCCTATGCCATGATGGGCCAGGCCCGACTACGCATTGCCGACCATTTGCGGCGCTTGCCGTTAGGCTGGTTCGCCCGCCAGCGCAGCGGTGAACTGAGTGCCCGCTTGAGCTCCGACATCAATCTGATTGAACAACTATGGTCGCATTTCATGGGGACCTTCGTGAGCGGGCTGACGATGTCGACCTTGCTGCTGGCCTTCCTGCTCTATCTGGACTGGCAACTGGCGCTGATCTGCGCCGTCACGCTGCCGCTGGCCGCGCTCGCGCTGGCCTGGGCGCAGCATGTCGCAGCTATGAATGCCGCGTGAATAATGTACCGGAAAGCGCACTGGAAACGACCGTGAATGGCGCGTTAAAAGTGTACCAATCCTAGCCTGTAGTCTTATGTTCCTGAAGGTACATAAGAAAGGCGGAAAGGA
>Ga0302156_10000111_pt1 | contig 71885 bp, 72 predicted proteins | sample I_Bog_N3_2_FD_193503 | JGI IMG/M metagenome (GOLD analysis project Ga0302156, IMG submission 193503) | Peat permafrost microbial communities from Stordalen Mire near Abisko, Sweden - I_Bog_N3_2 | ecosystem: Environmental > Terrestrial > Soil > Wetlands > Peat | place: Sweden: Abisko, Stordalen... | reverse complement strand
CATGGGTTGCGCTAATCGCTCGAGTTGTTCCGCCGTCAAATAACCCATGCGGTAGGCAATTTCTTCCGGGCATGCCACTTTCAGTCCTTGGCGTTTTTCAATCGTAGCGATGAATTGACTGGCTTCGAGCATGGATTCATGGGTTCCGGTATCCAGCCAGGCATAGCCGCGCCCCATGGTTTTTACGTCCAGGGTGCCCGCCTGTAAGTAGGCGGCGTTAATATCGGTGATTTCCAGTTCGCCACGTGCGGATGGGGTGATTGATTTTGCAATTTCTACCACTTGCTCATCATAGAAATATAAGCCAGTAACCGCATAGTTGGATTTAGGTTGCCGAGGTTTTTCTTCTATTGAGACCGCTTGGCCGCTGGCATTGAATTCGACTACGCCATAGCGCTCTGGGTCATTGACGCGGTAAGCGAATACGGATGCGCCCGAAGTCTGCTGTGCAGCCGTTTGTAACAAACGGGCAAAATCATCACCATAGAAAATGTTATCGCCAAGCACCAGTGTGGAGGACGCTCCATTCAAAAAGCTTTCCCCTAAGGTAAAAGCCTGCGCCAGCCCATCAGGGCTAGGTTGCACTTTGTAGCTGAAGGACAGCCCCCACGCACTGCCATCGCCCAGTAATTGCTGAAAGCGTGGGATGTCTTGTGGCGTGGAGATGATTAAAATTTCACGGATGCCGGCCAGCAGCAAGGCGCTGAGCGGGTAGTAAATCATGGGCTTGTCGTAGATTGGCAGCAGTTGCTTACTGACCGCAAGCGTGGCGGGATATAACCGCGACCCTGAGCCCCCTGCTAAAATAATACCCTTGCGCGCCTTGATCATGGGTTTTTCGACTCGCGGATGATGATTTAGGAATGGTCGCATTTTCGCGGGGCCGGGTAAACTACTATACGTAGACGGGGATTTGATGATTTTACTGGAAAGCCTTGTCGGCGCTGGTTTGCTTAGCGTATCGTGCGAAAGCGCTGATTGTACTAATCGCCACAAGCACAATATGTGCGTGTGGAGTTATTAACTATTTGGTTAAACCCATTTCATGCTGCTTATCCTGTTTTTTGCTGCGTTGAGTTCTTTTCTGGTGTCAGTACTGCTGGTGCACTACCGGCATATGCACGAACGCTTCTCCGCGGATTGTGATTTGTCTGGCATACAAAAATTTCATGCGGTCCCAGTGCCACGGATTGGCGGGCTGCCGATTTTTATCGGGCTGCTGCTGAGTGCGATATTGATGTGGACGTTACAAGATAATCATCTCGGCGCCTCCTTATTATTGGTGTCCTTGCCCGCGTTTGGCGCCGGGTTGATCGAAGATTTAACCAAAAAGGTGAGCGTTACCCAGCGTTTGCTGGCGACATTTATTTCGGCCTTGTGCGGCGTCTGGCTGCTGCAGGCCATCATTCTGCGTCTGGATATCCCCTGGCTTGACTCGCTATTGCAGCACTATTGGCTGCTGGCCGTGTTGCTGACTATGGTGGCGGTCGGCGGTGTGGCGCACTCGGTCAATATCATCGATGGCTATAACGGCTTGTCCGGGATGGTGGCGTTGTTTGTGTTCATCGCGCTGGCGTATGTGGCGTTTAAGGTCAACGACGGCAATTTGTTGGCGGTCTGTTTTGCCGCTTGCGGCGCTGTGCTGGGCTTTCTGTTTCTCAACTATCCGCGCGGCCTGATTTTTGCCGGCGATGGCGGTGCCTATTTGGTCGGCTTTTTAATCGCCGAGATTTCGGTGCTGCTGGTGGCGCGCCACCCGGAAGTGTCGCCCTGGTTCCCGCTGTTGCTGATGATTTATCCGGTGTTCGAGACCTTGTTTTCGATCTATCGGCGCAAGTTTTTACAGGCGCGCTCTGTGGGTTGCCCCGATGCCATGCACTTGCATCAGGTAGTGTATAAGCGCCTGGTGCGCTGGATGGTGGGCTCCAAAGAGGCGCGTGACCTGACGCGGCGCAATAGCTTAACAGCGCCTTATCTATGGGTACTGGCGTCGGTTTCGGTGGCGCCCGCCATGCTGCTCTGGTCGCATACTCGCTGGTTGATGCTGTGCGCGCTGCTGTTCGTTCTGCTGTACCTGTATTTGTATCGGATGATCATCCGCTTTAAATCGCCACACTGGATGGTGATGAAGAAAAATAAGCCTAAGTGCTCACGAAAAACGGATTAGAAAATTGTCGGTTGATGGTTCACCCCAACCGATCTATTTAACCGTGAAACAGCGCGTCAATCTGGGCTGGCCGCCTCGCTCAAGTTGTCATCCTCGCGTAGCGGGGGTCCAGAGGACTTGCGGCATTGCCAGCAAAAAGCCTGGATCTCCACGCTGCGCGTGAAGATGACGACGGAGGGGTGGCGAGGATGACGACGGAGCGGCGGCGAGGATGTCGACGGAGGGGCGGCGAGGACGACAGCCTCCTTAGCGGGGGCGTTAGCGCTTAATCTGGATTTTTCCGCTATTACTGCTTATTCCTACCTTAGATTCAGACCTCGGAGCCTTACTGGCTCTTGCTAGCTGATAGCTTGACCATCCGGCGATGACGCATAGTTCTCCATGGGAAAACAGTGTAATTCTGCCGGAGGATGGCTACATGAAGAAAATCATCGTAATTGACGACCACCCGGTTATTGTTGTGGCAATCAAGGCTTGCCTTGAGAAAGCCGGCGATTTGTCGGTGGTCGATGTTTCCGATAATGGTCAGGATGGTCTGGACAAGGTCAAGCAGCATCAGCCCGATCTCGTGGTGCTGGATCTGTTTCTGCCGCGCACCGACGGTTTGGGAATGATCCGCCGGATCAAGGCGGTGAATGAGAAGATCAAGGTGCTGGTTCTCACTGGGCATGAGGAGGGTTTGTACGCCGCCAAGGCGGCCGAGGAGGGCGCCAACGGCTTTGTGACCAAATCCAAGGACATGAACGAAATCGTCAATACGGTGCGCGCTTTGCTGGCGGGGTATAATTGTTTCCCGGCCGAGCACCTGATAGCGGCGCAAACCAGCGCGCCCTATGGCAAACCGAGCGAGGCGCTGTCGTCATTGACGGTGCGCGAGCTGGCGATCATGCGTTATATCGCCAAGGGCTATAGCAATAAAGAAATCGCCGCGATGTTTTTCATCAGCCAGAAAACCGTGAGCACCTACAAAGCGCGTGTATTGGCCAAGCTGAAGTTGAAAAATGCAATTGGTATCGCGGAGTACGCGCGGCAAATGAAAATCATTTGTTGAGAAGGTGTCGCTGCCGCAAGTCCACTAATGGATCCCCGCCTGCGGCGAGGATGACGGGTGTGGGGTTGGCGAGGATGACGGGTGTGGGGTCGGAGAGGATGGCGGGATGGTTTCTATCTTTGACTATGAATTATCGAGTGGTCATAGAAATAATTATGGGTCCCTTGGCTCTTGAAAGCACTGGTAGACGCCCATATCATTAGCACTCGTTGGCGCCGAGTGCTAGTCGCTTGGTCAATATGCTGTTTTGATTGGTTTTTACTTTCAACAGCCACTGAATATTCTGGAGAGATCAATGGCAATTCGTCCTTTGCATGACCGTGTTGTGATCAAACGCCTCGAAGCGGAAGAAAAAACCGCATCGGGTATCGTGCTGCCGGGTTCGGCTGCTGAAAAGCCTGACATGGGTGAAGTGATTGCCGTAGGTAACGGCAAGGTTCTGGAAAATGGCGAACGCCGTCCTTTGGAGTTGAAAAAGGGCGATAAGGTTATCTTCGGCAAGTACTCTGGCCAGACCGTTAAGGTTGATGGCGATGAAGTCCTGGTGATGCGCGAAGAAGACATCATGGGCATCGTTGAATAACGAGTGCTGTCAGAACTGATTACTGGAGAGTTAAAGAATGGCTGCTAAAGACGTACGTTTCGGTGAATCCGCTCGCGCCAAGATGGTTGTGGGCGTGAATGTGCTGGCTGACGCCGTAAAAGTTACCCTGGGCCCGAAAGGCCGCAACGTGGTGTTGGACCGTTCCTACGGCGCGCCGACCATCACCAAGGATGGTGTTTCCGTTGCCAAGGAAATCGAACTGAAAGACAAGTTCGAAAACATGGGCGCTCAAATGGTTAAGGAAGTCGCTTCCAAGACTTCCGACGTGGCTGGCGACGGTACCACCACCGCGACCGTGCTGGCGCAATCGATTGTGCAAGAAGGCATGAAGTTTGTTGCCGCCGGCATGAACCCGATGGATTTGAAGCGCGGTATCGACAAGGCTGTGGTTGCCTTGGTTTCCGAACTGGCCAAGATCTCCAAGCCGTGCACCACCACCAAGGAAATCGCTCAAGTGGGCTCGATTTCCGCCAACTCCGATAGCGATATCGGCGAAATCATCGCTAACGCGATGGAAAAAGTCGGCAAAGAAGGTGTGATCACGGTTGAAGACGGCAAGTCGTTGAATAACGAGCTGGACGTGGTTGAAGGGATGCAGTTCGATCGCGGCTATCTGTCGCCGTACTTCATCAACAACCAAGACAAGCAAATCGCCGCGCTGGATGCTCCGTACATCTTGCTGTTTGACAAGAAAATCTCCAACATCCGCGATCTGTTGCCGGTTCTGGAACAAGTTGCCAAGTCCGGCCGTCCGCTGCTGATTATCGCCGAAGACGTTGAAGGCGAAGCGCTGGCGACCCTGGTGGTCAACAACATTCGCGGTATTCTGAAGACTGTGGCTGTCAAGGCTCCGGGCTTTGGTGATCGTCGCAAGGCTATGCTGCAAGATATCGCCGTATTGACCGGCGGTACCGTGATTGCCGAAGAAATCGGCCTGACGCTGGAAAAAGTGACCCTGGACATGCTGGGCCAAGCCAAGCGCGTTGAAGTGGGTAAGGAAAACACCATCGTGATCGATGGTCACGGCGATGCCGATACCATTCAAGCGCGTGTGGCTGAAATCCGTCGTCAGATCGAAGAATCGACCTCCGACTATGACCGTGAAAAACTGCAAGAACGCGTGGCCAAGCTGGCCGGCGGTGTTGCCGTGATCAAGGTTGGCGCTGCGACCGAAGTGGAAATGAAAGAGAAGAAGGCGCGCGTGGAAGACGCGTTGCATGCGACTCGCGCCGCGGTTGAAGAAGGTGTGGTTCCTGGCGGTGGTGTTGCCCTGTTGCGCGCTCGTTCGACCCTGGACGGTGTCAAGGGTGACAACGCGGATCAAGACGCTGGTGTGAAGATTGTTCTGCGCGCCATCGAGTCCCCGCTGCGTCAGATCGTGGCCAACGCCGGTGAAGAGCCGTCGGTTGTGGTTAATAAAGTGTTGGAAGGCAAGGGCAACTTTGGCTACAACGCCGCCACGAGCGAATATGGCGACATGATCGAAATGGGCGTGTTGGATCCGACCAAGGTAACGCGTACCGCTCTGCAACACGCTGCATCGGTTGCCAGCTTGATGCTGACCACTGACTGCATGATCGCCGAATTGCCGGAAGACAAGCCTGCTGCTGGTGGTATGGGCGGCATGGGTGGCATGGGTGGTATGGACGGTATGATGTAATCAACCCCCGGGTTGCTTTGCACGAAAAAACGCCACGAGCTTGCTCGTGGCGTTTTTGTATTGTGGGACGCTAACTTCAGAAGTTTCTGACTGCCGCGCTTTATTGTCTTTCAGGCGCGCGCTGGGTATTGTGGTTTCTGCGGCGCAATGTCGCAAAGGCGCGGATCCAGGGTGCGTCACCACCGCAAGATCCGCTAACCAAACTTACTCGTAAGGAGAGTCAGCATGGCTACCCAAGATCTTAATCCTTTCTTCAGTGGTGCTTCAAACCAGTCGCAACGCCAAGAGCAACTGTTTTTGCTTATTTCACAGTTGTGCGTACCGCGTTCGCGTCGTCCGGAGTCCGACCTGTGCCGTTTAATCATCGATAGTCGCCTACAGTGGGCAGTGGCGCCGATTGATGGCGCGTCGTCATGGCTATACCTGCCCGAGGCGGCGCAAGCGCGTCAGCTGGCCGGGTGCCTGGTTGTGAGCGCTGCTTAAGTCATCTGTTGGAGGCGGGGGCCATGCGGCCCTCGGTTCGATATCGACGCTGAAATGCTAGGGCGCGGCGCTTGCCGCCAAGCTACGCGCTTGCTTATGGTGAAGTATATTTGTAACTTATGAGTCGCTATAACGCCGCAAAATGCGATTTTATGCTTCATCATTGTGAAGCAAGAAATTGAATTTAGTTTCGCTATGGGCTATCATTTATTGAGATTATGATAGCTTATAGGCCAGTATAATGGATTTCAGAATGAGACAGCTCCGGCTTGAGCAGGTCCAGGCGTCGGTCGCGGTGTACTCGGATTTGATGAACCGCCGGCCGCCACCACGTGGATGGCTGAAAGCCATTCGAGAGTCGTTAGGGCTGACCGAGCGACAGCAAGCCGACCGGTTGGGCATTGCCGGTTCGACCTTGCACAAGTCGGAGTCAGCGGAAGCCGAGGGGCGAATCACGCTCGGCCAATTGCGCAAGTTGGCTGATGGGCTGGACTGTGAGCTGGTCTATGCGCTGGTGCCCAGAAAGCCACTGACGCAAGTGGTTGAAGACCGGGCGCGTTCAATAGCCCAGCGGGAAGTGGGTGGGGTTGCGCACTCTATGAGCCTGGAGGACCAACGCCCGGCAACCGACCGACTGCGCAAACAGGTTGAACAGAGAACGACCGAACTACTGCGGGGCCGCTGGTCCGACCTATGGCGATTGATTTAGTTGAGCAGGACGGCCAGACGCCGCTCGACCCTGACGAGCTTGCCGGACTGATCCCGACGCACCTGGTCACCAAGGGCGACCTGAATGACTGGGAGCAGGAGAATATCCTGCAAGCTGTGCGATGGGCTCGCGATCAACGCAAGGTCGATGTCCTCAGTGAGGGGTTCTGTCGCAACCTTCATCGGAAAATGTTCGACCATACTTGGTCGTGGGCTGGCAAGTTTCGTCAGTCCGACAAGAACATCGGATGTGACTGGACGCAGGTCAGCGTTAAGCTGAGAAACCTTTTCGATAATACTCGGTGGTGGGTCGACAACGGCACGTTCCCGCCCGATGAGCTTGCCGCGCGATTTCACCGCGATCTGGTGTGGATTCACCCTTTTCCAAACGGCAATGGTCGACACTCACGAATGATGGCCGATGCGCTCTTGCGCGGCATGCAACAGGACCCGTTTTCGTGGGGCGGAGACGGGACATTGGTGAAAGCGGATAACGCCCGCTCGGATTACTTAATCGCCTTACGTGCCGCGGATCAAGGTAACTACAGTTTGCTCTTGGCCTTTGTGCGGAGTACGGCTTAGGTATCGCACAAACCGGCCGCGCGAGGATGATGCTCTTCCCTCTGTCGTCATCTTCACGCGCAGCGTGGAGATCTGGGTTTTTTGCTGGCGATGCCGCAAGTTGGCTGGATCCCCGCCGCTGCGCGGCGAGGATGACGGGGTGGGGTGGCGGCGAGGATGACGGGGTGGGGTGGCGGCGAGGATGACGGGCTGAGTGTGCGGCGTGCAGCCGCCAATTACGGTGTTTGCGTCGGGCCGGAGAGCGTCAGGTCTGGCTCTAGGCGTTTGACGGTTTTTTCGCCGATGCCGGGCACTTGGCTTAGCTGTTGCAAGGTGGTGAAGGGGCCGTGTTGCTGGCGGTATTCGATGATGGCGCGGGCTTTGGATGGACCGATGCCTTTGAGGGTTTCGAGCTGTTGCTGGGTGGCGCTGTTGAGGTTGACCGCGGCCCAGGCGGCGCTGCATGCCAGGGCGCCCAGGGTCAGTAGTAGTAATCGCTGCATGGCCGGCTCCTTGTGGCGGCCGGCCAGCAGTGGCTAGCCGCGATGTAGAATCAGTTCCAGTACGATCTTGCTGCCGATGTACGCGAGTAATAGTGCAACAAAACCGGCCAGTGTCCAACGGATCGCGACCCGTCCGCGCCAGCCATAGCGTTTGCGTCCGATCAGCAGGGCGCCAAACAGCAGCCATGAAATTCCACCGAACACGGTTTTGTGGGTGAAAGCGACCGGCCGGCCAAAGACTTCTTCGGAAAAGGCCACGCCGCTGATCAGGGTGGCGGTGAGTAGCACAAAACCCACACCCAGCACCTGGAACATCATTTTTTCCAATGACAGCAGCGGGGGCAGTGCGCGCAACAGCGGGGCGTTGCGTCGGCCATGCAGCGCGCGTTCCAGCCACAGCATTAAAATCGCCAGCATGGCGCCGATGGTGAACAGGCTATAGGCCAGCATCGAGACCAGTATGTGCAACACAAATGCCGGATTGCGCAGGTCGTGCGTCACTTGGCTGCCGGGAAAGGCCAGGGCAAAGGCCAGTGTCAAGAGCGCCAGCGGCATCATGAACAGTTGTAGCCCTTCCACGCGGTAGAAGAAGCTGCAGGTCCAGTAGATGGTCAGCATTAGCCAGGCTACCGCGGCCAGCGCATGGCCGACGCCAAGGGTAATCAGCTTGTCGCCTTGCAGCATGGGGCCGAATACCGCCACGGCATGCAGCAGCAGCAGGATGCCGAGCAGGGTGTGTTCGACGCGTGGGTTGCGTGGCAGCCACGGACGGTTGTTCCAGTGGCTGATGGTGTGCCAGGAAAACACGGCGTAAGCCAAGATCAGCCCTAGGCTGAGGTCGGGTAGGATACCAGTCATCGCTATAATTTCATTGTCGCCGGGCACAGCCCTGGCGGCTCGTGTAAAATGGACTGTTTGAGAGTCTACACCAAGCCGGCCTGCAGTTGGCAGGCAGAAGGACATGCATCATGCTCGATAACCTTACCAATCGCCTCTCAGGCGTGATTAAGACGCTGCGCGGACAAGCGCGGCTCACCGAGACCAACGTCAGCGACGCGTTGCGCGAGGTGCGTATGGCGCTGTTGGAGGCCGACGTTGCCTTGCCGGTGGTTAAAAGTTTCATCGCCGAGGTCAAGCAGCGCGCATTGGGCCAGGAGGTCATTGGCAGTCTGACTCCGGGGCAGGCGCTCATTGGCGTGGTGAATGAAGAGTTGACCCGCTTGATGGGGGTGCAGAACGATGCGCTCAACCTGGCGGCGGTGCCGCCGGCCGTGGTGCTGATGGCGGGTTTGCAGGGGGCGGGCAAGACCACCACTGTCGGCAAGCTGGCGCGGCTGTTGAAGGAAACTCAGAAAAAGAAAATTCTGGTGGTGTCGGCCGACGTGTATCGGCCGGCGGCTATCGACCAGCTGCGACTGCTGGCTGAGCAGGTGGGGGTCGAGTGGTTTCCCTCGACCGGCGCTGAAAAGCCGGAGGCGATTGCGCGCGCCGCGCTGGATTACGCCAAGCGTCATTTCTTCGATGTGCTGATGGTGGATACCGCCGGCCGCCTGGCGATCGACCAGGCGATGATGCAAGAAATCCAGATGCTGCACGCGGTGCTTAATCCGATTGAAACCCTGTTTGTGGTCGATGCGATGCAGGGGCAGGATGCGGTGCATACCGCGCAGGCGTTTAATGAAGCGCTGCCGTTGACCGGTGTGGTGCTGACCAAGATGGATGGCGATGCGCGCGGCGGCGCCGCCTTGTCGGTGCGTCATATTACCGGCAAGCCGATTAAGTTTATCGGTGTCGGCGAGAAGTTGACCGGCCTGGAGCCGTTTTACCCGGATCGTCTGGCCAGCCGGATTTTGGGCATGGGCGATGTGCTGTCGCTGATTGAGGATGTGCAAAAGGGCATCGATCAGGACGAAGCCGCGCGCATGGCCAAGAAGCTGAAGAGCGGCAAGGGCTTCGATCTAGAAGACTTCAAGGCGCAGATGCAGCAAATGAAGAAGATGGGCGGCATGTCTAGCCTGATGGAAAAGATGCCGGGGCAAATCGGGCAGATGGCCAAGGGCGTGCAGGGCGCCGAGGCTGAGAAATCGATTGCGCGCCTGGAGGCGATTATCAACTCGATGACGCCGCTGGAGCGACGCAAGCCGGAGTTGATCAAGGCCAGCCGCAAGCGGCGGATTGCCACGGGCGCCGGTGTGACGGTGCAAGAGGTGAATCGCTTGTTGAGCCAGTTTGAGCAAACGCAAAAGATGATGAAGCAGTTTGCCAAGGGCGGCATGATGAAAATGATGCGCGGCATGAAGGGTATGATGCCCGGCATGTAAAGTGACTGTTGCCGCCCCGGCGGTGGCGACGGTTTGATCTGCAGTTAAGCGGTGCGTAGGAGTCGGACTTTGGCGTCCGATCGGCTTCTGGGCGTCGTGCTTTGAATCACTATCGGGAAGTATGCAAATGAATCAGTTCACCATGACCGCTCTGAGCCCGCTGGATGGCCGTTACGCCAAGCAGGTTGAACCCTTGCGCAACTTGTTCTCGGAATACGGCCTGATGAAGGCGCGTATCAAGGTTGAGCTGGAATGGCTCAAGATGCTGGCGAGCGAGCCGGGTATTACCGAGGTGTCGCCGTTTTCCGAGGCGACGCTGGCTGAAATCGATGATGTGATCGCTAATTTCAGCGTCGAACACGCGCATGCGGTCAAGACAATTGAGGCGCGCACCAATCATGATGTCAAGGCCATCGAATACTGGCTGAAGGAGCGTCTCTCGGGCAACCCGGAAGTGATGGCCGCCAGCGAGTTCATTCATTTTGCCTGTACCTCGGAAGATATCAACAATCTGTCACATGGCCTGATGCTCAAGACCGCGCGCAATACCGTGGTGTTGCCGAGTCTGGATCAGGTGATCGAGCGCTTGACCTTTTTGGCGCACGAACTGGCTGATGTGCCGATGATGTGTCGTACCCATGGCCAACCGGCCACGCCGTCGACGCTGGGCAAGGAAATGGCCAACGTGGTCTATCGTCTGCGTCGTCAGCGTGATCAATTGGTACAGCAAGAAATTCTGGGCAAGATCAATGGCGCGGTCGGCAACTACAATGCCCACTTGGTGGCTTACCCGGCGATCGACTGGGAAAGTGTTTGTGGGCGCTTTGTGTCGCGCCTGGGTTTGACCTTTAACCCGTATACGATTCAGATCGAGCCGCACGACTACATGGCGGAGTTGTTCCAGGTTCTGTCGCGCATCAATACCATTCTGGTCGACTTGAACCGTGATATCTGGGGTTATATTTCGCTGGGTTATTTCAAGCAGAAGGTCAAGGCGGGCGAGGTGGGGAGTTCGACTATGCCGCACAAGGTGAATCCGATCGACTTCGAAAATTCCGAGGGTAATCTGGGGATGGCGAATGCGCTGCTGGGGCACCTGGCGGAAAAGTTGCCGCTTTCACGCTGGCAGCGTGATCTGACCGACTCGACGGTGTTGCGCAATATGGGGGTGGCCGTGGGGTATACCCTGCTGGGCTTCTCTTCTTGCCTGCGTGGTTTGAATAAGCTGGAAGCTAACCCGGCGGCGATGGCGCTGGATCTGGATGCGACTTGGGAGTTGCTGGCTGAGCCGATTCAGACGGTGATGCGTCGTTATGGCATCGCCAATCCTTACGAGCAGCTGAAGGAGTTGACGCGCGGCAAGGGTGGGGTGACCCGCGAGACCTTGGCTGCGTTTATTCGTGGGCTGGAGATTCCCGAGGCCGAGCAAACGCGTTTGCTGGCGCTGACTCCGGCGGGGTATGTGGGCAAGGCGCAGGAATTGGCAGAGCGGATCTGATTGCCGGTGGCGTTGGGGTTCGCTCCCGCTCACCACCAACCTACCCATCGTGTAAGCATTGTAGGTTGGGGTGAGCGCCGCGAACCCCAACATGGAACACAAAAGAAAGGCCATGCAAAGGCATGGCCATAATGTCCGACTCGAGGGAATATCCACGCCAAGCTGTGCTCGGCGATAACTGCTGAAAACAAAAGCATAAAAGCCACTCGTTTGAGTGGCTTCTTTGTGTACGCTTTGGTTGCGGGGGCAGGATTTGAACCTACGACCTTCGGGTTATGAGCCCGACGAGCTACCAGACTGCTCCACCCCGCGTCCGTTAGAGATACGGATAATACGATTAGGGGGGGTATCTGTCAATAGATTCTGATTTTATTTTTTATTTAGATCGTCCACGCGATCCAGTTGAAATGCCAACTGGCCAGAATCAGTAGGCCAAAGGCAATCCGGTACCAGGCAAACCCGGTAAATGAGTGGCCGCCGACAAAGCGAATCAACCCGCGAACCGCAAGCAAGGCGCTGATAAAGGCCATCAAAAAGCCCAGGCTAAAGATCGGTAAATCGCCCCAATTGAATAATCGGTAATTTTTGTACACGTCATATAGGGTCGCGGCGAACATGATGGGTACGGCCAGGAAAAATGAAAATTCCGTGGCGACGCGCCGCTCCAGTCCAAACAGCATGCCGCCGATGATGGTGGCGCCCGAGCGTGAGGTGCCGGGGATCAGCGCTAATACCTGGGCGCAACCGACCTTGAAGGCGTCCAGCGGGCTTAGCTGGCCAACTTGAGTGACGCGCACCCTGGGCGGGTGGCGTTCGACCCAGAGGATCACTAGTCCACCAAGGACCAGCGCCGCGCCCACGCAGGGGCCATTGAATAAATAGCTCTTGATGGCTTTTACCGCGATCAATCCAACCACGGCCGCGGGTAGAAATCCTAGCACCAGATTTAGCGCGAATTGTTGTTCGGCGCGTTGTCGGGTTAAACCGCGCAGCATGCGGGTAAAGCGCGCGCGATAGACCCAGAGTACCGCCAAAATCGCCCCGAGCTGTATCACTACCTCGAACACCTTGGCGCCGTGGGCATCAAACCGGATCAAATCACCGACCACGATCAAGTGGCCCGTACTGGAAATTGGAAAGAACTCGGTGAGTCCTTCAACCAGGCCCATGAGTATGGCTTTGGCTAGCAGGAGTGCTTCCATGTCGGGGGGGGCTTTCTTTGGCGCGGGACTCGTAGGTTGGCGTAAAACCGCGTGTCAAACAGGTATTGCCGCAAGGGTTCCCCGCCACCCCTCTGTCGTCATCCTCGCTCGAAGAGCGGGGATCCAGGTCTTTCGCATGCGCCGCCGTAAGTTTTCTGGATCCCCGCCGCGTTGCGGCGAGGATGACAATAATGGGAATGGCGGGGATCCGGAAACACGCGGCGGCGCGCGGGTTTTAACTGTTTAACGGTGATCTTTGCGCGCAATGGCGATCAGTTGTGGCAGGCGTTGGATCAAAAGCGACGGGGAGGCCGGAACCAGGGCGTACTTGCCATCGACCACAATGGTCGGTGTGCCTTGAATCGCGTAATCCTTGGTCATCTGCGTGGCTGCCGCAACCTGGGTGTTGGTGCCAAACGAATTGTAGGTCTGCATGAAGCGGATGACATCGATGCCAGGCTGTTTCTTCAGCCAGGGCGTCAGTTCACTTGGGTCTGCCAAGTTGATGCGCTGATCCATGACCGCGACAAAGGCCGGGTGGTTCAACTTGCTGGCCAGATTCAGGGCGTTCATGGTGGCGAAGAAGCGGGCAAAGCCTTCCATCTGCGGACCCCAGACAATCTGTACCCGCTTATAGTCAACATCGGCGGGCTTTTTTTGCGCCCAGGCAGTGATCAATGGATCCAGCGCATAGCAATGGACGCAGGTATAGGAAAAGAACTCGATCACTTCGACCTTTTTGGCATTAGCCACCGGTTGAGGCGCCGCCAGGCGTGTGTAATCTTTGCCAACTCCTTCAACCAGTCCGGCGTGAGCCAGACGCGCTACGAGCATCAGTACCACAAGAAGCCACTTCTTCATGCCATCTCCTGTTTAGTTTGCCGTTTTCACGGTCAAATTAATCCCATCTTGCTTGAGCTGGGACTTGATATGATCAAGGTCTTCCTGGCGGGCGAAGGGGCCGACGCGCACACGGTGAACCATGCCTTTGCCGGCAACATTAACCGACTGGATCGAGGCTTCAATGCCCATCAGCGCCAGCTTGGCCTTGAGGTTGTCCGCATCGTCCTGATTCTGGAACGAGCCCAACTGCAGATACGGATGCTTGGATGTTGGCGTTTCGGCGCTTGCCGCAGCAGAGGCCGCATGATCATTGCCGCCGGCCGCATCCACTTGTCCCGGCAGGATTTTGTAAAAATCGAAGCGCTGAACATCGCTATTGGGCTGGGCGGGCGCGCCCGGCTTGGCTTTTGCTGTGGCCGGCTTGGTGTTTCCCGGTGCCGACGCGGTGTTGGGGGCGGCTGGCGCTGGCGCGGGTGGCGCTTCTACCGGGCCGGCTGATGCACTGGCCGAGTTGATGCTGGTTCCCGGCTCAAGCATCTGGGTCGGGGTCGATGCCGCCGTATCGCTGGTTGAACGTTCCAGTTTTTGCAGGTTGGAGAATGGGGTTGCCGCTCGGCTGAAATACATCACCACGCCGACAACGGCGGCAACGCCGACAATCAGACCAATCACAATACCCATCATCACGCCGCCACCGCTACTGCGTGGACTGGTCGCGCGCGCGCGCGCGCTGCGAGGCGAATTTTTCAAATCACGATGACCCATCAATACCTTACCGTCTCATTTTGTCGATTCATTATCCACTGGAACACCTTTTTGCACTACTGCTTGAAAAAGGCGTGCCTTCTGAGCTGCACCGCTTGCAGCAAATGTGACTGGCGGGTTGTTGGGCTGTCTTCCAGGTCGGCGATTGTCCGCGCCACGCGCAATATGCGATGGTAGGCGCGCGCCGATAAGGATAAACGCTGTAGGGTCGTCCCTAGTAGCTGCAGGGCAGACGCTTCGACAGCCGCAAAACGTTCCAGTTCAGTTCCGCTCAATAAAGAATTGGATTTGCCCTGGCGTTCGCACTGCCGCGTATGCGCGGCCACGACGCGCAGGCGCACTGTTTGGCTATCCTCCGCCACGGCCGTTGCTAATAATTCGTCAGGCAACGGCAGGGGGAGTTCGACTTGTAAGTCAATCCGATCCAATAGCGGGCCGGAGATTTTACCTCGATAACGCTGTATTTGCTCGGGTGTACAGCGACAATCGCCGGAAATATGTCCGAAATAGCCACAGGGGCATGGATTCATGGCTGCGATCAACTGAAAGCGCGCGGGAAAACTGGCCTGACGCGCCACGCGCGCCACATGAATCACGCCGGTTTCCAGTGGCTCGCGCAGCGCTTCTAAAACATTGCGGTTAAATTCTGGTAATTCGTCCAGAAAGAGCACGCCCAAGTGCGCCAGGCTAATCTCGCCCGGGCTTGGGTTTGAGCCGCCGCCCACCAGCGCGGCCATGGATGCCGAGTGGTGCGGCGCGCGCAACGGGCGCATGCGCCAGGTGGCGGGGTTGAAACCCTGGCGGCTCAACGACTGTAAGGCCGCGCATTCTAGTGATTCTTCGTCGTTAAGTGGCGGCAGGATGCTGGGTAAGCGAGCCGCCAGCATCGATTTTCCGGCGCCGGGCGGGCCGATCATCAGCAGGCTGTGGTTGCCCGCCGCGGCAATTTCTAGCGCGCGCCGAGCGCCGAGCTGGCCTTTGACTTCCGCCAGATCAAGCAAGGTGGGATTGGCGTCGACCGGAAAGGGTTCGGCCAAGGGAAGGGGTTGACTCTGGTTCAGGTGGGCACAGACCGCTAATAGGGTTTCGGCGGCAAATACGCGAGTGGTGTCGCATAGCGCTGCTTCGCGCGCGCTGGCGCTCGGCAGAATCAAGGCACGCTGGGCGTGCTTGGCTTTCCATGCCATGGCCAGGGCGCCGCGCACTGCCCGCAGATGGCCACTGAGCGCCAGTTCTCCCGCAAATTCGTAGGCGGCCAGTTCGCTGGTCTTCAATTGCCCTGAGGCCGCCAGTATCCCCAGCGCGATGGGCAGATCGAAGCGGCCGGAAACTTTGGGTAAATCGGCCGGGGCCAAACTGACGATAATTTTGCGCGCGGGGAAGTCGAAGCCGGAGGTCAAGATGGCGGTACGCACCCGGTCGCGGCTTTCTTTTACTTCGGTATCGGGTAAGCCAACAATATTGAAAGCCGGCAGGCCATTGCCGATATGGACCTCAACCGCGACCTCCGGCGCATCGGCGCCAAGCAGTGCGCGGCTGTGGACCACGGCCAGGTTCATGACGCGGGCGGCTCGCGGCCGACGATGTTAAGCGGGGTCCTGCGGGGATTGTTCTGAGGCCGCCGCGCGCTCTAGGTCAGCTAGGCGCTGTTCCAACTGTTCCAGCTTTTCGCGCGTTCGCACCAGAACCTCTTGCTGGACTTCAAATTCTTCGCGGGTGACCAGGTCCAGGCGAGAAAACGTCGCACCCATCATGGCGCGCAGGTTTTTCTCAATATCCTTGACCGGGCTGGCGGCAATCGTTTCGTTGATCTTGGAACTGATATCGTCAAAAATTTTTTGGCTCAACATTGCACGACTCCTGGCTATTGATGCATTAAGTGATGATTCCAGAGTGTAGCAAAAAGGACTCGCAACCGCAGCGTGGCACGGTGAGTCGGCTCACCATTTATGTGCGGGCGATGAGTGGCGCACCAATATGAAACATGGCGCACCAAATCCGTGCAGATGTCATATGATTAAGCATTGCTGCGGTGCGTCATCACGGTGCATTAACTCGAGGATAGATCCTGGGTGCGCGAGCATTCAGGGTGTGACAATGTTTAATCCCTGTTTATCAGGGCATTAGCATATTTTTTTCGCGTTTGGCGCCAGCTGGCACGATTTCTGCAATGCAATACCCTGAGTATGTCATCCATCAACGCTGCGGATATGTTTGTAAAGGAGTGCACATGAAATTGGTCACAGCCATTATCAAGCCGTTCAAGCTTGACGAAGTGCGCGAGGCGCTCTCTGCCATTGGCGTACAAGGCATCACGGTATCCGAGGTTAAAGGTTTTGGTCGTCAGAAAGGCCATACCGAACTGTATCGCGGGGCTGAATACGTAGTGGATTTCCTGCCTAAGGTTAAATTGGAAATCGCTATCGACGACGTCTTGCTGGATCAAGTGGTGGAAGCGATCGAGAAATCGGCACGTACCGGAAAAATCGGTGACGGTAAGATTTTTGTCTTGGACCTGCTGCAGGTTGTGCGCATTCGTACCGGCGAGACCGGCGCGGACGCAGTGTGACATTGGGGAAACTGGGGGGAATATGATGAAGAAAATTTTTACCATGCTGGGTCTGTTAGGGCTGTGTTGCGCTGTTCCGGCCCTGGCGGATACGCCGGCGGGTCCCGCGCTGCAGGACTTCAAGGTGATTAATTCGGGCGATACCGCCTGGATGCTGACTTCCACCGCCTTGGTGCTATTTATGACCATTCCTGGTCTAGCCCTGTTCTACGGTGGCATGGTGCGTCGCAAGAACGTATTGGCTACCTTGATGCAAAGTTTTTCAATCACCGCCTTGGTGACCGTGTTGTGGGTGGTGATCGGTTATAGCCTGGCGTTTACCGTCGGCACGCCGTATATCGGTGACGCCAGCCGCTTCTTGCTTGATGGCATGGTTTACCTGAGCGATGTCAAGAAACTATCGGTACACCCGGGAGCCAGCACGATTCCCGAGTCGGTGTTCATGATGTTCCAGATGACTTTCGCGATTATTACGCCGGCGCTGATTGCCGGGGCATTTGCCGAGCGGATGAAATTCTCGGCCATGCTGGTGTTCATGACGCTGTGGTCGTTGTTGGTCTACGCACCGGTTGCGCACTGGGTGTGGGCGCCGGGCGGCTGGATGGCGGATAAGGGTGTGCTCGACTTCGCTGGTGGTACCGTGGTGCATATCAATGCCGGGGTTGCTGGTCTGGTCTGTGCTCTGGTGATGGGCAAGCGTGTGGGTTACGGCAAAGAATCGATGGCGCCGCACAATCTGGTGCTGACCCTGGTGGGTGCTTCGATGTTGTGGGTTGGCTGGTTCGGCTTTAATGCCGGTTCCGCTGGCGCCGCCGATGGCCGTGCCGGGATGGCGATGATGACGACCCAAGTCGCGACCGCAGCCGCGGCCCTGGCCTGGATGTTGGTTGAGTGGGTGACCAAGAAAAAGCCTTCCGTATTAGGTATTGCATCTGGCGCGGTGGCGGGTCTGGTGGCGATTACTCCTGCTTCGGGCTTTGTGGATGTCAAGGGTGCGCTGATTATCGGCCTGGCCGCGGGTGCGGTGTGCTTCTGGACCGCGACCGCCCTCAAGCACAAGCTGGGTTATGACGACTCGCTGGATGCCTTCGGTGTGCACGGTGTCGGTGGCGCGCTGGGCGCGCTGTTGACCGGGGTGTTCGCGGTGAAGAGTATCGGTGGCGCTGATGGCAGCCTGGCTACGCAGGCCTTGGGTGTGAGCGTGACCGTGGTGTATTGCGCGATCGTGACCTTCATCATTCTCAAGCTGGTGGATCTGGTGATTGGCCTGCGTGTTGGTGAAGATGAAGAGCGCGAAGGACTGGATGTGGTTCTGCACGGTGAAAGTGTGGAATAAAACCGAATTAATTCGTGGTAAGGGACTTCGGGGCGCTCAAGCGCCCCTTTTTTTTTGGTTGGCGTCCGATATATCGTGTTGGGGTTCGCTGCGCTCACCGCCAACCTACGCATTAAGCATTTAAAATATGTAGGTTGGGGTGAGTGTAACGAACCCCGACATTGCCAGCATTCCATATGCCGGATGCCAGCAATGTTGGGGTTCGCGTTGCTCACCGCCAACCTACTTGACGATATGCAGCGATGGACGTCCCTTGGGCTTGTCGCTTTCGGGCGCGGCGCTGGCCGGCGTGTTCGCGTCAACCGCGTGCAGCGGCTCGGTGCTGGCCAGTTCCACTTCAAAGCCCATGCCTTCGCCGGTTTCACGGGCGAAAATCGACATGATATTGCCCAACGGCACGAACACCTGGCGCGCGACCCCGGCGAAACGCGCCGAGAACGAGAGCCAGTCGTTGTCGATGTGCAAATCCTTAGTCGCCTCAAGACTGATGTTGAGGACGATTTCGTTGTTCTGCACGTATTCGCGTGGAACATCGGCACGTTCGTTTACCCACACCACGACGTACGGGGTATGCCCGTTATCGCTGCACCACTGGTGCAAGGCGCGAAGCAAATAGGGTTTGGTGCTGGTGCTCATGAGGCTCCTTACTTGCGCATAGCCTTTTCGGAAGGCGTCAGCGAATCGATAAAGGATTGGCGTTGGAAAATGCGCTCTGCATATTTTAGAATCGGCGCGGCACTCTTGCCCAGATCGATATTATAGTGCTCCAGACGCCACATCAGTGGTGCGATCGCAACATCAATCATCGAAAATTCTTCGGCCAGCATGAATTTTTGTTTGGCGAAAATCGGTGCGATGGTCGTCAGGCCATCACGAATCGCTTCGCGCGCACGCGCGGCTTCTTTGCCAGTGGCGCCGGACTCCAGCGTTTTGACATGGTTGAACAGTTCGTTTTCGAAGCGGAACAGAAACAGGCGAGCGCGTGAACGCATCACTGGATCCGCCGGCATCAGTTGCGGATGCGGAAAGCGTTCATCGATGTATTCGTTGATGATGTCGGATTCATGCAAAATCAAATCACGCTCGACCAGCACCGGGACTTCGTTGTACGGATTCATCACCGCGAGGTCTTCCGGCTTGTTATGCAGATCGACATCGATGATTTCGAATTCCATACCCTTTTCGTACAGCACAATCCGGCAGCGGTGGCTAAAAGGGCAGGTGGTACCAGAGTACAGGGTCATCATGGCGGGCGACTTATCCTTGCTAAAGTTGACGAATTGAGTCGATTTTAGCATTTGCCGTGCCATACAAGCCAGCGTTTCATTGTAACGTTATGATTTGTAAATAAAAAAAGGCGAAGTTGCCTTCGCCTTTTTGTCTGGAATACCGCGCGCTTAGTGGATGTCGCGCCAGAATTCCTTCTTGAGGAAATACGCCAGCGGCAACAGCAGCAAGCCGAGGAACATCAGCACGCCATAGCCGATTTGCTGACGTTTAACTTGCGACGGTTCGCCCATAAATACCAGGTAGTTGGTCAAGTCAGCCATGCGCTGATCGAACTCAACCGTGTTGGCGTGACCGCTGCTGTCCAGTTGCGTCAGGCTGCCGGCTTTAACCAAAACCAGGGTCTGAGTTTCGCTGCCGTCGCTGTGCTTCACGGTATTGAGCACTTGGTCGCCTTGCCATGCGTACAGCACATGCGGCATGGCCACCTTGTCGAACACCCGGTTATTCCAACCGGTCGGACGCGTGTCATCACGGTAGAAACCGCGCAGATACGAGTAGATCCAGTCGGCGCCGCGCGCGCGCGCTTCAACCGACAGGTCCGGCGGATTGTTGCCCAGCCACACCTTGGCATCCTTGGCGTCCATCGCCACGTGCATGGTGTCGCCGATCTTATCGCTGGCGAACATCAGGTTGTCCTTGATTTGCTTCTCGGACAGACCAATGTCGGTCAGACGGTTGTAACGCATGGCTGTTGCCGAGTGGCAGGACAGACAATAGTTGGTAAAGATCTGGGCGCCACGTTGCAGCGACTCCGTGTCCTGCATGTTGATCGGAGCCTTGTCCAGGGTTGGTCCACCCTCTTCGGCCAAAGCCAAGAGCGGTGTCATGAACGCCAGGGCCGCGATCAGATGACGAATTTTGAGTTTCATGATGGTCATCCTCCTCGGTCAGATATTCATCGCAAACAGTGTCGCGGCGCCAATCAACAGCACCCACAGCACCACAAAGATCAGCTTGCGACGGTTATTGGTTTCGGTGACTCGATCCGGAACCGGCTGGCTGCCGACATCGTTCTTGGTATAAAACGGCATGCCAAGGAAGAAGGCGAAGTAGATCACCGACAGAATTTGCGCCACGATGGTGCGCATGCTGTTCGGCGGCAGAACACCCAAAATTCCCAGGCCGACAAAAGCAATGATGAACAGTGTCAGCATGGCTTTGAACTTGGGACCGCGATAGCGAATCGACTTCACCGGTGAACGATCCAGCCAAGGCAGGAAGGTGATCACCACGACCGATGCGCCCATGGCCAGCACACCCCATACTTGCGTGCCGGCAAACGACGGTACCGCGCGCAAAATGGCGTAGTACGGCGTGAAATACCAGACCGGAGCAATGTGCGGCGGGGTCTTGAGCGGGTCAGCCGGGAAGAAGTTGTTGGCTTCTAGGAAGTAACCACCCATTTCCGGCAAGAAGAACACGATGCACGAGAACACGATCAAGAACACCACCGTGCCAAGGATATCCTTCACCGTGTAGTACGGGTGGAACGGAATACCATCCAGCGGAATGTGGGTGACCGGATCTTTCAGCTTCTTGATTTCCACGCCATCCGGGTTGTTCGAGCCGACTTCATGCAGGGCCAGAATGTGGGCGACGACCAGGGCCAACAGGCCTAGTGGCACGGCGATCACATGCAGCGCGAAGAAGCGGTTCAGGGTTGCGCCCGAAACCACAAAGTCACCGCGGATAAAGATCGACAGATCCGGCCCGATGACGGGGATCGAGCTGAACAGGTTGACGATCACCTGCGCGCCCCAGAACGACATTTGCCCCCAGGGCAGTAGATAGCCCAGGAATGCCTCGGCCATCAGGCACAGGAAAATCAGCATGCCGAAAATCCACACCAGTTCGCGCGGTTGCTTGTAAGAACCGTAAATCAAACCGCGGAACATATGCAGATACACCACCACGAAGAACATCGACGCACCGGTGGAGTGCATATAGCGGATGATCCAGCCGCCGTTGACGTCGCGCATGATGTATTCGACCGAGGCGAAAGCCACGGACATATTGGTGCCCGGAATCAATGTGGCATCCGGCATGTAGTTCATGGTCAAAAAGATACCGGTGATGATCTGCATCACCAGCACCAAGAGTGCCAACGAACCGAAGAAATACCAGAAATTGAAATTCTTTGGCGCGTAGTACTCGGTGATGTGCGCCTTGAGACTGGATGTCAGCGGAAAGCGTGCATCGATCCAGTTCAGCAATTGTTGTCCCTTGCTCATTTTACGCCCTCAGCTTATTTGTCGTCGCCAACCAGGATGCGGGTAGCAGACAGATATTTGTGCGGCGGAATCAACAGGTTCTTCGGCGCCGGCACACCTTGGAATACTCGCGCGGCCAGGTCGAATTTCGAGCCATGGCAAGGACAGTAGAATCCACCTACCCATTTCGGACCCAAGTCGGCGGGCGCGATATCGGGACGGAAGGTTGGCGAACAGCCCAAGTGGGTGCAGATCCCGACGGCCACCAATAATTCCGGTTTAATCGAACGGTATTCGTTACGGCAATATTCCGGCTGTTGATCCACTTCGGAGTGCGGGTCAACCAAGGTCGCATCCAATGTCTTCAGGTTAGCCAGTTGTGTCGCGGTACGCGAAAGTACCCACACTGGTTTGCCTTGCCATTCGATGTTGACCTTTTGGCCTGCCTCCAACTTGCTGATATCAAACTCAACCGGAGCCCCAGCGGCTTTCGCGCGCTCGGACGGCAAGAAACTCAGTACAAACGGTGTCGCGATTCCGACCGCCGCCACCCCACCTACGGCGCTGGTCGCGACCGTCAAAAAGCGACGACGACCTGCATCGACTTGTTGTTCACTCATTATCAGGCATCCTCAAACATGGAAACTCAAGCACAATATCCCAATGGATTTTACCTGATTACCCACATGCACTTGAAGGGTTTATGCAAATAAATTGTTATATTGGCATTGCGACTAGGCTAAATCGGGTTCGATAGGTCAATAAATTCAACATCCATGCCAAGATCATCATGAATTTTGCGCCCCAAAGCCTGAATGCCATAGCGTTCGGTCGCGTGGTGACCCGCGGCGATAAATACACAATCTGACTCTATCGCCATATGGTGATTTTGCTCGCTGACCTCGCCCGTGATGAAGGCATCCACCCCCAGCGCAATCGCGGCGCCAAACAGGCTTTGTGCTCCGCCACTGCACCAGGCGACACGCCGGATGGTCTTGTCCGCGCGTCCCAGCAGCAGCGCATCACGCCCCAGGCGGCGCGACAGATCATCGCGCCAGATGTCGGCGCGACACGGCGCGGCCAGTACGCCATGCCAGAGTAAATCGTGCTCGCCCGTTTGTCCTTGCGCCAAGAGACCGAGCGCGTGCGCCAATTGAGCGTTATTGCCCAGCTGTGGGTGACCGTCCAGCGGCAAGTGATAGGCCAGTAAATTGAGATCGTTGGCCAATAGGGTCTTCAGGCGCCGGCGCTGCATGCCGGTAATGCAACCGTCCTCGTTTTTCCAAAAATAGCCATGATGAACCAAAATCGCATCACCCTGGCGCTCGAGCGCGGCATCCAGCAACGCCTGCGAGGCGCTGACCCCGCAGATCAGGCGCTGAATGTCCGCCCGTCCCTCAACCTGCAGCCCATTGGGCGCATAGTCTTTATAGCGCCAGGGTTCGAGGAGTCCATTCAGATAGTGGAGCAATTCCTGGGTTTGCATCGTATTCCTTATATATAAAGCTTGAGTTGTCAGTGTTCGCGCGTAAATAAGGCCAGTGCCGCCTGACGCTGGAGCGCGTGGTCGACCAAGGGCGGTGGGTAGTCCCGGCCGGGCTGCCAGTTCAGCGGCAACTGGCGCGCGCACCATGGCGCGTGGATTGCCTTGGCATCGAGTTGTGCCAATTCTGGCACCCAGCGGCGGATAAAGTCACCCTGCGGGTCAAAGCGGCGCGATTGAGTCACCGGGTTAAAAATACGGAAATACGGCTGCGCGTCACAGCCGGTCGACGCGGCCCATTGCCAGCCGCCATTATTCGCGGCCAAGTCGAAGTCCAACAGTTGCGCGGCAAAATAAGTTTCTCCCCAACGCCAATCAATCAGCAAATCCTTGACCAGAAAACTAGCCACCAGCATGCGCAGGCGGTTGTGCATCCAGCCGGTTTGATTCAGCTGACGCATGGCCGCGTCCACCAGCGGAAACCCCGTTTGCCCGGCGCGCCAGGCTTCGAACCAATCGCGCCGGTTGGGGAAGGGGAGCGCGCGATACTGTGGCTTGAAGCTGGTTTCGGCCACTTCTGGGTAATGCCATAGCAATTGCTGGTAAAACTCGCGCCAGGCCAGTTCTTTGAGCCAGCAGGCCGCGCCCGGCCCGGGGGTCTGCGCGCCCAGCGCGACGGCGGCGCGAATGCTCAAGCTGCCAAAGCGCAGGTGGGGCGCGAGATGCGAGCTGGCATCCAGCGCGGGATAGTCGCGCTCGAGATGATAGGTGTCGATCTGTGGCGCAAACGCGGCTAACTGCAGTGCCGCGCCGCGCGCGCCAGGGATCACCCCCAACGGCGCCAGGTCGCAGGGCTGAAATCCCAACTGCTCCAGGCTGGGCATCGCGCTGGGTGCCAGTGGCAGCAGTTGCCGCAGGGCGGGACCGGTATCGTAGGGCGCCCAGTCGCCAGGCGTCAGGCGCGCGCGCCATTGTGCGAAATAGGGGGTGAACACCTGATAGGGTTTGCCACTGGCGCCCACGATGTCATCGCGCGCAAAGATCACTTGATCTTTGCAGCGCTCAAACGCGATTCCCGCCGCCGCCAGCGCGGTTTCGGCCCGACTGTCGCGCGCGCGCGCTTGCGGTTCAACATCTTCGGCGGCATACACCGCCGCCGCGCCCAGCTGTTGCGCGCAAGCGATGATCTGCTCGCAAGCATTGCCCTGTGCCAGTAGCAGGTCACTGCCATGGGCCTGCAGCTCGCGTTTGAGCTCAAGCAGGTTGTGCCAGATCAGCGTCATGCGTCGATCGGTCGGCGCTAGCGGCGCCAAAATATCTTGATCGAAAATGAACACACAGGCGATGCGCGCATGACGGCGCGCGGCCTGCGCCAGCACGGCGTGGTCGCTCAGGCGCAGATCGCGCCTGAGCCAGCACAGGGCCAGGTCCGGTGTTTTCATTCGATATCCTTCTGTGTCTTTATGCCCACATGGGGTGGCACGGCCGCCAACTTATAAGTAACGATCATTTTCTCATCAATTCTCATGGGGGGCGCCTCGGCAGACTGGCGGGGTTTAGTGACTCCTTAAGGGTACAGCATGAAGCAAAAAATGATTGTGGGCGCGCTTGCCGCCTTGCCATTGATCGCGATGGCCGATGTGTCCATCTATGGCACGCTCAAAGGCAGCGTGGAGCACAACAGCCTCTCGGGCCAGGCTTCGCAGAATGACGTGCAAGACAATACCTCGGTGATTGGTTTCAAGGGCAGCGAGGAGATGGGCAATGGCGTCAAAGGGATTTGGCAGGTGGAAAGCCGCGTGCATCTGGATGGCAAGAGTAACGGCGACACCTTGGGCTCGCGCCAGACCTTTGTCGGCCTGGATGGCGGCAAACTGGGTCAAGTACGCATCGGTAATCTGAACAACGCGTTTGAAGGCCGTTATGCGGTTGACCAGTGGCAGTACGATGGCGAAATCAATGATCGCGGCCCGAACGGATTTGGCCCCACTTACTCGACGATTAGCGGCGCTACCGGTCTGGCGGTATTTACCAATTCAGGCGATCGTCTGAAAAATGCGATTCGCTATGATTCGGCCAGCTTTGACGGCTTCAGCGGCAGCCTGATGTACAGTTTTGGTGAGAATAGCAGCAAGGCGATGGGGGGAGAGCCCGCTGAGAGCGCCTCGGATATCCTCGGCCTGAATTTGAATTATGCGTTTAATGATGCGTTGTCGGCGGTCTATGCCTATCAGCGTGAAAATCAACCGGCTAGAGAGTGGTTGGGGCGCCCGCCGATTAATCCCGCGGCGAGCAAGAGCCTGTTCGAGGTCGATTACCACGCCAATCGCTTGTTTTTGAGCGCCGCTTATCAAATCGCCACCGGTTACGACTGGGTCGACGATTTTTCCGGTAGCGGCCGGTCCACTTATCATGGCGGGACCATGGGTAACAGCGGCATAGGCGCCACCCCGGCGGTGGCTCGACTCAAAACCCAGCAAATGGCGCTGTCGGCGGCCTACCACTTCGGCGCCTTCACGCCCAAGGTCAGCTATGCCAAGGGGTGGAATCAGCAGGCAAAGGGACACACCATTGCCGATTCCGGCTATCGCCAGTATATCGCCGGTGTCGATTATGCCCTGTCAAAGCGCACTACCGCCGGCGTGTCTTACGGCAATCTGCGGTTCGATAAGAACACTGCGGTCGCGCAAGACGTCAATCGTGGCTCCCGCGCCACCCTGAAGGCGACCTCGGTTACCCTGGCGCACAGTTTCTAACGCGCAAGGACGCATGTTTGAGCGAAAAGGGCTGCTTTGGCAGCCCTTTTTTGCCTTTGCGGTTCAAGTGCTTGTTGTGGTTTTTACAACACTTTTGCCGTATTTGGCGATTCCGTTGTTATTCTGCAACAAAACACAAATTCAATAAATTACTTATAAATCATAATGTTGGAGATAATTTTGCCAAAATGTGTCTCAAACCGCGTATTGGCCTGCGTAGGAATTTTGTATTTAAGCAACGGGCGTTTTATATTCCGTCCACAAACACCGAAATGTAACGGTGGTGACAAAAAGCCTGCGCGGCTCGCTGCGACGGGCCATATAACTGACTTCGAAAAGGAATATGCGATGAACAAGAAGCTGATCGCCGTAGTTCTGGCAGCACTGCCGGTCGTAGCAATGGCCGATGTGACTCTGTACGGCGCCATCAAGGGCGACGTTGAAAGCAACTCGATCACCAATGGCAAAAGCCAAGGCGCCGTGCAAGACGACACCTCGGTTGTCGGTTTCAAGGGCACCGAAGATCTGGGCAATGGCCTGAAGACTGTATGGCAAGTTGAAAACCGCGTGCACGTTGATGGCTCCGGCTCCAGCGACACCTTCGGTTCGCGTCAAACCTTCGTAGGTTTGGATGGCGGCAACCTGGGTTTGGTACGCTTGGGTTATGTTAACAACTTCATGAACGACCAAGACTCGGTCGACCAATGGCAATATGCTTCTACCGTCGGCACCAGCGGCGCTAACGGCCTGGGTATTTTCACCAACTCCGGTGACCGTATCAAGAACGCCATTCGTTACGACTCGGCTACCTTCGCTGGCTTCAGCGCCGGTATTGAATATGGCTTCGGTGAAAACGCTACCAACAGTGGCGACACCCCGGCAACCAAGAATGGCAATGGTACCGCTAACAAGTCGTCGAGCATCATCGGTGTCGGCCTGAACTATAGCTACAACGATGCACTGGCAGCTCACTACTCTCTGCAACGTGAAAACAATCCGTTGGCTGCTTACAAGAGCGCGGATTCGACTTCGGTTACCGCTCAAAGCAACAACGGCCAAGCCGCTACCAAGCAAGTATTCGAAATCGACTACAGCGCCAACAACCTGTTCGTAAGCGGCGCTTACCAATGGTCGACTGGTTATGACTGGGCTGATGACTTCTCCGGCGACGGCGTGTCCAACTCGAATCTGGCTACTTCTACCGCTTACAGCAGCACTTTGACCAACGCTGGTCTGCAGCTGAAGGCTCGTCAAGCCGCTTTGTCGGTGGCTTACACCATCGGCGCATTCACCCCGAAAGCAACGTATGCTAAGGGTTGGGACCTGAAGGCTAACAACAGCACGATCGCTGATTCTGGCTATCGTCAATACGTGTTCGGCGTGGACTATGCTCTGTCCAAGCGCACCACCGCTGGCGTTTCCTACGGTAACGTGAACTACGGTAAGGGCACTTCGGTTGCTGCTTCCGATGGCGCTACCAGCTCGGTAACCCTGAAGACCGTGGCCTTGACCTTGGCACACAGCTTCTAATCCAGTTTGACTGGATAGAAGAGATAGAAGGGCTGCTTCGGCAGCCCTTTTTTTATGGTGCGCCCGGCAGGGCGGGATCATCGCAACTCGCTCCTCGCCGCCCACCACAACCGCCATCCTCGCCGCCCACCACAACCGTCATCCTCGCCGCTCACCACAACCGTCATCCTCGCCGCTCACCACAACCGTCATCCCCACCGCCGTGGGAGGCGGGGATCCAGGAAACTCGCGGCAGCGTACGCAGAGCCCCTGGGTCCCCGGCTGCGCCGAGGACGACAAGCGGGAGAAACACGGTGGCGCGCTGCCTTGCCCGAGCATGTCTGCCGACCCACCTTTCTATTTGTTTTCAACCGCTTTAGCCTGACGGCTCTGTGTTGCTCCAGGAGCCGCGCCATGCAAGTTAACGAGCCGATTGCTGTCTATGTTGAACGCATACTCGCCGACGCATTTGCCGCTGGCGCCTCTGATATTCATTTCGAACCGTTTCAGGAATTCTATCTGGTGCGCTATCGCGTTGATGGCGTGCTGTATGATGCCGACCGTCCCCCGCTGGACATCAAAGAACGCCTGGCCGCGCGCCTTAAGGTGATGGCGGAACTGGATATTGCGGAAAAGCGTTTGCCGCAAGATGGCCGCATGAGCCTGAGCATGCCTTCGGGACAAAGCCGCGATCTGCGTGTCAGCACTCTGCCGACGCTGTCTGGCGAGAAAGTCGCGCTGCGCATTCTGGCGCCAGCGCTGTTTTTACCGTTGGCACAGCTGGGGCTTGAGCCAGCGCAGCTAGAACTTCTGCGGCAGGTGCTGTCGCGCCCGCATGGCATGGTGCTGGCCAGCGGGCCCACCGGCTGCGGCAAGAGTTCCACGTTGTATGCCTGCCTGGCGCACTTGAATCATGGCGCGCTGAATCTGTGCACGGTGGAGGACCCGGTGGAAATCGTGTTGCCCGGGGTCAATCAAGTGGCGGTCAACCCCAAGGCCGGGCTGGAGTTTTCCTTGGCGTTGCGCGCGCTGTTGCGCCAGGATCCGGATGTGATCATGGTGGGTGAGATGCGCGATGCTTTAACCGCCGATATTGCGGTCAAAGCCGCGCAAACCGGACACTTGGTGCTGTCGTCGCTCCATTGCCGCAGCGCGCGCGCGGCTTGGGCGCGCTTGTTGAATCTTGGGGTCGCGGCGGCTAATCTGACGCATTCTCTGTCTTTGATCGTGGCGCAGCGTCTGCTGCGCCGTTTATGCCCCTTATGCAAACGTCCTTGCGATATCGCGTCAGCGTGCCTGTATGATTTTGGCTGGCAGGGGGATCTGCCCGCCCAGTTGAATTGTTATGCGGCAGAGGGCTGCGCGGCCTGCCATGGTAGTGGCTATTGTGGCCGCCTGGGCTTGTTCGAATTGCTGGCGCTGGACGAGCGTCACGGGCCGCTCTCCGTCGATCTTGATCGCTACCCGCCTGACAGTGAGGGCGCCGGTTTGCGCCGCGCCGGCTTGCTCAAGGCGATGCGCGGTGAAACCACGCTGGCCGAGGTGATGGCCGAGACGCCGGAGTGTCGCTGATGACTCAATGGATCTGGCAGGGGCTCGAGCGCGGTGGCGTATGGGCCCAAGGTGAAGTCGAGGCGCCGAGTCGGGCGGCGGCGTGCCGGCAATTGCGCGATGCCGGGGTGGTGGCGCAGCGTGTCACGCGCGTCGGTTTTTGGTCGCGGCGCATCAGCGCGCGCACACTGTGCTGGCTGATTCGCCAGCTAGCGACCTTGCTCCAGGCCGGCGTACCCTTGAGCCGGGCGCTGGCATGCATGGAGCGCACGCCAGAAAGCCGGACTGTGGCGCGCTGCCTGAGTGATTTACGACGTCAGATCGAGTCTGGATTGAGTTTGTCGGCGGCAATGAGACGCGCGCCGCGGTGGTTTGATGCTGGGTTGTGCCAGGGGGTGGCGGCGGGCGAGCTTTCCGGCATGCTGGACCAGACCCTGGAGCGCCTGGCGGACGAGCGCGAACGGCGTCAGCGCCTGCAGGCGAGCGCGCGCGCGGCTTTGCGCTATCCGCTGGTGATTTTGTTGTTGGCGCTGCTCGTGATGCTGCTGATGCTGTTGACCGTGGTGCCCGCGATGCAACAAGCACTGTCCGGGTTTGACGCGCCGTTGCCCGCTGCGACACGTCGCTTGATTGCTTTATCGGAAAGCCTGCGCGCCCATGCTGGCCGCGCGGGTGTGGCGTTGCTTCTGTTGCTGGCTTGCGCGCGCCTGGCCTGGCGTCGAATCACGACATGGGATCGCTTGCTGCTACGCTTGCCGTTGATTGGACCGGTGTTGCGCCACGCGGCGCTGGCGCGCTGGGCGCAGAATCTTTCATTGTTGTGCGCCGCTGGTGTGCCGCTGCCCGCGGCATTGCGAGCGGCGGGAGCCGCTTGTGCCAATCGGGTGTATTGTGCCGAGGCTATCATGTTGCAAGCCCAGATTCAGACCGGTAGCAGCTTGCATCAAGCGGTGCGCCGCAGCCTATGGTTTAACCCTTTACTGGTGCAACTGATTGCGGTGGGGGAGGAGTCGGGAGCGCTTGAGTTGATGCTTGCGCGCGCGGCGCACTATTATCAACAACAGGCAGAGCAATCGCTGGCTCGCTTTGCGACCTGGCTGGAGCCCTTGGCGATGTTGCTGCTGGGCACGTTGTGCGGCGCGATGATTTGGGCGTTGTATCTACCGATATTTCAACTAGGACAGGTGGTGGGCGGATGATGCAGCAAGGTGTTGTGCTGGAGTTGGCATCGGCGGTGCTGGGGCTGTTAATCGGCAGCTGGCTGAATGTGGTGATTTACCGATTGCCGCTGATGTTGGCCGCGCCCGAGGCGCAGGGCCGCTATAATCTGGCTTGGCCTCGTTCGCATTGTCCGGCTTGTCACCACCCCTTGGCCTGGTGGCACAATGTGCCGCTCTTGAGCTTTATCCTGTTGCGCGGGCATTGCCGCTGGTGCCGCGCGCCGATTTCCCGCCGTTACCCCCTGGTGGAGGGTTTAACCGCGCTGTGCTTTGCCTTTCTCGCCAGTCAGTTTGACTCGCCAGCGTTGCTCGCGGCCAGCATGTGCTTAAGCGCATGGTTAATCGCTCTGGCGGCGATCGATATTGAGACCGGCCTACTGCCCGATGTGCTGACTCTGCCATTGATGTGGTGTGGTCTGCTGTTTAATCTTTGGCGCGGCGCGGGACAGTTGGAGTCGGCGGTACTGGGGGCGGTGGCGGGCTATCTATTGTTGTGGCTGCTGTATTGGGCTTTTCGCCTGGTTACCGGCAAAGAAGGGCTGGGCTACGGCGACTTCAAACTGTTGGCCGCGCTGGGCGCCTGGCTGGGTTATGCCGAGTTGCCGCAAGTATTGCTGCTGTCTTCGCTGACAGGGTTGCTGGCGGGGGGTATCCTTATGTTTTTGCGGCGCATGGCACGGCATGATCCCTTGCCGTTCGGGCCCTATCTCGCCTTGTCTGGCTGGGTGGTCTGGGTGTGGTCCGCGCGCTTTTGAGAATCAGCATGGCGATCAAAGTTGTTGGGATGACGGGGGGGATTGGCTCGGGCAAGAGCTCGGTGGCTGATCTGTTTGCCGCGCAGGGTGTCGCGGTGGTCGATACCGATGTGATCGCGCGCCGCTTGACTGGGCCCGATGGTGAAGCCATGGGCACCTTGTCCGTGGCTTTCGGGGCTGAGTATGTGTTGGCCGATGGTAGTCTGGACCGCGTGGCGATGCGCCACCGGGTGTTTTCCGATCCCTTGGCGCGCATGCGGCTCGAAGGTGTTTTGCACCCGATGATTATGGTGCACAGCATGCGCGAACTTCAGCAAGTTCACGGACCCTATGCTTTACTGGTGGTACCGCTGCTGTTTGAAAGTCAGCGCTATCTGCCTCTGGTGGCGCGTACGCTGGTGGTGGACTGTAGTGAGACGGTGCAACTGGAGCGTGTAATGCGCCGTAGTGGCTTGGCTGCCAGTGAAGTGCATGCCATCATGGCGGCGCAGATGCCGCGCGCGGCTAGAATCGCGCGAGCGGACGACATTATTGAGAATAACGGCACGCTTGATGAATTGAGGCTTCAAGTTGAAGTCAAACATCGTTATTATCATGCAATCCTTAGATAGGTTGGTTAACAATCTTGAATCAAAGCCACTAAGAAGGGCGGATGTGCCGTGATTAGTTTTGAATTCCCTGTTACTGAGCGGACCCGGATCTTGCTCAGACTGGAACAGCTCTATGGGCGCCTGGCCTATTTTATCGAGCGCGAGCACTGCTACGACCATCATGCGGCGTTGCTAGTGTTGTTTGAATTAATGGAAACCGCGTCGCGCGCCGATTTGAAGGCTGACCTGTTGCAGGAGCTGGAACGGCAGAAGCAGATGCTGGAAGCTTTGCGCGATAATCCGAACGTGGCGGAAGAAACCCTGGAGGGGGTGTTGGATTCCATCGAGTCGACCTCGACCGAATTGCTGGCGCTCACCGGTAAATTCGGTCAGCACCTGCGTGAAAACGAGTGGCTGATGGCGATCAAGCAGCGTGCCGGTATTCCTGGCGGTACCTGTCAGTTCGATCTGCCGTCTTATCACCTATGGCAAGAAAAAAGTTCTGAAGAGCGGCGGATCGATCTTAAACGCTGGGCCGGCCCGCTGATGCCCACCGCCGAGGCTGCGCGAATTTTATTGCAGCTGTTGCGCGATAGCGGCAAGACGCACCATTATGTCGCGCGTCATGGGGCGTTCCAGCAAATGTCGGGGGGGAAGGTGGTGCAGTTGATTCGCGTCGGCTACGACGAGTCTTTTGGTGTACTGCCAGAACTGTCCGCTAATAAATATGCTTTGAATATCCGCTTCATTGAGGCTGGCACCGGGGAATCGCGCGCGCGCCAGACTGAAACGGATATCGAGTTCAGCCTGACGCATTGTAAATTCTGATATGTCCGAATCCGTTACTGTAGTGAAGTGCCCGACCTGCCGCGCCCCTGTGCGCTGGCAGGCGGAAAGCCGTTTCCGTCCATTTTGCTCGGAACGTTGCAAATTGATCGACTTGGGGCAGTGGGCCGATGAGGGCTACCGCATGCCGGCCACCGAGTCGGCGCCGAGCGAAGACGAACTCTGATCGCCACCCGTCATCCTCGCCGCATCGCGGCGGGGATCCAGCGGACTTGCGGCACTCACCACCAACCTACGGTTCATCCCCCGTTCACACCCTCGCCAGTACTGCTCCGTTGGCAAAGTAGGCCTTGACCCCGGTATAGATGGCTTCGGCCATTTTCTGCTGAAACTCAGGGGTGATCAGTCGTTGCTCTTCTTGCGGATTGCTGATGAACGCGGTTTCCACCAGTATCGAAGGAATATCCGGCGCCTTGAGTACGGCAAACCCCGCCTGTTCGACCCGCCCTTGATGTAGTTGGTTGAGGCCGCCGACCTTGCTCAATACTGATTTCCCCAATTTCAGGCTGTCGTTGATGGTGGCGGTTTGTGTCAGGTCCAGCAGTGTATGGGCCAGATAGCGATCCTGGGTGGCGCCAATCTTGACGCCGCCAATCAGATCGGATCGATTTTGCGACTGCGCCAGGTAGCGCGCCGCGCTGCTGGTGGCTCCCTGTTCCGATAAGGCAAATACCGAAGTGCCATGGGCGCTGGGGTTGGGGAACGCATCAGCGTGGATCGAGATAAACAGATCGGCGTTGAGCTTGCGCGCCTTGGCCACGCGTACCCCGAGCGGAATGAATACATCATCTTCGCGCGTCATATAGGCCTTCATGTTGCCGTCGGCTTCAATCAACTGCTTGAGCTGCTGCGCGATTTTGATGACCACATGTTTTTCATGATAGCCGGAAGGACCGGTGGCGCCGGGGTCTTCTCCTCCATGGCCCGGGTCGATCATGATCACCACCGGGCGGGCGGCGTCGCTTTTGCTCTTTGGCCGGATCTTGACATCAGGCTCGACCAGCGTGCCTTTGTTGTACTCTTCCAATAGGCTGAGCAGCGGGTCGTCCTGAGGCGCCGGGTGAGCGGGATACAGGTCAATGACCAGACGGTTCTTGAACTCAGCCACCGGCGCCAGGGTGAAGATCTGCGGCTTGATCGGGGTTTTTAACTCCAGCACCAGACGCACGGTATCCGCAGAGAACTGCCCCGCGCGCGCGGACTTGATGTAGGGGTCGCCGCTGTTGATCATGGTGCCGATGTCTTTGAGCACACCGTTGAGCGTCACGCCTTGCAGGTCGACGACCAGTCGATCCGGATTTTCCAGGCTGAACGGTTTGAATTCTATCGCGGTCGAGGTTTCCAGCGTGACCCGGGTGTACGTCGAGGAGGGCCAGATGCGTAATGCGACAATCTGGTTGTCGCCGGCATAGCTGACCCGGCTGACCGACAGGATCAGGGTGGCGGCGGCGAGATTTAGCAGCTGGCGGCGGCTTGGGTCGTATGGCGTGCGAGACATGAGCTTCCTGCTTCGGTAAAGGCGGTGAATCGATAATGGCGGCCGGTGCCGCTGACACTGAGCGCAAGTTCAAGGTCAGGGCTTGGCAATAGCGCGCGCGCTTGCTCGGGCCATTCGACCAGGCAGACCGTGTCACTGCCGAAGTATTCGCGAAAGCCGGCGTCATCCCACTCTTCGGGATCAACGAAACGATACAGGTCGAAGTGGTGCAGCGTGAAATCCGCGCAGGGATAGCTTTCCACCAAGGTGTAGGTCGGGCTTTTTACCCGACCGCGATAGCCCAGTCCTTGGAGCACCCCGCGGGTAAATGTGGTTTTGCCGCTTCCTAGGTCGCCCTGGAGATAAATCACCAGGCCGCTTTCCAGCGCGCGCGCAAAACCCGCTGCAAACGTCAGCGTGGCCGCTTCGTCCGGCAGCAGATGTTCACTGGTATGATTGATTCCCATGAGCGAAAAATCCTTTCAAACCCCCGATTATCCCGAATTAGCGCGGCAAATCAAAGCCTGGTCTCATGATTTTGGTTTTGCCGGAGCGCGTATTACGCGTCCGGAGTTGCCAGCGGAGGCCGAACGCGAGCTGATGGCATGGCTGGCGCGCGGGTGTCATGGCACGATGGATTATATGCAGCGCCACGGCGCGCTACGCGTGCGGCCACGCGAACTGGTGCCGGGCACCCTGGCGTTGATCAGTCTGCGCATGAACTACTGGCCACCCGGCGCCGCCGATGCCGATGCCCAGTTGGCCGACACGAGTCAGGCGTATATCGCGCGCTATGCCATGGGGCGTGACTACCATAAGGTGTTGCGCCAGCGCATGCAGCAATTAGCCGAGCGCATCGCGGACGCCATCGGGCCATTCGATTTTCGCGTATTTAGCGACAGTGCGCCGCTGGCCGAGGTGGCTTTTGCCTCCCAGGCCGGATTGGGATGGCGCGGTAAACATACTTTACTGCTAACTCGCGAACAGGGATCGCTGTTTTTTCTTGGCGAAATGTTGTGCGCGTTGCCGCTGCCCGAGGATCAGGCCGAGGATAGTCATTGCGGGCGTTGCACTCGCTGCCTTGATGTGTGCCCGACCCAGGCGATTGTCGCGCCCTATAGCCTTGATGCGCGCCGCTGTATTTCCTACTTGACGATAGAATTACGCGGGTCAATTCCAGAAGAACTGCGCCCATTGATAGGCAACCGGGTTTATGGTTGCGACGATTGTCAGCTGGTGTGCCCGTGGAATCGCTTTGCCGCGGTGAGTGACGAACCGGATTTCGCGGTGCGTCATGGATTGGATCGTTCTTCGTTATTACAGCTATTTTCCTGGAGCGAAGCCGAGTTTAAAACGCGCATGGCGGGTAGCCCGATTTATCGTATCGGCTATGAATGCTGGTTGCGTAACCTGGCGGTCGGCTTGGGCAATGCCCCGACCAGCCCTGAGATTGTGTCCGTACTGCGCGCCAATGCCGAGCATCCGTCGGCGCTCGTGCGCGAACATGTGCTGTGGGCCTTGGCGCAACATACTCGATGACGGTCATCCTCGCCGCGCAGCGGCGGGGATCCTGCAGACTAGCGGCAGCGTGGGTTAAGCCCCTGGGTCCCCGGCTGTGCCGAGGACGACAGGCGGTGCGATTAGGCGGCCGGACGCGAAGGAGCGATGACCAGTGACTCACCCTCCAAAACCACCTTGCCGTTCACCAGGCATTCGGTGCTTAATTTGACTCGTTTTTTAGCACTGTCGAGTTCGGCTACTGTCACGCGCGCGGTGACGGTTTCGCCGATTCTAACCGGGGCCTTGAAGCGCGCCGATTGTGATAAATAGATCGTCCCTTCGCCGGGCAGCTTGGTGCCAAGAATGGTGGAGATCAGGCTGGCGGTCAGCATGCCGTGCGCGATGCGAGTTTTGAACGGGGTTTTTTCCGCATATTCCTGGTTCAGATGCACGGGATTATTGTCGCCGCTGGCCGCGGCGAACATCAAAATATCGGCTTCGGTCAGGGTTTTACCGAATTCGGCGCTATCGCCGAGCTTGAGATCTTCGAAATAGATGGTCATGATCGGTCTTTCTGGTTATGACATGCGAGATTGGTGCACTGCAGTTTACCTGAGTTTACTCGCATGCAAATGACTAGGAGATGACGTACTATCTCGGGGGTATTCATCATGAATGTAAATCGTTCGGCTAGGTTGGCGGCGAACCCCAACAAGATCGCTGGCGTATGCATTCATGTTGGGGTTCGCGTTGCTCACCCCAACCTACATGGTATTGCGTCATTTTATGACGTAGTCGCATTTTTGCGACGCTAAACGCATCAAGCCTAAACCAAACGCTTGTTTGAAAGCGCTAATAGGGCATAATTGTGAATGCTGCAGGCCGGCGCCGCCTCTGAATCACTCAAAGATGGTTACTGGAGAAATATGAAAGTTCTAGTCGCTGTGAAACGCGTTGTTGATTACAACGTGAAAGTCCGTGTAAAAGCCGACGGCTCCGACATCGATTTGGCCAACGTCAAAATGTCGATGAATCCGTTTGATGAAATCGCGGTTGAAGAAGCTGTGCGCCTGAAAGAAGCCGGCAAGGTCAGCGAAATCGTGGTGGTCTCGCTGGGAGTCAAGCAATGCGAGGAAACCCTGCGCACCGCTTTGGCCATGGGGGCTGATCGGGCGATTCTGGTGGAAACCGACGTTGAGCTGCAGCCGCTGGCGGTGGCCAAGTTGCTTAAGAGCATTGTGCAGCGTGAAGAGCCGCGGCTCTGCATTCTGGGCAAGCAAGCGATCGACGACGATGCTAATCAGACGGGACAAATGTTGTCGGCGCTGTTGAATTGGGGACAGGGCAGCTTTGCCTCCAAGCTGGAGTTGGCGAGCGAGTCGGCGACGGTAACGCGCGAGATCGATGGCGGCCTGGAAACGCTGGAACTGGCTTTGCCGGCGGTGGTGACCGCCGACTTGCGCCTGAATGAGCCGCGCTACGTCAAGTTGCCGAATATCATGGCCGCCAAGAAAAAACCCTTGGATAAATTGACGCCGGCTGATCTGGGCGTGGATGTGACCCCGCGTTTGAAAACCCTGAAAGTTGCTGAACCGGGTCGTCGTAGCGCGGGTGTGAAGCTGGCCAACGCGGCCGAATTGCTGGCTAAACTCAAGAATGAAGCAAAGGTGCTGTGACATGGCAATTCTCGTTATCGCGGATCACGACAACCAGAGCCTGAATGCGGGCACCCTGAATACCCTTGGCGCCGCAGGCAATATTGGTGGCGATGTGCACCTTCTGGTGGCGGGGCACCAGTGCGGCGCGGTCGCTAGCGCGGCGCAATCCATCTCTGGCGTCAGCCAGGTGTTGGTGGTGGACGACAGCCGCTATGGCCATGGTTTGGCTGAAAACCTGGCGCTGTTGGTGGTGGGCCTGGCGAGCGGCTATAGCCACGTATTGGCGCCGGCATCGACCAGTGGCAAGAACTTCATGCCACGGGTGGCCGCGCTTCTGGATGTTGCTCAGATCTCAGAAATTGTCGCGGTGGAATCGCCCACGGTGTTCGTGCGTCCGATTTTCGCCGGCAACGTCCTGGCAACGGTAGAGTCGCAGGATGCCGTCAAGGTGATGACCGTGCGCACCACCGCGTTTGAACCCGTAGTGGCCACGGGTGGCAACGCCACGCTGTCCACTGTGGCGGCGGCGCAGGAGAGCGGTCTGTCACGCTTTGTGGGTCAAGAACTGACCAAATCCGATCGCCCGGAACTGGCCGCGGCCAGCATTATTGTTTCAGGTGGGCGCGCGCTGGGCTCCAGCGAGCAGTTCAAGGCGGTGCTGGAACCGTTGGCCGATAAACTGGGCGCCGCGCTCGGCGCTTCGCGCGCCGCGGTCGACGCCGGCTATGCGCCGAATGATGCCCAAGTCGGTCAGACCGGCAAAGTGGTGGCGCCACAACTGTATATCGCTATCGGGATTTCAGGCGCGATTCAGCACCTGGCTGGGATGAAAGATTCCAAAGTGATCGTGGCGATCAACAAAGATGAAGAAGCGCCGATTTTCCAGGTTGCGGATTACGGAATTGTTGGCGACTTGTTTACCGTGGTGCCGGAGTTGCTGGCTGAGTTGGCCAAGAGCTGATCCCACGGGATGCAATACCACCCGACCGGCAAGCCGCGCCCTCCGCAGCTTGCCGTTTTTTTTCGAAAAACTTAAAAAAATAACGGTATACACGGGAGAAATACATGAACTATCAGGCACCGCTGCAGGATCTGAGCTTTGTCTTGAATCATCTGGCTGATTTACCTTCGGTATGCAGCCTGCCGGGCTACGAAGAGTGCTCGGTGGAACTGGTTGATGCCATTCTGGAGGAAGCGGCCAAGTTTGCGCAGGAGGTCCTGGCGCCCACGAACCGCCAGGGCGACGAGGGCTCGCGCTGGCACGATGGTGAAGTCAGCGCCGCGCCAGGATTTAAAGCGGCCTGGCAGCAGTATGTTGAGGCGGGCTGGCTTGGGCTGCGCGCGCCGGCGGCCTACGGTGGGCAGGGACTGCCCGCCTTGGTGGCGCTGGCGGCGGAGGAAATGTGGTGCTCGGCAAATTTGGCCTTTTCATTGGCGCCCCTGCTGACCCTGGGGGCGATTGAAGCGATCAATCATCATGCCTCGCCGGCGTTGAAGGATATCTTTCTGACGCCCATGTCCAGCGGGCAGTGGACGGGCACGATGAATCTGACTGAGCCGAATGCCGGCTCGGACCTGGCGCAGGTGGCTTCGCGCGCCAGAGCGCAGGACGATGGTCGCTATCTGATCAGCGGGCAAAAGATTTTCATTACCTGGGGCGAGCACGATCTGGCTGAGAATATCGTGCATCTGGTGCTGGCGCGTTTGCCGGACGCACCCGCCGGCGTCAAAGGTATTTCGCTGTTTCTTGTACCCAAATTCCTGGTGAATAGTGATGGCACGCTCGGTGCGCGTAATGATGTGCGCTGCGTATCGCTGGAACACAAGCTGGGGATTCATGGCAGCCCGACGGCGGTGATGAGTTTTGGCGATCAGGGCGGAGCGGTGGGCTTCCTGGTGGGCGAGGCGAACAAAGGCCTGGGTTATATGTTTACCATGATGAACCACGCCCGCCTTGGCGTCGGGGTCGAAGGACTGGCGGTGTCTGAGCGCGCTTATCAGCAAGCGGTCGCTTATGCGCGCGAGCGCGTGCAAAGCCGCGCCATTGGTTCTGCGGATCACGCTAGTGTGGCGATAATTCGCCATCCCGATGTGCGGCGCATGTTGATGACCATGAAAACCCAGATCGAAGCACAGCGCGCCTTGGCCTGCTATACCGCCTGCGCGCTTGATCGTGCAGGGCATCATCCCCTGCCACAAGAACGAGGTATCAATCAGGCGCTGGTCAATTTCTTAATTCCGATTGTTAAAGGCTGGAATACCGAGCAGGCCAACGAGATCACTTCAATGGCGCTGCAGATTCACGGTGGCATGGGGTATATCGAGGAAACCGGGGTTGCGCAATATTACCGTGACGCGCGCATCACTTCGATCTACGAAGGCACCACCGGCATTCAAGCGCTGGACCTGATCGGGCGCAAAACCGCGCATGACCATGGCGCGGTGGCGCGCGGTTTGCTGCAACAAGTGCACGATACCGCGCGTCAGCTTGAAGCTGCGGGTTTACCCGCGCTGGCGCCGGCGCTGCGCCAAGCCGCGGGGGACGCGGAGCGCGCCGTCGGATTCATTCTGGAACATTTCGCAGAGCGCCCAGAATGGCCCGCGGCGGGGTCGGTGCCGTTTCTCAAGTTGATGGGGATCGTACTGGGTGGCTGGCAACTGGCGCGCGCCGCCTTGGTGGCGCAACGTCTGCTGACCGAGAGTCAGGATCAGCGTGATTTTTTGCAGGCTAAATTGTCTAGCGCGCGCTTTTTTGCCGAGCACCTCTTGCCGCAAACCTCGGGGCTATGCGCGGCGATTGTCGGTGGCGCAGAGAGTGTGATGGAGATGAACGACGCCTGGTTTTAAGTGTCGCTACCGTCATCTTCACGCGCGGTTCCTAGTCGTCATCTTCACGCGCAGCGTGGAGATCCAGGGTTTTTGCTGGCAATGCCGCAAGTCTTCTGGATCCCCGCTCTGCGAGCGAGGATGACGATCATTCCTCTGTTGTCATCTTCACGCGGCTCCACGCCGGTCATCTTCACGCGTCCCCACGCCGGTCATCTTCACGCGCAGCGTGGAGAGCCAGGTTTTTCGCTGGCAATGCGCACCGCAGGTTTGAATTTTCCACCCGTAATCCTACCGTGCTTGCTTCCTTCGGCTATTGTTTATTTTAAATCATCCGCCGTATCATTTATTCGATTTGCTTATTAATTTGCCGCGCCGCTTGCGCGCCTGAACCCATGGTCAGGTGCCAGTGGTGGCGATCAACAGTAGGCTTGCCGACGATGAAACTACCTGCGAAATTTCCTTCCATCGTATTGCCTGTTGCCTGGTCCTCGGTCGGGCTGCATCTGGTTTACACCGGGTCGTTTGCCGCGCTGGCGCTCTGGCTGGGCGTCAGGCTTTCTGGGTTATTGGCGCCCTCGTCGCTCTACCTGCCCAGTTGGAGCCAGCCGGATGTCACTCGCGTGGCGCAGCAAGTGGTTGCGCGTCATTGGTTTGGCGTGGCCTTGCCACCGAGCGCGCCGCTGTTGCGAGTGCTGGGTGTGTTTGCCCTGCAAAAACCCGAGGCGGCGGGGGCTTTTGTCATCTTGGAACAAGGCGGTCAATTGCTCCATCGCTCTCCCGGGCAATTGCTTGGCAATGGCTGGCGGCTGACCGGGATTTCAGCGCAAGGCGTGGAGCTGCGACATGGTGAATTGCATCAGTTTTATCCGTTGACCAGCGCCTTGACCACCGACCCCGCCGCGTCAGCACCCGGCGAGCCGCCGGTTGACGCGGCGGAAGACGAATAAGCCCGAGGGGACCAGATTGAAAATCGCCCGAATGATAGCGTTGTGCGCGGTGGTGTGTACCAGTGTTGTATCCGCGCGTCCGAGTGATCCGGTTACGCTCAATTTCGTGAATGCCGACATCGAGACGGTGATTCGCGCCATTGGCGAGCTGACCGGTAAGAATTTCATTATCGATCCGCGGGTCAAGGGCACGGTCAATATCATCTCGGCCGCGCCGGTGCCACGCGAGCTGGCCTATCAGATCTTGTTGTCATCGCTACGTTTGCAGGGGTTTAGCGCGGTAGAGGCCCAGGGCGTGGTCAAGATCTTGCCGGAAGCCGACGCCAAGTTACACGCCGGTTTTGGCCACAGTCGACGTATCGACAGTGATCGCTTGATTACTCAGGTGTTTGCCTTGAAAAACAGCAATGTAACGCAACTGTTGCCGGTGATTCGCCCGATCGTGTCGCCGAATAACGCCTTGTCGGCGTTTCCCCAGGCCAATGCTCTGGTGGTGACCGATTATGCCGACAATATCCGCCGTATCGAGGCCATCATTGCCAGTGTCGAAGGCGCCGCCAGCGGCAACACCGCGGTGATTCCCCTGTTGTATGCCTCTTCGCTGGAACTCGCCGCCACCTTGTCCAAACTGCTGCAGGATGGCGCGAGCGATAGCGGGAAAACCTGGATTGGCGCCGATGCGCGCGCCAATGTGCTGTTGGTGCGTAGCGAAACCCAAGGACGGCTGGATCAGGTCAAACGCTTGGTTATGGCTCTCGATCAGCCCAGCCAGGCAGGGGCCAATGTGCGCGTGGTGTATCTGAAAAACGCCGACGCGGCGCGCGTGGCGCAAACCTTGCGCGCCTTACTGAGCTCCAGTGCCGCGCCCTTGGCGCTCACCGCGCGCACCACACTTCCTTCGCCAACGGCTAGCGGCGGCACGACCGCGAGCAGTGACGCCGGCTCTAATGCTGTGAATGCCAGCGCCACCGCGCTACCCTCCACTGAGAGTACGGAAGGCGCCAGCACATCCGGCGGTGGAGCTGCCAATCTGGTGCAGGCTGATACCGCCAGCAATGCCTTGATATTGAATCTTCCTGACAGCATGTATCGTAATCTGCGCAATGTGATAGACCAATTGGATCGGCGCCGCGCTCAAGTCTACGTTGAAACCCTGGTCATGGAGGTGTCCGCCAGCCGCATGCTGGAACTTGGCGTGCAATGGCAGGCGTTATCCGGCGCGGGCCAAAATGGCGCGCGCCTGGTGGGCAATAGCAACTTCGGCAATGGCCCGGATAACGGCGGCGGGGTATTGAATCTGGGTGCGGCCAACGGCGGATTCAGTACGTTCAGCCAAGGTGGCTTGAATATTGGTGTCAGTCGCGGGGTGCTGAATATTCCAGGTCTGGCCAATCCGGTGCTGAATCTCGGCATGTTGGCGCGCGCGCTGGAGACCGAAGCTCAGGGCAATATTCTTTCCAACCCCAATCTGATGGCCACGGATAACGAAAAGGCGCGGATTGAGGTTGGACAGGAAATTTCGATTACCACCGGGTCGTACGCCAGCACCTCCGGGGCTACCACGGCGCAACCGTTTAATACCTTTGATCGCAAAAAAATCGGTTTCAAGCTGGAGATCGTGCCGCAAATCTCCGAAGGCGGCACCATTCGCATGAAATTGCTGCAAGAGGCCTCGTCACTCGACCCCAGTAGCCGTAATCAGAATAATCCGACCACCAATATTCGCTCGGTGGAAACCTCGGTGACGGTCGACGATGGCGGAATCATTGCCATTGGTGGCCTGATTCAGGAAAAAGTCAGCGACGATGAGGACAAGGTGCCGTTATTGGGGGACATCCCCGGGCTTGGTTGGTTATTTCGGCATCAGGTCAAGCGGCGCGACAAAACCAATTTGCTGGTGTTTCTCAAGCCGACCATCGTGCGTGACGACAGCGGCGCGCACGCCATAGCGCAAGAGCGCTATCGCTACATCATCGGTGACACCCTGGAGCGTAGTCAGCGCAAGTTGCCGCTCGATATCAACAACGCAATCGAGACCTTGCCGTCCAGTATCAAACAGCAACTGGCACCTGGGCTGCTGGAGCCCGCTCGATGAGCACGCTGTTGCCATTTGCCTTCGCGCGTGACCATGGCATTACCCTGCGCCAGTTGGCCGGGCAACGAATCTGGAGCTTGCGCGTTGATGTAACCGCGGATGCCTGGGCCGAAGTGTTGCGCCTGTATGGCGCTCCGCATCGCCTGGAATGGCTGGAAGCCAAACAATACGAGCAGGCCTTGGCGCGACATTATGCCAGCCGCGATGGCGCGGCCGGCGTGGTCGAGGACATTGGACAGGAACTGGACTTGGCGCGTCTGATCGAGACCTTGCCCACTGTCGGCGATTTACTGGAAAGCGAAGGTGACGCGCCGATTATTCGCATGATCAACGCCCTGCTGGCCCAGGCCCTGCGCGACCAGGCCTCCGATATCCATATCGAGCCATTTGAAGAGCATTCTCTGGTGCGATTCCGCCTGGACGGCTCACTGTGCGACGTGGCGCGGCCGCACCGCGCCTTGCACGCAGCGATGGTGTCGCGCATCAAGATCATGGCTAGCCTGGATATTGCGGAAAAGCGTATTCCGCAAGATGGGCGTATTTCTCTACGCTTGGGCGGTCGCCCGGTTGATGTCCGTGTCTCCACCTTACCGACCCGCTATGGCGAGCGCGTGGTCTTGCGATTGTTGGATCAGGAAGCGGCGCGTCTGGATCTCTCCGCGCTCGGTATGGCGGCGGACACCTTGCAAATCGTCGATCGCGTCATTCGCCAACCGCACGGTATTTTGCTGGTGACCGGGCCGACCGGCTCGGGAAAAACCACCACCCTGTATGCCGCGCTGTCTCGCCTGGACGCCAATCACAGCAACATCATGACCGTCGAGGATCCGGTCGAATACCACCTGCCGGGCATCGGTCAGACCCAGGTGAACGCGCGTATCGACATGGGGTTTGCCAAAGCACTGCGCGCGATTTTGCGTCAGGACCCGGACGTCATCATGATCGGAGAAATCCGCGATCTGGAAACCGCTCAGATCGCGGTACAGGCCTCTCTTACCGGACACTTTGTGCTGGCCACCCTGCACACCAATGACGCGGTCAGCGCGGTAACGCGTCTGGTGGACATGGGGGTGGAACCCTTTTTATTGGCGTCGTCCCTGCTGGCTGTGATGGCGCAGCGGCTGGTGCGCTGCCTGTGTCCGGCCTGTCGGCGCTGCTACCCGGGTGGGGCTGGCGGTGGATATCAAGCTGCCGGCTGCGATTTATGCAACCACACCGGTTACCGCGGACGAACGGGTCTGTATGAATTGATGCCGGTCGATGCCGAGATGCAACGTCTGATTCATGCTGGCGCCGCCGAAGCGGCCATGCGCGCGCAAGCGCAGCAGCTAGGCATGCGCAGCCTGCGCGACGACGGTCTGTGCCGTGTGAAGAGCGGCGAGACTTCGCGGGAAGAAGTGTTACGCGTGACACGGAGCTAGTTATGGCTGCTTTTCGCTATCAGGCACTAGACCGCGCGGGGCGCCGTCTGCAGGGGGAACTAGAGGCTGAGTCGCCGCGCGCGGCGCGCGCGCGTCTGCGTGAGCGTGGATGTTTGCCTTTGGTGGTTGATAGCGTGGGCGGCGCTCGCTCGGCGCGCATTCATCTCTCCGCGGGGGCCTTGGTGTTGCTGACCCAGCAGTTGTCGACCTTGTTGAACGCCGGTTTGCCGCTGGAGCAAGCGTTATCCGCCGTGATTGAGCAGTCGGAGCATGCGCCTAGCCGCAGAGTGCTGGATACGCTGCGCGGTGAAATCTTGCAGGGCAATAGTCTGGCGGCGGCGCTTGGGGTCCTGCCCGGGGTGTTCCCCGCGCTTTATTGCTCCCTGGTGGATGCGGGTGAACACAGTGGGCGCCTCGGGGCGGTGTTGCTACGACTGGCCGATTACCTGGAGCGACGCGCGCGCGCGCGCCACCAGGTGATTCAGGCGTTGGCTTACCCCGTGGCGGTGATGTCGGTGGCGATTTTGGTGGTAACCGGACTCATGACCTATGTGGTGCCACAAGTGGTTGGTGTGTTTATTCAGACCAAGCAGGCCTTGCCGTGGTTGACCCGCGCCCTGATGACGTTGAGCAACGGCTTGCGCGATTGGGGGGTGATCTGCGTCTTGGTGATCACCGTCGCTGGCGTGGGGTCTGCGCGCCTGTTGCGCCAGCCCGCCATGCGGCGGCGGGTTGAGCGCTATTGCCTGGCGCTGCCGGTACTCGGGCGCATGGTACTGGCGCTGAATGCCGCGCGTATGGCCAGCACGCTGGCGATTCTGGTGTCCAGCGGCGTGCCCTTGTTGTCCGCTTTGGCCACCGTGCGCCCCTTGTTGTCGCTGCTGGTATTGCAGGACGCGCTGGTCGACTCGGCCGAGGGGGTGCGCGAAGGGCAGAGCCTGGCAGGCGCGCTCGCGCGCGCTCGTCTGTTTCCTCCGGTGTTGGTGCATCTGATTGGTAGCGGCGAAGCCAGTGGCACGCTGGCAAGCATGCTGGAACGCGCGGCAGAACAGCAACAACAAGAGGTAGAGCGCCGTCTCGGCACCATGACAGCGCTGTTGGAGCCGTTGTTGATCTTAGTGATGGGCGGGGTGGTGATGGTCATCGTGTTGGCGGTGATGTTGCCAATCATCGATATGAATCAGATGGTGCATTAAGTGGGGCCGCGCCATTTTCAAAGAGGCATGACGATATGCGGAGCAAACCGGCGCGCAGCGCGCGCGAGCGTGGTTTTACCTTGATCGAAATTATGGTGGTGATTGTGATTCTGGGCGTATTGGCGGCACTGGTGGTGCCCAAGGTGATGAGTCGTCCCGATGAAGCGCGTGTGGTCGCGGCCCAGCAGGATATCAACGCCATTATGTCCGCCTTGAAGCTTTATCGCCTGGACAACACGCGCTATCCAGATACCACCCAGGGCTTGCGCGCCTTGGTGAGCCAACCTGAAGGCGTGGAGTCATGGAAACCCGGTGGCTATCTCGAGCGGCTACCAAACGATCCTTGGGGCAATGCCTACCAGTATGCCAAGTTGAGCGCGGATCACGTACGAATTTGGAGTAAAGGCCCGGATGGGGGCGAAAGTGACGCGAAATCCAATGACGATATCAGTAGCGATAGGCCGTGAAGATGCGCGGTTTTACCTTGATTGAACTCATGGTGGTGTTGTTGATTATCGGGGTGCTGGCCACGAGCGTGACCCTGTCGATGGCGCCGGACACCCATCGGCAACTCCAGGAGGAAGCCTTTCGCTTTGCCCGTGTTCTGGAGCAGGCGGTGGATGCCGATCAGGATGGCGATACGCTGGCGCTGTCTTGGGGGGCCACCGGCTACACCTTTCAACGCCAACAGGCGGTGTCGCGCTGGCAGGAGGTGAGCTCAGGATTTTTTGGCGCGCGGCGCTGGCCAGAGGGAATCCGCGCGGCGCAGTTGCCCGGTGGTATGGCGCATCCACCATGGCTGCTCTGGCAGGATAATCAAAGTCCGCAACTCGGCTTGTCGCTGTCCAGCGCTACACGGCGTTTTGAGGTGTTTTTATCGCCGTTGGGGCGTGTCAGCGTGCGGGAGCGGCTGCCATGAGCCCGGTGCGTGGCTTTACCCTGATCGAGGTACTGGTTGCCTTGGTGATCATGGCGATTGCTTTGGCCTCGTTGTTGCATTCTAGTGGTTTGGCCGCGGATCACAGCCAAATGTTGCGTCAGCGCATGCTGGCGGGCTGGATGGCTGAAAATCGTTTGGCGGCGCTGCAGGCCGGACAGCAGCCACCCGCGCTCGGTGTTAGCCGCGGCAGTTTTACCCAGGATCAGCGCGCCTGGTTGTGGGAGCAGGAGGTGTCCGCGAGCGCAACTCCGAAACTGGCGCGCCTGGAAATCCGCATCGCCACTCCGGACGCCGCGCACTATTGGTTGGCGACTTTGGTGGCGTATGTGCCGCTGGTGCAAGAATGAAACCGCTGGAGCGGCAGTCCGGCATGACCTTGATCGAATTGTTGGTGGCGATGAGTGTGCTCGCCGTGCTATCGGTCATGGGCTACAAGGCATTCAGCGCCCTGTTGATTGCACGCGAGCATTTGATGCGCGCCTCGACACAGTGGATTGATCTGGCGCGCACCTTCCGCCAAATCGGGCGTGATCTTGGTGGTTTGCCGTTACCCGATGCCGAACACATGACGCCGAGCGCGCTGCGCTTGGACGGAGGGCCTGAAACGCAGCGCTTGACCCTGACTGTGTTTAGCCCGTCACGCGCGAGTGGGCGCGACACGCTGGTGTATCAGCAACGGAGCGACGGCTTGTCGTGGTCATCATTGCGCGCGGGGGGGGCGAGTGAGCGCGTGTTTGGGGCGGATTATCGAGTTCGTTGGCGAATTTTGCTCGATGACGGGCGCTGGGTGATGCAATGGCCCGACACCGGAGGCGGTATGCCGCGCGCGCTGGAAATGCATGTTGAGCAGGCCTCGTTAGGCGCTGTGACCCGCTTGTGGAGCCTGCCATGAGACAGCAACAGGGTATGGCGGTGGTGATGGCGCTGCTGTTGGTGGCCTTGGCGGCCTCGGCCTCTGCGCTGGTGCTGTGGCAGCAAGGTTTATGGTGGCATCAGTTGGCGGCTGACCGGCGGCGCGCGCAAATCCAGGCCCTGCTGGATTCGGAGCGGAGCTGGGCACTGACTCGACTCACGATGCAGAACGCCATCGCGTTGTCGCAACCTTGGGCAGAGCCACTACGCCTCTCGGAGCCAGAGTACGAAATGCATGGTCAACTTAGCGACTTGCAAGGGCGTTTCAATCTCAATGCCTTGGCCAGTCGCGGAGGAGAAATCAATCTGGCGCAACTGGCTGCGTTACGCGGCTTGCTGGCGGAACTGCGTTTGCCACCTTCACTGGCTGATAATTTAATCCGCTGGTTTCGTCTGCACGCGCCGAACGCGCGCCGTGTGCCAGGGACTGCACTGGCGCGTAGTTTGGAACGTTGGGAGATGCTGGCTTGGGTGCCTGGCTATACGCCGACGGTGATGGAGCGACTGGCACCCTACTCGACGGTACTGCCGGCCGATGTCGTGACCGTTAACGTCAATACCGCGGCGCCACTCTTGCTGCGCGCGCTGTTGCCTCAAATCGAGCCAGGGCTGTTGCAGCGGGTTCTGGCACAGCGCCATGGGCGCTATTTCAGGGATATCGGTGATTTTCAGGCACGCCTCGGCACAGATTTGTCGGGCACCAACCTGAGCGCCACTTCGTCGTGGTTTTTGCTTGAAGCCACGGTGCGTCAAGGGACTTGGCTGCGTGGCCAGCAGGCTGTGCTGCGGCTGGATGCGGGGGGCGCGCGGGTAGTTTGGCGCCATGAGCCCACGGCGAGTCAGTTGAGTTTGTCGCCTGCGATGCGCGACACAGACTGAACCAAGGAGGTCGGAACATGCGGATCTTGCGTTTATATTTGTCGGGCGACGGCCCTGCTTTTGACTGCCCATGGTCGCTGCTTGACAGCGAGGGGCGAATGCAGGCGATGGGGACGGTCGAGGACGTGTGGCCCGCGCATGATGAAATCGAACTGATCCTGCCCGCCGGACGCACTCGTTTTTGTTGCGTGGAATTACCTCCGGGAGCGCACATGCAAAGTGGCGTGGTGCTTGGGTTCGCACTGGAAGACAGTTTGATTAATGATCCGGCGGAAAACGCCTATGCCATCGGGCCACAACGCGAGGGGAACGACTATGCGGTGGCGTTGACCGCCGTCGGCTTGCTGGAGCGGGCGCAGGCCTGGCTCAAAACGCGTGGCACGACTGCCGAGCGCATTCTCCCGGAAGAAATGTTGCTGCCGCTGCCGTCTCAGGGGGGGTGGAGTCTGGCGCGCGCGCGCGACGGGTTGATCGTGCGCCAAGAGCCCGCCCATGCGCGCTTTGTACCGGATGGTGCGCCAGAGCTGCTGGATGCGCTGTGCGCCGCTGGGCTGCCGCTGGGGGTGACGTTGTATGGCGCGCCGTTGCCCCATGTCTTAAACCGTGTAGCGAGCCAGGTGGCGCCCGCCTACGATTGGCGCTGCGCCAAGAGCAGTACTGTGCTGAATTTCGCCCATGGTGCCTTGGCGGGGCGGAAGTCACTGCTGCAGTGGAAAATGGCGCTGCGACGCTTGAGCTATGCCGTGTTGCTGGTGTTACTGGCCGAGGGGAGTTTGAGCCTGATCGAGGTGGGTTGGCTGAGTTGGCAGCGCTTCAGTCTAGAGCGAACAATAGTCGCACAGGCTCGCCAGTTTGAGCTGTCGGCCCTAGATGCGCCGCACCAGATGAATGCGCCGCAGGCGCTGCGTCAGATGAGCGCGCGGCTGGAACGCGCGCGCCGGAAGCATGGTTTACCGTCACCGGGCGATGCGCTTGAATTAATGGCGGCGCTGGAGCGCGTTGCGGGATCAGAGTTACACCCATTGGTATTTGATTATCGCAACGGACAATTACGTTTCAATAGCGATGCGCCCTCCGATGCATTGGAACACTGGCGTTTGCGCCTAGCCTGGCATCAATTACGGCTGGAACGTGATGCCGCCGCCGGGCAGATGGTGCTGGCGCTGCGCTCATGAGGATGAATCAATGAAGCCGGTCTCTCTTGCTCGAACGCGACTTGGCGCTTGGTGGCGCGCGCGCAATGCGCGCGAGCGTTATCTAATGTTGGTGGCCTGTGTGTTGGTGACCGCAGCGGTGCTGCAGGTGGGCTACTGGCCTCTGCAACAACGGCTGGGAGAGGCGCGCTCCGAGGTAGCCGCGCTCAGCGCTAATGCGCGCTTGATGACTGAAATGCAGCGCGAGATTCAGCGCTTGCAGTCGTTGCCTGTGGTGACGCGGCTATCGCCGCTGGAGCTGGAGCGGACGTTTCATCAAAGCGCGGCCAAGCTGCGGTTTCCGCTCGACAACTGGCGGCTTGCGCCTCAGTCCGAGGCGTTGGCGTTGAGCGGACCGGCGGATTTTGATCACTGGGTGTTGTTGCTCAGCGCCCTGCAACGCGAAGCGGGGATACGGGCACTGCAATTACAAGTGCGCGCATCCGGTCAACCGGGTCAGGTGGAGATTAACGCATTGTTGGGGCAAGGGGAGGCTGGCGGATGAAAACGCTGTGTATCATGGGATTCGGTCTGCTGCTATTGAGCGCGCTGCTGGTGTCTTTGCCTGCCAGTTGGGCGGACTGGGGATTGTGGCGCATCAGCCATGAGCGCCTTAGATTAGCCGATTGCAGAGGTACCCTATGGCGTGGCAGTGGAATTCTGACCCGGTTGGAATCGGGCTCCATCGCGCCATTGGCCTTGGTCACCTGGCGCTTTCAGCCGATGGCGCTCACAACGGGAGAGGCGCGGTGGCGGTTGACGCTGGACTCCGCCGAGGGTGAGGGAGCGGTGACTTTGGACTGGAGCGGTTGGCGCCAGAGTGGCTTTGAGTCGTTGCTGCAGGATGAAGACCCGGCGGATGCGGCATTGGACGGCGCGCCGGCGTAGGTTGGCGATGAGCGTAGCGAATCCCAACGTCCGCAAGTCTAAGCATTACGATGGGTAGTAAAGAACGGGTCATGAGCCGCAACGAGATCTTTGGCTAAGGTGAGATGTTGGGGTTCGCGGCGCTCACCGCCAACCTACTTGTTACCGACATGCGGCAAGTTCACTGGCCTCCCGAATTTAGCACGATCATGTCGCATTTATGAAAATGTGGGTTGCCAGTCATGCTTGATGGCGATATCATAAAAAGGTTTGACGGGACTGCGCATGCGCCGGTCCCGTTATTCACGTCAGGCTTGGAGTAGTCAAACTGCGCCGCAGCGTCTACTTACCGATCACCAACAGGAGCCAACCGTGTCAACCGCCGCAATATTAGCTTTGGCCGACGGTAGCCTTTTCACGGGGCATGCCATCGGAGCCTCCGGCGTTACAGTCGGAGAGGTGGTATTCAATACCGCCATGACGGGTTATCAGGAAATTCTTAGTGACCCGTCCTATTGTAAACAGCTCGTCACCTTGACGTACCCGCATATTGGTAACGTCGGCGCGAATTCGGAAGATAACGAATCTCGCGCCGTTTTTGCATCTGGGCTGATCGTGCGCGATCTGCCGTTATTGCACAGTAGTTTTCGCGCCGAACAATCGTTGTCCGACTACTTGATCGAACAGCGCGTAGTGGCGATTGCCGGCATCGATACCCGACGCCTGACGCGCCTGTTGCGTGAAAAAGGAGCGCAGGCCGGCACCATCATGGCGGGAGAGGTCGACCCGACGCGCGCCATCGAATTGGCGCGTGGTTTCGGCTCGATGGCCGGGCAGGATCTGGCCAAAACCGTCTGCTGCAGTGAGTCCTATCTCTGGGACGAAGGCGAGTGGCGCCTGGGGCAGGGCTATACCCATCCCGCGCAGAAGGGCTACCATGTGGTTGCGTATGATTTTGGCGTTAAACGCAATATTCTGCGCATGCTCGCAACGCGCGGCTGTCGCTTGACCGTGGTTCCGGCGACCACCTCGGCGGCCGAAGTGCTGGCGTTGGCGCCGGATGGGGTGTTTCTGTCCAATGGTCCGGGAGATCCGGAGCCTTGCGATTATGCCATCGAAGCCATCAAGACCTTGCTCGCAGCCGGTATGCCGATGTTCGGTATCTGCCTGGGGCATCAGTTACTGGGTCTGGCCAGCGGCGCCGTCACCAGCAAGATGAAGTTTGGCCATCACGGCGCGAATCACCCGGTACAGGATCTGGATAGCGGCAAGGTGATGATCACCAGCCAGAACCACGGTTTTCAGGTGGATGAGTCCAGCCTGCCGGCCAACGTTCGTATTACGCACCGCAGCCTGTTCGATGGCACGGTGCAAGGGATCAGCCTGACCGATCGACCCGCCTTCGGTTTCCAGGGACACCCGGAAGCCAGTCCGGGACCACAGGATGTGGCCTACTTATTCGACCGTTTTGTCGCGGCGATGGCTGGAGGGCGCGCCAGCCCAAGCGTCTAAACCGAATCGATCATGGAGAACAAAATGCTAGGCATTACTGACCTGACAACCTATGTAATCGGTGTGGTGGTGATCGTGCTCTTGCCCGGTCCGAACTCGCTTTACGTATTGTCGGTCGCGGCTCAGCGTGGTATCCGCGCCGGATTTACCGGCGCCTGCGGGGTTTTTGTCGGTGATTCGATTTTGATGACCCTGGCGGCAACCGGGGCGGCTTCACTGCTCAAAACCAATCCGATGCTGTTTGCCGTCATTAAATACGCCGGCGGCGGCTATCTGACCTGGCTAGGCATCGCCATGTTGCGCGGCTGCCTGACTGCCTGGCGTCTGCGTCATCTGGATGAGCCCGCGCCGCTCAAACCGCTGGCGAATGACCGCCCGTTCCGCCGCTCCCTGGGCATCAGTCTGATGAACCCCAAAGCGATTTTGTTCTTCGTGTCGTTTTTCGTGCAATTCGTCAATCCGGCCTATGCCCATCCGGCGCTGACGTTTATTTCCCTGGGCGCCATCCTGCAATGCTGTAGCGCGATCTATCTGACGACGCTGATTTTGATGGGCACACGCCTGTCCATGGCATTTCGACGACGACGCCGCCTCTCCGCGGTTCTCAAGGGTGGTGTGGGAACTTTGTTCCTGGGGTTCGGCGCCAAGCTCGCACTGGCGAGCCTGAGTTAAATGAAAAAAAACATGATGAGCGTAAAAGATGCCAAAACGTACTGACATCCAAAGTATTTTGATTATTGGTGCTGGCCCGATCGTGATCGGCCAGGCCTGTGAATTCGATTATTCCGGAGCGCAAGCTTGCAAAGCGCTGCGCGAAGAAGGCTATCGCATTATTTTGGTCAACTCCAACCCCGCCACGATCATGACCGATCCCGAACTGGCGGATGTGACCTATATCGAACCGATTAACTGGCAAGTGCTGGAAAAAATTATTGCCAAGGAGCGCCCATCGGCGCTGTTACCGACCATGGGCGGGCAGACGGCGCTGAATTGCGCGCTGGATCTGGCCAAGCATGGCGTACTGGAACAATACAATGTCGAGCTGATCGGCGCGTCGGAAGACGCGATCGATAAGGCGGAGGACCGCGGGCGCTTTAAAGAAGCGATGAAGAAAATCGGCCTCTCCTGCCCATTGTCATTCGTCGCCCACACGATGGATGGCGCGCAAGAGGCTCAGATCAAGGTCGGCTACCCGACCCTGATTCGTCCCAGCTTTACCATGGGGGGCTCGGGTGGCGGTATTGCTTACAACCGAGAAGAGTTTATCGCGATCTGCGAACGAGGTTTTGAAGCGTCTCCAACCCGCGAACTGTTGATCGAACAGTCGGTACTGGGGTGGAAAGAGTATGAAATGGAAGTGGTGCGCGATCACGCGGACAACTGCATCATTATCTGCTCGATTGAAAACTTCGATCCAATGGGCGTGCATACCGGCGACTCGATTACCGTGGCGCCTGCTCAGACCCTGACTGACAAAGAATACCAGCTGATGCGCAACGCCTCGATCGCGGTGCTGCGTGAAATCGGCGTCGATACCGGCGGTTCCAATGTGCAGTTTGCCATCAATCCGGCTGATGGCGAGATGATTGTGATCGAGATGAATCCGCGGGTATCGCGCTCATCGGCGCTGGCCTCCAAGGCGACCGGCTTCCCGATCGCCAAGGTTGCGGCCAAGCTGGCTGTCGGCTTTACCCTGGACGAACTGAAAAATGACATCACCGGCGGCGCCACGCCGGCCTCGTTCGAGCCCAGCATTGATTATGTCGTCACCAAGATCCCGCGCTTTGCTTTCGAAAAATTTCCACAGGCCGACGATAGGCTGACCACGCAAATGAAATCGGTGGGCGAAGTGATGGCCATCGGTCGCAGTTGGCAGGAGTCCTTGCAGAAAGCCTTGCGTGGTCTGGAAACCGGGCTGTGCGGCTTTGACGAACGCACCACCGACAGCGAGACCATTTGCCACGAGCTCTCCGAGCCAGGTCCGGATCGGATTTTGTACGTTGCCGATGCCTTCCGGATTGGCATGACGATTGCCGAGGTGCATGAAGAGTCGTTTATCGACCCCTGGTTCCTGGTGCAGATCGAAGATCTGGTGCGCGAAGAAAAGGCGCTGGCGGGTGTCGATGCCATGTCGTTGACACGTGAACAGTTGTTCCGTCTGAAGCAGAAGGGCTTTTCCGACATGCGCCTGGCGCAATTGCTCGGCGTGGAAGCCTCGGTGATTCGCGCGCGACGTTGGGCGCTATCCATTCGCCCGGTGTATAAGCGCGTCGATACCTGCGCCGCCGAGTTTGCGACCTCTACCGCCTACATGTACTCGACCTACGAGGAAGAATGCGAGTCGCAACCCTCGTCGCGCAAAAAAATCATGGTACTGGGCGGCGGACCCAATCGTATTGGTCAGGGGATTGAATTTGACTACTGCTGCGTGCACGCGGCACAGTCCTTGCGCGACTCTGGTTTCGAAACCATCATGGTCAACTGCAACCCCGAGACCGTATCGACCGACTACGATACCTCGGATCGTCTGTATTTTGAACCACTGACCCTGGAAGATGTGCTGGAAATCGTCCACGTCGAGCGCCCAAGCGGAGTGATTGTGCAGTATGGTGGACAGACACCGCTGAAGCTGGCGCGCGCGCTCGAATCCTATGGCGTGCCGATTATCGGCACCAGCCCGGATATGATCGATGCCGCCGAGGACCGCGAGCGTTTTGGTCAGGTGCTGAGAGATCTGGGCTTGAAACAGCCGAACAACCGCACCGCGAAAAGTCCGGAAGAAGCGCTGCTGCTGGCCGCCGAAATCGGCTACCCGCTGGTGGTGCGGCCGTCGTATGTGCTGGGTGGGCGCGCGATGGAAATCGTGCATGCGTCTTCCGACCTTGAGCGCTATATGCGTGAAGCGGTCAAAGTTTCGAATGATAGTCCGGTGCTGCTGGATCGCTTCCTCAATGATGCGATTGAAGTCGATGTTGACTGCGTCGCCGATGGCGAGAGTGTAGTCATCGGCGGGATTATGGAGCACATTGAACAGGCTGGCGTGCATTCGGGCGATTCCGCCTGCTCGCTACCGCCGTTTAGTCTGTTCCCTGCGGTGCAGGATGAAATTCGCCGCCAAACCGTTGCCATGGCCCGTGCTCTGGGTGTGGTCGGCCTGATGAACGTGCAGTTTGCGATTCAGGATGGCGATATCTATGTGCTGGAGGTCAATCCACGCGCCAGTCGTACCGTGCCCTTCGTCTCTAAAGCCACAGGCGTGGCGCTGGCGCGCATCGCCGCGCGCGCGATGGCCGGGATTAGCTTGAAGCAGCAAGGCTTCGAGCGCGAGGTGGTGCCGCCGTTCTATTCGGTCAAAGAAGCGGTGTTCCCCTTCATTAAATTCCCGGGGGTGGATACTGTGCTCGGGCCGGAAATGAAATCAACCGGCGAAGTGATGGGGGTTGGCCGTACCTTTGCCGAAGCTTTCGTCAAGAGTCAGCTGGCAACGGGCGACCGTTTGCCGGAAACTGGTAAGGTATTGCTGTCGGTGCGCGACGGCGATAAAAACGGAATACTGGAAGTGGCGCGCGAGTTGCAGCGTCTCGGTTTCGGGGTGTGCGCCACGCGCGGCACCGCCAAGAATCTGCTTGAGGCCGGCGTGGTGGTGCAACGAGTGAACAAGGTGAGCGAGGGACGTCCGCACGTGGTTGATATGATCAAGAACGGCGAAATCGCGCTGGTGGTCAATACGGTGGTCGATACCGGGCAGGCATTGCTGGATAGCCGCGCGATTCGTCGCTCGGCCTTGCAAGCCAGAATTCCATTGCATACCACGCTCGCCGGCGCCAAGGCGGTTTGCCTGGGATTGGCGCACGCCACGCAGTTTGATGTGTACAGCGTGCAAGAACTTCATGGCACGATGGAGGCTCTTACACACTGAATTGTTAACGGAAACTCGGCTTTCTTTGAACCGCGGCCGATTTGCCGTTACAATCCAGTCTAAATACCAAGCAATAGCCAAGCCGCCGTCCCGTACGGCGGCTTGTGTTTTGATGAGGGCGGGGAAAGACGCCCATGGAGAGAATTGTATGATCAAAGTCCCGTTAACTGTGCGTGGAGCTGAATCGCTCAGAGAAGAGCTACAGCGGCTGAAAAGCATCGAGCGTCCCGCGGTGATCGAGGCGATTGCCGAAGCGCGTTCGCATGGCGATTTATCTGAAAACGCGGAGTATGACGCCGCCAAGGAACGCCAGGGATTTGTCGAAGGCCGGATTGCCGACCTGGAAGGAAAATTGTCCAATGCCCAGGTGATTGATCCCATGACCCTGGATGCAGAAGGACGCGTGGTGTTCGGCGCCACCGTGGCGCTGATGGATCTGGAAACTGAAGAATCAGTGACCTACCAGATCGTGGGCGACGACGAAGCCAATATCAAGGGGGGTAAGGTTTCAATCAATTCGCCGATTGCGCGCGCATTGATTGGCAAAGAAACCGGCGATGTGGCCGAAGTCGTCGCGCCGGGTGGCGTGCGCGAGTATGAAGTACTGGACGTCAAATATATTTAAGCTGGCGCGGTTGCGAGCTTAGGTAATAAGGGAACGATATGGATGGATTGAAGGCGATTGCCCGAACTTTCTGGATCGGCGGCATGTGGGTGATCGGTATTCTGGTGACCCCGGTGCTGTTTTCCTTGTTGGACAAAACCGTCGCCGGCATGGTGGCCGGGCGGCTGTTCCAGTCGATTGCCTGGGTCGGCCTGGTCTGTGGCACCTTTCTGCTGATTCATGCCATCTGGCGTGATGGGGTGCGCGGAATTAAAAGCGCTGGTTTTTGGTGGGTATTCGGTATGCTGGTCTGTACGGTGATCAATCAGTTCGCGGTATCACCGATTATCGCCAAGCTTAAACTTCATATGGACCAAGCCGCGATGGGCCTGTTTGGCGGTGGCTTCGGCACTTGGCATGCGATTTCCAGCCTGATCTATCTGGTGCAGAGCCTGATGGGGCTGGCGTATATCCTGCGCCGCGACGCGTAAAAGCCGTGAGATTGCGTCGGTCGGATTAGCCGCGCAGCGGCATCATCCGACCCACACAGCGATACTACTTGGCTTTTTTGTTTTTCGGCAGCACGATGCGTTGCTTGTCCGACGGGCGCCACAGAATCAACAGCTTGCCGATATGTTGCACCGGCGCCGCGTCCAGTTGCTCGCAGATTTGATCGTAGAAAGCGATGCGGGCATCGCGATCGTCGCCCTGAACTCGGACCTTGATCAGTTCGTGCGCGTCCAGATTGATGGCAATTTCGCGCATCACTGATTCGCTCAGGCCTTGATTGCCGATCATCACCACTGGGTTGAGACCGTGGGCCTGGCCTTTTAGATACTGGCGCTCGAAGGCAGACAGTTCAATTTTCATGAGTATGGAGTTCCTGACAAAAAGGTGAATTCTACAGTGTAGGTTGGCGGCGAGCGAATGCGAACCCCAACATTCTTCTGATTTTAGAGTAAATACCATGAAACGTACCCAATCCAGCAATGCCTGGTTGCAGGAACATGTCAACGATCACTATGTCCAGATGGCGAAAAAGGACGGTTATCGCGCGCGCGCCGCTTACAAGCTGCTGGAGATTAACGAGAAAGATAAGCTGATTCGCCCGGGCACGGTGCTGGCCGACCTGGGGAGTACGCCCGGCAGCTGGTCGCAGGTGGCCGCGCGGATTGTCGGAGAGAGCGGAAAAGTCTTTGCTTTGGACATCTTGCCGATGGATCCCGTGCCCAATGTCGCCTTTATTCAAGGCGATTTCCGCGAAGAAGAGATCCTGGCGCAATTTGTCGCGTTGCTACAAGGTCGCGCATTGGATCTTGTAATTTCGGACATGGCACCCAATATCTCCGGGATGAGCGCTATCGACCAGGCGCGAAGCTTTCATTTGACCGAACTCGCGCTTGAGTTTGCCAGAGATCATTTGAAACCTGGCGGCAGTTTTCTGGTAAAAGTGTTTCAGGGTAGCGAGTTTCAGTCCTACCTTAAGGCAATGAGGGAACTATTCTCAGAGGTGGTCACCCGCAAGCCCAAAGCTTCGCGCGACCGGTCGAGCGAAGTTTACCTGTTGGGTAAGGGACGACGCTGACATTCCCCGCGCCGGGGGTTACAATCCGACAAAACCGGCAACAGCAAGTCAGGGCACAGAGGAGTCCGCGCTAGTGAATAATATCGGCAAAAATATCGCCATCTGGATCATCATTGGGGTTGTGCTGATGACAGTGTTCAATCAGCTCAATCGCAAGCAAGAGACGACTGATCCAGTCATGTATTCCCAATTCATCAGTGATGTCGAATCCGGGAAAGTACAGTCCCTGACCATCGAAGGGCATCCGCTGCGTGGCCAATGGCTGAAAGGTAAACGCACCGACGGCTCGACCTTTACCACCTATGCGCCGTATGACCCGCAGTTGGTGGATGACCTGATCAAAAACAATGTGCGCTTCGCCGCCAAGCCGGAAGAAGAGCCCAGCATGCTGATGAATATCTTCATCAGCTGGTTCCCGATGTTGCTGTTGATCGGGGTCTGGGTGTTCTTCATGCGTCAAATGCAAGGCGGGGGCAAGGGCGGGGCGTTCTCCTTCGGCAAAAGCAAGGCGCGCATGCTCGACCAGGAAAGCAATAGCGTGACTTTCGCCGATGTCGCGGGTTGCGACGAGGCCAAGGAAGAGGTCAAGGAAATCGTGGATTATCTGCGAGATCCGAGCCGCTATCAGAGCCTGGGTGGTCGCATTCCGCGCGGCGTCTTGCTGTGCGGTAGCCCGGGTACCGGTAAGACTCTGCTGGCCAAGGCGATTGCCGGCGAAGCCAAGGTGCCGTTTTTCAGTATCTCTGGTTCCGACTTTGTCGAGATGTTTGTCGGTGTTGGCGCCGCTCGCGTGCGCGACATGTTCGAACAGGCCAAGAAAAGCTCGCCGTGCATCATCTTTATCGATGAAATCGATGCGGTGGGTCGTCAGCGCGGCGCCGGACTCGGCGGCGGTAATGACGAGCGTGAGCAGACCCTGAACCAGCTATTGGTCGAGATGGATGGTTTCGAGACCAATACCACGGTGATCGTGATCGCCGCCACCAACCGGCCCGACGTACTCGACCCGGCCTTGCAGCGCCCGGGTCGTTTTGACCGCCAGGTGGTGGTGCCGTTGCCGGATATCCGTGGCCGCGAACAGATTCTGTCGGTTCATATGCGCAAAGTACCGATCGCCGCCGATGTCGAGGCTTCGATTATTGCCCGTGGCACACCGGGTTTCTCTGGCGCCGACTTGGCCAACTTGGTCAACGAAGCCGCGTTGTTTGCCGCGCGCCGCGCTAAGCGCCTGGTAGACATGGAGGACTTCGAGTCGGCCAAGGACAAGATCATGATGGGCGCCGAACGCAAGTCGATGGTGATGAGCGAAGATGAAAAGCGTAATACCGCCTATCACGAATCGGGCCATGCGGTGGTGGCCAAGCTGTTGCCCAAGACCGATCCGGTGCATAAGGTGACCATTATTCCGCGCGGTCGCGCCCTGGGCCTGACCATGCAGTTGCCGGAAGAAGACCGCTACGCCTACGATCGCAATTATCTGTTGTGCCGCATCGCGATTCTGTTTGGCGGTCGGATTGCCGAAGAAGTGTTCATGAATCAAATGACCACGGGTGCTTCGAACGACTTTGAGCGCGCAACGCAACTGGCGCGCGACATGGTCACGCGCTACGGCATGTCCGATCGTCTGGGGCCGATGGTGTATGGCGAGAACGAAGGTGAAGTTTTTCTCGGCCGTTCGGTCACCACCCACAAAAATATGTCGGAAGCCACCATGCAACAGGTGGATCAGGAAATCCGTCGAGTGATTGATGAGCAATATCGTCTGGCGCGTCAGTTGCTGGAAGATAATCGCGACAAGGTGGAAGCCATGGCCCACGCCTTGCTCGAATGGGAAACCATCGACGCCGATCAGATCAACTCGATCATGGCCGGCGAAACACCGCGTCCGCCTCATCCGCCCAAGGTCGTTCCCGGACAGCCCGCGCCGAATGATGCGAGCAATCTCCCTCCGGCAGCGGCCGCTTCCGCCGCCTGACCCTTTAAATCTTGGAGACGGGGGCTTAGGCCCCCGCCGGTAGCCTGCTGCCATGATGCTTTGCGGTCGTTTTTCCCTTGATCTGTCCCGTCCTTTGGTGATGGGCATCCTGAATGTCACCCCCGACTCTTTTTCCGATGGCGGTCGATTTAATCGACTAGAAACCGCATTGGCGCATGCCGAGCGCTTACTGGCCGAAGGCGCTGATCTGTTGGATATCGGCGGCGAGTCCACTCGTCCCAATGCCGACTATGTCAGCCCCGAGCAAGAAATGGAGCGCGTGCTACCGCTGTTGGAACGCCTGCAAGATTGCGGGGTCCCCCTGTCGTTGGATACCCGGCGCAGCGCGGTGATGCGCGCGGCGCTGGCCATCGGCATCGATTTAATCAATGACGTCTCGGCCCTTGAGGATGATGGCGCGCTGGAACTCCTGACCGCCAGTAATGCCGGGGTGTGTCTGATGCATAAGCAAGGCAATCCGGATGCGATGCAGCACAATCCGCAATATCAGGATGTGGTGGCTGAAGTCGGGGGCTACTTGGCTCGGCGTGTCAATTTGTGTCTTGCGGCGGGTGTTGCGCGCGAGCGGCTGTTAGCCGATCCGGGTTTTGGTTTTGGTAAAACGCTGGAGCACAATTTGCAATTGCTGCGTGAGTTGCCGGCGCTGGAGCGTGAGGCTGGCGTGCCCTTGCTGGTGGGGATGTCGCGCAAATCGATGCTCGGGGCGATGACCGGCGAGACGCAAGCCGCCGAGCGTTTAGGCGCCAGTGTCGCCGTGGCGTTGGAAGCCGCGCGCCGTGGCGCGCGTATTATCCGGGTACATGATGTAAAAGCCACGCGTCAGGCTCTGCAGGTACTGCAAGCCCTGGATGCGCCGGCGACTACTGTCGATTAATTCTCGTTGGAATCTGTAATGTCGCGAAAATACTTTGGTACCGATGGCGTGCGTGGTGAAGTCGGACAGTTTCCGATTACCCCAGAGTTCGTCCTTAAGCTGGGCTATGCCGCCGGGCGCGTGCTGGTGAATCATGAGCGCGACCGTCACCCCACGGTGCTGATTGGCAAGGACACCCGAATCTCCGGCTATATGCTTGAGGCTGCGTTGCAAGCCGGCTTCACCGCCGCAGGCGTTAATGTATTGCTGACCGGGCCCCTGCCGACCCCCGGAATTGCCTACTTGACGCGCGCGCTGCGCTTGTCGGCCGGGGTGATGATTTCCGCCTCGCATAATCCCTATCAAGATAACGGCATCAAGTTTTTTGCCGAAGGCGGAATTAAGCTTGACGATGCCCTTGAGCAGGAAATCGAAGCCATGCTCGATGCGCCGCTTGAAACCAAGCCCTCCTCCGGGCTCGGGCGCGCGCGTCGTATCGACGGCGCCGCCGAACGTTATATCGAATTCTGCAAGAGCAGTTTCCCCAACGATCGTGATCTAAAGGGCTTGAAGCTGGTTGTGGATTGCGCGCATGGCGCCACCTATCACATCGCGCCTAAGGTGTTTCATGAGTTGGGCGCCGACGTGATTACCATCGGTGCCGAACCCTCTGGTTACAATATCAATGATCAGGTCGGGGCCACTCATCCTGAAACGTTACAGGCCGCGGTGCTGCAACATCAGGCTGATTTTGGCGTGGCGCTGGACGGCGATGGCGATCGCCTGATCATGGTCGACCGCTTTGGTCGTGCTTACGATGGCGATCAGCTGATTTACGTGATTGCCAAAACACGCGCCCTGGCCGGCGAGCTCAAGGGAGGGGTGGCCGGGACGGTGATGACCAATTTGGGCATGGAGTTGGCGCTCAAAAAACTGGGCGTCGATTTTGCGCGCGCCAAGGTTGGCGACCGCTATGTGCTTGAACTGCTGCATGGCCAGGGTTGGCAGGTTGGCGGCGAGGCGTCCGGGCATATTTTATGTCTGGATAAACATAGCACCGGTGACGGCATTATTTCCGCGCTGCAAGTCCTCAATAGCCTGCGCGAACTGAATAGTGATCTGCCAACCGTTTGCGCCGACTGGCAACCGTTTCCGCAAACGCTGATCAATGTGCGTCTGAACGGACAAGATTGGAAAAGCGCCACAAGCACGGCGCTGGCGGAAGCCGAGGCTGCTTTGCAAGGACACGGACGCGTCGTGCTGCGCCCCAGTGGCACCGAACCTGTGGTACGGGTCATGGTCGAAGCCGATGCGCCCGAGTTGGCATTGCACTGGGCGCGGACGATTGCTGACGCGATTGAGTCTGCGGTCTGATGTAGTTTGGCGTGAAACAGCGGGTCAATGCTGGGGGGCGCTAGCCGACCTCAAGTCGTCATCCTCGCCCTCTTTCTGCCGTCATCCTCGCCGCCGCAGGCGGCGGGGATCCAGCGAACTTGCGGCATTGCCCGCAAAAAGCCTGGATCTCCACGCTACGCGTGAAGATGACGGCAGAGGGCGAGGACGGCAAGCGGTGTGCTCGCGAGAGAGGTTTACAGGTAAATCTTAGGCACGCGTAGCGTCACCGCGCACATCAGCTCGTAGGCCAGTGTCCCTGCCGCGTCCGCCACCTGTTCCAGCGGCAGATCTCCGCCCCAGAGCACCACGCGACTGCCGATCCCCGCCGAGGGAATGCGGGTTAGATCGACGGCCAGCATGTCCATAGAGATCCGCCCCACCGTGCCGGAACGGATGCCGTCTATGCTGACTGGCGTGCCATTGGGCACGGTGCGGGGGTAGCCATCGGCATAGCCGCAGGCGACGATCCCGAGGCGCATGGGTTTATCGGCGGTAAAACGACAGCCGTAGCCCACCAGATCACCGGGTTGCAGATGCTGGATGCCTATAATGTCGGCCGAGAGCTTCATCGCGGGGATCAGGCCGAGATCGCGCCCGGTGCTGCCCTCGAAAGGTGAGCAACCGTACAGCGTGATACCTGGGCGCACGCGATCGCCATGGGTTTCAGGATGGCGAAAGATGGCCGCCGAATTGGCGGCGCAAAGCGTCAGAGCGGTTTCGCGCGCTGCCGGCTCGAAACGGCCCCACTGTTCGACTACGCCGCGCGCGTCGTCGGCACTGGCGAAATGGGTCATCACCGTGGTGAGGTTGACCTGGTTCAAATTGCGCAGTTGCTGGGCCGCCATGCGAATTTGGCGTGGCAGGAAGCCGAGACGGTTCATCCCGCTGTTGACCTTAAGCCAAGCCTCAAAGCGCGCTTGACCTAAGTGGCTGTCAGCCAGCCAGGCGAGTTGGTGCTCGCTGTGGATGGCGCCTGCAACACCGTGAGCGGCCATCAGAATCACTTCTTGCCGCTCAAAAGGACCTTCGAGCAGCGCCAGTGGTTGGCGGATGCCGGCCTTGCGTAGCGCCAGGGCATCTTCGAGGTTGAGCATGGCGAAGCCATCCGCCACTCCCGAGAGCGCCTGGGCGACTTCCAGTGCGCCATGGCCATAGGCGTTGGCTTTGATCACGGCAAAAGCTTGGGTATTTGGCGCTTGAGCGCGCGAGACCAGATAGTTGTGCTTAATGGCGGAGAGATCAATCTCCACACGAATAGGGCGAGTCATGTCAGGAATGTCATCACAAGAGGTATGGTATTATAAGCACCTCTTGCATGGCTCGGACATGGCCTTTTGCCACAAAAGCCCACGACGGGATTAGAAGGCACAGGCTTTAGCTGATGGATATTCTGCAGATACTGATCGATTTTTTTACGGGCTATGGCTATCAGGCCGTCTTTGTAGTGTTGCTGCTCTGTGGTTTCGGGTTGCCGATTCCCGAGGATATTACCCTGGTAGCCGGTGGTATTATTTCCGGCCTGGGCTATGCCAACGTACATGTGATGTTTGCCGTAGGCATGCTGGGTGTGCTGATGGGCGATGGCGCGATGTTCATGCTGGGTCATCATCTGGGGCGGCGTGTACTTAAATTCCGTCCGGTGGCGCGAATTTTGACACCGGCGCGCTTTCGCGGCGTGCAAAAGAAGTTCAGTCGTTACGGACACTGGGTGCTGTTTGTCGCGCGTTTCCTGCCTGGCCTGCGCTCCCCGATTTTCATTACCGCCGGGATGACGCGGCGTGTACCGTACTGGCGTTTCTTACTGCTTGACGGTATGGCCGCCTTGATTTCGGTTCCGCTGTGGGTTTACATGGGCTATATCGGCGCCGCCAATCGCCATTTGCTGCTCACTTGGATCCACCGTGGCCAGGCCGGCCTGATGTCGTTGACGGTGCTGGTGATTATTGTGGCCATCGTATTGCTGCGCCGTTCGCGTAAGCGGCACGCAAAACCGTCTTGACGACCGCCGCCGGAAGGTGGATCACCTTCCGGCATCCAGGAGCCCAACAGGCTTCTGGCAATCAACCTACCTTAATCAATTCCACTTCAAATACCAGCACCGCGTTCGGAGGAATCACGCCGCCCGCGCCGCGCGCGCCATAGCCAAGTTCCGCCGGAATCGTCAGCTTGCGCACGCCGCCTTCTTTCATCCCTTGCACGCCCTGATCCCAACCCTTGATCACATGGCCCGCGCCCAGAGGGAACGAGAACGGTTGTGAGCGATCCTTGCTGGAATCGAACTTGGTGCCATCAGTCAGCCAGCCGGTATAGTGCACGGTGACTTCTTGACCCGCCGTAGCTTCTGCACCTTCTCCGATGCTGATGTCGTCGATGATCAATGCTGTGCTCATTTTCTATTCCATTTAGTAGTCGGTTTGATCGCGGATTGTAACAGCGCGCGCGCGAAACTGCATGCGGATCACGAGCTTGTGGCGCGGCGAACGCTCAGACGATAAAGCTGCTGACGCACCGTGACGCGCCCGGTATGATCGAAATCCCCGCCGCGGTGGCTCCCGCCGCGCGCGCATGACGGACCAACCCGAGATGGCGACCTCTATGTCCTCTGTTGAAATCGTATTTTTAGATCAGGATAGCTTGCCGGTTGCATTGCCCGCGCTGCCGTTTGAGCATCAATTGCGCCATTTCAGTCGTACCGATCGCGAGTTGGTGCTCGAGCGCTGTTTGGATGCTGATATTGTGATCACCAACAAGGTCGGCTTTGACGCGACAACGCTCAGCCAGCTGCCCCGGTTGAAGATGCTGGCGGTGGCGGCTACCGGGGTGAATCACATTGACTTGGAGGCCTGTCGTCAAGCGAGCATAGCGGTCAGCAATGTGCGTCACTATGGTGATGATACGGTGGCTGAACACGCTTTTTTGTTGATGCTGGCCTTGATCAAAAACCTCCCGGCCTATCAGCGCGATATTCGTGCCGGCGCCTGGCAGCAAGCAGAACAATTCTGCCATTTCGGCGCGCCGATTCGCGACTTGCAAGGCGCCGAATTGGGCATTGTCGGCTCGGGTGGCATTGGTCAGGCACTCGCCGCGCGCGCGCGCGCCTTCGGTATGCGGGTGTGGTTTTCCGAACGGAAGGGGGCGGCTATTATCCGGCCTGGCTATTTGAGTTTTGATCAGATGTTGAGCTGCTGTGACGTGATTTCACTGCATTGCCCACTGAATAGCGAAACCCGCCATCTGATTGCCGCCGATGAGTTGGCGCGCATGAAGCCGGGGGCGTTGCTGATCAATTGCGCGCGCGGAGGTTTGGTGAATGAAACCGATTTACTGGCGGCGCTCGAACAGGGCCGCTTGGGTGGTGCCGGATTTGATGTGCTGGAGAGCGAACCGCCGCAAAACGGCTCGGCATTATTGGACTCCAAGCTGCCCCAATTGCTAGTGACACCGCATATTGCCTGGGCCAGCCAGCCGGCGATGATTCGCCTGGCGCAACAAGTGGTCGATAATATCAGCGCGTTTGTGGGTGGTGAAATGCGCAATCGGGTGGTGTAAACGCACCATTGCGTTTCGTTGGCGATGTGCTTCGTAGGTTGGCGGTGAGCGCAGCGAACCCCAACGCCCGCAAGCCTGAGCATTACGGTAGATGCGCATGTTGGCGGTGAGCGCAGCGAACCCCAACGCCCGCAAGCCTGAGCATTACGGTGGGCAATGAAGAGCGCGTGGGCGAACCCCATGACAGATGCCTGGCGCCAACATTGTTGGGGTTCACCTTCGGTTCACCACCAACCTACGGTTCATCCAGCCTGGGGCGTGGCGTTGCTTCCGCGCCCATGCCAAGCCTGGCGCGCACACCATCGAAATAGATGTTCACATCGGGCGCCGTGCCGGCGCGCTGCGCCTGCCAGATCATTTCCGCCAGGCATTCCATCATCTCATGCTGGGCGCGATGCTCGTCGCCCAGACGTAGCGCCAGCTGTGCGTACAGCGAGCGGATACCAAACGGTTGATCGATCGAACGCTGCTCTTCCACCGCCAGGTGCAGACTCATATGCAAGAACGGATTGGTGGCGCCACCCTCCGGATGCCATTCTTGTTCCAAATACTGCTGTGGATTGTCTACCATGGGATGGTACTCCGGGTGCGCGAGTAAAATCGCCAAGGTCAAGCTTTCTAGTCCCTGCAGGGGCTGTTGGGTTTTGTGCTTTGACCAGATATCAAAGAAAAAACCGCGCGCATCTTGTCGGCTGGGATTGAACATGAGTGTGATGTGATAAAACCGGGAAGTCGAAATTATACGCGATGGAGGTTGACCATGGGGACGTTTCACGATTTCAGCGCAACGACAATGGCAGGGTCAACGCAAGCATTGTCGGCGTATGCCGGCAAAGTGGTGCTCGTGGTGAACACCGCCAGCGAATGTGGATACACCGCGCAATACGCGGGTCTGCAGGAACTATTCCGGCATTACAGTCTCGAGCCGTTTACCATTCTGGGCTTTCCTTGCAATCAGTTTGGCGCACAGGAACCGCTGGATAACCCAGGAATCGTCGATTTTTGCCAAAGTCGCTTTAGTATCGAATTTCCGCTGTTTGAAAAGTGCGAGGTCAATGGCCCGGGCGCCCTGCCATTGTGGCGCTGGCTGACCGGCGCCGATAGCGCGTATCCGCAACCGGTTAAATGGAATTTCACCAAGTTTTTGGTTGATGGGCAGGGACGGGTGGTTAAACGGTTCGAGCCCGCGGTGCAACCGTATGAATTGGTCGACGACATCGACCGGTTGCTGCGGCGGGCTCCCTCGAAGGTAGAACCTTAGACCTTGCGTCGGAAAATGATATCCCAGACACCGTGTCCAAGGCGGATGCCGCGTAGTTCGAACTTGGTGAGCGGCCGGTAGTCCGGGCGTGGCGCAAAGCCTTGTCCCACGCTGTTTTCCAACTGCGGGCAGGCAGAAAAGACTTCAAGAATCTGCTGTGCGTATTCTTCCCAGTCGGTGGCCGCGTGCAAGTAGCCGCCAGGGCGCAACTTGCCCGCGAGTTTGGCGATCAACTCGGGCTGAATCAACCGTCGCTTGTGATGGCGCTTTTTTGGCCATGGGTCGGGAAAGAAAATATGCGCGCCATCGAGACTGTCCGCCGGCAGCATGTGATCGATTACCTCGACCGCGTCATGACGAATCAGGCGCAGATTGGTTAGCGCGTGCTCATCAATCAGCTTGAGCAGATTACCGACACCGGGCGAGTGCACTTCAATGCCGAGATAATCGTTCTCAGGGCATTGCTTTGCAATCTCGGCGCTCGCCGCGCCCATGCCAAAACCGATTTCCAGAATTTTGCTGGCTTGTCGGCCAAAGGCCTGTGTCAGGTCGAGTGCTTCCGGGTGATATTCAATCCCCCAGCGCGGCATGCCTTGCTCCATTGCGCGTTTCTGCGCGACGGACAAATGGCCTTGGCGCAGTACGAAGCTGCGGATATGACGTTGATAATCTGGGTTTTCCATCAAGGGGTCGCGTAGATCAAAACACGCGATCTTACCGAAAATCGGCCTGCTCCGCGAGGGTCGGTTGCCAATTGGCGACAAAATCCACCACGCTGGGGTAACGCAGCCGAGGGTAGAGTTCACATTTAAGACGCGCATTGCTGATACGGCGCGACTCGCCGAAGAAGGACGCGCGTAACGGTGTCAGCGAGGCGATCAGCTCGGCATGCGCCACCCTGGGCGCGCGCGCGCATGCCAACTTGTCCGCCAGCAGATCAAACCAGTCGCCCATCAACAGTGGGTAGTCGTCGCATGCGTTATAGACGCGAATGCCTCCGCGCCGCCTTAGTGCGCGCACGGAAATCGCCGCCAGATCGTCGGCGTGAATGTGATTGCTGTAACTGTCGTTTTCCGCCAGGGGGAGCGGGCAGCCTGCGCGCGCGCGTTCCAACGGCAGACGCTCGGCGGCATAAATTCCAGGCGCGCGCAAAATCGTCAGCGAAACCCGCGCGCGCGCGGCCCAGCACCGTAAACTGTGCTCAGCCGCAAGGCGCCGCTGGGCGCGCGCACTGGTGGCAAGCGTCATGCTGCACTCGTCGAGCCATGCCCCCGCGCGATTTCCATAGACCCCCGTGGTACTGATATACACCACTTGCTGTGGTATGCTGATGGCGTTTGTGAGCGCCGACAATAGCCGGTCGAGCCTGGTGTCCAGGAGCCCTGTCTGCGCTGGCGGCGCGGTATAGAGTAGCGCGTCGGCCAGCCCTGATAGTCGCGTCAACGATCCGGCATGGTCCAGGTCGGCGACAATGGGGATGACGCCCAGGCGCAGAGCCGCCAGGCGTTGAGGTTCTGATCGTACCAAGGCCAATAAGCGCCAGTGGCCGGTGAGTAATGGAACGGCTCGGCGCGCGATATCGCCGAATCCGGTTATTAATAATGTCCGCATACACAGTATTTTAGCGAGCTTAGGGTAAGAGCAAGATGGTATCTCAAGTTAAAGTTCAGCCCAGTGGTCATGAATTCAGTGTCGACGACCACGAAACCATACTAGAAGCAGCCTTGCGTCAGGGGGTGGGCTTGCCCTACGGTTGTCGCAATGGAGCTTGTGGCGCATGCCGCGGCAAAGTCGTGAGCGGGGACGTTACGATGCAGGGTGAATCACCACAGGCATTGTCCGAACAAGATCGAGCCCAGGGTTATACCTTGTTTTGCTGCGCGCACGCACACGGCGATATCAGTATCGAAGTCAATGAGTTGAGCCCGGTGGGCGAACTGACCGTGAAGACTTTGCCTTGCCGGGTGGAAAGTCTGGCCAAGGTGCATGACGTGGCGATTTTGCGCCTTAAATTACCGGTCGCCGAGCGCCTGCAATTTCGCGCCGGGCAATATATCGACATTCTGCTTAAGGACGGTAAGAAGCGCAGCTTCTCCATCGCCAATGCCCCGCATGACGATGCCTATCTCGAACTGCATATCCGTTATCAACCCGGTGGCAATTTTTCCGATTATGTATTCAATCAGATGAAAGAGCGCGAAATCATGCGCTTCAAGGGCCCGCTGGGCTCGTTCTTTCTGCGCGAGGATTCGGAGAAACCGCTGATTCTGTTAGCGAGCGGCACCGGCTTTGCTCCGATCAAGGGGATTGTCGAGCACGCGCTGCATACGGGTGTTAAGCGGCCGATGATCTTGTATTGGGGGGCGCGTACCCGTGCCGATCTGTATTGCGCCGAGCTGGTGGCGCAATGGCAGGCGGAGCACGCGGATGTCTTCAGCTATGTTCCTGTGTTGTCCGAGGCCGGTGAGCACGATGCATGGACTGGACGCACCGGTTTTGTTCACCAGGCGGTGCTGGATGATTTTGCTGATCTGTCGCCCTACCAGGTTTATGCCTGTGGCGCGCCGGTGATGGTGGAGTCGGCCCATCGTAGTTTTATTGGAGAGCGGGGCTTGCCGGAGAACGAATTTTTCTCCGATGCGTTTTTCTTGGCCAAGGACATGCAGGCCAGATAAATAACGGCATTAAGTCTTGTGAAAATGCGACCCGGAATATCTGTTCTGGGTCGCATTTTTGATTTTTGCGGTCTGTCTGTGCTTAATCTGCTTGATAAATATCAATAGCGATTACACATGAGCTATACATTTAAAATTAAAGATATACATACAGTAAGAGGGCTGAGCGCGCCGCTCGTTCTCTAGCGGCGTGGGGCGCGCATGCCCGCGCCTTGGACGTTATCGGCATCTCCGCGGTGGTGGGGGCCATGCTTGAGCGGGTTTGGGTTTTCGGGTGGATGCCACATTTCGCAAGTTGATCTGGGTCAATCAAGTACTGAGAGGAAGCTGGAATGACGGTATGGCGCGCGCTACTATCTTAAAAATTAAGAATTTAATAATATTGCATCACTGAATTCATTTTCTTTCGCTATCTTGAGCTTGCCACCGGTGTGTGGCCTCGATGTGCAGCCAGATCAGGCGAGGGATGTGTAAAGCGCGTTGGGCGGCAAAATCCCAACGGCGAACCAACACCCCGCAAACGGTCGCCGGGCGGCGATCGTCACAACTAATTTGGATCGTCTACGATTCAAGGAGTGCAATATGACAAAGTTTGGTGTCCATTCTGAATGCGGCAAACTGCGAAGCGTATTGGTCAGCCGTCCCAATCTGGCGCACAAACGTCTCACCCCGGGCAATTGCGACAGCATGTTGTTCGACGATGTGATTTGGGTTGAACGCGCGCAGCAGGATCACGCTTATTTCGTTGAGCAAATGCGCTCGCGTGGCATTGATGTGCTCGATCTTAGCGATACCCTGACCAAAGTGATGGACGACAAGGCCGGCCGCGCTTGGGTGTTGGATCATAAAATTAAAGCGGACAACGTCGGTATTGGCATGTTGGGCGAACTGCGCGCCTGGCTGGATGAAATGCCATCGCAAGACTTGGCCGAGCACATGCTGGGCGGTATCGCCAAGTTTGAACTACCGTTCGACCCCAAGGGGCTGTTTGGCGGGTACCTGGATCGTTCCGACTTTGTTCTGCCTCCGGTGCCGAACATTCTGTTCCAGCGCGACTGTAGCTGCTGGATGTACGAAGGCGTCACCCTGAACCCGATGTACTGGCCGGCGCGGCGTCAAGAAACCTTGCTGATGCAAGCGGTCTACCAATTCCACCCGTATTTCGCCGGCAAGGTGAATGTATGGTGGGGGGACGCGGACAAGGATTTCGGTCTGGCGACCCTTGAGGGCGGCGACGTCATGCCAATCGGCAACGGCGTGGTATTGATCGGCATGGGCGAACGCACCAGCCCGCAAGCCGTGGTTCAAGTCGCCAAGAGCATTCTCGGCAAGGAAGGCGGCGCGACGCGCGTGATTGCATGTCAAATGCCGAAGAGCCGGGGCGCAATGCATTTGGATACCGTGTTCAGTTTCCTCGATATCGATCTGTTGTCGGTATTCCCTGACGTGGTGAATGAAATCATTTGCACCAGCATTTATCCGACTGAGCGTGGCGGCGAAGTGCGCTTTGAGCGCCACGACGGTCAACTTTTGGTGGATGTGGTGCGTGATGCCCTGGGTCTTAAGGCGATTCGTACGATTGAAACCGGTGGCGATGCCTTCCAGCGTGAACGTGAACAGTGGGATGACGGTAATAACGTCGTGGCGCTGGACCGTCGCGTGGTGGTGGCTTACGACCGCAATACCCATACCAACAAACTGATGCGTGAGCATGGTGTTGAAGTGATTGAAATTCCGGCTGCTGAATTGGGCCGTGGTCGTGGTGGTGGTCACTGCATGACTTGCCCGGTGATTCGGGATGCGGTGAAGCTATAACGTAGTGACCGAGTGGGCGGATGCGCAGAACCACAGCGTCGTCCGTCCTCTTGGGCTAGATCATAATTGTCGGGGCGCGCCTGGTGCGCATGATGATCCCGACCAAACCAAGGAGTGTTTCATGGCTTTTAATCTGCGCAACCGTCATTTTCTGAAAATGCTCGACTTCACCCCACGTGAAATTCGCTACATGCTGGACCTGGCTCGCGATCTGAAGCGCGCCAAATACAACGGTACCGAACAGCAACGCCTGAAGGGCAAAAATGTCGCGCTGATTTTTGAAAAGACCTCGACCCGCACCCGCTGTGCGTTCGAAGTGGCCTGCT